>SAMEA3663026__coassemble_256_pt1 | contig 62712 bp, 44 predicted proteins | sample SAMEA3663026__metabat2_low_PE_017 | metagenome-assembled genome bin SAMEA3663026 (sample SAMEA3663026) | pig gut metagenome | biome: pig gut; feature: pig-associated habitat; material: faeces | place: France | collected 2012
CGTTTTCCGGCGACAGGCATGATACCGATCCGCCAAATAGGATTGCAAATATAAAACGAATTTTCAACAAACGCAAAATTTGGACAGTAAAAATGCTATTATCTTTCCTCCTGCAGCCCCAGCTCGTCGATGATGCGGTGCATGCCGGCGTATTTGTCGAGGGTCCAGAGGATGTAGCGGATGTCGACGCAGACGCATTTGTTGTAGCCGGGGGTGTAATACAGGTCACTGGCGAGCGACTCCTTGTTGCCGTCAAAAGCAAGACCGAGGAGACGGCCATGTGCATCGAGAACGGGGCTTCCGGAATTACCGCCGGTTATATCATTGTCCGTCAGGAAATTGACAGGGAGCTTGCCGGACGGGGCCCCGTCTATATGACATCTGTCATGCAGAAGTCCGGCATTGCCTTGACAACCAGCACTGTCTCCCCGGTGTTCAGGATTTCCGGCGTGTCTCCCTCTGCGCAGGCCGTCAGGACGAATGCCCCGGCCACGCCCAGGAGATTCTCCACGGGAAGCTGAAGCGGACCAACGGCCCCAGTCCCCTTTCCTCAACAGGCCCATGAACTCGTCGGAAGGCCTGTAGTCCCGGTCTGACGGACTGTATTTCTCCTCGATTCCCACAGTGGAAGTCTGCCAGGAACAGTCCACGCCGTCCCGAGGGGAAAGCGCCCCGACAGTTCCATATGAGATACGCATCGTGGAATTGGCATCAGGATACTGGGGAATCCCTTTCTCTGCCCTCATTTCATACAAAGCCCGGGTATAATTATTCTGCAGGTCCAGAATCCGTGAACGGTATTCCTGATTGTGGTCTCGCTTGTTGAACGCCAGGATTCCCACATCCATCAGCAGCCTGCGCAGTCGGTCATCCTGGAATTGCTCCCCGGCAGTGAACCTGGCGGCATTCTCAGGCGAAGACACGAACGTCCCCTCCCAGACATAGTCGCACATGGCATCGAAATCCTGCCCGAACATGGAAAGAAGCTCTTTCTGGTAAGGCCCGAAATAGGAAGAATCCACATTGGTGAAATACCCTTCCATCGCATGGCGGAGCAATTCCTTTTCAACCCTCGGATCGGTCTCCTCCATCCCTTTGTCGAGAAAAGACTTCATCGAATCGAACCCGTTACGCGTGGAGTTCATCCTCATTATTGTACGGCCGATGATGGTCCCGCGGAACAATGCCTCCCGGAAATACGCCTTGTTCAGCTCCACCTCCTCCGATGCGGCATAATTCTCCTTCAGTTCATTCAGGAGACTACCCCACTTCGCAACTCTCTCAGGGGACGACTCGATCCACTCTCTCAGCTCCCTTTCCTCGGCAGCCTTCGCCTCCACAGCCTTGAAACGCCTCAGGCATGCCTCCTCGCCTTCCTGCATTTCCCCTGCATTGCTCAGCCCGAAGAAAATGTCAGAATACTTCAGCCAGATATCCGGATCCGAGTCCATCCACTTCTTCATTATAGCCATCTGCCTGATACGCACGCTGTTGGCAACAGGCAGCACTACCCTCTCCTCATAATCAGTCTCCATCGATGAAGAATACCGGTTCGTACGCCCCGGATAGCCGATCACCATGGTGAAATCCCCCGGACTGTAGCCTTCTGTGGATATCTCAAGCTTCCTGACCGGCTTCAGAGGAACATTGTCCGAAGAATACTCCGCAGGAGAACCGTCCGGGGCAGTATAAATCCGGTACATGGCGAAATCACATTTCTGCTGAGGCCATTCCCAATTGTCCACATCCCCGCCGAAAGCAGCCACGCTCACCGGTGGTGCTGCCACAAGCCGCAGATCCTCATATACCTCATACAGGGAAAGATAATACTTTTTTCCGCTCCACATCGAGTTCAGATAAGCCTCCAGTCCGGTCTCTTCCCCGTACTTCTTCTCGATGATATAACTGAGCTTACGCATGCCGAACGGCTTTCCCTCCGCCCTCAACTCGTCCTTGAGAACCTCCACCTCGGCAGTCACATCCAGCACACGCTTCAGGAAAAACGCCTCCTTGCCCGGTACCGGTTTCTCCTGGTCCTGCAGTACGGCCCAATATCCCTCCTCAAGATAATTGTGCTCCGGCGTGCTCATCGCGAAAATGTCCGCGTAAGCGCAATGATGATTCGTAATCATCAGGCCCTCATCGGAAATGATGCTGGCTGTACAATAGAAACCCAGCGACACGATGGCGTCGGTCACGGATGCACCCGGAGCATCGGCATTGTAAATCTCCCCGGCGGAAAGCCGAAGTCCGCGGTCCTGCATCTTCTTCTCCAATGCCGAATTGATGTCCTGGATCAGCCACATTCCCTCGTCCGCACGGGCAGGAAGAGTAGCTGTCAGTATCATCAACAATATGATAGAAAGATATTTACGCATACACTGCATATTTATCGCAAACTATTCAAGTGCCAGGTCATGCTCCAGCGCGGAGCCTTCGAACGGAACCTCCTTTCCAGGAGTGGAGAACTTGAACCTCGCACTCTCCTCACGGACATCGTCAGCCTTGTAGGTAATGGTCCATGTCTCCATATTGATGAGTTCCCAGATCTTGTCCGCTGTCATCGGAGCGGCATAACGTATCATTATCGCCGGAGTCAGGTCCTTGTCGAGATTCGTATATATGCCGATGATTCCCTCATGACGGGACAGGTGATTCGAAAGGAACGGCATGTTCCTCAGCACTATAGGCTTCTCGTAATTCGCATCAGGAATCTCGTACACGAACTGCGGACTCCCCTCGAACTCCTCCATCCTCTTCTTGAACTGCGCCTTGAACGGAGTGAACAGCCTGCGTATCAGCCACTCGGTGGACACGTAGCTTTCGCCCTCCTCCAAGGACACGAACTTGTAGTTCACAGGAGTGATTTTCGTACCACCGCCATGCACAGGCATCTCGAGTTCCTTCTTGTTCACGACCTCCTTGAACCAATCCTTGTCCAGTTCCTCGGACGGGTCCATATAGACCCTTACGATGAGAGGACATGCAAACTCCGACTCGAGCCCGTATATCTTCCTGCCTGTCAGACGCATCTGCAGACCGAGATAGTTCAGATCCAGCTTGTCGTACATGTTCTCCGTACGTATCGTTACCACCTTGATACTGTCAACTGCTTGAGGATCAGGAGTATTGACCCTGAACTTGGACGGAGTGAACACGCTCTCCTGCACCTTCTCCGGAGTCGTCACGGCCGGGTCATAGGTAATCACGACGCGATGATGCGCCACGAAAGTCTTGACTCCGTGAACACCCGGGATCTTCTCGAGTTTGGCCTTGAACGCCATCGAACTGCCGTAGCATTTCACGGAACGCAGGTTTTCCATCTCCATCGTCCTGAGGGTAGCCGGGTCCACCAACTGCTTCACCGTGCCGTCCTCGAGAGTCTCCTCGACACCCCAGGTCACATTGATTGTAGGAAGTTCCACCCTGCTGCCGAAATGAATTCCGAGAGCCACGAGCAGGACAGCGAGCAATGCAGGCAGCACTTTCATGAAACAGCTCGGCTTATGCTTGCGGCATATTCCCGTATGAATCGCCTTCGTCGGGCACGAAGCTACACATTCGCCGCAGAGAGTGCAGTCTACAGCACGGAGAGGCCCTCCCTGGGCCCTGGCAACGTCAATACCGAACGGGCAGGCAGCGGTGCAATGACCGCAATGAATGCAGCTGTCGCAATTCTTGATAATATGTACAATCTGATATTTCGGCTTCCCGCAGATAATCTCGAACAGATATCCCGCAAGGCAGAACAGGGCGAGAAGCACCCACCAAGGGACATTCACCCCAAGAAGTCCGAGCACATAATACAATGCGAAGATGGCCACAATCCATATCCAGAACTTCAGCGAATTGGAAATTGCCCCGAGAGGGCATAAATACTTGCACCAGAACGACTTCATGAAGAATCCAAAGACTGTCACCAAGGCCACCGTGACAATGGACATCCACAGTGTGATCTCCCCCTTGAAGCCCGTTGCCACAGCATAATAAGGGTCAAGATTCTTGCAGAACAGCTCGCTTGCCGTGGCCGTCATGTAGAAGACCCAGAAAAGGACCGCGTATTTGACAATCCTCAGGAGCTTGTCTGCCACCGAGCCGTTCCTGATTTCTATCCCCTTTATACCTAATGCCTTGCGGAGCTTCACAAGAAGATCCTGCACTGTCCCGAGAGGACAGATGTAGCCACAGAACAATTTACTGAACAGGACCACCGAAGCAGCAAGTACGATTCCCATCATTATCTGCATCATGGTCATGCTGCAAGGCAGCGACCCGTTCACAAAAAAGGTGGTCAGAGCCTGAAGTCCGCCCATAGGGCAATGCGCTTCGGGATTTGCCGGCTCGTCCCCGGAAATCACTCCCGTCAGGAAAAGCACCAGGGCCACAAGCACGCCCCACTGCAGCAGGTACTTTGGCCAGTTTGTCAAGATAGTCGGTTTCTTCGCCATAATAAATTAGTCCTTATTGGTTCATACCTTGCAATAATAGTCATTTTTTCTGAAAAATGACATTCAGTTCTTCTCCCGGTAAACGCTGACAAACCTGTCCCCGGTAGCGAGCCTGCGCGCAATCTTCCGGATATCAGACGGTTTCAGGGAATGAATTATTCCCTCATAATCATCCGGCTTCCGGATACCGTACCTCACATATTGCTCTATGTCATACAGCCTTGAATACAGGGAACGGACTGAAGCCTCCTCCTGCTCCCTGTGCCTCTTGACAAGATACCTCACGGCCTTTTCGAACTCCTCGTCCGAAGGATCGTTCCGGCTGATATCGTCAATCACGGTCTCCACGTCACCTATGAGAATATCCGTCATGGCCGGACGCGTCTTGAACGCCACCTCCGACTCCACAAGTCCCGTCTCTGAAGAAGAACCCGGATTGTTGAATCCCTTGTGCGGGAAGGCAGTATTGAACCTCTGTGAATAGAATGACACATGGTATGTTCCGCCTCTCTCCTCCCGGATGAGATTCAGATATCTGTCGGACATTATATAATCCAGGATGTCCAGGGCAATGTCGTTGCGGTGATTTGCAGGTATCTGAGCCTTGAAATCATAAGCTACCGACGTCTTCGGCTCCCCTGATACCACGAATACCGTATCCACGACCACCTTTCCCTTGTACCGTGGCACGGAAGGGCGTACGAATGACCTCACGGCAGGATTGCCGGCAGGACACAGCGAGGCAATATATTTCTCCACGAGCGGCTTGATAACCTCCTTGCCAGAAGAGGAACAGATATAAACCGACATATTGGAGAAATCCCCGAAGGCGTTCCCGAACACACGGGATATAAAAGGCAGGTCAAGCACTGCAATAGCGGCGGAATCCGGATCCTCCCGCCAAGGATCATCTCCCAGTCGAGCCCTCTGGGACATTTCCTCGAACTTCTTTTTGTCCGAAGCATTCGAAGACTTGTTGGAATTATTGAGTTTCCTGAATCTCGACAACGTTTCCTGCGATCCGAAATACGGCTCAGCCAGCTGGAGATGCAACATCCTGAAAGCCGTCTCGATTTCCTTAGCACCGGCCGATACCGAGACACTGGCCGATTTCCGCCCGATGTCCAGGCCGACATTCACTCCGCCATATTCCGGAGTGCTCCTTATCTCCGACCTTGCGAGTCCCCTGAATCCTGCCTCACGCTTCAAATATGAGATAGCGGCCTTGGATTCCATGATACTGTCCTGAGGGCATGCCCCGAAACCGGTGTCGAAGAATACATGCATCATCAGCTTGGTCGCCGACTGCACGTCCCCGGCTCCGGACCAATATACGTCGGCCCCGTTGTCGAGATGCCAGACCTCCCCGTCAAAGCCCTTTGCCGGCGCGCAAGAAACAATCCGTCCAGGCTTTGCTGACAAAGATGTATCCACCTGACTGTAAACCACATAGTCAGGTTCAAGTTCCTCGTTCCGGACGGATGCAATGACAGCCCTCATACTGTCCGCAGACGGAAGAATGGATGCTTTGGACTCGTTGATGCTGTAGGAATATATCCGTTCGCTCCCGGTGAACATATCCCGAATATATCTTTCTATTTCCTCCTTGGTGATGGTCTCAGCCGCAGATGCCTGGATGGCACGCAGTTCATCCGGCCTGATGCACGGGAATCCGGAGAGGAAATTCTGTTTGCAGACATTCACCAGCATCTCGTTCGTTATATCCTCAGGATACATTTCCTCATAAAGATGCATTTTCTTGGAAACTTCGAAGAGAGCATGACGGAACTCGTCATCGGAAATCCCGTGTCGTACCACCCTGCCGATTTCCCTTTCGTAAAATGCCAGTGCTTCCAGGAGCAGGTCCTCCTTCTTCGGGGACATGGTGAACAGGGAAATATAATAATCCGGCGCATACTGATTCGTGACGAGAACCGAAGACTTCAGCGGAGAATCCGCAGCCTTGGACTCCTTGGAGAAACGGGCCTCAACGATTGCAGTGGCCACCTGACGGGCAATATTGTCCCTGTAGAACCCAACCGTATTCCTGTACTCCCTTGCCGGATAAAGCTGTTTGTGGATTACCTTGAGAGTATAATATTTGATTTCAGGGTCCACCATGTTCTCGAACAAAGGTTCGACCAAAGGAGTCGGTCCATAGACTTCCTTCGGAGCCGGATTGACCGGAGCGGGAATGTCTGAGAACATTCTTACCACACGACTCTCCATCTCCTCCGGATTGAAATCGCCCACAATGATAATCGCCTGAAGATCCGGTCTGTACCATTTGTGATAGAAGTCCAGTATTTCCTGCCGCTTGAAGCCGTTGATGACATCCAGGGTCCCTATCACGAATCTTTTCTCCTGCTTTCCTCCCTTGAAAATCAACTTGTTCTGGCGCGTTGCCATACGAGAACGCTGGTCATCCCTGCGGCGCCACTCCTCGCTGATGACTCCCCTTTCGGCATCCAGTGCATCCTGCTCGCAGGAAATGTCGCAGGACCAGTCGTGCAGGACCATCAGCACGGAATCCACGAAAGACTCCCTTACCAGCGGGATGGAGGAAAGATTGTACACCGTCTCGGTGCGGGCGGTGTAGGCATTCACGTTGTAGCCGAAACGTACGCCTTCCTTCGCGAGGAATCCGAGCAGTTCCTTTTCAGGATAATGCTTCGTGCCGTTGAAGGCCATGTGCTCCAGAAAATGCGCGAGCCCGTCCTGGTTGTCCTCCTCCTGCAAAGCTCCCACATTGTGTACTATATAGAAATCCGCACAGCCCTCGGGATTGGCGTTGCGGAGAATATAGTAGGTCATTCCGTTGTCGAGCCTGCCTACCTTGAAATCACTGTCATCAGCGATATGTCCGTCCGGTACCCCTGCCACAAGCGGCAGGGCGGAGAAGGCCATGACCATCAGGGCCATCAATCTTTTAATTGTACTTTTCATACTATCAAAAATTTTTACATTTATAAAAATTTTATGAGAGTATGATAGCCGTTCGCTATCGCTCACTCTCACGATGAAAATCATTTGATATCGCCCTTGGGCGAAAATATATCAAAGATTTTCATGTTCGGTTTCATAATATCAAAAAACACATCCAAATGTTATCTCTAATACACTTCTGGCACGTCCCGGCAGATACTCAGGACTTGAGAACAGATAATCCGCAGTCCCGGCCAGTGACACATAACCCGCAATGTTCTTGTTGAACTCCCGCATATATTTGAATATCAGTCTATTGACAACCCCTGTGGAAACACGGTATTCATAATCCCTGTCCAGATACGTGTCCTGGACTGCAGGTTTGGATGAAGTGGAACTTGCTATGGTATAGTCCTCGTTCTTCGTCCCCGAACCGGACCTCAGGCGGACGTCAAGCCCGAGCCCGTAAATATTCTTGCCCCTGATTATGTTCCTGTACACGTTCATATCCAAGGCATAAGTGAGGAGGTCCTGATCCCTGCAGAAAGGATAAACCGTGGCCGTCTGTGTCCTGTTGAACATAGTAATGGCAGAACCGAATTTCCACACCGGCAATTTGCCTTCAGTACCGGCATATCCGGTATAGGAAACCGACGCATTTACATCCTGCCTGTCGAGGACCTCGTTCTTGCCACCGTATTCCACTTTGGTGCTCTCTCCTGGCACATAATTCTCCTTGAACACGTTCTTGTCATTGCCAATGGTCTCATATCCGGCGTCAATACCTATCCTGTGAAGCACTCGCCTGCCGTGTATGAGGTATGTGCCCGAATACTTGAAGACCATCCCGCCGTGCTCCGTGAACACAGGAGTCGTGGATGTTCGCTTGCCATAATAACCTTCCCTGTACAGGACAGTGATTTCATTGAAGAAATCATTATTCCCGGAGAAATCCAGTTGCAGGGAACCTCCGTAATAATGGTTCACGAGAAGTCTGTGGGACTTGAGCAGGAGGAAGCCGCTGAGATTATTTAGAAGTTCCCTCGTTCCGAAATATCCGCCATAATCCACCAATGTATAATACTGCTTGTCCGTAGTACCGTAAATACCGGCCTCGACAGCCTCTATCTTCTTGGTATATTTGGCATTGATTCCGGCAGTGAATTTATCGGAAGCCTGCCATGCCGCCCCTGCACCAAGGTCGAGATTCATCACGGAATTGGAAAATCTCGGGTCCTTTCTCTTGGCATAATTGCCCGTGAGATAATCAGCCTTGACTCCGATGGACCACTTTTTCCCGAGGCGCAGCGATAGGCCTCCGGCAATATTGTAGTCCTCCTTGTTCTTGACCCCGGCAGTCGTGTCCGAATACTCCACTATATTCAACGGGCTATGGAAGGCGTCCGTGAAAACGGAGCCTCCCATATTCTTCCCGTGAAAATAATCGTAAGACAGCTTCCCGTAGAAAGAAAGCTTGTCGGAAACCTTCACGAACGACTCCGTACTGACACCGGCGCCATAGGAGTCATCCGACATATCAGAAGAAACCAGTCCTCCGTTCTCCTTGTGGAAACCGGCTCCGGCTATGGAAATCCGGTCCACAGGCATCAGGAATAGTCCGGACATATTGGATGACACCAACCACGGGTTCGTCATCTTCACGAATTCCATGTCGTAAGACCCCTCCTGCGCCCTCATCAGGAGAGGCAGGAGGAGCAGACCGGCAACGGCCGAAAATGATTTCTTGCTGATATGTAGCATATCGTCACAATTTTATTTTCTCAGGGAAGCCTTGGCCCTCTGGTGGAAATCCTTGGTGGAATTGTTGGTGTCGAGATAGATAATCTTGGCACCCTTGGCAATGGAAGCCTCAGCGTCGATGCCTGAAGGGTCTGTGGACTGTCCGGTGGTGATTTCAGTGCCTCCGGCATAATTGTAGACGAGTTTGTCAGCATTGCCCTCGATAGCCTCGGTAGCCTCCTTGTCGACATTGCGGTAGAGGGAATATCCGAGTTTATTGAGGAACATCACATATCCGGCGTCAATCTTGGCCGGGAGACGCTTTTTGTTTGCATCCTCCTTGCCGATGGCGAATACCTCGATGGCATCTATCACCTTGTCCTGGGCTACTTTGGTCACAGGAAGAGTCTGGCTTTCGGTATAATCATAATTAGTGGCATCCTTGGCAAAGGCCTCGCAGTTCGCATCCCTGAAAATATAGAATGCCGGGGCAATCTTTGAGAGAGGCCAGGCGTTGCCCATACCGTAGAGATAGGACTTGAGATAGTTGGACTGCGGGATGCTCTCGGACGGTGCAGGATAGCTTGTGGCATTCTTGAAACCGCTCTCAATATCGTACATCGCATAATCCGCATTGCTCAGGTCCACTGACTGGCTGTATGTTGCAGTGTGGTCGATGGCACCGTTGATTGCAATCACAATCTGGGAGTAAGGGGCAATCTTCACGCTCGTACCCTTCTGGAACCACCAGATGGCATAACCTGCAGGAAGCCATCCCTGAGGTTCGTACATCAGCTCACCGTCAGTGATATATTTGTTGGTACCGTAAGAGTTGAAAGGTGTTGCAAATGCGAAGCATACATCAGAAGCATCGGCCTCAACATCCGAATTGTTGTAGAGAATCACGTAATTGTCAACCTGGTAGACTCCGCTGCCGTCATCCTTCGGACAACCTCCCACATAGAGTTCCTTGATGATAACCTGGCTGGCATCGGACTCCACTACTGCAAGGTTGAAGGAAACAGGAGCCCCGGCAATTACCGAAATCGATGAGTTTACACCGTTGAAATTCTTCACATTGCCGTTCTCTACTATCTTTGAAGATACGGAAGCCTCGTAATTGCCAGACGGGATCACGAACAATGCCACACCTGCAGCATCTGTGAGAGCCTCATAGCTGGCAGTTCCTCCGATGTCACGCAAGGACACCGTGAGACCTTCGACGGCAAGTGCCGCCCCGTCTTTCTGGAGACAGATGGAAACCTCTGCGGTCTTCGGTCCGTCGTTCTTTTCGCATGATACCGCCATCATCACGGCGGCCGCGAGCATCATGATTAAGTTTCGTTTCATAATCGCAATGGTATTAAGTTGTTAAAATTTAAATCTCAAAGTAAGTCCGTAATAAAATTTCGGTATATAGGATTCGGCAGAAGAATAATTCCCGGTCTTGGTGGAATAGACTTTGCCAATGTTGTAGAAGAAATTGTTCGCATAGAACGATATCGATGCTATGTCACCGATTTCCTTGGTCACGCTGATATTGGCCGAGAAATAAGGCGATATGTAATCCTTCTTGAATGTATAAACAGAAGAATTGGTTATGACCAGCCTTGCCAGATCGGTGTACTTCTTCGGGTCGTTCACTCTCGCATCCCTGAAATCCGCAAGAAAGTCCCTCGGTGTCGGATCCCCGGCCACAGTATAATAATCCGGGAACGCCACAGGATATCCTTCCTGTTCATAGACTGAGACCCCGTCCATGATCGAGAGCAGGTCGTTCTTGTCGCTCAGCAGATATGTACGGTTTCCCGAAGGCTTGGAGGTCAGTGCCCTTGAATATTTCATCAGGCATGTTTCCACCTTGAGGGACAGTACCATGCGGACTTTCGGGATATTCGTGGTGACAGTGACATTGGTCTTCACCTGCCTGGTCTCTTTTCCGTTGGATATTCCGTCGCCACCATAATAATAGCCGATATATCTGTAATGCTGGCCGTCAGTTCCCATGGTCAATACCGGGGCATAGGCTTCCATATTCCTGTCATAATACTTGTATCCGTAGAAACTTCCGTCCACCCTGATGGTCGTGTTGATCGGATTGATTCTCTTGAAATCCACTATCCACTCCACTCCGTAGCGGGTGCTCGGGGCAACGCTGTTGTCAGGCTTGGGGGAACTGATGAGCATCGTCCTCTCCGTATAAGGAATAGTTGCCGGGGCGGTCGCTCCGGACTTGTCCGAAACCGTTATCTGGCCCGTGGCCCCGTCCATCGAATATATCCTGTTGTCTGCCGGAATCGAACAATTTGACTCAAGTGCTTCGATGCTGGTGTAATTGTATGTGAAAGGAGAATAAGAATAGCTGAACCTGTAGGCATCGAGAGTCCTGTTGTAATATCCGGCTACAGATATATTGTATCCTCCTATGTTGATTTCCATGCCTATTTCGGACTGTTTGTTTCTCTGCCATGTGAGAGAAGGATTGTATTCAAGAGTCTTCGGCAGGATATAATATGCATAATAAGCCGAGCCGTCGGAAGACGAAACAGGATTGAAAGTCGTGGTGGAAAAATACGTAGGAATCGGGTAAAGAATTGAGAATGAAGGGAGTTTGACAGACACTCCCCATCCTCCCCTGAAACTCAGTTCACGTACCAGCCTGCCGTTCCTGCCTTTCGGGGACAAGACGGTGTATTTGGCATTGAACCTCGGGGACCAGCTGGAGGTGTTGCCGTAGTCAGAGCCTTTGATGAACGTGTTCTCTCCCCTTATGCCGGCTATGAGATTGAGCCTGCCCTGCCCCACTGCCAATGAGAAATTGTCCTCGAGATATACAGCGAGATTGTTCATGAAAGGCACGTCGCAATAGCGATATTCCCAATATGAAGGTGCCGTTGCAGGGTCTTCCGAATATTCCCCTACTCCGAAATTGCCGTCTCCTGTCCAGTCTCCACCGAGTTTCACCTTGTTAGTGATTCTTTCCCCGAACTGCCTGGCCCAATTGGCCTTGAGGGCAACCTTGTAGTTCAGCGGCTTGTTGTCGTCCACCATGGTATTGTACCAGTAGCCCCGCGGAATCAGCACCGCCCCTGCTTCCGGATTGGAAGCATAGTTTTCGGCGATGTAATATCCCTCTTCGCGGGCATGGAGTGCTACCGTCCCCGCCGCGCTGGAATAATTGCTGCGCACCTTGGACAATTTGTCGCTGTAGGATGCCGAGGCATTGAATTCCAGATTGGTTATCCATTTCTTGCTGAGAAGCCAGTTCAAAGATATATTTCCCCTCAGGGCATTGTCACGGGCCTTCGAGAACGTGTCCCGGAACGTGTCCGGATCGGCCTTGGTGTTCATTCCGCCGATATTTCCGATCAAGCCGGCCGTGAGCCTGAGAGGAGTGTCAGCGAGTACCCCGGAATTGTAAAGATTGGTATAAGTCAATGAAAGTGAATTTCTTCTGTACGAAGAATATGGTGACATCTGATCACTTATGGACTTGGTATATTCGACACTCGCATTGAGCACTCCGTTCGAACGTCCCCTGTTTCCGGTACCGAGCCCGAAACCTTTGCTGACCGACACCTGCTTGGTCCCGGGATTCGATGACATGGTGATCATATAATCGGTGACACCTTTCCTGGTATTTATCTTCACGACTCCTGAAGTCATGTCACCGTACTCGACTGAAGGAACTCCTGTGATGACTTCGACCGATTCCACATTGCTCGAAGCAATATTGTTGGTCGTCGCACCTTTCAATGTGAAAGTAGATGACGTCCCGGCGGTGGAAAATGCGGAATTGTTGGAAATCCTGACTCCGTCCACCTCGACGGCCGTGCCGAATGAAGCGTTTCCGGTCTCGTTGGACCCGGACCTGATATTGAATATCTGCTGATTGGTCAGTCCTCCGCTGAAAGTGGTCCCTCCCGGCAGCAGGCTGGAAATATCGGCCACGTTCATGACCTGCACATGGTCAAGCGCGGTCCTGTCTATGATTCGGCTGGTAGCTGCGCTGTTGTCGTTCTCCCGGGCTGTCACCACTACGCTTTCCAATGTAAGATTATCCTCGTACAGAGAGACCTTGTACATGTCTATATCCTTGGAAATCAGGACTTCTTTAGTATCGGTCACATATCCGAGGCAGGATACGCTTATGGTATTCTTTCCGGAAGGGACATTCTTGATGACGAACTTTCCCTGGGCGTCCGCGAGTGCCCACTGTTCGGTCGAAGAAAGCACCACGGTGGCATATTCGACCGGTTTGCCGGACTTCTTGTCAAGCACGACTCCCTTGACCGTCCAGCCTTGGGCGGCAAGTCCTGCATAGACTAACAACAGGGATATTGTCATTAAAAACCTGTAATACATAGCGCTATCCTCTAAGACAATAAAAGTTCGTTCAGATATAATGGCATATTGCAAATATATGTATTTTTTTTCTTGACTTTTATCATTATTTTCAGGTATTTTGAGTAAGTTTGTGACAGACACTTACAATTTATAGAATATCGACCTAATCATGAAACGAAGAGAATTCCTGAAATTGTCCGCCTCATCCCTGGCCGGACTGGCTCTCGGAGGCAGGTTCCAGATAGCGGAAGGGCGGAATGAAGACAATAAATATTCCATAGTCATACTCGGAGACACTCATTTCGACACAGAGCCTGCAAGTATCTATCATTCAGACTACAACGAGCCTGTAGAATGGCTGAACAGGGTACAGCGGGAGGAATTCGCCCGCAACGGGGAGATGTGGAGGGAACGCTGCCCGAGACTCCTCAAACGGGCCGCCTGCCTGGTAGATGACGACACCAGAATGGTTTTCCAGATGGGAGACCTGATCCAGGGAGACTGCGGCAATCCGCTGGTACACAAGAAAATGCTTGGAGACGTCATGGACAGGTTCAAGGGGGAACTCGGAGGACTTCCTTTCGTGACAGTTGCCGGGAACCACGACATCCGCGGTACCGGTGCAGAGAAAGCCTACCGCGAATACATGCCGGCAAGGATGTCATCCGAGCTCGGTAAGGAAATCACCGGAACCGACTTCTCGTTCAATATCGGGGACGACGCCTATATCGTGATAGATTTCAACCGGCCTGATGACGAGGCGGTGGAACGCCTTCTGAAGGAGACTGAAGGAGCCAGGAACACCTTCGTGCTCATACACGGGCCTCTGCTCCCGTTCGACGGTGGCAGCTGCAGATGGTTCTTCCACGGCGGAGAAAGCGAGAAGCATACTGCCGCAAGGAGACATTTCCGCGGACTTTTCGCACGCAGGAACGTGATTTGCCTGTGCGGACATACCCACAGGACTGAACTCGCAGACTGGTACGGAGACGGCGGGCGCATCACGCAGATGACCATGAACAGCGTGTGGTCGAAAGAAGAGTACGGGACATATACGGTGAAGGCCGAAGGGTCGGAAGAATACGGAAAATTCAGGATGGCCCAGAAGACCCTGCCTGACGGATCTCCGGTGAAGGACGAGAGTGCCCTGTTCGAAGAATACCGTCCGGGACTCAGGAGATATATCCATTCAGTATCAGCCGGTTCATACAAGATGACTGTCAGCGGCCGCAAAGTCATCGTGGATTTCTATGCCGGTGACTCCACCCGTGACAGCGAGCGATTCGTGCTCAGGCCATGAGCCTCGATGTGGAAAACTATTTTTGAGAATTCGGGCCAAAGACACTATCTTTGTTTTTCATTGTGAACAACAGCAGAGATTATGTCCTTCGTCCACCTACACGTACATACCCAGTATTCAATCCTGGATGGCCAGGCGTCTATCGCAAACCTGTTCAAGCGGGCTGAAGAACTCGGCATGCCGGGTCTCGCAATCACTGACCACGGCAATATGTACGGTGTCAAGGAGTTCTTCAAATTCGCTGCGAAGCACCCCTCTGTGAAGCCCATAATCGGCTGTGAGATATATGTTTCCAAATACGACCACAAACTCAAGGACAAGGAGCACGGAGGTTATTACCATCTTATTCTACTCGCCAAGAACTACGCCGGATACAAGAACCTGATGAAAATCGTGTCCACGGCGCATCTGGAGGGAATGTACTACCGTCCGAGGGTTTCCCATGAAGTTTTAGAGCAGTATCACGAGAATCTCATCTGTTCATCGGCCTGCATGGCTGGAGAAATACCGAGACTCATTCTCGCTGGAGACATTGAGGGGGCCGAGAGGGCCATCGAGTGGCACAAGAGCCTCTTCAAGGATGACTATTACCTGGAAGTGATGCTGCACAAGACAGAAGTCCCTGGGCAGTCACTTGAAGTGTACGAGAGGGAGAAGGAATATGACGATGTGCTTTTCGACCTGGCCGCCAAACACGGTGTGAAAGTCATAGCGACGAATGACGTGCATTTCGTGCGCAAGGAGGACGGACCTGTTCACGACAGGCTTATCTGCCTGACTACCAACTCTTACATAGACGACCCTGACAGGCTCAGATACACCCAGCAGGAATATCTCAAGAGCGAGGAGGAGATGGCATCCCTTTTCCCGGACCATCCGGAAGTGATAGCCAACACGCTTGAAATCTGCGACAAGGTGGAGAGTTTCTCCATCGACCGCGGACACGTGCTTCCTAAATTCGACATTGACCCTGACTTCCTCGCCGACATTGACGCGCAGCTCGAGAAATACAAGGATGTAATCGACTGCGGACGCACGGACAAGAACGGAAACGAAAGGGGCGAGGAATTCTGCCGCTCGGTGGCATATCTGTGCCACCTGACATATCAGGGAGCTCACTGGAGATACGGGGAGGTTCTTACGGAGGAACAGTCTGAGCGCATTGATTTCGAGCTCAAGACCATCTGCCGAATGGGATTCCCGGACTATTTCCTCATCGTGCAGGACTATATCGCCGCATCAAGGGCCGAAGGCTACATGGTAGGTCCCGGACGTGGTTCCGCTGCCGGTTCCGTAGTGGCTTTCTGCCTGAAAATCACCAATCTGGACCCTATCAAGTACCAGTTGCTGTTCGAGCGTTTCCTGAATCCGGACCGTATCAGCATGCCTGATATTGACGTGGATTTCGAGAATCTGGCCGCAGCGCACGAATATGTGGAGAGGAAATACTCTTCTGACCACGTTTCCCGGGTGATTACCTTCGGTACAATGGCGGCGAAGAGTGCCATCAAGGATGTGGCACGAATCAGCCATCTCAGCATTGAAGAGAGCAACAGGCTTACCAAGATGGTGCCGGACAGGCTGAGCGAGATGAAGGACAAGGAATATCCTTTCAATCCCAAGCTGGACCAGCTCAAGCCGGGTTTCAAGGCTTATGAAAAAGAAGTGGAAGTTCCTGATCCTGAGCATGAAGGACAGACCGTAAAAGTGAAGAAATGGTTCCAGGGAGGAAAGGAGGAGACAGACGTCAAGATAAATCTGGCGAATTGCTACAGGCTCGTTCCCGAGATGAAGAACGAGCTGGAGAACGGTTCGGATCTCGTGAAGGAAGTCCTGAAATACGCCCTGCAGCTTGAGGGCAGCATCAGGCAGGTCGGAGTTCACGCCTGCGCCACCATCATCGGACGCGGAAATCTGACGGACTATATTCCTATCTGTCTCTCGGTGGACAAGGAGACCGGGCAGAACGTGTGGACATCGCAGTACGACGGACATTATATCGAGGATGTCGGAATGCTGAAGATGGACTTCCTCGGACTCAATACCCTGACAATCATACATGCCTGCCTGGACCTCATCAGAAAGCGTTCAGGAGAAGTCATCGACATAGAGGCCATTGACATCGCGGACAAGGCCACATACGAGCTATACGGACGCGGAGACACCATCAGCGTGTTCCAGTTCGAGTCTCCGGGAATGATGAACTGGCTCCAGAAACTGCACCCTGAACGTTTCGAGGACCTGATTGCCATGAATGCCCTCTACAGGCCTGGTCCTATGGACTACATTCCTTCTTTCGTGGCGAGGAAACTCGGCCAGGAGCCTATCGAATATGACCTCCCGGACATGGAGGAGTTCCTCAAGGACACTTACGGAGTCACTGTCTATCAGGAGCAGGTGATGCTTCTGTCGCAGAAACTTGCCGGATTCACCAAGGGTGAGGCCGACAAACTCCGCAAAGCAATGGGAAAGAAGCAGATAGACATTCTTAATTCCCTGAAGGACAAGTTTATGGCCGGCGGTATAGCCCACGGTCATCCGGAGAAAGTGCTCGACAAGATATGGAAGGATTGGGAGAAATTCGCCCAATATGCATTCAACAAGTCCCACGCCACCTGCTATGCATGGGTCAGCTACCAGACAGGATGGCTGAAATGCCACTACCCTTCCGAGTTCCAGGCCGCCAACCTGAGTTGCAATCTCTCCAAGATGGACGAGATAAAGAAGATCATGGCCGACTGCAAACGCCACAAGATCAAGGTATTGAATCCGGATATCAACGAGAGCGATTCGAATTTCACCGTCAACAAGAACGGGGATATCCATTTCGGCATGGGAGGAATGAAGGGTTTCGGAGCCAATATCGTGGATGCTATAGTGAAGGAAAGGGATGCAAACGGCCTGTTCAAGGATATTTACGATTTCAGCGAGAGAATGTCCGGAATAGTGAACCGCAAGGCAATGGAATCACTCGTCTATGCCGGTGCCTTCGACTCGTTCGGCATACAGAGGTGCCAGTATTTCCTTCCAGGCAAGAGCGGAGCCCAGTTCATTGATGAACTCATTGATTATGCCTCAGTTACCAAGAAAAATGCAGAGGAGGATGCCGCTTCGCTGTTCGGAGAAGTGGAGGAACTGAAGGCAGAGAAGCCTGAACCGCCTGCCGTTCCTGCAGAGGTGGACACTCTCGAATTGCTCAAGAAGGAAAAGGATATCGTGGGAATGTATCTCTCGGAGCATCCTCTCAAGAAATACGAATTCGAAATCGAGAATTTCACTACCTGCGGACTGGCTGACCTTGACAATCTGGTGAATGAATGCGAGAAGGCGAGAAAGCCGCAGAAAGTGAACGTGGCCGGATTCATCACCGGAATCGAGACGAAGACTTCGATGTCAGGAAGACCTTATGCTAGAGTGACATTGGAGGACTTCAGCGGAGTATATGAATTGTCCCTGTTCGGAAAGGATTACGAAGCCAACATGAGCTATCTCGTGGACCACACTTCCATCCATATCGAGGGTGACATCAAGGAGAGTTATTTCGTGAAGCCGGAAGATAAGGAAAAGGCTGCCACGGTACCTTACAAGTTCAAAATCAAGAAGATAAGCCTTCTTGGAAATCTCTCCGACTCTATGTTGTCAGGATTCGCCATAGAAGTGAATACAACGATGCTGAATCCGGTTTTCAGGAAAGATTTGATGAACGTCGTGAAGAAGAGCAAAGGCAAGATTCCTCTTTCCATCTTCCTCGTTGATCCAAAAACCCAGTATCAGCTGGAGTTCCTCTCCAAGAAGTTCCAGGTGGCTGTCACTGCCGATTTCATCTCCGACATCAAGGACCTCGGCCTCCGCTACAAGGTATCCATCAAGGATTCCGGGTCACATTGATGCCGGAGAAAGGTATCCTTCAAGTATTTCTCAGAATTCGAATGTGAATGAAATCTTAGGCATGGGAAGGACAGGTTTGTCCGTCCTGCGTTCCCATCGTGGCATATTGATCCATACCGGGATATACATTGGCAGTCCTATGCTGACAGCGAGTCCCTGGCCTGATTTCAGTCCCCAGCTCCAACCGAAAGAAGGCTCCGCCAATACCGCATTCTTGAAGTTTATGCCGGATTTTTCCTCGTATTTGAACGCATGGGAGAATCCCGCACGGACACCTATGAAAGGAGAACTGGAGGCGTATTTCCTCATGTAGAACTGATAGTCTGCAAAGGCATTCAGAAACATAGGATAATCAGTACCATTAGGGAAAATGAATGCTCCTGCTCCTACGCCCACATAATGCTGACTGCCAATCATATATCCGTGTGAGGTATCCAATCCGATGAACACCCCCAACTGGTCTGTAAGTGAAACATTGCCCTTGTATCCGATGCCACGGAATGCAGGCGCCGATGCAAATGAGCACACGCACAGGAGTGCCGCCACAGAAGTGATGAAAATTCTTTTCATAATAATTCGTTTTCTATATGACGGAACAATCTGCCGTATGTACCACTGAGCATTACATTGAATGTAATCTGAAAAGCGGTTGAGGAGGCTGTGCGGAGGTGTGAGCTCCAGCGCTCTCGGGAAGCGGGTGGGTGCCCGCAGGAGACAAGTTCTGCCGCAGGCAGGACGCAGGAAACTGTGGGAGGGTCCGGAGCGAACGAAGTGAGCGCAGCCCTCCGCACCAGCCTCCTCAACCGCTTTCGAAACGACAATGTCAATATATACGAAAAGAGACCGGCCAGATGGTCAGTCTCTCTCAAATATGCCTTATTTGCCGTTTTTCAGAAGATTAGAGTGGTTTTTACAGGATAATGGTCGGATATATATGTCCGCTCCATATAAGGCTTCCTGATGACCTCAAAAGTGGTACAGGTACTGAATCCGGAATAATAGATATAGTCTATCACACCTTTACTTTTGCCCCAGCCATTGAAAGTGTCACCATTGTCCGTCTTCACGGCAGACTTCCTGGCACTGATCATCATCTTGTCAAGATCCTCGAGAACCGGATTGTCAGGTGTCACATTGAAATCACCCGTAAGAATCATCGGATAACCCTCCTTGTTCATCGCCTTGATACGCTCCACGATAAGCTTGAGACCGTTCTTCTGGGCCTCCTTGCCTACGTGGTCAAGATGAGTGTTCACATAGTAGAACTTCCTGCCAGTCCTCTTGTCCTTCATCAGAGTCCATGTAGCAGTCCTCTTGCAGGCTGCATCCCAACCCATGGAAGGAGTTTCAGGAGTCTCGGAAAGCCAGTATGTCCCCCACTTCAGAAGAGATATATTCTTCGTATTGTAGAAAATGGACATATGCTCTCCCTTGGTCTTGCCGTTCTCCCTGCCGACCCCGACCGACTTGTAGCCTTTGCAATAATCATTGAGATACTTCACCTGATAGTCATAAGCTTCCTGCACCCCGAACACGTCCGGAGCCTGGTCGGTGATCATCATCGCCGAAGCAGGATACCTGTACTCCCAGGAATTGGTACCGTCCTTTGCCGCTCCCATACGGATATTGTAGGAAATAACCGTTATTTCACCCGACTTGTCATTTCCGGCGAAAAGAGAGGCACAACACAATGTCATTGCGGCCGCAGCGGCCAGAATCCTTCTGAAAACCATATTCTGTCTATATTAAGAATCAGAAAAATCTTGCCCTGTTGTCCTTCACGTCAGCGTCGTTCATCATCACAGGAACAATCATCTGTGAAAGATAAGCGTTCATCTGGGCAGACCTGTTCTTCGCGTCATCCTCTGTATAGAACGCACCTGTATCACGTCCGGTAACCTGGAATACGTAAACTCCGATGGAACCTGCAACAGGACCGCTGACTACATTTTCAGGGGCTACTGAAACGGCACCGATGAACTTAGGATCGAGACCCTGTGAATTCATTGAAGAGAATGCAACGCCGCTCTGTGAACTTACAGTGGTTCCGAGTTTTTCAGCAATTGCCTGAAGATCCGTAAGACCATTGATCTTCTCAGCTACCTCTTCTGCCTTCTTGACGGCAAGTTTCTCATAATAGAGATTTTCACGGATTGAGGAAGCCACTTCCTGAACCTTTGCATAACCCTCCTTATGAATTCCACGGACAGTAGCCACGAAGAAATAATTATTGTCAACAGTGATGATGCCTGACACCTTTCCGGCCTTGTTGTCGAATGCCCAGCGGGTCACTTCCCTTGCATTGTCGATGGAACCGAGTTTGTCAGTACCCTCAGCGAGCTTGTTCACAGGATGTGAATATACTCCGAGAGTATCCACAGCCTTCCTGTAATTTTCATAGCTTCCTGCAGCTGCAGTGGCAAACCTGTTTGCATTTGCATATTCAGTGTTGAATGTCTCCTTGCTTGCCACAGTCTCCTTGTAGAGGATGGCAACCTTCTTCTTGAGCACAGGAGCAGTAGCCTTGGCAACCTCAACTACGTGAGTACCGTACTGTGTCTTGAGTACGAAAGGCTTGCCTTTCTCCGCGGTGAGAACTGACTCGAAACCAGGAATCATATAGTTCTGGGTCATCCAACCGATATTTCCGAGTTCACCGTCAGCAGATGAATTCTGGTCATCAGAATAGAGGGATGCGAGATTTGAGAAGTTTCCGCCTTTCTCAATCACATTCTTGAGGCTGTCAGCCTTCGTATCAGCATCTGCTCCCTGGAGAAGGATATGTCTTACATATACTGAATCCGGAATCATCCTGGACTCCATCACCCTTGCAATATAGAAATCATTTCCCTCGGCAAGTACCTCGGACACTTCCCCGCTGCCGTTCCATACGAAATCGTCCACCTTGGAAGAAACTGTCCTGAGTTCACCTGACTTGTAGTAACGCTCGTCATACTGGCGGTCTGAATTCTTCATGAGGAATGACTTCATGTTGTCAGCCTCGGCGAATTCACCTGCAAGAGCAGCAATCTTGTCATTCTCGGCTGCGATGTCCTTTGCAGAAGGTTTCACCTCGAACACTACATACTCGATGTCGCGGCTTGCAGACTGCTTGTAGAACTTCTTGTGGGAATTGTAATAATTCTTTATCTCGCTGTCGGAAACAATGATGGTGGAATCTGTCTGGTATCCGAAAGGAACCATTACGAAATCCACGTCGGAAGTGTTGTTGTTCTCTGCTATTGTCCTCCTGAGCATCATAGGAGACATTGCCGAACTCTGGGAGAAGAGAGAATTGTATTTCGCGAAAAGTTCCTGGTTGAAGATGGAACTCTGCAGATAATTCCAGTAAAGCCTGAGATTTCCGCTCTGGTCAGAATCGAGGTTATTCACGAAATTCACGAGATTGGACTTGGAGAAATTTCCGTTCTCGTCCATGAAAGCCGGATTCTGGGCAATGAGAGGAGAAATCATGTTGCCGGTCGTGAGATCGAGCATCTCGGACTCTCCCACATTGAGACCTGCACCGCGGGCATTCTCCACGAACAGATATTTATAAACAAGATCCTGCCATGCAGCATTCCTTATCTGCACCTGCTGCTCCGCGCTGTGAGCAGAAGAACCCGTCATAATCTCGTTGATAGTGGTGAATTTCTGCACATCCTCCTGGAAATTGTTGTAAGAAACGGATTTGCCGTTTATCTCCCCCACATCGTATTTGGAGGACATTCCCTGGAAAGCAGAAATCACCTCATTCGGGTCAATGATGAATGAAAGAAGGCCTAAGGCGATGATGATTGACACCGCCATGCCGAATTTTACGCGCAACTTTTCAAGAACCGCCATTTTTATTGAATTTTTTAATTAATAATCAAGGTTTTCATTTAGGGGTACGAAGATAGTAATTTTCTGTCAAATACACATTATTTTTTTAGCAAAGGGCCTATAAAATTGACAGAATCGATGATTACGGCGGTGGTATCTTTCACCACGACGCCGAAATTGTTGAACGGATTCAGTATTATGGCATTCCTGGCCCTTTCGTCAGACCTCATCCCGTATCCCTGTATGAAACCGTCATCGGAATAAAGCCTCACATAGCAGTCAGTGTATATTTCCTTGGCCGTCTGGTCCCAGTAGATGGTATCGCTCTCCATGGTCTGGTTCTTCACGATATTCTTCACAACCACGTTTCCGTAGGCTTTCCATATCTCCTCCTTGGTATTCTTGTTGGTGAAATGGCTGGCCTCGTCGGACACTATGGTGGACTCCAGGACCTCATCGTCCGTGTATGCATATACATTCATGCCTTCCGGAAATACATCACAGGACATCGTGTCGTTCTCGAAATGCTGCATCTCCCCCGTCACTACCCGCATCTCTATCATACCGTTCTTGGTCTGGACGAGATACATGCTGTCGACCTTCTGGAGAGGTATCTTGGCAAGGTCTAGCTTGTCAGCCTGGGAAAGCTTTGACTTACAGGAAAAAAGGATGAAAGCAACTGCAGACGCAGTTGCCATCATCCTGACAATATTGACTATCTTCTTCAAACAGAAAACTATTTCTGTGTCCTGACGGTAGTGGTAGCCCTCATGCCGCCACAAGATACAGTATAAGACTGTCCGTCAGTATAGTTATACATGAAAGCCTCTGCTGTCTGAGGGAAATATACCCTGTATTGTGCTATCATCCTGTTGCAGTCATCCGCAATCTCAGGATCAGCAGCCTTGGCCTTGTTCATATAGTCCACAGCTACCCAATAAGGAGCTCTCTTGGCAATCTCATCACCACCACAAATAGTTGAACCCCAAACAGTTCCGATAAGGTAATAAGCCTTTCCGGCATAGGTTTCATCAAGTTCTTTGGCCTTCTCTGCAAATCCGAGAGCCTTGGCGTTCTTTCCGTTCTTCACGCAGAATGTAGCAGCCTCATAATTGTAGTCGGCAGCTGTCTTCACGTCAAGTTCAGTAGAAGAAAGAGCCTCCTCGAGATATGCAAGAGCCTGATCCGCATTGCCTCTCGAAGCATTGAGCTTGTAAAGGAAATATGCTGACTGGCTTGATGGATCGAGTTTGTGGAGAGAGGTAGCGGCATTGAGATACAGATCGTTGTCGGTGCAGTTCTCCGCGCTGCTCATCATCTTCACGATATTGGTAACGAGAGCAATGTCTTCCGGTGCTGCAGCATATCTCGGACCGTAAACCTCGATAATCTTCTCGCAGCTTGCAACCTTGCTGGAGATGAAAAGGCTTTCCATGTCATCCTTCACTTTCTCGAGTTCTTCCTTGGCATTGGCGTCAGCCGGTACGGACTGCTCGAGATAAGCCATATTGTTCTGATAGATATTGATAAGGGCGTCAGCATCGAGAGCCTCGTTCTGATAAAGCTGAATAGCAGCATTCAGGTTGATGAGGAGTACGGAAGGCTTGGTCTGCTCCTTGTTCTCTTCAATGACTTCCTTGAGTCCATTGTAAAGACGCTGCGCATCACTCTTGTAATAGTTGGCCATGTCGAGAGCCATGTTGTTGATGGCTGTCACCTTGTACTTCGGATAGTACTGTGCACGTACCTTGTGAAGAGTGATGAGGCTGTCGATGAGAGCCTCGCGGTAAGTCTCATTGGCCGCATTCTTCGTGATGAGACGTCTCATGAGGGAAGTTCCGTCGATGAGCATCGTCTGATTGGCAGTAGCCGGACAGAGACTGTAGGCCTTTCTCCAGTTAGGAAGGGCTGAATCATAGTTCTTGCTCTTGAAGTACTCCTTGTAATAAGAAAGATACTTGATGCACTCGGCGCTGTCAGCGCCATACTTTCCCTGAGCGGAAGCATAGTTGCCGCCCAGCACCATAAAGATCGCCGATACGGCGAAAGCTGCAAATCTTCTCATAATATTATTTAGCGTTTATTTTTTATTCATAGCTATACTTGCGGAACCAGATATCGTGTATATTGAAACCGACTACGAACATCGCGTAGGTCTCACGCACGAGATTTCCGGATGTATTTCCCCTCTGTCCGAGATCCAGTCCGATTGAAATACCGTTGTACCATTGATAGACCGGCAACGTGATTCCGAGGGTTATTCCATAGGATTGTATATTCTGTCCATTAACCTTGTAATAGTCTTTGTTATAATAGGCTCCAGCCCTATAGGCACATTTCTTACGGTAATACCTGATGTCATTCTTGTTCGGGATTATTTCAAATCCCGCCCTGAAAGACTGCGAGAACGTGGTGGAGAACTTAGTGCTTCCTACATTGGCAAAGCCGACTACACGGTCAAGATTCGTATTCGACCAATTGGAATAGGTATAATCGAACTCGATTCTCCACTTGTCTCCTTTCCTGAAAGCGATTCCCACTCCGACTTCGGATGCGAGCTTTACCTTCTCGCCGTGCCTGAGAGTATCCACATGATGGCTCAATGTGTCGCTGACGCTTGAAATCGTGGCATACTTGTAATCCGTCACATATCCCCTGAGTCTCGAAGAAGTCTTGTACGTGGCTCCCGCAGTGAGATAATACCCGGAAGCTACAGGTTGCTCGTACTGGACACCGAACTTTCCTCCCACTGCGCTGAGGTTCAACGTATATCCGCTATATATATCCCTGTAGGAAGAAGACTCGAAATCCATGCTGGTGGACTTGTCTATGTTTCCGAAATAATATTCGAACTCAGCACCGATGGAAAATTTCTTCCAGAATGTGGCACCTGCCCCGAAGAACAACTGATACAGTCCTCCATCCCCGTACGAACGATAATTCACATTTCCCGTATTTCCTATTACCCCGGGATCAAGTTCGTCATGCGAGAAATCATATCCCAAAGAACTGTATGGAGTGATTCCTGCATAGAAAGCAGACTTCTTGTAGATAGGCACAGAGAATACGAAATCACATATATTGAACACATTCTTGGCCGATTTCACATCACCCTGCCTGTAAATCTTGCCCTGTCCTGTCACGCCGAAATCCAGCATGAATGAAAGAGTGTCGCGTGCGGTAACCGCTGCAGGATTCAGATAATTGATGAAACGGTGATTTCTGGAAGCTATTCCCACTCCGCCCATGCTCATATTGTACGAGGTTCCCTGGCGATAGATATCCCCCACTCCGAATATGGAATATGGAGAATATGAACTGTTCGCCCCATCCTGGGCAAGCAGCACATTACAACAGGAAACCAGCAGCACGGCCACGAGAACCGCTCTAATTCTTTTCATTGACATAGCCATCAGCAATTAAGGCTAAACCCATTAGCACAAGGTTACAAATTACAAATATCGAGTTTTTAATCCTTTTTGCAAAATAATTCGCATCGCCGCCGGTAAAAACGACAATATTATCCTGTTTTAAGGAAATGTAACCCGATATTTCAAACATTATGCCCGACAATACCCCGGAAGTAATCGAAGTGGTGAAAGAATCCCCTGCAAGAGGTGAATCCTCAGGTGTATCCAACAGAGGAAGAGCCCTGGAATAACGGTTGAGTGCCTTGAAACGGGTACGGCATCCGAGGGAAATATTTCCACCTTCATACCGGCCTTCACTGTCGATGAAATCCACGGTCAAAGTGGTACCGAAATCCATCACGGTGATACCGCGCCCCTTGAAAAGATGCCTTGCAGCTATGAGGGATGCAGCCCTGTCGTAAGTAATCCATTCAGGCAGAGAATGTTCTGAAAGTACCGAAGGATGAGCCTGGTCAAGAATCACAAGTTTTCCGCACAATGTCTCATAAACCTTTTCATCCTGGGCCGATATCTCATAGACTGAAGAAATTACCATTACCTCAGGCCACTCCCTGGATGTCAGGGATACGATGAAATTCTTCACTTTCTCGCCCTGATACCTGAAAGTCTTGCCGAGAGTAACTCCCTCGGTGAAAGCCGCCTTCACGGCAGTATTGCCTATGTCAATTATAAGGTTTGCCAAATCTTTACGGTTTTAAACCCTGCAAATTTATTAATTTTAAAGAAATCCTACGAGAGCTTCTTCAAAAGTTGACAAGCCGTGGAGAGGGAATCCACTTTGCGGGAAATCACCCTCAGCCTGGAATCATTCTGTTTCAGTTCGAACAATGTCCCCATTCCTGTGATTTTCTCAAGAATTCCGGAGAAAGTCTTCGACCTGTAATATGAAGACATCTGGTTGTTTATGAAGAATGCTATGAGGATTCCGTTCTTGATGATTATTTTCTCGAATCCGAGTTTTTCCCCGAGATGCCTTATCCTCACGATGTCGAAAAGCCTCAGCAACTCCTCAGGAACAGGCCCGAAACGGTCCGCGAGCCTCTTCTCCATCTTGTCCAGCTCGCTGTCCTTCTGCACGGAGTCCAGCTCCTTGTAAATCCTTATCTTCTCGGACTGTACGTCTATGTATGTATCCGGAATGAGGGCAATCTGGTCGGTCTCTATGGTGCAGTCTTCCACATAGGAATTGCTGATATTCTTCGTGGATATTCCAATCTCCACTCCGAGCTCGTCCATGGCCTCGGACAGTATCTTCTGGTAAGTCTCGTAACCCATGTCTGCTATGAATCCGCTCTGCTCGGCTCCGAGAAGATTTCCCGCACCGCGTATATCGAGATCCTGCATTGCAATATTGAATCCGCTTCCGAGATCGGAGAACTCCTCTATAGCCTTCAGCCTGCGCCTCGAATCATCCGAAAGGGTGGTAAGAGGAGGTACCACGAGATAGCAGAAAGCCTTCCTGTTCGACCTTCCTACCCTTCCACGCAGCTGATGGAGGTCGCTGAGTCCGAAATTCTGGGCCTGGTTGATGATGATGGTATTCGCATTCGGGATATCCAGGCCATTCTCTATGATGGTCGTGCTCAAGAGCATGTCATAATCCCCCTGCATGAAGTCCAACATCTTGTTTTCCAATTCTTTGGCCTCCATCTGTCCATGAGCCACACATATCTTCATGTCAGGCACGAGACGGTGCAGGATATCATAGACGGAACGCAGCTCGTGAACCTTGTTGTGAAGGAAGAACACCTGGCCTCCGCGGTCGAGCTCGTAATTGATGATATTCCTGATTTCATCCTCGTCGAACAGGATTATCTCTGTCTGCACAGGAATCCGGTTCGGCGGGGGAGTGCTGATAATGGAAAGATCCCTCGCCCCGAGAAGAGAGAACTGCAGAGTCCTCGGTATAGGAGTGGCAGTCAATGTCAATGTGTCCACGGACATCTTGATCTGCCTCAGACGCTCCTTGGCGCTCACTCCGAACTTCTGCTCCTCGTCTATTATCAGGAGTCCCAAATCCTTGAATTCAAATGATTTGCCGAGAATCTTATGGGTTCCTATGACAATGTCAATCCTGCCGCTTGCAAGCCCCTCACGGATTCCCGTGATCTCCTTCGCAGTCCTCATACGGCTGACATACTCGATATTGCACGGGAAGTCCTTGAGCCTGTTCCTGAAAGTATTGTAATGCTGGAAAGCCAGAATCGTGGTAGGCACCAGGACAGCCACCTGCTTGTTGTCAGAAACGGCCTTGAAAGCGGCACGGACTGCAAGCTCAGTCTTTCCGAATCCCACGTCCCCGCACACTAAACGGTCCATGGGACTCTTGTCCTCCATATCCTGCTTTATAGCCTTCGTGGCTGTCTCCTGGTCCGGAGTATCCTCGTACATGAAGGACGACTCGAGTTCCTCCTGCATATAGGTATCCGGGGAGAATGCAAATCCCTGCGAGGCTTTCCTCTTGGCATACAGATTTATGAGGTCCTTGGCGATATCCTTGACCTTGGCCTTGGCGCTGTTCTTCATCGTCTGCCAGGTCTTGGAGCCGAGCTTGTTTATCTTCGGAGGCACGGCATCCCTGGACTTGTAACGCGAAATCTTGTGCAGCGCATGCACGGACACGAACACCACGTCATTGTCCTTGTACATCAGCTTCACCACCTCATTCATCCTGCCCTTGTCATCCCTCATCCTCACAAGCCCGCCGAATATTCCGACACCATGGTCTATATGGACGATGTAATCCCCTATGTTGAAAGCACTCAAATCATTGAGAGTCAACTGTTCGCTCTTCTCCACAGTACGTCTGATGCTGACCCTGTGGAACCTGTCGAAAATCTCATGGTCAGTGTAGCAGCAGACCTTTTCGTCATTGTCGATGAAACCGGAGTGAATATTCTTTCCCGGAACGAATTCAGGCATAATCCCGGCATTCTGCGAAAGAATGGACTTCACCCTGTCCATCTGGGATTCCTTTTCCCCGTATATCCGGACCCGGTATCCTCTCTCCATCTTATCCCTGATATCGGCAGATAGGAGTTCGAAATTCTTGTTGAAGACCGGCTGGGGGGCAATATTGAACTTGACCTGGCCGGCACCCTGGCAGGAGAGGGGAGTGTCAATATAAACCTTCCTGAATCCTTCCAGCCGGGTGAAAAACTCCTTCTCCCTGTACATATCCGAAGAATCCGCCCATATTACAGTATTTTCCGGAAAAATGTCGGATATATATATTCCTCGCTCATTTTCAGAAAGTTCCTTCGCCATTATATCCGGCACTATCTCAGCCTTGTCCCGTTCTTCCACGGAAAGCTGGGTATTGCAGTCGAACACATTGACTGTCTCCACTTCATCCCCGAAAAACGAGATTCGGTAAGGATTGCTGTCTGAATACGAGAAAATGTCTATGATGGAACCCCTGACCGCGAACTGTCCCGGAGCCGACACGAAATCGGTACGGATGAAATTCTGGGAAACCAGCACATTGACGATGGAATCATGGCTTATCTCGTCGCCTTTCCTGATGGTCAGGGCAGCACCTGATATGCTTGTACTCTCAGGTATAAGTTCTTCGAGAGCCTCAGGATAAGTCACAATATAGAGAAGATCATTGCCTGAATCCTTTGATGACAGGATACGTCCCACGGCCGAAGTCCTCTGAACTCCCAGGGAAGACTTGTAATTGCTCCTCTCCACGCTTTTCCCGGAATCCGGAAGAAAGAACACCCTGTCCCCCTCCACTAGAGCGTAAAGGTCTGACGAACAATATTCTGCGGAGTCCTTGTCCGGAAGGATGACGACGTTCACACCTGCCGGAGACGCCTCTGAAACTACGAACCATCTTGCCGAAAGGTACAGCCCGGAACAGAATACCTCCTTCCTTGCTGCCATATCTTTTCTCAACTGTTCCGTCTTCTGTTTACTTATCAACATAATCGTGTCAATAATTGTTGAAAACCTGTTCAAAACCCCGGTTTTTCCTGTTCATTCCATAGTGGAAACAAATTTATAACTCTTTCCTGCCAATCCGAAATTATTTTTTATGCAGGAACGGATTGAAGTCCGCAAATAAATCTTCCAACATTTTCTCAAATGCGTTCCCAATATGATATCAACATTTTTACAGGTATGAAAATTTATGATTTTCAATGCATTACTAATCACTTTCAACATTTCCACAACCGTATATGAATCATCAATTCAAAAATAAATCCATATATTTGTATAAATTATTGTTTTGAAAATGGGTAGTGATTTTTCCCCGTATGCTGCCGGGACTGACAAAGATAAGGATTTAGACGGAATAATAAGGCCCCACGAACTGGAAGATTTCACGGGCCAGGACAAAATAGTCACGAACCTCAAGATATTCATACAGGCCGCCCTCATGAGAGGGGAGCCTCTCGACCACGTCCTTTTCCACGGGCCTCCGGGACTCGGAAAGACCACCCTTGCAAATATTGTAGCGCAGGAACTCGGGGTAAATATCAAGATAACTTCCGGACCGGTGCTCGACAAGCCCGGGGACCTTGCCGGACTCCTCACTTCATTGGAAAAAGGTGATGTCCTCTTCATAGACGAGATACACAGGCTTTCTCCTGTCGTGGAGGAGTATCTTTATTCCGCCATGGAGCAGTTCGCCATAGACATTCTTATAGACAAGGGACCCGGGGCGCGTTCCGTCAGGATCTCCCTGAATCCGTTCACGCTGGTCGGCGCGACCACGAGGAAAGGCCTGCTCACGGCTCCTCTCAGGGCCAGGTTCGGAATAGACTTCGCACTTGAATATTATGATGCAAAGGACCTTGTCCGCATCGTCAGGAGAAGCAGCAATCTGCTCGGGGTGGAAATTGAGGACAGCGCTGCGATGGAGATTGCACTCAGGAGCCGCGGAACCCCGCGTATAGCCAACTCCCTCCTGAGGCGTGTCAGGGATTTCGCCCAGGTCAAAGGAGACGGACACATCGACCTGGCCATATCCAAATATGCCCTAGACGCGCTGAACATCGACAAGCGCGGCCTGAACCAGATAGACAACAAGATACTCCATACCATCATCGCCAAGTTCAAGGGAGGCCCTGTAGGGGTCAATACCATAGCCACGGCGGTAGGGGAGGACCAGGGTTCCGTGGAGGAGGTATATGAGCCTTTCCTCATCAAGGAGGGATTCCTGCAGAGGACCCCGCGCGGAAGAATCGCGACCGAACTTGCCTACCGGCATCTCGGGTTTCCAGTAGGTCCCGGGCAGTTCGACGGTCCTGAAATCATAGAAGGCAGTCTTTTTTGACTTATATTTGGGAATTACTTACACTTTTTCAAGGTTTATTCGCCAAAAATGACTAAACTTGCACTTTGGAATACTATATGAATTGTACAATTTCATAAAAACAATAAAATGGCCGATAAATTTATCTCAAAGATTCCTGACGGACCTTTGGCAGAAAAATGGACCAAACGTAAGTCAGAAATTCGTCTTGTCAGTCCTAACAACAAAAGGAAACTTGAAGTGATCGTAGTCGGTACCGGTCTCGGCGGTGCATCTGCAGCTGCCACTCTCGGTGAACTCGGCTACAATGTCAAGGTCTTCTGTATCAGCGACTCTCCTCGCCGTGCACACTCCATCGCAGCACAGGGAGGTATCAATGCCGCAAAGAACTATCAGAATGACAATGACTCAGTCTACCGTCTCTTCTACGACACCATCAAAGGTGGTGACTATCGAAGCAGGGAAGCCAATGTCTACCGCCTCGCCGAGGTGAGCGCGGCCATCATTGACCAGTGCGTCGCCCAGGGCATTCCTTTCGCAAGGGAATATGGCGGGTATCTTGCCAACCGTTCATTCGGAGGAGTACAGGTAAGCCGTACTTTCTACGCCCGCGGACAAACCGGACAGCAGCTTCTTCTCGGTGCTTATGCAGCTCTCAACAGGCAGATTGCAGCCGGTACGGTGAAGAGCTATCCTCGTCATGAGATGCTCGACCTCGTCGTAATCAACGGTGAGGCGAAGGGTATTATCGCCAGAAATCTTGTCACCGGAGAGCTCGAGAGATTCGGTGCACATGCAGTAGTAATCGCCACCGGAGGTTACGGACGTACATACTTCCTCTCCACCAATGCAATGAACAGCAACGGTTCAGCTGCATGGCAGTGCTACAAGAAAGGTGCTTATTTCGCAAATCCTTGCTTCGCGCAGATCCATCCTACCTGTATCCCTGTACACGGTGACCAGCAGTGCAAGCTGACCCTCATGTCAGAGTCCCTGCGTAACGACGGCCGTATCTGGGTTCCTAAGAAGATGGAGGACGTGATGAAGCTCCGCAATCACGAGATCAAGCCTTCCCAGATTCCTGAAGAGGACAGGGATTACTATCTCGAGCGCCGTTATCCTGCATTCGGAAACCTCGTTCCGCGTGACGTGGCTTCCCGTGCAGCCAAGGAAAGATGCGATGCCGGCTTCGGTGTGAACGAGACCGGTCTTGCAGTATTCCTCGATTTCAAGGATGCCATCAACAGGCTCGGACACCAGAGAGTTGCCGAAAGATACGGAAACCTCTTCCAGATGTATGAGAAGATCACTGCTTCCAGCCCTTGGGAGGAGCCAATGATGATATATCCGGCCATCCACTATACCATGGGAGGTATCTGGGTTGACTATGACCTCCAGACCACCATTCCAGGTCTTTATGCCATCGGTGAGGCCAACTTCTCCGACCACGGCGGAAACCGTCTCGGTGCATCAGCCCTCATGCAGGGTCTTGCAGACGGATATTTCATCCTGCCTGTCACCATCGGAGACTATCTCTCACACAAGTTCGCAGAGCCTAAGACCGATACTTCCGCACCTGAGTTCGAGGCTGCCGAGAAGGCTGTCCAGGAGCGTATCGACAAGCTGTTCGCAGTGAAGGGAACAGAGCCTGTTGATGCTATCCACAAGAAACTCGGACATATCATGTGGGAGCATGTCGGAATGGCACGTACTGCAGAAGGTCTCAAGGAAGGTATTGCACAGATCCAGGAGCTCCGCAAGGAATTCTGGAAGACCGTCAGCGTACCTGGATGCCAGAAAGAGTTCAATCAGGAGCTCGAGAAGGCTCTCAGGCTCGTGGATTTCTTCGATATCGGAGAGCTCATGGCCAAGGATGCCCTGAACAGGAGCGAGTCCTGCGGAGGTCATTTCCGCGAGGAAAGCCAGACTCCGGAAGGGGAGGCCAAGAGAGACGACGAGAACTTCATGTATGTCGCCGCTTGGGAATACAAGGGAGAGGGCAACGAGCCTGAACTCCACAAGGAGCCTCTTGTATACGAGAATATTCACGTAGCTACCAGAAACTATAAAGACTAATTAGAGATGGATTTCAATTTGAAAATATGGCGTCAGAAAAACGCCCAGGCTCAAGGTCATTTCGAGACTTATCACGTCTCCGGAATTGAGGAGGACGCATCCTTCCTCGAGATGCTTGACATTCTGAACGAGCAGCTTATCCGTGAGGGAAGTGATCCGGTAGCCGTTGACAAGGGATGCAAGAGCAGCGGTCCTGTATCTTTCGACCATGACTGCCGCGAGGGTATCTGCGGTGCCTGCTCCCTGTATATAGACGGACGTGCGCATGGTCCGGACGACCAGGTAACTACCTGCCAGCTTTTCATGCGTCATTTCGAGAACGGTGCCACCATCACCGTGGAGCCTTGGAGAAGTGCTGCTTTTCCGGTAATCAAGGATCTTGTAGTGGACAGGACTGCCTTCGACAAGATTCTCCAGGCCGGCGGCTTCATTTCCGTAAGGACCGGTTCCGCACAGGACGGCAATACTCTTCTTATTCCTCATGACAAGGCAGAGGAGAGCATGGATGCAGCTGCCTGCGTAGGTTGCGGTGCTTGCGTTGCAACGTGTAAAAACGGCTCTGCAATGCTCTTTGTGGCTGCAAGGGTATCTTCTCTCGCTCTCTTGCCTCAGGGTCGCCCAGAGGCCGCAAAAAGGGCCCGTGCGATGGTTGCAAAGATGGACGAACTCGGATTCGGAAACTGTACGAATACCAGAGCGTGCGAAATGGAGTGTCCTAAGGGCATTTCAGTAGAGCATATCGCCCGTCTGAACCGCGAGTTCCTCGCCGCCAAGTTCAGCGAATAATTCGCTTCTTCTGATAATAATATCCGCCGCGAGGGTTGTTCCTGGCGGCGGATTTTTGTATTCATGCTCTGATCAATGAAAAACGGCTGGCAGAATTCACTGCCGGCCGTCTTCAAATGTATCAGTTTCTACGAATTATTTCGTGGTGAAGCTGGCTATGTCGAAGTAAGTGTAGTTTCCGTTGACTTTGTAATATCCTCTGTAATAGTATTTTGTACCTGCGCTGAGACCTGTGGCCTTTGCAGGAGCAAGAATATAAGAGAAAGTCATAAAGTCAAGATCAACAGAGAGAGAAACATCTCCTACCCCTGAAGTACTAGCATCGAATGAAGCATTGGTAGAGTATAGAATACCGTAGGAAATTGCCTTGTCTGCAAAATTCCAGCTGCCGTCGCCGAATGCACCGCTGAAAGTAGCGGATGTTTCGTCGAATGAGTCAACGCTGAATCCTATGCTCATCTTGTCAGTAGTGAAGTTGGCTGCAGTACCGTAGGTAACATCGCTTCCGTTCTTGACATAAGCCCTGTAGTAGTACGTGGTAGAAGGAAGCAATACCCCATTATTCTGAACGGTGTATTTATCATTTTCAACAGGACTTGACTCACTGAGTTTTACTCTTGCACTGCTGCTGAAATCAGAGTTCATTGAGTACTCTACACCAATTTCATAATTCTCCTTATTCTCTGTAGGCCAAACTATATCGCAGAGGAAAGTAGCTTTACCGTCAATAACCTTGACGCTTGCAATATCGCATGAAACTTTAGATGTTGAGCCAGGAGTTGAGAAACTGTCGATATCGAAATATGTGTAGTTACCGTTGACTTTGTAATATCCTCTGTAATAGTATTTTGTACCTGCGCTGAGACCTGTGGCCTTTGCAGGAGCAAGAATATAAGAGAAAGTCATAAAGTCAAGATCAACAGAGAGAGAAACATCTCCTACCCCTGAAGTACTAGCATCGAATGAAGCATTGGTAGAGTATAGAATACCGTAGGAAATTGCCTTGTCTGCAAAATTCCAGCTGCCGTCGCCGAATGCACCGCTGAAGGTAGCGGATGTTTCGTCGAATGAGTCAACGCTGAATCCTAAGTTCATCTTATCGGTAGTAAAGTTTCCTGCCTTACCGTAAACTACTTCTTTTCCATTATTTACGTACGATCTGTAGTAGTACTTTGTAGATGGAAGCAGATTGTCAGGATTCTGTACAGTGTATTTATTTTCAATATTATTGAATTTATCTTCAGAAAGTTTAGCGCGTTTTCCATCCTTGAAATCCTCGTTCATCGAGTATTCAACACCGATTTCGTATGCTTCCTTGTTCTCGGTAGGCCATACCACGTCGCAGAGGAAAGTAACCTTTCCGTCGATTAATTTGTAGCTTGCCACTTCGCAGGATACCTTAGGTGCACCTGCAGGAGTCGTGAAGCTGTCGACATCGAATAAGGTGTAGTTCCCATCAATCTTGTAATATCCTCTGTAGTAATACTTTGTATTAGGCTCAATATCTGTTGCAGTATCCGGTACAAGTACCAGTCTCGTGTACCAGTCCGCAGATTCCATTTTAAGCTCCAGATTTCCTACTCCAGCTGTAGTATTGTCAACATTGGAGTTGGTTGAGTACAATACTCCGAAGGTTATGTCTTCGTAGTAAGCATAAGCGTTCCATTTTCCGAATTCCACTTCTCCGCTGAAAGTTGCAGAATTAGCATCAAATGAATTCAGTACGAAATCAACATTCATCTTTCCGGTAGTGATTTCACCGGTGTAGCTGTTGGTGATTCCTTCATTGGTCTTTATATAGCTTCTATAATAGTATTTACTGCTCGGGCGCAGTCTCTCTTTGCTGGTATTGTCCTTTATATATAATCCGTTCTCGTCCTTCGGATTTTCCATATTTAGTGACAATGTCGTAGCATCGCTGAAGTTGCTTTTCAGCCCGTAGTCAATAAAGTATTCGTATTTATATGATAATGCTATCGTAGGCCATGTTGCAGAGTAGTGGAAATAAATAATTCCACCGTCCAGTGTCACGTTCTCTATTTTCAGTGTCAGAGCTCCTGTAGTGACTTTCTGAGTTGCTTCAAATACCTGATTATCACCTATTTTATAGTAGATTCCGAACCAGTAGTCCGTAGAAGGGTCAAGATTCTTCACAGTAACCGTAAAGTTGTTTTCTTCGTCCGGATTGATTTCAGAGTCAATACTTCCTTCCGCGCCAAGGTCTTCAGACTTGGATACTGTAATACCGAATTTGACTGAGCCCGGATTGTCATTTATCTTTCCGCTTACTATAATTGCAGTTTCAGTCACTTCAACATTTGAGATTTCTATGCCGATATTTTTAGTGCTGAAGTTGCCTTTTTGACCATATTCATAGGTTTTTCCGTCCTTGCAAATATATGGCCTGTAGCTATATGACGTATTGATTTCCAGTCCTTCCAGTGTCAGGCTGTAGGATCCGTCAGTACCTTCTTCAACATTCTTTTTTGAACTATCTTTAAAGTTACTGTCCGTAGAGTACTCGATACCTGCAAATGCTTCGCCCGGAACATCTTTCTCTCTAGTCACTTTACCTGTGATAGTAACAGAATTTACTTTCTCTTGTACATTTTCTACCGTAATCGTCATGTTGTCTTCCAACACCGGTTCCGGTTTCGGATCTTTCTCGCAGTTCGTAGCGAGAATTCCGATAGTCAAAAACAGGGCTGCATTCAGCATCCTGCTCTTACATAAGCTAATAACTCTCATAAATTACAATATTTTTGCAGTAAATATATAAATCCTGCTTTTCAATTCCAACAGATTTTTTTATTAAATCGGTAAATGTCCTTTTTTATTAAATCTAATTTCACTTTTTTAGGATTACTACCAAAGGAAATTATTGAACGGATATCTCCCGGCGTGTATCTCAGCCACCATTTTGTATATGTCGTTCCTGAGTTTGTCAATACCGATTTTTTCTTTTGCAGAAATGAATATGCAAGGTGTCTTTTCCTGGGCTATCCAACTGTTCTTAAGTTCTTCAAGAGTACGGTTTTCCTTGCTTTTAGGCTCTAATGAGAACTCGTCATATTCCTCGTATTCATATGCATCTATCTTGTTGAATACGACATATACAGGTTTGTTGTCCGCCTTGATGTCCCTAAGTGTCTGCTCGACTACCTGCATCTGCTCTTCAAATCCCGGATGCGATATATCTACTACATGAACCAGAATATCTGCTTCACGTACTTCATCAAGTGTACTTTTGAATGCTTCTATCAGCTGAGTCGGCAATTTCCGAATGAATCCTACCGTATCGCTGAGGAGGAACGGGACATTCTCTATAACTACTTTTCTTACAGTTGTGTCAAGTGTCGCAAACAGCTTGTTTTCAGCGAATACATCGCTCTTTGAAAGCAGGTTCATAAGAGTGCTCTTGCCGACATTAGTATATCCTACAAGTGAAAGCCGAACCAGCTGGCCACGGTTTCCTCTCTGTGTAGCCATCTGTCTGTCAACCTTTTTCAGTTGTTCTTTCAGTTTGCTGATTCGCTCCTTGACTATTCGCCTGTCTATCTCAATCTGGGTCTCACCCATACCTCCTCGCGTACCTACACCACCTCTCTGTCTTTCCAGATGGGTCCACATTCCCGCGAGGCGGGGGAGCATGTAGTTGAATCGTGCGAGTTCGACCTGCATTTTAGCATACGCGGTCTTCGCTCTCTGTGCGAATATTTCAAGTATCAGGCTTGTCCTGTCGATTACAGCGCTGCATTTTATGACTTTTTCAATGTTTCGCTGCTGTATTCCGGACAGCTCATCGTCGAAAATTACGTATGCAACACCGTTTTCTTCACAGTATTCGGCTATTTCCTTGACTTTACCGCTCCTGATATAGGTTGAGTTTTCCGGCTTGTCTACTTTCTGTACGAATCTTTTATCCTTGACTACTCCTGCCGTTTCCGCGAGAAATTCCAGTTCATCCAGGTATTCATATACTTTTCGCTCATCGTCTCCAGCCTTTATTATACCTACAAATACTGCTTTTTCGCTTTTATTCTCCATTTTTCCTATTATTTCGTTATAAAAAAATCGTAGCTATTCCTGCCTGGCTTCTTAATGAGAGTCAGAACAGCAATAGCTACCTTATAATTGAATGATAAGTTTATCTGAGCTGGAAAATAACAGGGAATGTGTAAGTTACCTTTACAGCACGGTCTCTCTGTTTTCCCGGTTTCCACTTAGGAGAACTTGATACGACCCTCACAGCTTCCTTGTCAAGTGATGAATCTACTCCACGGAGTACCTTTACGTTAGATACGGATCCGTCTGCATTCACGGTGAACTGAAGTGTTACACGTCCCTGAACGCCATTCTCTTTTGCAATTTCAGGATAAACGAGCTTTGAGTTCACCCATTTTGAGAATTCGTTCGCATCACCGCCGTTGAATGAAGGTTTTTCCTCTACGAGCTGGAAAGGAATAGCCTCTTCTTCCACGCTTTCCTCTTCCGGAGCTGCCTCGATGTAGTCCATGATTTCTACACCTGAGTTGGCATCGTCCTCAAGATTCTGGAACATACTGTCATCCACTTTGATATTGTCATCGACAACATCGATCTGGTCTGAAAGGATAGGAATCTTAGGTGCTACTTCTGGTGGTGGAGGGGTCTCCTCTGTAATAGGAACCATATCCTCTACTTCCACGATTGTCTGGTCAGCTTCGAGCGATGCCACTTTCTTTTCTTTAGTAGTGTAGCTGAAAGCTCCCCACACAAAGAGTAACGCCAGAACAAGTCCTATCTCTGTAAAGAGCAGCTTCTTGTTCTCAAGGCTTGCTTTCGGTGATTTTTTAACTTCCATATCAATATGTTTTTATTTTTCGATTAGCGTCGTAAAGTTAGAAATAATTATTTTCTTTTCAAATTTTTTCCGCTTCTATCTTTCTTTTTATTAGATTTGCGCCAAATTTGACGCTTATGATATCATATTTCTTCCAAGACACTGACTTTCAGTTCAAGCACCGCCGTTTCAACAATCAGTGGCTGAGAATGGTTGCGGAAAGTGAAATCCGCCGGATAGGGGATGTCAATATTATATTCTGTTCGGACAATTATATCCTCGATGTAAATTTGAAATATCTCCAGCATGATTATTTTACGGATATCATTACTTTTGATTATTGTGAGAATAATGTCTTGTCCGGAGATCTTTTTATCAGTGTTGATTCAGTCAGGGAAAATTCTGTTTTCTATAATACTGAATTCGAAGATGAGTTGAATCGCGTGATGGTTCACGGTATTCTTCATCTCATCGGTTACGATGATCATACCGAGGAAGACCAGAAAGTGATGAGGGAGAAGGAAAATTACTATCTTTCTTTAAGGGAAAAACTTCTATAGTTTTATGACGGAAAAGTATGACGTTATTGTTGTAGGGGGAGGGCATGCCGGCTGTGAAGCTGCGATGGCTGCTGCCAATATGGGAAGTTCTGTTCTTCTCCTTACCATGGATTTTACAGGTCTTGCCAGGATGTCCTGCAATCCTTCTATCGGAGGAATTGCCAAGGGGCAGATTGTCCGTGAGATTGATGCACTCGGTGGATACACTGGAATTGTGACTGATGCGTCGACACTTCAGTTCAGGATGCTCAATCGCTCAAAGGGTCCTGCGATGTGGTCTCCACGTGCACAATGCGATAAAATCAAGTTTTCCCTGTACTGGCGTAAAATTCTCGAAACTAATTGTAAATTAAATATTTACATCGATTCTGCGGCTTTTTTCCTCTTTGAGAATTCAAAAATTGTCGGAGTACGTACACTTACCGGGGCTATTTTTTATTCTCAAGCGGTTGTTTTGACCGCCGGAACCTTCCTTGGAGGAAAAATCTTCATAGGTCGCACAGAATTTTCCGGTGGAAGGATAGGGGAGTCTCCGTCTCTCGGTCTTTCCGAACAATTGGCTGAACATGGCATTTCCGTATCAAGGATGAAGACTGGTACTCCACCGAGAATAGATATCAAATCTGTTGATCTTTCGAAGGCGCTTGTCCAGACCGGTGATCCTGAACCGGACAAATTTTCGTATCTCCCGTATCTGTCTTCTGTACAGAACGGGAATCCTCAGATGCCTTGCTATATCTATCATACCAATTCCACGGTACACGATATTCTTCGTTCAGGCTTTTCCGATTCACCTCTTTTCGCTGGACTTATTCATGGCAAGGGACCTCGGTATTGTCCAAGCATAGAAGATAAGTTGAGGACTTTTGCTGATAAGGATTCGCACCAGCTTTTCCTCGAGCCGGAGGGAAGGACTACCGATGAATACTATCTTCAGGGATTTTCTTCATCTCTTCCTTTGGATGTCCAGGTATCCGCTTTAAGACATATCGATGGTTTTGAAAATGCGCGAATATATAGACCGGCCTATGCTGTCGAATATGATTATTTTGATCCGGTACAGTTGAAATCGTCTCTTGAGTCAAGATGCATTGAAGGACTTTTCCTGGCTGGTCAGGTTAATGGTACCACCGGTTATGAAGAGGCAGCTGCCCAGGGGTTGATTGCTGGTATCAATGCTGCGCTTCTTGTGCAGTCTAAGGATCCTTTCATTCTCAAGAGGAATGAATCTTATATAGGAGTACTGATAGATGATCTTATTACAAAGGGTGTAGATGAACCATACAGAATGTTTACATCCAGGGCTGAATATAGAATTTTACTCAGGCAGGATAATGCTGATTTCCGTCTCACTGAGCGTTCTCATTCTATTGGTCTCGCTGATGAGTTCAGATATTCTTATACTATGAATAAGTATTCGGATATTGATTCGGTAATTTCTTTATGCGATACCACCAATATTACCAAGGAACAGTCTTTTGATTATCTTTCATCAATAGGGGAGGAACCTTTGAAGGATTCAAAGAAGATTTCTGATGTGGTTTCCCGTCCGAATGTGAATTTGAATTCTATCCTGGATAATGTTCCACGTGGAACAAAACTCAAGGAAACCATTTACAGAAATTCCGAATCATCCATTCCTTCTTTCAAATTTCCACTTAATGGTATAAGAAATAATGTATCTGAAAACATTTCTTCGTCGGATGCATTTCATGATGCTTTATTACTGTTATCTTATAATCAGAACCTGGATTTCAATTCTGATTATATATCCAACTATTGCGATTTTGTTCGCAAGAGATGTCTCTCTGAAGTTCTTTCAGACGCTGAGATACTTATTAAATATAGAGGATATATTCAGAGGGAAAAACAGCTCGCTGACAAGATCTCTCATTTGGAAAACCTGATTATACCTGAGAATTTTGATTTCAATAAGGTTACCGGACTGTCGATAGAGTGCAGGCAAAAGTTGGAAAGATATCAGCCCCGCACTGTGGGCCAGGCATCCAGAATATCCGGCATTTCTCCAGCTGATATTTCCATACTTCTGGTTCACTTCGGCCGCTAGAATCTGCTTTTCTTGTTATATTGTGAGCAGCGCTTGCGTGGAGTCGAGATTACATAAAGGGCTTATCGATTTGAATACAGTAGGAATAATAATCATGTAAATAAAATAAGTGTTCCACGTGGAACACTTTTTTATTCGACTTCAATATTTAAATTTATAACCTTTTCAGGGCTTCCTTTATAATGGTTTCGATGCTTGCATGAGGTTCCTTCTTGAGAATTTCCGGAATAATTTTGGAAATATTTGCCTTCGTGAAACCGAGATTGAGCAGAGCTACTGTAGCCTCGTCCACTGTCTTGCTTGTACCGGAAACAATATTGCCGGAATTATCGATTCCTCCTCCTTTAATAATCTTGTCTTTCAAATCCAGTATCAGTCTCTGGGCTGTTTTCAGTCCGATTCCTTTTACGCTTTTTATCTTATGAACATCTTCTCCGATGATTGCGTTCCTGATTTCTTCATCTGATAGGGATGACAACATCATCCTCGCGGAACCTACGCCGACTCCGGAAACACTGATCAGAAGTTTGAAAAGTTCCCTTTCATCCCTGGTCGCGAAACCGTAGAATTGTTCGTCATCTTCTCGTAAATAATGAAATATATACACCTTGCATTCATGGCTGTCTTTCAGGGCTTCGTATGTCTGAAGAGATATGAGAATATTGAATGCAATTCCATTGTTGCATTCCACTACTATATTTGCCGGATTGATTTCAATTACGGTACCTTTGATATATTCGTACATAAAGTCAGTTTTTGCAAAATTATGATTTTTACCTATCAAATGAAAGATTACTTTACTAAATTTGTAGTTTCTAATTTGTATTCGCATGAATGTACAGGAATTGAGAGATATGTTTCCGATTCTTTCCAGTAAAGTATATGGAAAGAGTCTGGTGTATTTTGACAATGCCGCAACAAGCCAGAGACCAGCTTCCGTGGTCAACAAATGGACTGAGATGACAGTTCAGTCAAATGCGAATATCCACAGGGGAGTCCACAGACTTGCCGAGGTGGCCACTGATGAGTACGAAACGACGAGGGATGCCGTGGCTTCATTTATCAATGCCGGCAGCAGGGAAGAGATAATTTTCACTTCCGGTACGACTGCTTCCGTCAATCTTGTCGCATTCAGTTTCGGTGAGGCTTCCGTCAAGGAGGGAGATGAAATAGTGGTGACTGAGGCGGAACATCATTCGAACATAGTCCCGTGGCAGATGATGTGCGAAAGAAAAGGTGCTGCGCTAAAAGTCCTTCATGTGGATGATACGGGTCATTTGAAATTGCACGAACTGGACGGACTTCTCACACCGAGAACTAAAATCGTGGCGGTAACGCAGATTTCAAATGTTCTCGGGCTGATGAATCCGATAGATGAAATCGTGAGAATTTGTCATCTCAGGAATATTCCTGTCCTGGTGGACGGGGCGCAGGGAGTAGTCCATGGAGGTATAGATGTCAGGAAGACTGACTGTGATTTCTATGCTTTTTCAGGACATAAGATATATGCAGCGACTGGGGTCGGTGTCCTGTATGGAAAGAGGAAATGGCTCGACATGATGCCTCCGTACATGGGAGGCGGGGAGATGATTTCATCTGTGAAATTCACCGGTACGACTTATGCTGCGGTGCCTGAAAAATTTGAGGCCGGAACTCAGAATATTGCTGGAGTTCCTACATTGAAGCCGGCTTTGGAAATGGCCGGTTTATTGGGGGATGATGAAATTGACAGGCATTTCAGGTCAGTCGGGGATTATCTTCTATATGAATTGACGAAGAACGCGAGGATAAGACTTTATGGTGTTCCGGAGAAACCTGAAGAGAAAATACCGCTGTTTTCTTTCTCGATAGAAGGAGTGCATCATGAGGACGCCGCACTTATACTCGACAAGATGGGAATAGCTGCCAGGTCAGGGCAGATGTGCGCGGAACCTTTGATGGACAGATTCGGAGTGACGGGAATGTTGAGAATATCTCTTGCTCCTTATAATACCATGGAGGAGGCTGAATATTTCGTAAAGTGTCTCGATAAGGCGATATCGATGCTCACTTGAACCAAGGACAATAACGACCAGGATTGAAAAATAATTTACAACTATGGAAATGACATTGGAACAGGCTGAAAATGAGGTAATTGAGTCGTTTTCTATGTATGACGAATGGCTTGACAAATACGAATATCTCATAGATCTCGGAAAGAATCTCGGAGACCTCAAAGACTGATGATAAACTGATAAAAGGCTGTCAGTCAAGGGTTTGGCTTGATTATAAGGTAGATAACGGACGCCTGTATTTCAAGGCTGACAGTGATGCCATCATCACGAAGGGAATCATTTCTCTTCTGATAAGCGTTTATTCCGGCAGGACTGCCGCGGAGATAAGCGGGTCGGATTTCTCATTTATTGGAAAGATCGGTCTCAAGGAGAATCTTTCTCCTACACGGGCCAACGGGCTTGCATCCATGATTGCTGCAATCAAGGCTGCAGCAATAGCTAATATTGACTGAAGATGGAAGAGAACAGAAATAATGAAGTATTGACTGCGGAAGATGCGAAAGCTCTCGCTCCGCTGTATTCAGACGTAATTCTCGCGTTGAAGCAGGTCTATGATCCGGAGATTCCGGTCAACATATATGACCTGGGACTCATCTATGAACTTGTAATTAACAAGGAGCACGAGGTATTCATCACTATGACGTTCACGGCTCCTAACTGCCCGATGGCCGACGAGGTCATGAATGATGTCAGAGTCTCCGTGCAGGATGTCCCGGGCGTGAAGTCCTGCAATATAGAACTTGTATTCGAACCGGCATGGGACAAGAGTATGTTGTCCGACGAAGCCCGTGTGGAACTGGGCATGGATGACGATTGACACAGGCTTGTATGGAGAAGAACATCGACGTATATCTATCTTTGGGCAGCAATATAGGTGACAGGCGGGACAATATCGATACCGCCCTGAAACTAATTTCTCATATTCCCGGAGTGAAACTGGTCAGGGTTTCGGATATCATCGAGACCGAACCGTGGGGATTCGGATGCAGCCAGAAGTTCCTGAATTGTGTAGCTGAAATCACATTCAGCCCGTCTGAAATGAAGATGCAAGTGTGCAATACCGACCGCAGGCTGTCTTCAGATTTCGTAAGGGAGGAGGCCATATTTCTCCTCAATGCCATGAAGAATATAGAGTGGGCGATGGGAAGGCGTGAAAAACTCGAATTCGACATCAACGGAAACAGAATTTATCATTCCCGGATAATAGATATAGATTTGCTGATTTTTGGGAAATATCGTATTGATACTAAGCAACTTGTCATTCCTCATCCCCTTATGTCCGAGCGGGATTTCGTGATGATTCCACTGATGCAGATAGTGAAAAAGAAGATAAAATCTGAATTTCCGGAAATATTTGGGAAATATTGTGAATCTAAATGATTATTTTTGTACGCTGAACATTATTATTAAATTATAATCTGTTATGACACAGGATGAACTTTTTAAAGTGCTGGTAGCTCATTGCAAGGAATATGGTTTCATATTTCCTTCAAGCGAGATTTATGACGGGCTTGCTGCCGTCTATGACTACGGTCAGATGGGAGTTGAACTGAAGAACAACATCAAACGCTACTGGTGGGAGGCCATGACACGTCTTCATGAGAATGTCGTGGGAATAGATTCATGCGTGTTCATGCATCCTAAGACTTGGGTGGCATCCGGACACGTGGCTGCCTTCAACGATCCTTTGATTGACAACAAGGATTCGAAGAAGAGATACAGGGCAGACAATCTGATAGAGGACTATCTCGGAAAAATCGAGGAGAAAATAGAGAAGGAAGTCGCAAAGGGAAGGAAGAAGTTCGGAGAGAATTTCGACGAGGCCAAATTCCGCGAGACCAATCCTAACGTGCTCCGCGAGAAGGCCAAATACGAGGAGGTACACAAGCGTTATGTTGCTGCTGAAGAGGCCAATGACCTCAAGGAGTACAAGCAGATAATCCTCGACTGCGGTATCGTGGACCCTATTTCCGGTACGGCCAACTGGACCGACGTACGTCAGTTCAACCTGATGTTCAGCACCCAGATAAGCAACACAGGGGACGCTGACGACAAGATTTATCTCCGTCCTGAGACCGCCCAGGGTATTTTCGTGGAATATCTCAATGTCCAGAAGACCGGTCGCATGAAGATTCCTTTCGGTATTGCCCAGATAGGAAAGGCTTTCAGGAATGAAATCGTTGCCCGCCAGTTCATCTTCCGCATGAGGGAGTTCGAGCAGATGGAGATGGAATTCTTCTGCAGGCCAGGAACCGAGATGGAATTTTTCGAGAAATGGAAGGCTAACAGGATGCAGTGGCATGTGAATCTCGGAATGGGTGCGGAGAACTACCGTTTCCACGACCACGAGAAACTCGCCCATTATGCCAACGCGGCCACCGATATCGAGTTCAATTTCCCGTTCGGTTTCAAGGAACTCGAGGGAATTCACTCCAGAACAGATTTCGACCTCGGCAATCATGCGAAACTTTCCGGAAAGAAAATCCAGTATTACGATCCTGAGACAGGAGAGAGCTATACTCCGTATTGCGTGGAGACCTCAATCGGTGTTGACCGTATGTTCCTCGCAGTCCTCTCTCATTCCTACAAGGTTGAGGAACTTGAAGGAGGGGAGTCCAGGGTTGTTCTCGGAATTCCTGCACCTCTGGCACCTATCAAGGTGGCCGTGCTGCCTCTTATCAAGAAAGACGGTCTTCCTGAATTTGCACAGAAAGTCGTGGATGAAATCAAATACGATTTCAATTATCAGTATGACGAGAAAGACAGCATTGGAAAGAGATACCGCCGTCAGGATGCCATCGGAACTCCGTTCTGCGTGACTGTAGACCACGAGTCTTTGAAAGACAATTGCGTTACTGTCCGTGACCGTGACACGATGGAGCAGACACGTGTTCCTGTATCAGAACTCCGTGCGATGATCGACAAGAAAGTCAATATGTCCAATCTCCTCAGGGGACTGTAGCAGTTTCCTTGAAATAATATGATATCGGCCGCAGGTCAATTTCACGCTCATGTGAAATGCCTCCGGCCGAAGTTTTTTATTGAAATCTAGAAAGTATTCCAGAAGGCTCCAGTGCGGTGAAATCCGGAATAACGAGGTCGGCGTACCGGCCTACGATTTCCGGAGGATTGCTGGTTGCGAGACCGACTAGAAATGCTCCTGAGGCCTTTCCTGCTTTCAGTCCGTTAATTGAATCCTCGAATACCACCGAGGTTTCAGGCGTGCCACCGAGAACTCTCATGCCGGTCAGGAAACCGTCCGGAGAAGGCTTGGACTCCTTGAAATCCTCGCTCATAAGGATTCTTTCGAATTTGTCCTTGAAATCCGGAAGGTTCCGGAAAACGTTCTGCATCTTGGCATTGTCCGAGCTCGTCACCACTGCGCTCCTGATTCCGAGTGCCCTGATTCCGTCTATGAAAGCTTCCGCCCCGGGGATATATTCATATTTCATATCTCTCTCGAATTCAAAGAGTTCCTTCTTTATGGCCGATCTGTCATCTTCTGAAGGAAAGGCGTCGTTGAAAATCCTTACAAGAGTCTGTCCCTTCACTTTCAGTCCGAATCCCTCCACTCCGAGATATTCCTTTCCTATTTTGTTCCAGAACCAGGTATAGTTGTTTTCAGTGTTCAGAATCACGCCGTCAAGGTCGAATAAAGCAATCGTGTCAGTCATATTCAGTATTTGTAGAATAATTACATTGTTCAAATGTAGAAATAATATGTTATTTTTGCATAGGGAATATAAAAATAAATCAATTTCTTGATGGAGAAAATAAATTTCAGTGATTTGGGGAGGATTGAGGCGGTAAACCGCCTTTTCGAAGAGGCCGGAAAATCATTCAGAAGAGGTACTGCGTTTCCCGGGATGAAAAACGGGATTGTCAGGACGTCTTCTGCATTGTGGATTGAGGGGATTGATTTCGACCTTACGTATTTTCCCCTGAAACATCTCGGATACAAATGCGTGACCGCTGCTGCCGGAGAACTTCTGGCGACCCTTGCCGGGCCGGTGTCATTGTCAGTCCGCATAGGAGTATCTGCCAAGCTGGATTATCCGCAGATAAGCGAAATATGGTCAGGTATGGTTACTGCGGCACGCGAATTCGGATTCACATGCCTTGACCTCGATCTCGGACCGTCCAGGAACGGACTGATAATTTCGGTTTCCGTGACCGGGGAGAGCGACACCGAGCTGGAAAACTCCAGAAAACCGGGCAAGAGCAAGGATCTTATCTGCATTTCGGGCAATGTCGGTGGAGCATATCTCGGCATGCGTCTTCTCGAAAGGGAGAAGGAAAGACTTCAGAAGGCTGGTGACTTGTCCGGAAAAATGGATATAGACCATTTCAGGATGATTGTCAGCGCATATCTGAAGCCGGAAATCAATCCTGATATTCTCAATGCATTGAAAGATAGTGGAATAACTCCTTCTTACGGATATCTCGTGAACAGGGGGCTTGCTGATGCGGCGAAGAGGCTTTCACGCGACAGTGCTCTCGGTGTTAAACTATATTCCGACAAGATACCGTTCGAGGGAAATTCATTCGAACTCGGCAGGATTCTCGATGTGGATCCGGTTTCGGCCGCCATGAACGGGGGTGAGGACTACAGGCTGATGTTCGTCGTGCCGATGTCGGACTATGATATTCTGAGGCATGATTTCCAGTCTTTCAGCATAATAGGTCATCTTGCCAAGAGCGATGTCGGCACGGTCATTGTAATGCCTACCGGCGCTGAGCTGCCAATCCACGCGCAGGGTTGGAAAGAATCTGAATAACTTAAATATCAACGTAATATGAAGAAAAAATTATTTGTGTCACTTGCTGTAGCAGGTATCTACGCAGTCATGACCAGCGTATCTGCCCAGAGTCTCACTGACCTTCTTAAAGGTACGAAGGCCGGGGATGTGGTAAATGCGGTAACCAATGTAGTGGATGCCGTATCGAACTCCAGCAAAGTGTCCCTGCCGGGTACCTGGATTTACAATGGACCGGCCGTAGCAATGAAAAGTGACAATGTCCTCTCCAATGTTGCCGGCTCCGCCGTTTCTGCGGGAGTGGAGAAGAAAGTGGCCTCCGCATTCGAGAAAGTTGGCATCAAGGCAGGATCTGTATCGTTCACTTTCAATGACGGAATCTCTTTCAGCTGCACCATTTACGGCAAGACCCTGAACGGAACCTGGAAACAGAACACTGAGGAAGGCAAACTTACTCTCCAGTTCGGCCAGACCATGAAATATCTTTCAATCACAGGTTATACGAAGGCTACCGTAGCAGGTTGCGAACTTCTTTTCGATGCCGACAGATTCCTTTCCCTGCTGAAGACAGTGTTGTCAGTAGCCGGAAACAAATCCACTACGATAAGCGCCATTTCCAACCTTTCCAATTCCTATGACGGGCTTCAGCTCGGATTCAAGTTAAGCAGGAAATAATCATGGATATAAAGAATTCACATAAGGCTCATCCGTGGCACGGAATCGACCTGGGTGAAAATGTACCGGAGGAGGTAAGGGCTTTCATCGAAATAGTGCCTACCGACACGGTCAAATATGAGGTTGACAAGGAATCGGGATATCTTTCTCTCGACAGGCCTCAGAAATTTTCAAATATTGTCCCGTCCCTGTACGGTTTCCTTCCGAAGACTTATTGCTCTACTCACATGGCTGAATTGACCAACAAGTCTCTCGCTCGTATGGATATCGAGGGAGATGGTGACCCGTTGGATATCTGTGTGCTCACGGAAAAGGACGTTACACACGGAGACATCATCGTCCGTGCACGTCCTATCGGAGGTCTCAGGCTCCTGGACCACAATCAGGCGGATGACAAGATTATCGCTGTCCTGAAGAATGATGCAGTTTACGGCAATATCAGGGACATAGACGAACTTCCTACACAGATTGTACGCAGGCTCATACATTACTTCACTACATACAAGGACATCCCTGGTGAGAACACGCAGCGCATGAAGTTCATCACCATCTACGGAGTGGACGTGGCGAAGGATGTGATTCTCAGGTCGATGAAAGATTACGATGAACTCGTTTCAGGAAAATAGAAAACACTAAACATCATTTTTATGGCAAATATTGAAAAACTTAAAAAGACCGCTTCCCAGGTCAGAAGGGACATTGTGAGGATGGTCACTGACGCCCAGTCAGGACATCCGGGCGGATCACTGAGCAGCGCTGACATACTTACAGCGTTGTATTTCAATGAGATGAACATTGATCCTGCTAATTGGTCACGCGAGAGCAGGGGACAGGATATATTCATTCTGTCAGCCGGACACATTACTCCGGTATATTATTCAGTGCTTGCAAGAAGAGGATTTTTCCCGGTTTCGGAACTTTCCACATTCAGGAAATTCGGAAGCCGTCTTCAAGGTCACCCTTCAGTTAAGAAGAGCCTTCCTGGCATCACCCAGGCTTCAGGATCGCTCGGACAGGGACTCTCAGCTGCGGCAGGAGTTGCTCTCGGAAAACGTATCGGTGGTGATGACTCACGTGTATATGTGCTCTGCGGTGACGGTGAGAGCGAGGAAGGACAGATCTGGGAGGCAGCAATGTTCGCCGCCCACCACAAGCTGGACAATCTCGTTGCAATGACTGACTGGAATGGCCAGCAGATTGACGGAACCGTGGATGCAGTGTCCGGACAGGGTGACCTGGAGTCCAAATGGAAGGCTTTCGGATGGAATGTTATCGTGGCTGACGGACATGATTTCGATTCCATTCTCGCCGCTTTCGCAACGGCAAGGACTGTGAAAGGTGTGCCTACAATGATTCTGTTCAAGACTGACATGGGACATGGAATAGACTTTATGTCAGGAACATGCAGATGGCACGGAAAGGCTCCGTCTGCGGAGCAGTGCGCTGAGGCACTTTCCCAGCTTGAAGAAACTCTTGGGGATTATTAATAAGATACGATTATGACAAAGTATACAGATACAGGAAAGAAAGACACCCGCAGCGGTTTCGGAGCGGGATTGTATGAAGCGGGCAAGGCAGATTCACGTGTCGTGGCCCTTACTGCAGACCTCAAGGGGTCTCTCAAGATGGATGCTTTTGCAAACGAGTTCCCGGACAGATTCGTCCAGTGCGGAATTGCCGAGTCCAATATGATTGGAGTTGCAGCCGGTCTCGCAATCACTGGCAAGATTCCTTTCGCAGGCTCTTTCGCAGAGTTCGTAACAGGCCGTGTATATGACCAGATTCGTCAGGAAGTGGCTTATGGTGAGACAAATGTGAAGATTGCGGCATCACATGCGGGAATCACTCTCGGTGAAGACGGCGCCACCCATCAGACAATGGAGGACATCGCCCTCATGCGTGCCCTTCCGGGAATGGTGGTCATCAATCCGTGCGACTACAACCAGACCAAGGCTGCCACCATAGCTGCTGCCAGGTATGAAGGTCCGGTATACCTCCGGTTCGGACGTCCTTCAGTGCCTAATTTCACTCCTGCGGACGCTCCGTTCGAGATAGGCAAGGCTTATGTGATGAATGAGGGCAAGGATGTGACAATCATTGCTACAGGACATACCGTATGGGAGTCCCTGAAAGCCGCCGAGATGCTGGAAGAGGAGGGAATTTGCGCAGAAGTCATTGATATAGCTACCATCAAGCCTCTCGACGAGCAGGCTGTAGTGGCTTCCGCATTGAAGACAGGAGCAGTAGTGGTTGCGGAGGAGCACAATATGCCGGGCGGTCTCGGAGAACTTATCGCAGGCGTCCTCGCTGCACGTGTGCCTGTGCCGATGTCTTATGTCAACGGTGGTGACCGTTTCGGACAGACCGGTACTCCTGCCGAACTCATGCAGGCTTACGGAATATGTGCGGAAAAGATAGCTGCATCTGCCAAAGAGGTGCTACTCAGGAAATAACATTCCTCTCCTTGTATGAAAGATGAGGATATCATCGGCATCTACCGCAACGGCGAGCGGGAAAGGGCATTCACGGAAATAGTCAAGGCTTATAGCGAGAGACTTTTCTGGTATGTCCGCCGCTATGTCGGCTGCCAGGAGGATGCGGATGACCTCATCCAGGAAATATTCGTTAAAGTGTGGGCTGCACTTCCTTCCTTCAGGGGGGAAGCGCGGCTTTTCACATGGATTTACCGCATAGCCACCAATGAGGCCCTGAATTTCCTGCGCAGGCAGAGAGTGAGGGCGGCCCTGAATTTCAAGAGTCTGGATGCTGAGGTGGAGAGACGTATTGACGAAGATCCTTATTTCAACGGGGGAGAGGCTGAGAGGCGGCTCATGAAGGCTCTGCAGAAGCTGCCGCAGAAGCAGAGAATAGTGTTTTCGATGAGGTATTTCGAGGATATGAGCTATGAGGAAATATCGGAGGTGACTGGCACTTCGACGGGTGCCCTGAAGGCTTCATACCATATAGCTTATGAAAAATTGAAAAAAGAACTCGTCTGATTTTACTTTTCAGGGATTTCGGTGTCAAACATATTGATGGCAAGTAATTAACTGCTATGGACAAAGAAAAAATCAACAGAATGTTCAATGTCCCTGAGGGCTATTTCGGTGACCTTCAGGACAGGCTCATGGAGATTCCTTCCAGGCATCCTCATCCGCGGATGTCCGGGGAGGCTATGCATTCTTTGAGACCGTATATTGCACTTGCAGCATCATTCCTGATTATCCTGGCGGCCGGGACCGCAGTCCTGCGGCTCACAACGAAGGAAGACCAGCCTCTTACGGTATTGGAACGGATACAGCTTGCCGACCTCATGCCCGTGACATCTCCTGACATTCTGCTCGGAATGGAGGATATGGAAATGCATAAGGAATTGTCCAAGAATGACATCACGGATTATCTCATAGAGAGTGGAACAACATTGGAACAGCTTGAATATTATTATGAAGAAGACGATTAAATGTATTGTTGCAGTCCTGACGGTCTTTTTTGCATTGTCTTCAGGACAGGCGTATTCGCATAACTACTATCAGGACAGGGAAGCTCACGACAGGATGAAGGCCGAGAGGGTGGCATATCTCACGTCCGCCATGGATCTCACCTCCGCCGAGGCCGAGAAGTTCTGGCCGGTATATAATAGCATGGAGAAGGCCCGCAAGACGGCTTTCCGCAATGTTATGGAAGCTTACAAGGCTTTGGATGAGGGACTTAAGGCTGGAAAATCCGAGAAGGAGATTTCAAATCTTCTGGACAAATATGTGACTGCGGTAAAAGAGTCGCGCAATGTGGAGGACAGGTTCATGCCACAGCTGACGAAGATTCTGTCCGTGGAGAAGGTGGCCAAGCTGTTCATCGGAGAGGAGGAATTCCGCAGGATACAGATAAACCGCTGGGGAGACAGGAAATAGTCAGGCAGAACTCAGGCAAACAGATAAAAATCTTTTACAAGGGAAATGTACTCGTCGGTATATTTCCCTTTTTTCATCAATGTCAGGACTCTGTCTTCGGCGGTGACGTTGCGGGAATCCGTCCTGATGAACCCGGTGATGATCCTGGAAGGAGATTTGCGCTCCACGGTCCTGATCCTGAGGATGTCGCAGAGCCTCATTCCGTATGTGGCGGCATATCTCATCAGAATCCTTTCCTGGTCAGCGGGGAGTACCATATACAGTTTTCCCCCTTCCCTGAGCCTCCTTCCCGAGAATTCGAGGATTTCCCTGAAGGACAGGCCTTCGGCTCCGGTATGGCGTGCCGTTGCCTTCCGGGTGTCCGGATTCGTCAGTGAGTCGTCGTAATATGGGGGATTGGAGACAATGAGGTCGAATGTTTCTCCGGAGGATGATGCGAATCCGTCCAATGAAATGTTTTCCGAGGACAGAATCCCGGCCCATTCCGAATTGCTGAAATTCTCTTTTGCCTCTTCCGCGGCTTCCGGATCAATGTCAATGCCTCTAATGTGCCGTGCAGGCCCGTTTCCGAGCCTCTGTGCGAGCATCAGGGCAATGACCCCTGTTCCTGTACCTATGTCGAGAATTGTCTTCTCAGAGCCGTCGATACGGGTATAAGCGCCGAGCAGAACCCCGTCGGTATTGACCTTCATGGCCGACCTGGAGTTCTGCACGTCGAATTTCTTGAAATGGAATACGCTCATCCTTCGCTTTCAGGTTTATTTGCTGAAGGAAATGCTGTGGGTTTCTTTCCCTGACGGGTCGAAGATGTTGATTTTGATTCCTTTGGCGGTGACCTCAGCGTCGAGGCGCTCTTCCTTGTTGTTGCATACGATAGGGAAGTCTGCCCCGAGAGTGCCCGGCTTGTCGTAGCGGTATCTGTGGATATGTGCGCAGAGCATCAGGTCGAGACCGCCGTTGAGGAGAGGAACGAAGTATTTGTGTACCATTGCATTGCCGTGCCATCCTTCGGCTTTCGGAGGCATGTGGCAGAATGCGATGCGTACGGCTGCGTTCTTGTAGTCGTCGCTGTTCACGACTTCTTTCAGCCACTCTGCCTCTTCTTTCACGTATTCTTCAGTACGCATGATGTCGAGGTTGCGGATGTCAGTGTCCGGTTTGTCTTCTCCTGAATCGAGGAAGATGAAGAAGAATTTGCCGTATTTTTTGGTGTAATAGGTCTTCCCTGTAGGGGTCTGCATGTAGCGGGGGAAGTCAAGTGCATGATTTCCACGGTATTCGTGGTTTCCGCGGCACATGCATACAGGGGTGTCGGTGGCGAAGAGTTTCGATGCGGAGCGCATGTAGTTGTCCATGATGTCGGAGGCATTGTCCACGGTCGAGGTCATGTCTCCGTTGAAGCATACGAAGTCGTATTTGTCCTTTGCGTCCTTGAAGAGTTCGCAGAAGAGGGAGTCGTGCTCGTGCATGTCGTTTACTACGGCGAATCTGACCTTGTCATAGTCATCAGCTATTGTCCTGGCCATTGTAGGTTGGGTGTTGAGGTCGGTGCCCTTGCCTTCGGTGTAGATTATCCTTGCCCTGTTTTCGGCTGAAAGGACTCCTTTGCACATGATGCGGTATCTGTAGGCCGTTCCCGGCTCGAGTCCGGTCACTGTCACCACGTGGAGGGAATCGATAGGTCTCCTGCCGAATCCGCGCTTGTCATAGAATGCGGGGCGGGTGACGTTGTAGAAATGAGTGCCGTCGTCCGGAGCAATCTCCACCCAGCTGACTGCCGGCATGTCAGTCGTCCAGATGACGGTGAAACTGTTCTGTGTGACATTCTGCAGTACCGGGCCTCCGGTGATTTTCACCTGTGCCTGTGCAGTAAGGAAGGTTGTCAGTAATGCGGCCAGAATGACCATGAATTTCATTTTTTTCATAATCCGAAAATTTTATTTAGTGGTGTCTATCTATGCAAATTTAGTTATCTTTGTGCAAAATCTAATCATTATGAATAACAAAAAATACATTTCAGTGTCGGTGATGTGTTCCGATCTCATGAATCTCGGAAGGGATATCGACACTCTGCAGTCTAATGGCGTGGATATGCTTCACGTGGACGTCATGGATGCTCATTTCGTACCTAATCTCACTTTCGGCCCGGATTTCATCAAGGCAATGCAGGCCATGACAGACATGCCTCTTGATATTCATCTCATGTGCGAGGACCCGGAGTTGATCATGGGCAGGTTCAGCCTTCGTCCGGGTGATATTCTTTCATCTCATGTGGAGCTTGACAAGGATTTCGCCTCAATAAGCGCGAAGGTGCGTTCTGCCGGGGCTTTGTTCGGACTTGCCGTGAATCCGGAGACTCCTGTCACCGCTGTGGGCAAATGGCTCGATCATATCGATACGGTGACCCTGATGCTCGTGCATCCGGGATATGCCGGAGCGAAGATGGTGGAAGGTATAATGGACAAGGTGGCCGAGATGCGCAAGTTCCTGGATGACAGCGGATATCCTCAGATTCTTATAAGCGTGGACGGAAGTGTGAGCTGCGAGCGTGCCCGCCTGATGCTCGGAATGGGTGCGGATATCTTCGTCGGCGGCACCGCCGGCATCTACCGCAAAGGCATGACCCTCGACGAATCCATACCTGAAATGCGCAAGGCGATTACGGTGTAATTTTCCGGCCCGGTACTTTTTTGAATGAAATAATAAACAGGAGGGCGGCAAGTCGATTGCCACCCTCCTGAATTATTGTGTATTAACTGTGACCTTGGGGATTAGTCTTCCCAGCCGTAGTTCTGTCCGAGATTAGGGTTCTTGGTCAGGGCGGAAGTAGGGATAGGACGTACATAGTCGCGGTCAAGCCACTCGAGCTTGTAGTTGTAGATAAGATATCCGTAGGAGCCTTCCGAGAATGAGTGGTTCGAATCAGCTGTGCTGGTTCCTACCTTGTAACCGGTGGCGCTGGCCTTGGTGAAAGTGTATTTGGTTCCGTTGAAGACAAGTCCGTTCTTGGCTTCGTCAGCGGTAACGTAAATACCCATCCATCCCTGGTTGCCGGTCTTCCTGTCGACGATGAGGTCGCCGCAGTTCCACCTGAACAGGTCATCCACGCGGAGGTCCTCAAGAATCATCTCGGTCACGCGCTCCCTGCGGATTTCAAGAATCACGTTGGAGAGAGACGGATCATTGTAGTATTCCTTGAGCCATTTGTCCTCGGTGTATCCTGCATCGCCCGGATAGATATTCTTCACGCCTGCCCTCTCGCGGAGAGGCTTGATGGTCTCGTTCCATACGGTACGCATATCGCTGTTTCCAAGTTCAGCCTCAGCTTCGGCATAGTTGAGAAGCACTTCGGCATATCTGAAGATAGGAATGTCGTTGGTGTTCCTGCCCTTTGAGTAGTTCTCCTCTTTCTCCTGGCTCCACTTCCTGAACTGGTATCCGGTGAAGGTGTAAGAGAAGTTCAGAGGCTTGAGAGTCTCGGCGCCGGAAGTAGTGGTATATGTATGGCCAGGTCCGTGTACGGTGTTGATGAGACGCCAGTCACGGTTCGTGAACTCGTTGTTGATGGAAACGTCTGGTTTTGCCAGAGTTCCGTCAAGATTCAGGAACATGCGCATGAGGTTCTTGGTAGGAGCACACTGCTGGTCATAAGTACCGGAGTTAACCCTCCATGTGAGTTCATTGTAAACAGGTGAGTCTCCATCCATGTACTCAACACTCCAGATAGACTCTGTCGTCTTGTGGAAATTGGTGTTTCTCCAGATGTCGTTATATACGGTGGAGGCGCTGCCGGTAAGCAATGAATATTTCCGGGAATCCATGATCTCCCTTGCGGCAGCTGAAGCGGCCCTGTAGAAATCAGCAGAAGACTCATACTGGCCTTTCCAAGGCTGGTTCGTGGATGGGTTCACAGAATGATATTTGCGGTAAGCACCCTCGAAAAGGCATACTCTTGACTTGAGAGCCAGTCCGACGTACTTGTTGATGACACCGTCATAGGTCTTGCTTCCTGACATGTTCTCGCAAGCGAAGTTGAGGTCTTCGAGGACATTGTGCATCACAAGCTCACGGTCATCGCGGCCGGCGGTAAGCAGTTCGTCGCCAGGTTTAAGGGTATGGTCAATCCAAGGAACGTCACCGAAGGTCTTCACCTTGGCGAAATAGAAGTATGCTCTCCAGAAACGGGCTACACCCATGTAATGGTTATAGATTTCCTCGGAGAATTTGCCCTTGTTCTTCTCGATTCCTTCAATCAGGATGTTGGCTCTTCTGATGCCCTTCCAGCTGCTGACTTCCCATCCGGTCTGCTTGCTCGGAATCCAGATTCCAGGGCGGTAGAAGTCGGTTGATGTCTTGGAAGAAATCAGGTCGGAGTAGTTGTCTCCCTGTCCGATGCTCTCTCCAGTCGGCTTGTAAGACTGGATGAGGCCGTTTGCATATAGCTCGAGATCCTTCTCCGTCTTGAAGTAAGAGCTGGAAGAGATCTGATCTACAGGTTCAGTGCTGAGGAATTTCTCACATGACGCCAGTGATGCCACTGCCGCCGCACTCAACAATATATGTATAAATCTAAATTTCATAATAGTACTTTTTGATAATTCTACCAACTTGCTCTACTTGCAGGATCAGAATGTCACATTGAGACCGAAGGTGAATGTCTTCAGCATCGGATAAGTGTAACCCTGTCCGACGCCGGAAAGACCTCCGACATTGTTACCGAAGTCTGAGTCACCATAACCGAGGGTCTCAGGGTCGAACATCTTCGTATGCTTGTAGATAGGCGAGAATGTGAACAGGTTTTCTCCTGAGAAGTATATCTTGAGTTTCTGGATATGAATCTTCTGGGTAAGAGCTGTAGGGAATGTGTAGTCCACGGTCAGGTTCTTGAGCCTGACGTAAGCGGCCTTCTGCATGTAGTAATCGTTCTCCCATGTGAGAGGACCTACGTTTCTGTTAGCTGAGTATGCGACCTGCCTTGTGAAGTAAGGATTCTTGTCAGCGTTGGTGACAACCCAGTTCTCTGTGCTGTAGTCAACCTGCACGGCGTCAGTCGTGTGAACCTTAGGAAGGTATCCGTAAGGACGGTTGTACATACCCCAGAAGAAGCCGGACTCGCAGCTCGGATACCAGTCGCGTTTGCCTACACCCTGGAGGAAGATGCTGAGACCGATTCCGTTCCAGTTGGCGCCGAGGTTGATACCGAAGAAGAATCTTGGAGCAGCATTTCCGATTCTGTCAAGGTCGCCGTGATCTGTAATGGTAGCCTTGCCCACGTCAATCTTGCCGTTGCCGTTCATGTCCACGAACTTGAGGTCTCCGGCATAGGCGCGGAAGTTGGAACCGTTCTTGTGATAGTTGTCAATCACGTAGTTGTTAGCCTCTTCATTGCTGAGGAAGTATCCGTCAGTGTGGAAGCCCCAGATTTCACCGATTTCCTTGCCCTTGTAATAGTTGAAGATATCACCGTTCATGTTGTAGAACTCGTCAACCCATGTGCGGGAATCCCAGACGCTGGCCTTTATGTTGTAGTTGAAGTCTTTTCCCCCGGCTTTGAATGAATCGCGCCATCCTATGGTAGCCTCCCATCCCTTTGTCTTGAGAGCACCGTAGTTGCCCTTAGGGGTGGAGTCTCCAAGTACTTCAGGAAGTTCAGGTCCGTTGATGAGGAGGTCCGTGGTGTTCCTTACATAGTAGTCTGCGGAGAGTGAAAGCCTGCTCCTGAGGAAGTCAGCATCGAGACCAACGTCATAAGTGGTGACAGTCTCCCATGTAAGTCCGTCAGGAATCATGGAAGCGGCAGTCGTATAGTATGCGAATCCGTCGTTGAAAAGCTTGGTTGATTTTTCTACGCCCATGAGTTCCATGAAGGAATAAGGGTCTACAGAAGCATTTCCGAGGGAACCTACGTTGGCTCTTACCTTGAAGTTGTCCAGCCATGAGCGTGACCATTTCATCCAAGGCTCCTCTGATATACGCCATCCGATTGAACCTGAAGGGAAGAATCCCCATCTCTGGCTCTCCGGGAAGAGAGAAGATCCGTCGTATCTTGCTGCGAACTCGAAGATATAGCGGTGGAGCAATGTGTAGTTCACACGGGCGAATACGCCGACCATTGTCTTGTCGTAACCGTCATCCTCTACCTTGAACTCAGGAGAGTCCATGAGCTCGAATGAAGGGGAAGAAGGAACGAGGAGTCCGTTGCGGCTGAGATAGAGCCTGCGGTAATTCGTCTTCTCAATGTTCCATCCGGCAACGAGGTTGAGATCATGGTTGTTACCGAGTTTCGGAGTGTAAGTACCTACGATGTTGGATGATATGTAGTCTGTATTGTATCTCCATGCTGATTTGTATGAGCTTGAGTTGTAGTACTCGATGCTCTCAGGAGCCGAGTAACCGCCGACCATCTCGGAGATTCTGACCTGGTCTGAGCGGATAGCCTTGTAAGTGAAGTCACCGCTGAACTTGAGCACGTCCTTGATAGGCTCGAGGTCGAGAGTAGTGGTGGTGATGATGTCGAGTTTGTTGTTCTCCTGATAGGTATTGCCGTCGGAGAATGCACCGTACATACATGAAGCTCCGTAGAAGGTGAGGGTTCCGTCCTCGTTGTAGATAGGATAGATAGGCTGTCCCCTGTGCTCGAACTGCCTGAGAAGAGGCTGGCTTGCACCGGTCACCATCGGCTGGTGATATTTGCGCTTGAAGACAGATGTATTGTTGGAGAGTTTGATCCAGTCATTGAATCTGAGGGAGCCTTTTGCCCTGAGGTTGTATGACTTGAATTCCTCTTCGCCGATCTTGTAGATACCGTCCTGGTCATAGTACTTTCCGCTGACAGCGTATGTAAGTTTGTTGGAAGATCCGCTGATGCTGAGGTTGTGGGTCTGGCTGAGAGTGTTGTCCTTGTAGAACTCGTCGAGCCAGTTGGTGCTTGCATAGTATGCGTAGTTGCCTTTCGCAGTGAGACCGTAGATATTGCCATAGTTCTCGTAAGTAGGGTCTGTGCGACGGCGGCGGAATTCTTCATGATACTCTGCGGAATATGTGTCGCTCCTGTTGTTCACGTTGCCCGGAAGGGTACCAGGGGACTGTGGCGTGCGCTTGTCGTTCTGGAAGAACAAAGCGAAATTGTCGAGCCACTCGAGACCGTCGGTTACGAGGTGATCCTCCCACATGATGTTCCTGCGGTTGACTGATACGGAACCTGAATAGTTTACGGTTACCTTGTCCTTGGCAGGGTTCTTTGTGGTCACGAGGATTACACCGAATGCACCTCTCGCACCGTAAACGGCAGCGGAAGCGGCATCCTTCAGGACGGAGATGGTCTCGATGTCCTCTGAGTTGATGGTGGTGAGATCTCCCTCAACTCCGTCGATGAGCACGAGAGCTGACCCCCCCTGTCCGATACTGTGCTTCTGTCCGCCGGCGCTGCTGGCGGTCTTACGGCTCTGGTATGAGGTAGGGTTTGAACGTATCGTTATCTGGCCCTGATGTGAAGGCTTACCGTCGAGCTGGACGATGTTGAGGCCCGGGATCTGGCCCTGGAGCGAGCGGGTGATGTTAGGATTGGAACGGCTTTCCAGAGCTTCTCCGGAGAGGTTCTCGACAGCACCTACGAGCTGGGTCTTTTTCAGGGTACCGTAACCTACGACAACCGTCGCATCGAGAAGCTGGGCGTCTTCCTCGATGGCGATGTCCACTACGGAACGTTTTCCGACAGCAACCTCGACATTTTTATAACCGAAGAACTGGCAGACAAGGATATCGTTGTCTCCAGCTTTGATAGAGTATGTACCATCTGCGTTAGTAGTAGTACCGATATTAGTGCCTTTAACCATAATGGCGGCTCCCGCTACAGGCTCCTTCGATGCTGCATCAATGACGGTTCCGCTGACTTGATGCTTCTGTGCGAAGGCTCCCGGCGATATCAAGAACATAAAGGTAGCGGCTATTGCAGCCATGGCTCCTTTGATGTGGTTTATTCTTATTTTCATATTCGTTTCCAAAAAATGATTTATCAGGATTGAATGCAGCATGTCTGGGAAACGGAATGACGATAGTTGGTGTTCGTGTCTGGTTTCTAATTCATATCGATAATTGGTTTTTTAAAGTGTTTATATTGAAAATGGTTACGTTTTCTTCGTATTCAAGGACGAAGATAGCAATTTTTTATAAAAAACGAAACAGATTGTCTTTTTTTTCATATATTTGCAGCAAGGATTTTGAGTGTAGCATCCTCACGAAGGATACCGCTTTGTTGAAAAATACGGATGACGAAAGTTATGGGACGCTTAAGAAGACGTTCTGTAGCTTGCTTGTTTATTTATTATTCAACCATTGTGGTCTAATGTTTAATGCCACGCAAAGAACCATTTTTAATATGAAATCAATCAGAATCCTTACAGGAACTGCCATTTTGATGATGTTCTCATTATTGGCAGGGTGTCAGGAAGAAGAGTTCAATACAGGCGTAGACTCTTTAAAACCTGTTCCTGAAGACTTCGCTTACGATGCAGGCAGTTCATCGGACAATGTCCTGGCCGTAAGCTGGAATCCGGCCAACGCCATCAACGCCGGCGCCACCGGAGTCACAGTCCAGATTTCCAAAACAACAGATGCATGGGATCTTTATGACTCCAAGACATCGAAGACCGTCTTGTTCGAAGAGGAAGACGGAGTACATGATGCCGCTTCATTCACCGGACTCAAGAAATATGACAAATATTATGTCCGTGCCCGTTCCATCTACAAGAATTCAGTATTCTCTGACTGGGTATATCTCACATACAATAATGAGCCTGGCAGAATCGAGGTAGGATATGGCTTCGTGGACAACAAGGTAAGACTTGAAGTCACCCCTCTTGCCGCCAAGTTCACCGCTACCTGGAATGAAATCGAGATAGCTGAAAAGTATGTGCTTGAATACAAGGAGTCTTCAGCAGCTTCCTGGACATCCATCGAGCTTTATGAGACATCCTGCACCGTGGACAAGATCAAGGGCGAGACGAAATACGACGTAAGAGTCAAGTTCGTTTCCGGCGGTGTTGATTCGGATTACTCCGACATCGTCACCATCACTACTTTTGCAAAACCTCCGTTCCCTAAGGAAATCGGTGATGCCGAGGAGTTCATGGACATGATCAGCGGAACTGACATTGCAGTGGCTGAGCCTGACTGCATGATTTACCTCACTGCAGACATCGACCTGGCAGGCAAGACTCTTCCTGCAGGCGCGAAGTTCGTGGGAACTCTCGACGGCAAGGGACACAAGATCAAGAACCTGACCAGCTCAACCCCTATTTTCGAGGAGATTGCTTCCGTGGTTGACCTTACAATCGACGCAAGCTGCAAGTTCACGGCTTCAGCTCCTGTATTCGGAGCAGTGGCTGTGAAGAGTACCGGCCTGTTCAATAATGTTGTCAATGAGGCCGCAGTATCTTACTCTGCTGCTGATCTCAAGGATGTAGTCCTCGTCGGCGGTATCGTGGGAAAGGCATACGGCCCGATGACGAATTGTGTCAACAAGGGTGCTGTCAGCGTCACCACAGCAGGTGTCATGGATGCTCCGGGCGTAGGTGGTCTCGCCGGAATCCTCGCTGCACAGATGACCGGATGTACTAATGAGGGTGCCGTCCTTCTTTCCGCAACATGCTGCGCAGACAAGATTAATGTGGAGAATATCAAGACAGCCTGCCGTCCTGCAATCGGAGGACTCGTAGGCTTCGGACAGGCATTCGGAATGACCAACTGCACGAATAACGGAACAGTTACTCTTGTCAACACTGCCATTGACCAGCTTAAGGCTACTGCCCAGCGTCAGCAGTTAGGCGGTATCGTAG
>SAMEA3663026__coassemble_299_pt1 | contig 41753 bp, 28 predicted proteins | sample SAMEA3663026__metabat2_low_PE_017 | metagenome-assembled genome bin SAMEA3663026 (sample SAMEA3663026) | pig gut metagenome | biome: pig gut; feature: pig-associated habitat; material: faeces | place: France | collected 2012
CGCAGCGGTTATCAGGTACAAGTTGCCTGCAGACCATGACCTGTCCTATGTGAAGGCCGAGTTCATCGGCACGGACGGCTCCAAGAGGGAGGCCCGCGCTTCCTCCTATGTGGACTCTCTTCTTATTGAGGGTTTCGGGAACACGGCTGATTATACGATAGAGCTCAGGGCTTATGATAGATTCGAGAATGCCTCTTCACCGGTGAAGGTGACAGTCACTCCTCTCACTCCTCCTATCCAGACTGTGTTCGAGTCACTGGAGTGGGCTGTGGATTTCGGCGGGTTCATGGTATCATTTGAGAACAGCACCAAGTCCAATGTGGGCATCTACGTCACGAGAAGGGATGAGGTGACCGGAGAAATGGAATACTATGACGTGTACTATACTGAGAAACCATCCGGAATATACCCTGTCAGGGGACTTCCGGACGAGGAGAATGATTTCGGACTCTATGTTCAGGACCATTGGGGCAACAAGTCTGAAGTCCTTGAGTTTACCGCTACTCCGTGGAGAGAGGATTTACTTGACAAGATGCTTTTTACGCCAGTCAATCCGGGCCTTGTCAACGGTGATATTCCAACTAACCAATACCACACAGAGATGCGCAAAGCATGGGACGGAACCATCGACAACTGGAACTACTTCCACACGAAATGGCCGCTAGAGTTCCCTCACAGATTCACTTTCGATCTCGGAGTGGAGGCCAAGCTTTCCCGTCTCAAGACATGGCAGCGTTCAGGTGATGACGTAAGATGGCAGCACGGAGCATGGAGGATTTTCAATGTCTATGGATGCAATGAGCTTCCTGAGTTCACCGACGATCCACTGCACGGATGGAGGCTTGTAGGATCATTCGTTTCCGTGAAGCCTTCAGGACTCCCTCTGGGACAGGTATCGGATGAAGATATTCAGCTCCTTACAGACGGAGAAGAGTTTTCCTTCGACAGAAATGCTGATCCGGTAAGGTATGTGAGATTCGAAATCCTGGCCGTACATTCCGAGATGAAGCTCTCCTGCTTGTCAGAACTTACGCTCTGGGGCCAGATTGAGGACGAAGAAGGGGAAGAGGTTGAACAGTAAAAACCTATTTCAAGATGAGAAACTATATGAATCATACGATTAACATTATCGCAGGTCTGTCCTGCCTGGCGCTTGCCTTCACCGGCTGCTACAGCATCGATGAGACGCAGAAGGAATGGACCGACAAAGGCGAGAAAATATATGTCGGCAAGATTGACTCCCTGAAAGTGCGGTCCGGAATGAACCGCGTGGAGATAGTCGGCAATACCAATTACCTCAGGACGGCTACTGAATGTACCGTGAGCTATGACGATAGGACCGTTACCTTCAACATTTCCGACATCATCGGCACCGACGGGAAGGCGAGGATGCTGATTGACGGGCTCGAAGGCGGCAGCTACTATTTCGACGTATTCACTTATGATGCTGCTGGCAATAGGTCTGTTCCTTCTCAAGTTTACGGAAAGGCATATGGCATCAATGACGTGTTGAAGGAGATCCCGAAGCGTATTACCACATTCGTCCCGAAATATGACGGGTCGGTGGACGTGGAGTGGAACGAGGCTTCATCCACCTACTATCTCTTCAAGTGGGAAGACGAGGACGGAAAGATGCAGGAGATGAAGATAGAGGATTCCCCGGCCAAGACTAATGTGAAATCCTGGAAGAAGGGAGGAACAATCTCAGTCCAGACCTTCATAATGAAGAACAAGAATGACCTCGACCTTCTGGCTCTCGAGCCTGTGGAGTATGTGTTCCCTACCGAAGTGGAGGAATCAATACCGAGATTCGGTGAAGGCTCATATATGAATCTGGGTCCTTACGGAGATTGGGATTTAGGGGAAGAGTTCACCGTAGAACTCCGTGCACGCTATACTGAACTTGCAAGTGGAGACCAGTGTATAATTTCATGCGAGTCTTCCGGACCTTCTTCCGGATTCATGCTCAGGAGCAGCGGAAACAAACTTCAGTTCTATATTGGAGATGGAGGATGGAAAGGAACTTCTTATTCAACGCTGTCTGTTGGCGTATGGTATGATATTGCCGTGACATATAAAGCTAATACTGGCATAGCATTGTATGTCAATGGAGAACTCAAATCTTCAGGAAAGTGTGGCAAGATGAACACCCCGACTTCAAGACTTCAGGTGGGAACTTCTCCATTCTATTCAAATAGATATATGCGTGGAGATGTCCAGCATGTGTCCATCTGGAGAGATGCCAAGTCAGCCGAGCAGATCAAGGCCGACGTGGAGCAGGGATACGGCTTCAAGGGTGGAGAGGACGGCCTCAAGGCATACTGGCCGATGACCGTCAACTATGGAGACGAACTCCCTGACCAGACAGGACAGCATGTGGCAGTGTTCAACAATGTTAAATGGAATAAAAAATAAAAATAAACTTGCACGATGAAAAACTTAAGGCAGTTAATTATGTCTGCTGCTTGTATTCTGGGAACCGGTCTCCTGGCCGGTGCCCAGAATCATGTTGTATGGCAGATTGGAGAAAAGGATGACAGTTTCAGGGAATTCGCCGTCGCAGAGAAAGGCTACAACGGAATCTCCAAGGTATTCCCTGAGGGAATGGCGGTATATTCCGTGGGCCAGAGCGACCTCAGTGCAGTCCCGTTCGTGATACCTGGACCGGATGACTCTTGGGCAGGAAGGCGGAGAGGGACTCTCCTCGTCCGATTCAATGTGGCTGACCAGACCCTCCCGTCGAAACTCACCCTCATCATGGACATGGTGGCAGTACACGCTTCCCACCCGCCACGCCTCCAGGTGGAAATCAATGACTTCTCGTCAGAGATCCGCCTTCCTGCGGGCAATGACAACGATTTCCTCAACAAGAGGATATTCACCCAGAAGTCCGTGACCGTGACGTTGGACATCCCTTCCGCATCTCTGCGCCAGGGAGACAATGTACTCAGAATCACCAATGTGGCCGGCAGCTGGACAGTCCTTGACGACATCCGTCTCGAGGCTTCTTCGGCAGTGAGGCTTTCTTCGTGCAAGGGAGGCGTCTCCCTCGCGTCATCCAAGTCTGTCCCTGCTCTCGTGTATGGGGCCGACGGGAAGGAGTTGCGCTCTCCTGTCCAGCTCTCCATCGTGAATTGGGGAAAGAAGGCCGTACGTGCAGACTGGTATTGTGACGGCACTAAGGCCGGTTCGATAGATATTGCTCCAGGAATCAATTCCAGGGAAATATCGGTTCCGGAGAATTGCCAGGGCCGCAAGGTGAAGATAGGCCTCGTGTGCGGGAAGGACCGCTCTGAGGCGGATGTCGAGATTCTGCCGGCCGAGAAATGGACAATCTATCTCGTGCAGCATACCCATACCGACATCGGCTATACCAAGCCCCAGACCGAGATTCTCACCGAGCATCTCAGGTACATCGACTATGCTCTCGAGTATTGCGAGGCTACTGGGAACTATCCGGACGACTCGAAGTTCAGATGGACATGCGAGGCGTCCTGGGCCGTCAAGGAATGGCTCAAGTCCCGTCCCCAGGCCCAGGTGGAGAAATTCCTGCATTTCGTCAGGAACGGCCAGATAGAGGTGACAGCCATGTTCTTCAATATGGCTGAGCTCGCCGGCGAGGACAATTACAGAACCTTCCTGTCCCCGATCAGGACATTCAGGGAGATGGACATCCCGGTAGTCACTGCCATGCAGAATGACGTCAACGGAGTTGCCTGGTGCCTGGTAGACTATCTTTCGGACCTCGGGGTTAAATACATGACTATGGGATCGAACAGCCACAGGGCTGACATTCCGTTCGACAGGCCGACATTGTACCGGTGGGAATCCCCTTCAGGAAACAGCCTGCTCTCCTACAGGCCCGATCATTACCATACTGCTAACAGATGGGGCATCGACCGTGGTGATGACAAGGGGGTTGAGAACGGGGTATTCTCCTATATCTCGTCTCTCAAGCGCAGGGGATATGACATTCCGCTCGTCTCGGTTCAGTATTCCGGATATTCCACCGACAATTCCCCTCCTTCAATGCACGAGTGCGAACTCATAAAGAGATGGAACGATCACTATGCTTGGCCTAAGCTCAGGAGCGCGACCATCCACGAGTTCCTCGACAGGGTGGACGGCGAATACGCGGAAGGCCTGCCTGTTTACCGTGCCGCATATCCGGACTGGTGGACAGACGGTTTCGGATCTGCCGCAAGGGAGACCGCAGCATCCAGGACGACCCAGTCCGACATGCTCACCATCAGCGGAATGTTCGCGATGGCTGCAATGTCGGGTGACGATTATCCGTTCCGTGCCGCAGGGGAGATAGACAGGATTCACGAGAATCTTCTCTTCTACAACGAGCATACTTTCGGTGCATCTGAGAGTATCAGAAATCCGTTCTGCGAGAACTCCGAAGTGCAGTGGGCTGAGAAGGGCTCCTATGTATGGGAGGCTCTCAAGAGCGCCCAGATCATGTACGAGGCTGCTGCCGGAAGGCTGCAGGGCTCTCTGTATAGAGCTGACAGGCCTACATTGACATTCTTCAACTCAATGGCACGGACGCGTTCCGGTTTGGTGAAGGTGTACATTGACTATGAACTCGTTCCGCGCGACATGAATTTCTCCATCGTTGACGGAACCGGCAGGAAACTCAGGTGGCAGCCTCTCAATTCCAGGAGCGAGGGCCGTTACTATGCGATATATGCAGAGGACATCCCGGCGATGGGATATCGTACCTATGAACTCGTGGTGGAGGAAGGTGGCCAGCCTCAGGGCCAGTCAGAGAACGTGTCCGGTAAGACGCCGGTGGTTGAGAACGCATTCTACCGGGTGGAATTTGACCCTTCCCGGGGAGGCCTTGCATCGGTTATAGACAAGGAGACCGGAGCCGAACTGCTCGACAAAAATGCGGAATGGAATGCCGGAGAGGTCATCTACGAATCGCTTGAGGGTGACCGCCGCCAGATGGAGAGGAAAGTATTCGAGAAATATTCCCGCGAGGGCATGACCGATGTCAGGTTCTCGAGGATACAGAAGGGCGCTGTCTATACGAGCGTGTTCTGTCACGGTAAACTCAGGGGATGCTCCGATTCAGGCGTGAACGTGGAGGTTAGGCTGTTCAATGACGTGAAACGCATAGAATTCTCATATTCGCTCTCGAGGCTTCCTGAGACGGATCCTTCCGGAATCTATGTGGCGTTCCCGTTCAGCGTTCCTGACGGCAAGTTGTATTTCGATGTCCCGGGCGGAACCGTGATTGCAGGTGAGACCCAGATACCGAGGTCTTCCGCAGCCTGGAATACTGTGCAGAATTTTGTGGCCGCAAGGAATGCGCAGTCCCAGGTGATTGTCAGCACGGACGAGATTCCTCTCTTCCTGATGGGCGAGATGATGAACGATCCGTACCGCATTGACCACAGGCATGACGGCCAGCATATCTATTCGTGGATAATGAATAATTATTGGACGACCAACTTCCGTGCTTCGCAGGAAGGAGAACTCAAATGGACCTATGCGATAACATCATCGTCTGACGTGTCCAATTCCGTGGCAGCGGAATTCGGCCGCTCGAACAGGGTTCCGTTCTATGCGAGGGTGAATCCGGCTTCGAAAGTGGTTTCCACCCGCTCGAATGTCCGGGAGAAATCTTTCCTCAGCATTGACGCGGCCAATCTCACGGCCGCATCCTGCGGGACTTCGAGATACGGAGGCAAGGCAGTGATACTGAACGTAATAGAGACCGACGGCAAGCCGGCTGAACTAGTCATCAACGGGCCTGAAGGCAAACCTCTTCCGTTCAAGGTGGTGGATGCCGTTGAGGATCCTGTGGACAGTCCAGCCAGGACCAACCTGAAGATCCCAGCCTACGGCAATGTCTTCGTAAGGATAGATTTGTAACATGTCCAGATATTTGAAAAAAGCACTATTGTTCACCGTGTCTGCAGCTTTGCTTATTAGCAGCGGGCGCGGTGAATCCCTTTCCTCCTATGTTGACCCGAGGATAGGCACGGCACACTCCAGGTGGTTCTTCTTCACCCCTGCGGCAGTCCCTTTCGGAATGGCAAAACCTGCTCCGACAACGGACGGACATCTCGGCAACCCGGGAGGATGGCAGGCCGTGGGATATGATGCGAGACACACCTCCATCGAAGGCTTCGCCAATTTCCATGAGTTCCAGGTGGGAGGAGTCGTTCTCGCTCCTACTACAGGAGACCTTGTCACCGTGCCGGGAGAATTGTCCGACACGACAGGAAGCGGATACCGTTCCCGTTTCGACAAGGCCGACGAGATTGCCGAGCCGGGGTATTACAGCGTGATTCTCAATGACTACGGCGTGAAGGCGGAACTTACTGCCACCAAGCGTGTGGCATTCCACCGCTATACTTATCCGAAGGGCTCCAGGGCCAATCTCATCTTCAATATCGGCACGAAGATGGGGGAGAGCGGACCTTGCAAGGACGCCCATGTGGAACTGACTCCGGACGGACGTGTGGAAGGATGGGTCACCACGTATCCGGTGTATGTGAACAATTACCAGAAGGGAGCCGACGTGACGATGTATTTCAGCGCGGAGACCGATACGAAGCCTTCAGGATACGGAACATTCAATGGTTCCGAGATCTATCCGGACTCCAATTCGAGAGACGGCATCGGAGCTGGCCTGTACATGGAATTCGACACTTCTATGCGCAATGCCGTCAACGTGAAAGTCGGACTTTCCTACACCTCCGTTGAAAATGCCCGTCTCAATCTCGAGACCGAGGCTTCCTCATTGGACTTTGACTCTGCCCACAAGGCTGCTGCAAAAGAATGGGAGGAATCTCTCGGACGCATCCGTGTGGAAGGCGGACGCCATGAGGACAAGGTAAAATTCTATACGGGATTGTTCCATGCGCTTCTCGGACGCGGTCTTGCGAGCGACGTGAACGGAGCCTATCCTGCCAATGACGGTACTGTAGGACAGGTTGCCCTCGGTCCTGACGGGACTCCGCTCCACAATCATTACAATACTGACGCCATCTGGGGCGGTTTCTGGAACCTCACCCAGCTCTGGTCCCTTGCATATCCGGAGTACTTCGCAGACTGGATTTCCAGCCAGTTGCTCGTCTACAAGGATGCCGGATGGCTCGGAGACGGAATTGCCTGCAGCCGTTATGTTTCAGGCGTGGGCACCAATTTCGTGAGCCTTGCGATTGCCGCTGCATACAATTGCGGTATCCGCAATTTCGATATCGAAACAGCCTATGCCGCAGCCCTCAAGAACGAGCTCGAATGGCGCGACAGGCCAGCCGGAGCCGGAAAACTGGACGTATACCAATTCGTGACAAAAGGATATTCCCCGCTTACTCCTGACTTCTATGATCATACTTCAGCCCAGGGATCCCGCTTCTCGGTGTCACATACTCTCGAATACTCATTCAGCTCCTATGCAGTGGCCCAGATGGCGAAAAGCCTCGGCCATCAGGAAGACTATGAGCGTATGTCGGCATTGTCCGAAGGATGGAAACTCATGTACGACCCTTCCGTGAAGCTGATGCGCCCGCGCGGAATTGACGGAGAGTTCATCTCGGAGTTCGACCCTTATGCCCCTTGGGTGGGCTTCCAGGAAGGCAATGCAATCCAGTATACCTGGTATGTTCCTCACCATGTGGAGCAGCTTGTGGACCTCCTCGGTGAAGAAGAGTTCAACAACCGGCTGGACAGCACCTTCATCATTTCCCGCGAGAGCATATTCGGCGGAGGCAAGACCATCGACGCATTCTCAGGCCTCCAGTCTTATTACAATCACGGCAACCAGCCGAACCTGCACATCTCCGGAATGTTCAATTTCTCCGGCCGCCCGTGGCTGTCCCAGAAATGGATGAGGACCATCTGCAACGAGTTCTACGGAACGGAAGGCATCCACGGATACGGTTACGGACAGGATGAGGACCAGGGCCAGCTCGGTGCATGGTATGTGATGGCTGCGATGGGACTCTTCGACGTCAAGGGCCTCACGGCGCCGGACCCGTCCATGCAGATAGGCAGCCCGCTCTTCGACAAGGTGACTGTAAAACTGAACAGGGATTATTATCCGGGAGACAAATTCGTGATCAGGACGAGGAACAATTCCGACAGAGCTATCTATCTCGGCGGAATCACCCTTGACGGTAAATCGCTGGATTCGGTGCAATTGCCGTGGTCCTCGATTGTTTCGGGAGGTGAGCTCGTCCTAGACATGCAGGAACTCCCGGATGAATCTTTGAACAAATAGCCGGGGCAGGGAGGTCAGTCACGGAAATAGACGCCTTCCTGCCTCAGGGCATCCTGCAGTGTGCGGATGTCCACGTCGCGGAGTTCAATTCCGTCTCTGGCTGCAATGGCTGCGGCTTTTCCGGCCGCTTCTCCTATGCACATCGCAGGGCCCATGACGCGTACTGAAGCGAGGGCGAGATGGGTGGCGGAGATATCGCGTCCTGCGGCTATCACGCCGTCCACTTTCTTTGGAATCAGGCTGCGGTAAGGTATGTCGTAACAGTCTGGGCACCAATACAATGAGCAGTCACCGCCGACAGGGTGGTGCAGGTCCACGGGATAGCTTGCCACGCCTATGGCATCGTCGAAATGTGCACAGTCGAAGATGTCCTGCTCTGTAAGCGTGTAAAGTCCTGACAACCTGCGTGTCTCCCGGATGCCCATGAATGGTGCCACCTTGTCAAGGTAGGCGTTCCCGAATCCCGGGATGTAGGCCTTCAGGTATTTTATGATTTCGGCGTTCTGCTCGATGCAGATTTCCTCTCCCTTCGTATATTGTTCGGGGTCGGTAGCGTCGATTCCGTTAACACGGCTCATGTTCACCCACCATTCGTCCTCCGCCATTCCGGTCATGAAGATGGTCCTTTCTACAGGAATCTTGTAGCCTGCCTCGCGGGCCTTGCGTATCTGGTTCCGGAATCCGACGAACGTGCAATTGTCCATCGGGCGGAAGAATTCGTTCGGGATGAAGTCAATGTCGTATTCCTCAGGATGGTCTGCCACCGCGTCACGGAGCTTGCGGCTGTCAACCCCGCGCATGGAGAACATGAGGGTAGGCGGCTGGGCGTTCCCGTCCTCGTTGCCGTACAGCATTTCCGCGCCTGCCCTGTACAGCACGTCACCGTCTCCGGTGCAATCCACCACAGTCTTTGCGAGGATGGCTTCGCGGCCGCGCTTTGACTCGATTATCACACCGCGGCATTTGTCACCTTCCATTATCACATCGGCGCAGAACACGTACAGGAGCACTTTCACGCCGGATTCCTCCATTATCTCCCAGGCGAGTTTCTTGGTGCCTTCCGGGTCCACCATTGTCAGGCTGACATGCAGGGGACATGCCCTGTGGTGCGTGGCCTGGCCTCTTGCGCGGAGCCGCTCCACGAACTGAAGCGGGAGTCCCTTGATGATTTCATTGCCTTTCCTGCCGAGGAATCCGAGAAGCGGAAGACCAATCGTCATGTTGCCTCCGAGATATCCGCGGCTGTCAATGAGCATCACTTTCGTGCCCTTGACAAGTGCAGCTGCCTGTGCAGCCATTATGCCTGCCGGGCCCGCTCCTACTACAAGTACATCCACTTCGTTCCTTACAGGGATTTCCCTTGCGGGCTCCTTATATGTCTTTATGTTCTGTTCCATAAGATAATAGCTATTATTATGCGTCCAGTGTCAGATAATTCAAAAATACTTAATATTTCGGCAAAATGTACCGCGAATTGCAATTTTTGTCGCATTAACTAAATGTTTAGCTGCCCTCCGGGGATGTTAACTAATTTTTAGGAGGAGGCGTCAATGAACAAATAAGGAAAAATTTCGCAAAGAATGTTCACAAAATATTTGATATATGTAAAATTGTTTTTACTTTTGTTCATACATATTATATAATGTACGAACCATAAATAGAAATAATCTAGATAGCTCATTATGAAACTGGAATTAGACCATAACTCTTCCACGCCTCTGCACCAGCAGGCGGAAGAAGTGTTGAGAAAAATGATCCAGCAGGAAGACTACCGGAACGGGAAGCTCCTCCCGAATGAAGTGGATCTGTCAAAACAGTTGAACATATCCCGTAACACCCTCAGGCAGGCCATCAACAAGCTTGTTTTCGAAGGACTTCTCATCAGGAAGAAAGGTTACGGCACATGTGTGGCCCCTCAGGATGTGATGAGCAATGCCAGGAACTGGATGAGCTTCTCCCAGGAAATGGCCGCCCAGGGCATGCAGGTACAGAATTTCGAGCTCCACATCAGCTGGAAGCTGCCCCCGAAGGAAGCTGCTGAATTCTTCGGCATTGAACCTGGCAGGAAACTGCTCTGTCTTGAGAGACTCCGCGGAAAGCCTGACCTTCCGTTCGTGTTCTTCATATCCTTTTTCAGCCCGTCCATCCCTATGTCGGTATCTGAAGACATGAGCAAGCCTCTCTACGAGATTCTGCAGGAGCGTTACGGAATCAGGGTCAAGACATCCCGCGAGCAGATTTCTGCAAAAGGCGCGAGCTCCGAGATTTCCGACAAGCTCAGCATTTCCGCAGGCGACCCTATTCTGGTGAGGAAGCGTTTCGTCCTCGACGAAAACAATGGCCCGGTAGAATACAACATCGGCTATTACCGCGCTGATTCCTTCACATATTCCATTGAATGTACAAACGAGTAAAGACACATATTGAACTATGAACAAGAACTTCACCAAAGCACTGCCCGTCCTCTTCGGCTTCTTCGTGATGGGTTTCTGCGATGTCGTGGGCATTTCCACGAGTTATGTGAAACAGGACTTCAACCTGAGCGAGACTCTCGCCGGATTCATTCCGTCCATGGTCTTCATCTGGTTCCTCCTGCTTTCAATCCCGGCAGCAATGGCCATGAACAAGGCCGGCCGGAAGAACATGGTGCAGGTCAGTAATGTCATCACCTTCATCGGAATGCTGCTGCCTTTCATCAGTTACAATTTTGTCACCTGCATGTTCGCGTTCGTGCTTCTCGGAATCGGGAACACCATCCTGCAGGTATCATTGAACCCGCTACTTACCAATGTTGTCAAAGGGGATGCCCTCACGAGCTCCCTCACGGCCGGCCAGGTGGTCAAGGCCGTATCCTCATTCTGCGGACCGTTTATTGCCGCATTCGCCGCAGGAACACTCGGGAACTGGAAATATCTTTTCCCGATATTCGCCGCTGTCACCTTGCTCTCAGGTCTCTGGCTGCTTGCCACTCCTATCAGGGAAGAAGCCCCGGAGAGTGAGGCGTCCTCTGCAGGAGCCGTGTTCGGACTCCTCAAGGACAGCCGTATCCTGTTGTTGTTCTTCGGTATTTTCTTCGTAGTGGGAGTGGATGTCGGAGTCAATACGGTGTCACCGAAGCTTCTCATTGAGAGAGCCGGATGGGCTGTAGAGAAAGCGGGTCTGGCTTCGAGCGTTTATTTCGTTTGCCGTACAGTCGGCGCTCTCGCCGGTTCGGTGCTCCTGGCCAGGATTGACGATGCCAAGTATTTCGTTTACAACATTGTAGCTGCTGTGGTGGCCCTCGTGCTCCTTTTCTTCGTGAAAGGTACCCTGCCTATGCTCGTCCTAATAGGGCTTATAGGATTCCTCTGCTCCAGCATTTTCCCTATCATCTATTCTGCAGCCATGAAGGCAAGGCCGGAGAAGGCCAACGAGATCTCAGGGCTGATGATTACCGGAGTATCCGGAGGAGCCGTGATACCTCCATGCATGGGAGTTCTTGCCGACCTCATCGGAAGCCAGGCCGGTTCGCTCATCGTGATAGGCGTCTGCATGGCATATCTCGCATTCTGCGCGTTCTTCCTCAGAAGACTCGCATCATAACTATTGGTAAACTTCTTTTCCCGCCGTGCCGCAACCCCGTTTCAGGGTCCGGCACGGCGGAATCGTATCGCTGCCATCAGTTTTCTCGAGGGCTATTCAGCCTTGGCGGATGCAGGCTTGCCGGAGAGGCAGACGAGGGTGGAGACGATGCCGGCTATAGGGCACCACCAGCTCCAGGCTATGTAGGTCTGTCCGAAAAGCTGCTTCTGGAACATCAGCGGGATGATTATCATCGCACCGACTATGAGGGCTGCCATGACGGATTTGGAATTGCCCCTCTTCGAGAAGATTGCGGTAAGGAACACACCGATCATTCCGCCGTAGGCGAAGCACATTATGCCGGTGGCGAAATCCACGAGATTCAGTCCGCTGGCCTCCTGCATTATCGCGGTGATGATTGCGAACAATGTGAGCAGCATTCCCATCAGTCCAGCCATCCAGCGGGACGAGCTGATCTGGTCCTTGTCGCTCTTGATGGCCTTGCCCATGTCCCTGCGGATCGGCAGGTAAAGGTCGTCCACGAAGCTTGACGCCATTGCATTGATGGCCGAGTTGAAGCTCGACAATGCGGCTGCGAGAAGTCCGGTGATCATGAGTCCCCTGACTCCGGTAGGAATATGGTTCTTGATATATTGCGGGAAGAGGTCCCTCGCGTCGCTGAAGAATCCTGCGCTGATCTGTCCGTCGATATACGGGTCATTGATGTACTTGACCCAGAGCAGAAGTCCGATGCTGAGGAAAGTCAATACGATAGGTATCGCGAGAAGCTGTGACCAGATCAGGGAGGTTCCGGCCTTCTTCACGCTCTTGCAGGAGAGCTGGCGTTGCACGAATTCCTGGTCCGTGGTGTACTGCGCTATCTTGAAGAAAGCGATGCCGATCATTCCTCCTATTATAGTATAAGGCTTCGCGAAATCGATGCTCGGGTCGAACATTTTTACCTTGCTTCCTGCCTCCCAGCCGGTCAGCACTCCTCCTTCTGCGATTCCTGAATCGGCTCCCGGGATCTTCACCATTCCGCCGGCCGTGAGCTGTGCCCAGATGTCTGCGAAGCTCATGCCCTTCAGCGAACAATAGACCATTACGAGAGCCACAACTCCGGTGAAAGTCATGAGCAGGGTCTGGAACGTGTCGATATAGAGCAGCCCCTTGATTCCTCCCATCATGGTGTAGAACGTGGACACCAGTCCGAGGATGATTATGGAGCATACTATGAAGGTGAAGTCAATTTTGCCGAATATGATGACGGACACCGCGATGGCTGCGATGAACAGCCTCGAGCCCGACGTGAAGAGCTGGCCGAGCAGGAACATTATGCTGTTGGCCCTTTTGGAATTCTCCCCGAAGCGGTCCCCGATGAATCCGTAAATGGTGATGGTCCGGGCATTGTAAAGCTTCGGCATTATGAGTGCCGCCACGAGCGTGCCGCCCAGAATGGAGCCGAGCAGATTTATTATATAGGTGAGGTTCGTGTTGAATCCGAGCTCGGGCGAGCCCACGAACGTCCCGGCACTGATGGTCGTGCCGGCCGCGGCAATCGCCACGATCCATCCCGGCATGGACCTTCCGGCGACGAAATAATCTTCAATGTTCTTGTTCTTGTGGGAGAACAGATACCCGATAGTGATGAGGGCCCCGAGGAAAACGGCCACGATGAGCCAGTCGAAAATACTCATTGATTGATTCGTGAATGTGTTAATATTAGTGTTGAGCCGGCGCGTCGGTGCGCACCGGACTTCAAATATAAGAAATATTCGTATAAGATGTGCCTCAATATCTTAATTTCAAGGGAAATTTTGCCGTTTGGAAAATTATTGTTACCTTTGCGACCCCTATAATGTGTAGGGATCGCAAAGTTTTATTATTAACCAATTAAAGATCAAGACAGTGGACACACAAAGTTACAAATCAGTGTACCTTAACAAGGAGACTGTAAAGAAGGAGTGGGTCGTCATTGATGCTACCGATCTGGCACTTGGCCGTCTTGCTTCCAGGGTTGCTCTTGTCCTCCGCGGCAAGAACAAGCCAGGGTTCACACCTAACGTCGATTGCGGTGACAACGTTATCGTGATCAACGCTGAGAAGGTGGCTCTTGGAGGCAAAAAGATGACCGACAGAGTATACACTCGTTACACCGGGTTCCCTGGTGGACAGCGTTTCTCTACGCCGAAGGAGATTCTTCAGAAGAGACCTGCTGAACTTATCAGGAAGGCTGTCAAGGGAATGCTTCCCAAGACACGTCTTGGTGACGACATCCTCGGAAATCTGCACGTATATGCAGGTCCTGAGCATCCGCACCAGGCGCAGCAGCCAAGAGAAATTAAGTTGAACGAAATTTAAACAGAGCAAATGGAAAAAACAGTAAACGCCCTTGGAAGACGTAAATCAGCTGTGGCTCGTGTTTATGTCGCTGCCGGAACAGGCAAGATCACGATCAACGGAAGAGAGCTCGAGAACTATTTCACAGACGGTTCCCTCCAGTACATCGTGAACCAGCCTTTCGAAGTTACCGGTGCGGCAGGACAGTTTGACGTGAAGGCCAACCTCGTCGGAGGTGGAATCAAAGGTCAGGCTGAAGCGCTCAGACTCGGAATCTCCCGCGCACTCTGCGAGATAGACAAAGAGGCTTACCGCTCAGCACTCAAATCTGCCGGATTCCTCACCCGTGACCCAAGAGAGGTCGAGAGGAAGAAGCCTGGTCAGCCTGGTGCACGCCGCCGCTTCCAGTTCAGCAAACGTTAATCGCTGCTGCAACTCTGGTTTATTATTATTGCACAGTCCGGTACAGAAATCTTCTGACCTCGTGGCGGATGTGACATCCGCGCAAGCTGCTTGAAGATTGCCGGCACTGCGGAAAATCCGGAAGACCGGGAAGCCCGCTGCTTCTGGATTGATGAAAAGAGTCCGACAGGCTAAGGCAATGGCCTCGAGGAAAAGTGTAACAAAAGAAACAACACGATTAAAAATGCCAAGAACAAATTTCCAAGAATTACTCGAAGCAGGTGCACATTTCGGGCATCTTGCCAGGAAATGGAATCCTAAAATGGCTCCTTATATCTTCATCGAGAGGAACGGGATTCACATCATCGACCTGCACAAGAGTATCGTCAAGATAGACGAGGCTGCAGAGGCCATGAAGGAACTTGCACGCTCAGGCCGCAAGATTCTCTTCGTAGCCACCAAGAAGCAGGCTAAGGACATCATCGCCGAGAAAGCCGCTTCTGTAAATATGCCTTATGTAACAGAGAGGTGGCCGGGCGGAATGCTCACCAACTTCCCTACCATCCGTAAGGCCATCAAGAAGATGAACACCATCGACAAGATGAAAGAAGATGGTACTTATGACAAACTCGCAAAACGCGAGCGTCTCCAGGTTGACCGCCAGAGAGCCAAGCTTGAGAAGAACCTCGGTTCCATCAAGGACATGAGCCGTCTCCCGTCAGCACTTTTCGTAGTGGACATACAGAAAGAGGCTAATGCCGTAAAAGAGGCAAACCGTCTGAACATTCCGGTAATCGCTATGGTTGATACATGTTGCGATCCTACCCCAATTGATTATGTGATTCCGGCTAATGACGACGCCGCAAAGTCTATCGAGCAGATCACCGGTGCACTTTGCGCAGCCATTCAGGAGGGATTGAGCGAAAGGAAGCTTGAGAAGGAGAAAGAGGCTGTGAACGAGGCTGCCGAGAAACCGGCAACCAAGAAGCTCCGTCCTCGCAAGGCCGCCAAGGCAGAGGCTGAGGAAGCTGTAGAAGAGGCTCCTAAGGCAGCAGAGGCAGCTGAAGAAGTTAAAGCAGAATAATCTTAAATCTATTACACCATGCAAATTACAGCAGCTGACGTAATGAAATTACGCAAGATGACCAGCGCCGGAATGATGGATTGCAAGAATGCCCTTATCGAGGCTGAAGGCAATTTCGAGAAGGCTATGGACATCATCCGTGAGAAAGGCAAGCTCGTTGCAGCCAAGAGGGCTGACCGCGAGACTACCGAGGGAGCTGTTCTCGTGCGCATCGACGGCAACAAGGCGATTATCGTCTGCCTCGGCTGCGAGACCGACTTCGTTTCGGCTACACCGGATTTCAAGACCCTCGCAAACGCCATCGCAGATGCGGCTATCGCAGCTTATCCTGCTGACGCTGAGGCTCTCAAGGCCGTGAAGATGCCTAACGGACATACCGTTGAGGAAGAGATTTCTGCCCAGACCGGCAAGACTGGTGAGAAGCACGTGCTCGCATACTATGCTACCCTTGAGGCTCCATACATTGCACAGTACGTTCACAACAACTCCAAGGTCGCTTCCATCGTAGCTTTCAACAAGGAAGTTCCGGAGGAGACCGGAAAGAACGTTGCAATGCAGGTTACCTCCATGCATCCTGTATCAGTATCCGAGTCTGACTGCCCTCAGGACACCGTAGAGAAGGAACTTGCAATGTACAAGCAGCAGATTGCAGAGGATCCGAAGATGGCAGGAAAGCCTGAGGCAATGCTTGAGAATATCGCCAAGGGCAAGCTCAAGAAGTTCTTCAAGGAGCAGACCCTCGAGGCTCAGGATTTCATCTGGGACGGCAAGATTTCTGTCCTCGACTATATCCACGCAGCCGACAAGGATGCCAAGGTGCTTGCATTCAAGAGATTCTCACTGAACGACTAATTGTCACAGCACAATATCATCCAAGAGAAGCCGACCTTTTTGGGCCGGCTTCTTCAGTTATTCTTGACGGTATGTGTCCTATTACCAGATATCCGGAGAGTGGCACCTCACCGAATGGAGAGGGGAAGACATGACATCCGGGGACAGATATGTATATATCTCCCTCGAGTCCCGGGACAGGGCCTTCAATATATATCAGAACGTCGATTCAGCCGTTCCGGTACATTATTCCGGAACTTTCGAACTCGTCTATGACGAAGAGAACGGCGTGAATCTCGTGAATGGACTCTATGACCACGAGTACGGCTTCTGGAACAATGACTATATCGTCAGGTTGCAGGATGAGGACACGATGGTATGGACATCCTCAGCAGATGATACTGATATATCGGTATATAGGCGTGCCGACATACCTGGCGAAGTTGCAGGTATGTAATGATTGTAACGTTAATCTGTACGGATTTATAAGAAAATCCGACTAAAATATTAATAATTTCTTTAGAAATATTTGGTATTAACGTTTTATATTTATAACTTTGCAACCAGACAATAAAAGGTTTTTATGTCTATTTGTTAAGTTCGTTTTATATAAGGGATCCGGTTCTTTGTGAAAAGCACCGGATCTTGTCTTTTTGTAGCGAATGATGTCCTGATGTCATTTCCATCAACGGCGGAATCTATTAGTCTTCCTCTTCTGCGATCATGTCGCCCTGCAAGACTGCCTTCTCCCCGTACATCTGGTATTGTCTCGGTGAGCAGCCCGTTGCGGACTTGAAATATTTGCAGAAGAACGAGGCGTTCGGGAAATGCAGCTTGTCACTGACCTGCTGAACGGAAAGGTCATTGGACACGAGCATTACCTTGGCTTCCAGAATCACGCTGGACTTGATGATTTCGCCCGGCTTCTTGCCCATCTGCTCCGTAATGATACGAGCGAAGTATTTAGGTGAAAGACAACATCTTCCGGCATAGAATGAGACTGAACGTTCAGTGGCGCAGAACTCGTGGACGTCATTGAGGAACTTCATCACGAGGTCCTTCTTCCTCGAAGTCGGAGTCTGTTCTTCCTGCACTTCTGTCAGTTCCTCGAGACAAGATGCGAAAATCGCGCTGGCGAAATACGAGAATCCTACGGCGGCATCCTGCATGTATTTGGACTGGCCTTTCATGCTCGAATACAGTTTCTTGAAAAGCGCATAGCTGCTGAGGAATGCTTGTCCTATGGTTTCGGAATAATGCAATACGCCGAGTCCGTTGTTTCGGAGCAGCCATTTCCTTATGTTGTCGGTACTCTGCATCAGCGCCTTCCCGAAATGCTTCTGCGAGATTGCGCCCACAATAATCTTGCAGTCGGGAGACACGGAAAGCTTCTCTGCAATGGCTCCCGGAAGGCAAATCAGGCCGCTATTCCTGGTGAGCACGTAGTCGGCCTGATTCAGACGGAACGAAAGCCGTCCTTCCACGCACAGTACACAGAGGGCCATCATCATCTTGGTAGGGACAACTCTCATCGGGGCGTTCTTGTGCTGAGGGTGATCCGGCCCCGGTTCGAGATTGTCATCCAATATGGCTACGTCATCGATGACGATTGCGTGATCGGACATACGCAGGTTGGCGAATTTCAACTGTTGTACAGAGTCTGTGTTAAAGCTCATTTTCTTAAATAAGTCAGGAGTCTTGTTATACTAACTCCATGCGGAAGGCTCAAATATATTACTTGTTTGCGAAAAAACAAATAAACCACTCCTGCATTAGGGACATTTTGACCAATATATACTATTTTTGTCACAGAAATCTTTTATTCAATGGAAACTGAATTGTTCGAAAAAATACTGTCGGTAGAGTCCACAAGCGGTACTGAAAGGGAGTTTGCGGAATATATAGAGAAACTGGTCCCGGCGCTGTCATCCGGAATCGGGGCCGGTAAAGCCTGTTCTGCCAGGCGTTTCGAGGTGGGGGACGGCACCGTGAACCTCCTCTTTTCATGGGGTACGTCCGGGGATGAAATGCCGGAAGTGTGCCTTTGTACCCATCTGGACACCGTTCCGCCGTATTTCCCTCCGCATTCGGAAAATATTGCCGCAGGTGCGGTCTTGCCGGACGGAAATGTTGCAGCTCATGACGACGTGCTGATTACCGGGAGGGGAAGCAATGATGCCAAAGGGCAGATTTTTTCCATGCTCTCAGCTTGCCTGGAGCTTCAGGAAGAGGGCTTCGGCGGCTCTTTCGGGCTTCTCCTGCTTGCCGGGGAGGAAACGGGTTCCTACGGGGCCAAGGCTTTCACTGCCGCCGGTATGGGCGGGGAATGGGTTATTGTCGGTGAGCCTACATGCAACAGGATGGTCTCTGCCTCCAAGGGTACGAAATCGTTCCGTATAACTCTCCGCGGGAAGGCCTGCCATTCCGGATATCCCGAGCTCGGGGAAAGTGCCGTGATGAAGTTCAATGATTTCGTCAATGATCTGAAATCCAGGATTTTCGATGTGGACCCCGTGCTTGGTGAAACTACCTGGACATCGGCAGTCTCGTCTCGTCGAATCCCCAGAACATATTGAGTCCGGAATTGTCGTTCAGATTGTATTTCCGTACCACATTCTCTTCCGACGGGCAGGTGAGCGCATTGCCGGACGTGTGGAAGGAGACCTTCCCGGGAATCGTGGTGGAGGCGTTCGGAGGTGACACCCCGATGCGCTATGACGTCCTGCCTGGCTATGAAACGGCTCCGGTATCGTTCGGGAGCGACACGCCGAGACTGACCGGATTCCGCCACAGGGCGATGTGCGGTCCGGGCTCGATTTTTGTCGCTCATACGTCCCGCGAATATGTGCTTCTGGGTGATCTTGAAAAGGCCGTGGAACAATACAAGAGAATGGTGACATTGATCTGCGACGAGAGGTACTGATTCGTGGTTTGCGAAAAGTAAATTTGAGGGATTTCCATGCTGGTAATGAAATTCGGAGGGACCTCCGTCCGTAACAGGGAGGCGATTGAGAGAGTGATATCCATAGTCAGGGGAAGGCTTGAAAGCCGGCCGATGGTAGTCGTGTCCGCACTTGCCAGGGTTACAAGGCAGCTCTGTGCCATTGCCGAGTCCGCCCAGGCGAGGCGCCGGGATGAGGCGGAAGAACAGCTGGGAGCATTGAGGGAAAGGCATGTGGCCCTTGCCTCGGAATTGCTCGAAGGCCATGATGCGCTCAAGTCAGAATGCCTTGCTGCAGTGGATTCAATATGCTCGGACCTCTCGGATTTCGTGGACGGGGTCTGCCGCATCGGTGAACTTTCTCCAAGGAGTTATGCCAGGATAGTCTCGTCGGGAGAACTTCTATCCTCCAGGATTGTGGCTGCTGCAATGAACGCAGCAGGGATTCCATGCCGCTGGGCGGATGCCCGGGAAATGATAGTGACCGACTGCTCCTATATGTCTGCGGCTCCTGACATGGAAATGACTGAGGCCAATATCAGGAGGGTCTTTCCAGTGGCCTCCAAAGGCGTTTCGGTGGTTCTTACCCAGGGTTTCATAGCATCTTCGTCTGAGGGTTTTCCGTCTGTCCTCGGTTTCGAGGGATCTGACTATTCCGCAGCGATTTTCGGCATGGCCCTGAATGCATCCCGGGTGGAGATATGGACTGATGTGGACGGAATCAGGACGGCTGACCCGAGGATAGTTCCGGATACTTCGAGGGTTGAAAGAATCTCATATTCAGAGGCTTCCGAGATGGCAAGCCTTGGGGCAAGAGTCCTGCATCCGCTGACCATCGAGCCTGCAAGGAGAAGGAATATTCCGGTGGTGGTATTGAATTCAGCCGCTCCGGACAGCCCCGGTTCCGAAGTGACCTACGGGGAGGTAGCCAGGGGAGCCAAAAGCATTGCAGTCAAGGAGGACATGGATTTCATGCAGGTGTCTTCGGACCGTCCGGTAGGGGCTTCATGCCTGCTTCAGGCCGTTGCAGGGGAACTCGGGTCACGAGGCCTGAAAACCGGTCCTGTGTCCGTTTCTGACTCATGCGTCTCCGTCGTGGTCGATTCAGGTCTGCCAGGTCTGGAATCAGCCGCACAGTCATTGAGGGAAAGGTTTGAAGTCAAAATATTCAAGGACAAGGCATTATTGTCCGTGGTCGGGAACGGTGCGGCATTGTCGCAAGACGTCATGAATGCTGTCTTGGCCTGTCCGGGAGACATTTATATGGCTGCAGCGAGCCCGTCATTGCTGAGCGTGAGCATTGTCGTGGACAAATCTGTGGCCGGGTCTGCCGCCGTGGCAATGCACTCCGCAATTTTCGGTAAATGAAATTTGCCTGATTTTTTGTATATTTGCGTAAAATAGCGAACTATGAAAGTGTTTATAAGCGGCTATGGCCGTATGGGAAAAATGGTCGAGGCCGTTCTCAGGGAAAAAGGAATAGAGTGCGCGGGCTGGAGCGAAAATATCGCGGAGGTGGACAAGGAGGTGGCAAAAGATTGTGTATGTGTGGATTTCACCGTGCCGGAAGCATTCAGGACGAACTATAAATCCATTGCAGAAAACTTCAGGGCGTTGGTCGTCGGAACTACCGGATGGAATGACATCAGGGAAGATGTGGAGTCGTATTTCAGGAAATGCGGCACGCCTTTGATATGGGCTTCCAATTTTTCCGTCGGCGTCAATGTGTTCACTGCCGCCGTGGATCTGGCTTCGAGGCTGCTTGCCCGTGCCGGGGGATATGCCCCGTATGTGGTGGAGAAGCATCATTGCCACAAATTGGATGCTCCGAGCGGCACCGCGAAGACACTTGCAGCTGATATCGAGGGCAATATGGGTGTGCATCCGGACGTTGCATCAGTGCGCGTGGGCGAACTTGCTGGTACTCATACAGTCGGTTTCGAAGGAGGCTGCGACCGTCTGACATTCGAGCATGAGGCATTCTCCCGTCAGGGTTTCGCGGAGGGCGCCGTGCTTGCGGCTGTGATGGCAGGCGGAATTGCGGACAAGGCTGCGGCAGGTGAGAATGTGGAACTCGTCAATGAGTTCAGGGATTTGTTCATAGGTGAATTGAAACAGTAATCATGATATTTTTCAAAGGATTGGGAACGGCTCTCGTGACGCCGTTCAAGGACGGGAGCGTGGACTATGACGCTTACCGTGTGCTTGTAAGGCGGCAGGTGGCCGCAGGTGTGGATTTCCTGGTGCCCCTCGGGTCGACCGCCGAGACACCATGCCTCTCGGATGAGGAGAAGCAGGAACTCCTGAAAATCACCAGGGAGGAGGCTGCAGGGCTTCCGGTAGTGGCAGGTGTCGGATCCAATTCCCTCACTGCTACGGTGCGCAATATGCGCGTGCTGGACCCTTACGGGGCGGATGCATATCTGGTTGTCGTGCCGTTCTACAACAAACCGGTCCAGGAAGGCCTTTACCAGTATTTCAAGGCGGTGGCCGGGGAGACTGACAGGCAGGTGATTCTGTACAATGTGCCGGGACGAACCGGTACCAACATGAAGACGGAGACAGTTCTCCGCCTCGCCGAACTGCCGAACGTGAGCGCAGTGAAGGAGGCTTCCGGGGACGTGAACCAGATTATTGACATCAAGCGTCTTGCGCCGGAGGGATTCTCCGTGCTGAGCGGCAATGACGACCAGATCCTGCCCCTGATGGCGAGCGGATGCGACGGAGTCATAAGCGTGGCTTCCAACGTTGCTCCAGAGGCTGTCAAGGCATTGACCGAAGCGGTCTTCAGGTCCGATCTCAAGGAGGCTGTACGCCTGAACAACAGCCTGATGCCTCTGTACAATGCTTGTTTCGTGGAGAGCAATCCGATTCCGGTAAAGGCTGCGATGTCGCTCATGGGATATTGCTCCGCGGAGATGCGTCTTCCGCTTACGGAGGCGGTGCAGTCCACGAAAGACCTTCTGTCTGAGGTTATTGCAGGTGTTGAAAAAATCTGAAAACGGGAAAATATGTCAAGCGAAATGGAAAAATTCCTTCAGGTATGTGAAGACCTGGAGTCTGGAAAGATAAGAGTGGCCGAGAAGAAGGACGGGGAGTGGAAAGTCAATTCTTGGATCAAGGAAATGATTCTCACCGGTTTCCGTCTCGGAAAGCTTACTGACATGTCGGCCGGCGGGCTCTCATTCATTGACAAGGACACCATTCCTGCACGCACTTTCAGCGTGGAGGACAGGGTGCGCATAGTGCCGGGAGGAAGTTCGGTCAGGCGCGGGGCATATCTCGCTCCGTCTGTCATAATGATGCCTCCTGCATATGTCAATATCGGAGCCTACGTGGATGAAGGTTCCATGATTGATTCCCATGCACTTGTGGGATCATGCGCCCAGATAGGGAAGAACGTTCATCTTGCAGCGGCTGCCCAGGTCGGCGGAGTTCTGGAGCCGGTCGGAGCCCTTCCCGTAATCATCGAGGATGGTGTGTTCGTGGGAGGAAACTGCGGTGTGTATGAGGGCGTTCTGGTGAAAGAGGGTGCGGTCCTCGGTTCCGGGGTGATATTGAACAAGTCCACTGCCCTTTACGATGCGGTGAACGGGACTTATATCCGTCCTGATGCCGAAGGCCGTCTCGTGGTTCCTGCCGGGGCCGTGGTCGTGGCCGGAAGTCGTCCGGTGACCAAGGGACCGGGCGCCGGGGCCGGAATCCATATCTATACGCCTGTAATCGTGAAGTACCGCGACGACAAGACCGATGCGTCGGTAGTGCTCGAGGACCTTCTCAGGTAGAATCCGGTCCGGGATAAGTTCAGCGAACTGCAAATAATTGTCATAAAATGGATTACGCCAGATTTTTTTCTGAAGACACGGCTTCTTTCGTGAGCTCCCCGACGAGGGAGATTTTCAAGAAAGTGGACATCAATTCCATATATTCGCTTTCCGGAGGCTATCCTGCCCCGGAGGCGTTTCCGATAAGTGCCATGGGGGAGACCATGCAGGAAGTCCTCTCGAAATACGGCCCCAAGGCTTTCCAGTACGGAGGCACCCAGGGCGTCGAGGAACTGCGCAGGGCCATCTCGGCCAGATTCGGGGAACCGGTGGAACGAATCCAGATCACCACGTCGTCCCAGCAGGGAATTGACGTGTGCGCGAGGGTGCTCATTGACCCGGGTGACGTGGTCCTGACATCCAATCCTACTTATCTCGGAGCTCTCCAGTCGTTCAAGTCCTACAGGGCGAAGATGGTGGGCGTGGAGCCGGAACCTACCCCTGAGGCTTTCAGGGCGGCGTACGTGAAGGCTATCGAGGAAATCAGGGCCGAAGGCCGCCGTCTCAAACTTATGTACATCATTCCGGATTTCCAGAATCCGTCCGGGGAGACATTGACCCTCGATGAGAGAAAAATACTCGCCTCCCTTGCGGAAGAATATGATTTCCTGATACTTGAGGATTGTCCTTACAAGGAGCTCAGGTACGAAGGCGAATCTGTCAGGTCAATATATTCCTTAGCCCCGGACAGGGTGATTCATCTCGGATCTTTCTCGAAGATAATGTGCCCCGGATTCCGCCTCGGATGGATGTTCGCCAATCCTGGAATCCTCCATCAGATATATGTCTGCAAGCAGGCCCTGGACCTTTGTCCACCGGTGTTCGACCAGTATCTCGCCGCCGAATTCATGACTTCCGGGCGTCTGGACGAAAATCTGCGCAAGAGCATTGACATGTATCGCATGAAGAGGGACATAATGCTAGCGGAACTGGAGAAAAACATGCCTGAAGGCGTCAGGTGGACGCATCCTGAAGGCGGGCTCTTCCTTTTCCTGACATTGCCGGAGGGCTTCGACTCGATGGCATTCTATGACACAGCCCTTTCGGCCGGAGTGGCTTATGTTGCCGGCAACATGTTCTTCACTGATTTCGTGGAGGGAATACATAACGGAGGCAGCCGCAGGGGCCTGAATACGATGCGCCTGAATTTCTCGTTCATGACTCCGGAAAGGCTGCGCGAGGGAGTGAGACTGTTGTGCAGGCTCGTAAGAGAGAAGATAGAAAATACTGAAGGACAATGAGATTTCATAAATATCACGGGGCCGGAAACGACTTCCTCATAGCTGACGGCCGGGGGATCAATCTTGAACTGGACGCTGATCTGATATCGTCTCTATGTGACCGTCATACCGGTTTCGGGGCTGACGGGGTAATGGTGCTCGAGGATTCCGGCGACCATGATTTCCGCATGCGTTATTACAATTCCGACGGTTCCGGAGGAATGATGTGCGGCAACGGCGGCCGTTGTATCGTGGCATTTGCCGCTGACCTCGGTTTCACGCATTTCTCGTTCGAGGCTCCTGACGGGCCGCATGAGGCGGAGCTTCTCGGCAAGGAGGCCGGTATTCCGGAAATATCCTGCAGCAAGGCATTCTCCCATGAACCGAGAATCGTGCGCCTGAAGATGAAGGACGTGGACGGGGCCGTGGCATGGCCGAGACCTGGTGACAGGCCATCTGCAGCCGGGCCTGACGACTGGTTTCTCGATACAGGTACGAGACATCTTGTCCGTTTTGTCAAAGATATTGAATCACAGGATGTTACCGGAGAGGGAGCCATATTGAGGCACGACCCGCGGTTCGCCCCTGTGGGAGTCAATGTGAATTTCGTCAAGGTTGAAAGGCCTTGTTGCTCCGGAGAAAATGATGCTGCGATATCCGTGCGCACATTTGAGAAAGGGGTCGAGGACGAGACCCTTGCCTGCGGTACCGGAATAGTCGCTTCGGCCCTGGCTGCCTGGATTGCCGGGAATGGCGGTGTCACCACCGTTGCGCCGTGCAAGTCCACTGGCGGAATTCAGGCTTGCATGGAGCATTCCGGAATCGGTCCGGAGGTATCCGTCCGTATCAGGGCCCGCATCGCCGACCTCAGCGTATCCTTCCGTCCTTCCCTCGCTTCCGACGGCCATTTCTCCGCCTCGGATGTCTTCCTGACCGGCCCCGCAGTCTTCGTCGGCACCGTTGACACGGAGGCCTGACCGCCGGAAACTATCCACCTGACCGGAATTTTACCCTGTTTATATATTGTTGGTTTACAGTTGATTACTTCCAAGCAAAGAGTGAATTGTTCCACTTTTTGGCCACTTGGGCGTTTTTGAGCTAAATTGTTTTATATTTTTGTTGGGTGCATCACTGGCGAAAATTATTAACCAACAATATTCTTATGCGAAAATTTATAGTTTTGATGCTGTCTGCAATGCTGTGCGGAGCAACCTATGCCTCGGCCCAGCAGCATTCAGTGAAAGGAACGGTGACGGACCAGAACGGGGAACCGGTCATCGGCCTTACCGTCCTCGAAAAGGGGACTCAGAACGGAGTCGTGACCGACGTCGACGGATGTTACGAAATCACGCTGTCATCACCGGAATCAGTCATCGAATTCTCAGCCCTCGGCTATTCGACTGTTACCGAGAATGTCGCAGGGCGATCGGTGGTGGATGCCGTAGTCACTGAGGAGGCCATCGCGCTCGATGCAGTCGTGGCCATCGGTTACGGTTCCGTCAGGAAAAAAGACCTCACCACTGCAGTCTCGGTAGTATCCACTGATGACATGAAGGTACGTCCTGTGACGGAGGCCTCCGGATTCATCCAGGGAAAGGTGGCCGGAGTCACGGTGCAGCAGACCAGCGGACTTCCGGGTGCCGGAATGACAGTCCGTGTCCGCGGTGCGTCTTCCATCACCTCTTCCAATGACCCTCTCTACGTCGTGGACGGAGTCCCGGTAGGAACTGGAAACTATGCCATCGCCTACCTTTCGCCTAACGACATCGAGACCATGCAGATTCTCAAGGATGCCTCATCTGCAGCCATTTACGGATCCCGCGCGGCGAACGGAGTCGTGCTCATCACCACCAAGCAGGGAAGCAAGAGCAGAGGCCCACAGATCAATTTCAGCGCATCCGTAGGCCTTTCAAAAGTCGCCAGGACATACGACGTCCTCAATGTTGACCAGTATAAGGAACTTATGGACGAGATCGGCGCGGCCACTCTGCCTGACGGACTGAAGGACGAGACCGACTGGTTCGACGAGACCTACCGTACAGGCATCAGCCAGAACTACCAGGTCAGCGTTTCCAACGGCAACGAGCACTCAAGATATTATCTCGGAGCAGGTTACACCAACGAGGAAGGTATCATCAAGGTGGCTTACAACAAGCGTTACAATGTCAAGGCAAGCTTCGACACCGACCTCTTCAAATGGATTTCCGCCGGAGCCAATGTGGCATATTCTCATTACAAGAGCAACGGCATCATTTCCGGTACCGGTTCCAACCGTGCCGGCGTCGTTCTCTCGGTCATCAATACTCCTACTTACACGAAGCCTTGGAGCGAGGAACCAGGTGAGGACGGATGGTACTGGACCAAATTCTACGGTGCCAACCTCACCACCCCTTCCGAGAACATGGCCAGGACCGAGAACAATTACACCCAGACCGACAGGATGCTCCTTTCAGGTTACGTGACCATCAAGTTCCACAAGAACCTGAACTTCAAATCCACCGTATCCATGGACCGCAGATGGGTTCACGACTATTATTTCCTCGATCCTATACATACCTCATACGGCCGCACGCAGCACGGCGAGGCTTCTTCCACCAGAAGCGACGACATGCGCATGGTGTATGACAACATATTGACATACAACAACTCATGGAACGGAGTCCACAATTTCGAGGCGATGGGAGGAACATCGGCCACCACCTCGAGATGGGAGAACCTTTCCGGCAGCAGAAGCTATTTCTCTTCCGACTATGACAATGCCATCTTCGGCATCAACGGCGGTAATAAGGGCGGACTCCGCGGCCAGTCACAGGGACTTTCCAAGTGGGCGATAATGTCCTATCTTGCAAGGGTTTCCTACAATTTCAACAGCAAATACTACATTACCGCCAATGTCCGTGCCGACGGTTCGTCGAAGCTCGCTCCGGGACACAAATGGGGCGTTTTCCCTTCGGCTTCAGCAGCCTGGAGAATCTCGGGAGAGGACTGGATGCAGGACATCTCCTGGATCAATGATCTCAAGCTCCGCGCAGGATGGGGCCAGCAGGGTAACCAGTCCGGTCTCGACGACTACGCCTGGGTGCAGATGTACGGTACCAATTATTATGACTGGACCAATTCCGCTTACGCCGAGTCCACTCCGACCCTCGGAGGCAAGACCAACATCGGCAACAAGGACCTCACCTGGGAGACTACCACCCAGGCCAATGTCGGAATCGATTTCTCCATCCTGAACAGCCATCTCGTCTTCACTCTCGACGGATATTACAAATACACCAGGGACCTGCTGATGAGCGTTCCGCTCCCTGCACCGAACCCTAACATCATCCGCAATGAGGGCGAAATGTCCAACTGGGGACTCGAGTTCGCTCTTTCCTCCGTCAATTTCGACAGGAAAAACTTCAGGTGGACCACCGACTTCAACATCTCCATGAACCGCAACAAGCTCGAGAAACTCACCCTGAAGAACGTGTATTATTATACCCAGACTTCCGAGGCCCTGAGCGAATATGTGGTCAGGATGACCCCTGGACAGCCGCTCTCCAGATTCTGGGGCTATACCGCGGAAGGAGTTGACCCTGAGACCGGTATGGTGATTTACAAGGACCTCAACGGGGACGGCAAGATTTCCGACGCCGACAAGCATTATATCGGTGATGCCAATCCGGATTTCACATTCGGAATGACCAATACGCTCAGCTGGAAAGGCCTGAATCTCAGCTTCCTCATCACCGGCTCCGTAGGCAATGATATCTACAATGCCTCCAAGATCGAGATGGTGGGAATGTACAACGGAAACAACCAGATCACAGACGTGCTCCGCAGATGGCGCGTGCCGGGAATGGTGACTGACATCCCGAAGGCCGGAGAGCTCGACAACCTCAAGGCCTCCACGAGATGGGTTGAGGATGGTTCCTACTTGAAAATCAAGAATATAACCCTATCGTACGACATTACCGGACCGAAGCTCAAGAAGGCCAACATCTCCCGCATCCAGCCTTATATCACCCTGGACAACATGATAACGATTACCGGTTATTCCGGATATGACCCTGAGATGAGCCAGTACACCAACGCCACTAGCATGGGAATCGACTGGGGCACATACCCTTGCGTGAAGACCGTACTGTTCGGTGTGAACGTGGATTTCTGATGAATAATCATTAAAAACTGGAAATTATGGAAATGAAATATATGATTCCTGCTCTGGCATCACTCATGGTGCTTTCTGCCTGCGACCTGTCCCTGATGCCTGAGACCTCCTACAGCGAAGGCAATGTAGAGGTGTCGGAAGAGACTGAGAGCCAGTACAATACAAGAGAGGATATCAAGGGCTTGAGAGACAATCTCTACAATAGCTACACGAAGAACAACACCCTCCAGGAGGGCATTTTCCTCGACGGAATGGTCTATGCGGAATGCCGCACCGACAATGCCTATGGCGGAAACCCTTCCACGGGAGAACTCATGGCCATCGAGGCCAACAAGCAGGCCGGAGACAACAAGAATGTCGTCCGTGACTGGAACTATTATCAGCAGGCGGTGAGCGACGCCAACCAGATTATATGCAACATCGACCGCGTGAAGGCCGCCGACCCGACGATGACCGACAGGGAATACCGCGAATGGAAATCAGAGGCCATCTGCTGGAAATCCTACGCCCTCTACCAGATGTCACAGATCTGGGGAGACATTCCTGTGGCCAATTCAATCCCTCCGGCCATCACTGCCGACAATGTGGAGGAAGTTTATTTCGAGTATTTCCCGAAGAGGACTCCGAGAGGCGAGGTCTATGACCAGCTTATTGAGGACCTGGGCTATGCCTGCGAGAACTGTCCGGACGTGGACAAATCCAACAAGTTCCTCTTCTCCAAGGCTTTCGCACACGGACTCCTCGCCAGGGTATATGCCGAGAAGACCCGCCGCGACTGGGGTAAGGTCATTGAGCATTGCACTGCCGTCGAGAATATGGGATTCACCCTCTGCGAGGACTACGGCGAGATGTGGGCATACAATGACGATGATGCCGTAAGGAATACTTCCGAATCCATCTTCGAGATTACCTGGACCCGCAACAGCGGCCACTGGGTATGGATGATGTTCCACCGGAACGCCTACAATCCGAATGACAGCTTCTCATGGATAAAATGGATTACCCCGTCCCGCGACCTCATCGCCGCCTATGACGAGGAAGGTGACACCGAGAGGAAGAACGCCTGCATTGTCTTCGACCAGTGCACATGGTCGAATTATTATCCGAACGACAGCTATGCGTTCATGCACAAGTGCCCTACCAATGCATCCAGCATCATCCTGATGCGTCTCGGTGAGATTTATCTCCTCCATGCCGAGGCTCTCTGCATGACAGGTGACCTCGCGGGAGCAGCTTCCTATGTGAACAAGATAAGGAATCGTGCAGGTCTTGCCGACCTTCCGGCATCGGCGCAGAAGTCCCAGGACGCAATGCTTGACGCAGTCCTCCACGAGCGCCGTCTCGAACTTGCCTTCGAGGGATTCCGTTTCTTCGACCTCGTGCGCCACGACAAGGCCAAGGAAGTCCACGACGCCATGTCCGACCCTTCCTCTTCAAAATATGACAGTTATTTCCAGACGAGATATCCTCTCACCGAGGAGACTATCCTCATGCCGATTCCTACCACTGCGATGGAGGATAATCCGAGTCTGGAGCAGAACCCTGGATATTGATCATGATGAAAAAGAAAACTATACTGACGATTTTTGCCGCAGCATTCCTGATGTCCTGCAGCTGCAATTCTGACAAGTCCGGCACCACTCCTGACCCGGAGCCGGGACCGGAACCGCAGCCTGAGCAGCCGGGAGCCACGGCCTACGTCACCAAGGCTGACAAGACCAAGCTTTTCGTCAGCGAACATATCGACTTCGGGGCTCCGGCCTCGATGTCCCCGAACGTAGTCCGCTTCACTGATGACACCTATCAGGGCGTGGACGGATTCGGAGCTGCAATGACAGTAGCATCCTGCTGGAACATTCTCAAGATGCCCGAGGAGGCCAGGACAAAGTTCCTGAAGGAAATGTTCGATCCGGAGGACGGTCTGGGAAGCTCCCTCATCCGCGTATGCATAGGCGGTTCGGACTTCTCCATCGAGAGGTTCACCTGGTGCGATACCAAGGGACTTGAGAATTTCGCCCCGCATCCGTATGATACCAAATATGTCATTCCGGTGCTCAAGGAGATAAAGAAGATCAATCCTTCCCTGAAAATAATCGGCTCGCCGTGGACCGCCCCTCTCTGGATGAAGAAGGAGGTCAACGGGACATCCGACCATTACAGCTGGACAGGCGGTGTCCTCAAGCCGGAATATTACCGTGACTATGGTGAATATTTCGTGAAATGGATTCAGTATATGAAGTCCGAAGGACTTGATATCTATGCTGTTACACCTCAGAACGAGCCGCTCAATGCGGGCAACTCGATGTCCATGCTGATGTATTGGGATTCCGCGAGGGATTTCATCAGGAACGGACTCGGACCTGCCCTGAAGGATGCCGGCCTCGACACCAAGATTCTGGTCTTCGACCACAATTACAATTACGACAACATGTCCGGGCAGGCACAGTATCCTCTGAAGATATATGCCGACAAGGAAGCTTCCGCATACATTGCAGGCTCCGCCTGGCACAATTACGGGGGCAATGTCTCAGAGCTTGACAAGATAGTCGCCGGTGCTCCGGACAAGGAGATTTATTTCACCGAGGCCTCCATCGGCACCTGGAACTACGATTTCGCTTCCTGTTTTATCAACGACATGAGGGACATCTTCTTCGGAACCCTCAAGCGGGGAGGGAAGGGAGTCACTCTCTGGAATCTCATGCTGGATGACAACAAGGGCCCTTACACGGACGAGGACGGCTCCTGCAAGACCTGCTACGGTGCTGTTACCGTGCTTTCCACGGATTATTCAAAGCTGGATTATTACAGCCACTATTACAATATCGCCCATTGCTCCAAGGTCATCCGGCCGGGCGCGGTGAGGATAGGAACGAGCGGTTTCACCACTTCCGGAGTGCAATATCTGGCTTTCCGCAATCCGGACGGCTCATACGGAGTCATTGTGCTCAATGAGAATTCCTCAGACCAGCAGTTGGTGTTCCTTACTTCGGCCCATTCGGTGAAGTGCACTGCTCCGGCGAAGTCCGTAGTGTCACTCATCTGGAAAGATTAAAAATGAAATATGATGAAAAAGATATTGAAAATCATGGCATTGCTGGCCGTGCCGGCTGCCGCTCTGACTTCCTGCAAGGACGATGCGATGGATGTCAGGTTTACGGACAAGGGTCCGCAGATGACTGTCAATTCCTATGAGCAGTCGGCTTTCATGGGTGATTCCGTGAAGGTAAATGTCACATTGAAGGATGAATTCCCTCTCTCCACCCTCAAGGCTGATCTCCTCTTCGACGAGACTGTCGTGGGAACCACCACGTTGAGGACGAAGACCGAAGGTGACTACGAGATTGCCGTGGCCGTGCCGCTTCTGGCCGGCATCCCTGACGGGACGGCGACACTCCAGCTCCGTGCGCAGAATACGGGACTCGGAATCACCGTGGAGACCCTTTATGTGGAGATTTCCCGCCCTGCCCCTGCCACTCTGACCCTGGTCAATGATGCAGGCCGTTTCACGATGACCAGGACAGGGGATTATACATACGAGGCTACCGGCAATTTCCCTGCATCAGCCAAATCATTGATAGAATGTGTCCCTTCCTCATCTTCAAGGACCATCGTTCTCGGATGGGACGGCTCTTCCGTGAAGCCGGTTGCCGCTGGTTCCGACAGGAAGATTCCTTTCGCTGCAGTGAAGGCCGGCACATACAAGGTTTCCGTCAATCTCATGGACCTGACTGCGTCACCGTTCGGCTCGCTTCCTGTTGACCTGACGGAACAGCACCCTGTTGAAATCCTCAACCTTCTCCAGGGCGGAGAGGTGGATTTCTCCGGAATCTCCAATCCTGACCAGTGGAACCTGGATTACGACTTCTTTACCCTGAATGCGGACAATACCGTGACATTCAAGTCTTTGGACGGACTGTACAAGCTTTCTGCGGATTTCTCCGGGAAGTTCATCAGGGTGGAGGCCATGTCTGATTCCCAGAATACCGCATCGCTCCAGCCTGACGGCTCGGGTGCAGTATGGGCCATCGGGGCAGGTCTAGGAAAACCGTCCGTCGGACCTTCATGGAACACCGAGGACGGAGCATGGTGCCTCGCCCAGACCGAACCTGGAGTGTATTGCCTCTCGCTTACCGTGGGTGCTTCGCTTGCCCGCAAGGACTATTCCATCAAGTTTTTCCATCAGAAGGGCTGGGGCGGAGAGTTCGGAAGCTACGCCTCAGTCAATGACCTTACTGGTCTCTTCAAGGTGACCGGTTCCGGCAACATCGAGCCTGCCGACGGTGATGTTTCCCTCGAAATCGGCAAGTCATACAGGTTCACAGTGGACGTAAGGGCCGGGAATTCCAATGCAACCCTCACCATCGAGGAAATAGAGATACCTGTCAACTCGTTGGATATCAAGGTGAACGGTATCCAGGCTTCAAGGATGTCAGCCACACATTACAAGATTCCTTCCATCACTCTCGACAAGGGAGCGGCACTCGAGATTTCCGGAATCACCGACCTTGCGTCATGGTTCCTCGACCCGGACTGGCTGTATCTCGACGGCTACACCATCAGGCTGAATGTTGTCGGAGGTACGTTCTCCATCGACCTGCATCTGGATTACGGCTATGCCGAATTCAGGAGGCTTGCGGCTGACGGAAGCGAGGCCACGATAGATGACGGGGCTCTCTGGATGATGGCATGGGGCCTTGCCAATCCGGTGATGACCAACCAGTTCGCATTCAATCCGGGAGCTGCCTACTGCATGGCCCAGGTGGAGCCTATGGTATTCCGCCTGACCGGTATCGCAGTGGACGAGAAGGACGGTACCACTCTCGGAGGAAGGTTCAGGTATGATTATATCTCGGCCAAGTATTTCGGACAGGACGGCTGGGGCAAGGAGGCCGGAAAGATTCTCGGTCCAGACAGTACCCTGGAACTCCGGGGCCTGGCCGCAGAGCTGTGCAAGGTTACGGATTCCTGCAACATAGAGTTTGCCGACGGCAAGGGGCTTGAGCTCGGTTCGACTTATTCCCTGACCATTGACTTGTCGCAGACTGCGTCCACAGGAAAGGAGATAATCATTCTTACCAAGCTGTAGCGGCGTCTCTTGCAGTGGGAGGCTGATTCTTGAGCCTGATATGACAGGGCTTCAGGGTCAGCCTCCCTTGTTTTCTCGCCATAGTATTTTTTTCATAGTCCGTTTTTTATAAATTTGCAAATGTCAAACATTATCTCGGATGAGAAAACTGATTGCTCTTTTTCTCGCGGCGGCTGCAGCGGTGTCGGCAGGATGTTCCGCGGATGACTCCGGGACTCTGGTCGCCGGCCTTGACAATACCCTGCTTCTAAAGCAGACCTATGACGACTCGTTCAATGACAGGGTCGATGCGCTGCGCAAAGTGCTCGGCAGGGAGAACGATTATGTGTCCGTCTTCCATCTCAATGAGAGACTTGCGGAAGAATTCCGCTCCTACAGCTTCGATTCCACCAAGATGTATCTCAACCGGAACATAAGCCTGGCACAGGAAGTAGGGGACCGGGAAGGCATGACCTCGGCGGAAATAGCCCTTGCCATGGAATATGTGCAGGCGGGAAGCTATTCGGACGCGGTGGCCATAATGGACAAATATTCTGCCGGAAATGTGCCCGGGAAGCTCAGGAAACAGTATTTCGAAGCGGCCCATACCCTCGCCGGCGAGATGATGTTCTATTCCTCCGACCTCCAGATTTACAGATACCAGTTTTCCCGCCGCAATACTCTCAGGGATTCGCTGCTGAAATATACTTCCAAGGAATCCTACGGATGGTATGACCTGAACCGGGAGGCGGCACTTTCCGCAAAGGACAGCGTCTCTGCCCGTGAGTTCACCTCCCGGATGATATCCCTGAGCGAACCGGGTTCGAGGGACTATGCGAGAGCCTGTTACTATTATGCCATACTCTTTCCCGACAGCGATTCGGACAGCCGGCTGGAATGGCTGGTCCGCTCCGCGGAGGCCGACATCAAATGCGCTACCAAGGACTATGCGGCCCTGAACGACGTGGCGATGATTCTTTTCCGGAAAGGGGACATCGACAGGGCTTTCCGTTACGTGGCCGACCATTGCATGCCCGACGCCCTGTTCTTCAACGGCAAGCTCCGTCCGTGGCAGATATCCCGCTTTTTCCCGCAGCTTGAGAGGGCTTACGAGTCGCGGCAGGAGAAACAGCAGAAAGTGATGATGTGCATCGTGCTGGCCCTGACTGTCCTTCTCGTGCTGCTGATAGTGCTGATAGTCAAGATATTCACCCATCATCTTGCCCTGTCCCGGGCGAACCGGGAACTCAAGTCATTGAACGATAGGCTTCAGGATTCCGAGAAAATCAAGGAGGAATATCTGGCTCTTTTCCTCGGGATGATGTCCGACAACATCAATACCACGAGAAAATACAAGAACCACGTGCTCAAGTATCTGCGCCGGGGCAATGACAAATATCTCATCGAGGAGATTGAATTGCTGCCGCCTATCGAGGACGACGTCCACCAGTTCTACAAGATGTTCGACGAGACCTTCATGAACCTTTTCACTGACTTCGTGGAGAAGTTCCTGGCCGACGGCTCGGCCATCATCCTGAAAGACCCTGACGTGCTGACTCCGGAACTCAGGATATTCGCCCTGATCAGGCTCGGAGTCACTGATTCAGGCAAGATTGCGAGCCTGCTGCATTACTCCTCCAACACGGTGTATAACTACAGGGCTAAGATCAAGAACAAGGCCCGCGGACCGAGGGATTCCTTCGAGGATGCAGTGCGGGCAATCCGCTGATGGGACCGTCGGAAGTGCCGTTCAAATATTTTGCGGAACTTAAGTCTTTTTATTATATTAGCACGATTTTATTGCCGTACTTCCCGGCGGCGTGTACGCGGATCCGGAAAAGGATATTAATAATATTAAAACTTAAAGATAATGTCAAACAAAAACAGCAACGTTCTCGCAATAGGAATCATGTTCTTCCTGTTCGCGATGATTTCATTTGTCACAGGTCTCCAGAACCCTATGGGTGTCATCGTAAAGACCCAGTTCGGTGCGACCAATGCAATGTCCCAGCTCGGCAACCTCGCCAACTTCATCGCCTATGCCTTCATGGGCCTTCCTGCCGGAATGATACTCAAGAAGTACGGCTACAAGGTGACCTCTCTCGCAGCCGTGGCAGTAGGATTCATCGGAGTGGCAATCTCGTTCCTTTCAGGAGTCGTTGAGAGCTTCCCTGTATATCTCACCGGAGCATTCGTGTCAGGATTCTCGATGTGTATGCTCAACACCGTGGTCAATCCTATGCTCAACACTCTCGGTGGCGGCGGAAACAGGGGCAACCAGCTCATCCAGCTCGGCGGCTCGCTCAACTCCCTTGCTGCGACCATCGTTCCTGTATTCGTGGGATATCTCATGGGTGACATTGCAAGTGCCAAGATTTCCGATGCCAATCCTGCATTGTTCATCGCAATGGCAATCTTCGCCCTCGCATTCGTAATCATCTTCTTCTCCGCCATTCCTGAGCCTGAGCTCGAGGCTGCAAAGGCAGCTCCTGCAGAGAAGAAAGAGGGCCTCGGAGCCAGCATCAAGGGCGCTCTCTCGCACAGGAACCTTCTCTTCGGAATCATCGCAATCTTCGTATATGTGGGCGTTGAGGTCGGCATTCCGAATATTGCCAATCTCTATATGACCTCCGCTCTCGGCATTTCTGCCGCTACTGCCGGAACGATTGTCGGCCTTTACTGGCTGCTCATGCTCTGCGGCCGTCTCCTCGGCGGTGTAGTGGGCGGAAAGATTTCCAGCAAGAACATGATGGCCGGAGTGTCATCTGTTGCCATCCTTCTCCTCCTTCTCGGCATCTTCCTTCCTGAGGGCAGCAACATTTCCCTCGGATTCGTAGGTGACGGTGTTGTAGTTCCTGTAAAGGTTCTCTGTTTCGTTCTCTGCGGAATCTGCACGTCAGTAATGTGGGGCAGCATCTTCAATCTTGCCGTGGAAGGTCTCGGCAAATATACTTCCATCGCTTCCGGAGTATTCATGGTGATGGTTTGCGGCGGCGGTATCCTCCCGTATTTCCAGGGACTTCTCGCTGATGCATTCGGCTATATCGAGAGCTACTGGCTCATCGTGGCAGCAGTCGTATACATGCTCTGCTATGCCCTCTTCCTTTCAAAACCTCAGCCTGAGGAATAATTTTAAACGACAGAATATATGAACAAGATGGATATGCCTTATGTAGTCGGAGTGGATGTCGGCGGACAGACCACGAAGATAGGAGTGGTGGACATGAGAGGCCAGGTCCTGGCCCAGACAGTTATCCGTACAGATACTTACGGTGAGGTGGAGCCTTATATCGCCGAGCTTGCCGAGGCCATCAACAAAGTCATCTCAGACGCGGACGTGACCGGCAAGGTGCGCGGTGTCGGAATGGGTATTCCTAACGGAAACTATTATACCGGAGAGATCGAGAATGCCGTCAACCTCAAGTGGGGACGGACCGGAAGCCTTCCTGTAGCCAAGCTTCTGACCGACCAGATGAGTGGTATTCCTGTAGCCCTTACCAATGACGCCAATGCTGCAGCCATGGGTGAAATGACCTACGGAGCAGCCAGGGGAATGAAGAATTTCATAATGATAACCCTCGGAACCGGTGTCGGTTCAGGTATCGTGATCAACGGCGAGGTGGTATATGGTCATGACGGATTTGCCGGTGAGCTCGGCCACATCTGCGCCGTGCGTCACAACGGACGTCTCTGCAATTGCGGCAAGACCGGTTGTCTCGAGACTTATGCTTCGGCCATGGGTGTAGCCAGGACTGCACGCGAGTGGCTCGACCTGTCCGATGAGCCTTCATCTCTCAGGAGCCTTGACAACATCACTTCAAAGGATGTCTATGAGGCTGCGAAAGAAGGAGACAAGCTGGCCCTGAAGATTTTCGAATTTACCGGAACCATGCTCGGACAGTCATTTGCCGATTTCATCGCATTCAGTGCTCCTGAGGCAATCGTCCTCTTCGGCGGCCTGGCACGTGCCAAGGATTTCCTCCGCGAGCCTATCGAGCGTGCCATGAATGCCAATGTGCTGCCTCTGTGGAAAGACAAGGTGAAGATTGTCTTCTCCCAGCTCAAGGAGTCCGATGCCGCCATCCTCGGTGCATCCGCCCTCGCCTGGGAACTGTAAATCAATCTGATACAAATGAGAAACCGGCTCGATAAGGGCCGGTTTTTTCGTAGTATAGAGTGGCGTGTAGTTGTCGGAAGGCTATGCCAGAGTGTGGCCGGCCGCGGCCTCATGAGCGGCTCCCGTAGGAACGCAGTTCCGAAGGGTGGATGGAGCGAAGCGCAACTCTGGCATAGCCTTCCGACAACTATACAACTGGTATTAACGATGGCTTTTGACTCCGTCGGAGACGGCAGCCTTCGCCCTTATATCTATCGTCACCTAAAGCCCGCAGGTCAGCCGGCTGCCGGAGTAGGTGAGCTGCTGTTCCGAAATGCCGTCCGGGCTGATGAACCTGACAGTGACGGACTTCTCTCGAGAGAGTCCCGGGAAGTCCCCATGCAGAGTGTCCAGTGTGAGCTCTCCGGCATTGTCATCCCAGAAAATGTCGAACCACGCATATTCCTCGCGCTCATAACCGTAGGTCAGGCCGTCATCCTCATAAACCCTGAATTCCCCGTCCTGTCCTGCATAGACCGATATTGTCAGCCTGCTCCCGTCATCCTCGGCAGTATATTCGATCTCAGGCCCTGTCGGGATGATACTTCCGGCCTTTACATAAACCGGGACGTGGCAGAACGGAGCCTCTGCCGTGAAACGCCCGCCTTCCCTTGCTTCATTTGTGAAGAAGTCATACCATTGACCATCAGGCAGATACACTTCACGCTCCCTCGCCCCGTATGCATATACAGGACATACCATAAGAGCATTGCCGAACATGAACTGGTCGCCGATATTCCTCGCAGTCCTGTCCCCGGTGAAATCCATCACCAGCGGCCTCATGACAGTATAGTCGTCGAAATGAACCTTTGCCGCGAGAGAATAAATATACGGCATTAGGGAATATCTCAGCCTGTCAGCATTGACAATGGCCTGATAAGCCTCATCCTCTTCCGGAGCAACATTGTACGGCTCCCTGAAAGGCCATTGCCCGTGCGCCCTGTAAAGCGGGCAGAAGATTCCCCACTCATGCCATCTCGCCTGAAGCTCCCGCCATTCCTTCATGTCCATTCACTATACCTGTTTCCCTGTACAGGGATTCAGCCTTCATGAACCTGTTCTCCACGCTGAACCCGCCTATGTCCTGTCCCCAGAACGGGATTCCGCTTATCGAGAAATTCAGTCCGGCGCTGATCTGCGCCTTCATGTCCTCCCATCTCGTGCCGATGTCACCGCTCCAGGAAGCCGTAGAATAACGCTGGAGTCCGGCGAACCCGTTGCGTGTCAGCAGGAAGACCCGCCTGTCAGGGAACGCCTCGCGCTGGCCTTCATATATAGCCTTCGCATTCATGAGAGCGTATGCATTGAAATACTCTGTAGAAGATCCGAGCGCGGTAGGACCGCACAATGCCTTCCTGTAATCCATGTCCGTGCAGTCGTGGATGTTCGGCTCGCTCGCGTCCATCCACCAGGCATCTATCCCGAGCCCTCCGAGATGATCCTTCATCTGATTCCAGAACAATTTCCTGGCACCTTCGTCGTATGCATCATAGAAAGACTGCTGGTATCCGAGCCAGTCCTCCACGCTGTCCGTCACGGCCCTCCGGTATATCCATCCCTTCTCGTCGAACTCCCTGAAATGCTCCGTCCCAGTATAGAACTTCGGCCATACCGAGATCATGAAGCGACCTCCGAGAGCATGTACGGAATCTATCATTGCCGCAGGATCAGGGAACCTCGTGGCGTCGAACTCGTGGCTGCCCCATTTCCCGTCTTCCCACCATTGCCAGTCCTGCACTATGTTGTCTACAGGTATGTGCCTGTCCCTCATTTCCTTGAGCGTGGAGAGCACTTCTTCCTGCGACCTGTATCTCTCACGGCTCTGCCAATATCCCAAAGCCCACTTCGGCATTATCTGCGCCTTGCCTGTAAGCCTGCGGTAACCTCCTGTCACCTCGTCCAGGTCACGGCCCGACATGACGTAATAATCTATCTGCTGCTGCATCTCTCCCCACCAGCTCATCTGGCTTCTCTCCTCCTCAGGCACCGGGCTCAGAACCCTCAGTCCGCAATATGACACGTCCCCGTCCGGTTTCCATTCCACCCGCAGCGGAACCCGTTTTCCGGCCTCGAGACTCGCGGTGAACTTCCTACCGTTCGGATTCCAGGCAGTCCGCCAGATTTCCGGCATCATCTGCTCCCCGTCAATGAAGACCTTCGTATATCCCGCATAATATATATAAAAATGGTACAACCCGCTTTCCGAAGGCTCGATCTCGCCCTCGAAGACAACTTCGGCCCCGTTGAACGGGAAATCCGGGGCATTCCGTACCTTTCCGCAGTCAGGAACCTCCAGAAACTCCTGGTCCAGGGCCGTTTCCCTGCGTACGAGCCGTTCCCCGTCGGCAGACGAATATGTCCCTGTCAAGGCTCCTTCCGCGCCATCCTTGTCAAACAACGTGAATACATCCCCGAGCCGGGCATAGTCCCTCGGGTCTCCCCAGCGGCAGAAACTGTTGCTGTCCCAGAGAAGGCCGTACAGGCGTGAAGAGACTATGAACGGCACGGAAATCTTCGTATTGTATTGATACAGTTCCTCATTCTTTCCCTTATAGTTCCATTCGTCGGCCTGGTGCTGTCCGAGACCGAAGAAATCCTCGTCTTCCGGAGAAGTGAAAGTCTGCCTTACGGTCCATCCTGAGGTCCCATCCACTTCTATCTTGCTGAAACTCCGTGACTTTTCAGCTGTAAGGAGCTCTCCGTCAGCATTGTAGAACCTCACCGAACCGTCCGATTTGCGTATCATGGCATGCATTCCGCTTTCCGACGCATAGACCGTGACTGATGAATCATTGTCCGAACGATATATCTTCACCGGCTTCGCCCCATAGTCCCTCATCAGCGAGATCCCGTCCCGGAAATCGCAGCCGGCAGGGACTGAAGTGACTCTGAAAATATTTTCCCCGTATGCCTCCACGCGAGTTTTTCCGTCCGGGAAATTAACTGTTACACAATGTTTTCCGCAGCTGCTCAGAATAATTGCAGCCAAAATGAAGATGACGCTTCCGTGAGTCCGTGACATAAGAGATAGTGGTTGTTCCCGGCAAATTTATCAATATATTGTCATATATAAAGGGTATCCATAGCAAATGTGAAAAATATGTTAAAAAAGTATCATTTATATAAATGTTTGGATAATATTCGCCATTTCCCTCAGTCTCCATACCCAAATTTCAAACGATAAAGTACGATAAAATGCCGATGTGGCAGCCAGAAGCGCATGTCACAATAAATTGTCCCATATAGCTATTTTTCGATAAAATAGTATTTGTTTTGCGCTCTGGGCCTGCTTAATTTTGCAACTTAGAAGACTGCATAATTGCCGGAAATACTTGATAAATAATCAACAATATGAAAATTAAACTATTAACCTGTCTTTTGGCGCTGCTTGCCAGCGTCGGGATGATGGCTCAGAAAGTACCTGTCACGGGTACAGTGACCGATCAGGTCGGTCCGGTCATCGGAGCCAGTGTCGTCGAAAAAGGCACTGCTAACGGAACAATGACCGATATCGACGGCCATTTCTCGCTTAATGTGTCTAAAGGCTCTGTAATCGTGATATCTTCTATCGGATATGCGACTCAGGAAATCACTGTAGGTGACAGAACCGATTTTACCGTCAAACTCGCAGAGGACAATGAGTTCCTTGACGAGGTCGTAGTCGTAGGCTACGGTACAATGAAAAAGAGCGACCTTTCAGGCGCGTCCGTATCAATGAAGGAAGAGGACCTGAAGGCAACCATTGTTTCATCTCTCGACCAGACTCTCCAGGGCCGTGCTGCAGGTGTTCAGGCCGTGACTACATCAGGTGCGCCTGGTTCCTCTTCTTCAATTCGCGTGCGTGGACAGGCTACCATCAATGCCAATGCGGAACCTCTCTATGTGATAGACGGTGTCATTGTACAGGGAGGTGGAAATTCCGGTGCTGATT
>SAMEA3663026__coassemble_307_pt1 | contig 39569 bp, 45 predicted proteins | sample SAMEA3663026__metabat2_low_PE_017 | metagenome-assembled genome bin SAMEA3663026 (sample SAMEA3663026) | pig gut metagenome | biome: pig gut; feature: pig-associated habitat; material: faeces | place: France | collected 2012
TCCCCTTTGGCAAGCTGCACGGAAAGGCATGAGGATTTCTCTGATACCGTGGTCCTGGCAGCAATCGCGATGTTCGTTTCGGACTTGAACGGGGCAGAGAACGAAATGCCGGATGATGTGAGGTCTCCTCCGACGATATATCCGTATACCCAGACATCCTCGGCTCCGATATTCTCTTTTGCCTGTGAGACATTCATCGCACAGTCAATGTCAGATCCGCTTCCGGGATTTCCGCTGCCAGGACCTCCGATGATGAATTCCTCCCCGCTCCAGCTGCGGGAAGTGTCCACCTGGATATGTATCCCGCCGCTTTCTCCTGTTGCCGATGCCGGTGGCACTGTCAGGCTAACTGACAGAATTTCCCTCGCTTTCAGGACTCTGGTGAACAATATTTTGTCAGTACCTCCCTCACTCATCATCAGGCTGACATTGCCGGGGTTGAAATATGCGATTCTCTTTTCCGAATAGCTGTACATCAGTTTCCCGTCTTCGGATTTCAGGAACAGGACTCCGTCCGGGTGAACCGTCAGGAAATTGCGGTCAATGATAAGTTTAACGCCGGAGTTGATCTGCCCACAGGTGAGCCATACGTCGACGATTCCTCCGGAGGGGACAGTAATGCATTGGTCGTCACCATATTGAGGGGACGCAAACTCCGGCTTTTCAAATGTTCCGGACCTTACGCTTATATTATAAGTCCCGGCATCAACCGGAAGTTTCTCCGGGGAGTCCCCGAATGTGCCGCTGTAGATGATGTTTCCTTTAGAATCCCTGATGTCGAGCAGGAAATCGATAGTGTCGGGAATCTCTCCGGAAGAAGACGCCCTTGTATCCTTGTAGGAATCTTCGGAAAAATGAAGGACTATATAACCCTCCCCGCCGTCAGTATTATCGAGGAGTCCGCAGGAGCCGGCCCCTCCCGCCATGAGCAGCGCTGAGACCAGAATCTTTGAACAAACAGTACGCATAATTGTGTCTTTTTTGTTGCAAATATCCGCCTTCGTCCGGTTAAATTATTAAAGATTCATATAAATTGTCTTTAAAAAAGATATATTTCTGCCTAGAAAACGGCCACCTTGTGGATATGGGTATAAACAAAAAACCCTTCCGGATAACCGGAAGAGCTTTTCTTGAAGAGAGCGGTGCGGATGGGGCTCGAACCCACGACCCCGGGCGTGACAGGCCCGTATTCTAACCAGCTGAACTACCGCACCGGATGTTCTCAACTGTGCGTTTTCCTCAAACGCGGATGCAAAGATAGGTATAATTTTTATTTCTGCAAATTTTTTCTGAAGATTTTTCTTAAAATCTCGCATTTCTCAAAAACAAGGAAGGTGACCGGAACATATATCCGGCCACCTTCTCATGCGACTCATTTCTGCCAATTATTTGACCTCAATGACTTTATGCATCTCGTCAACGTGGGCTTTCACGATTTTCGGGATATTCACCTTGAGGACGCCGTTTTCGACCTGAGCATTGATCTTCTCCCTGTCGGCATCGTCCGGCAGAAGCATTGTCTGCTGGTATTTGCTGTAGGAGAACTCGCGGCGGAGGTAGTGGGCGTGCTTTTTCTCGCAGTTGTTCTCCACTTTCTTCTCCATGTTGATGACAAGGTCTCCGTTCTCGTCGAGTGTTACCTTGAAATCCTCTTTAGTCATTCCCGGTGCGGCGAGTTCGAGGTCGTAGCTCTGCTCGTTTTCCAGGACGTTGATAGCAGGAGCTGTAGCATTAGACCTTTCCATCCAGTCATTGTCAAAGAAATCATTGAAAATGCTTGGCAACCAGTTCTGGTTGTTCATTCTTCTTGAAGGTACCATAATAAAATCTCCTATTTTAATTGTTTCACTTTTCGTTTTCCGGCATCCGGACCTCTGCCGTCCGCCTGTCCTTGCTTTCGTTCGGACGATTAAGTATTAATCAATGCATGTACCAATCATAAAAAATGTCCTAAAGGATGACAAAATGACAATAATATTGACAAAATGGCATAATTATATGTCAAAATAGCCGATTATCCTTATCCAAAACACTTTTTGCCCCAGCCGGGTGCAGTAATCTCCAAGTTATCCTGAATGCAGTCCGATATTGTAAACCTACCCTGAAATGATTATATTTGCGGTTCCGTTCAACGTTAATCTGTACACTATGCCGGAAGAAGGAAAAATCGTGATCAAAGGTGCCAGGGTGAACAATCTCAGGAACATTTCCATAGAGATTCCCCGGAACAAATTCACCGTAGTTACCGGCATTTCCGGATCTGGGAAGTCATCCCTGGCGTTTGATACCTTGTTTGCGGAAGGCCAGAGACGTTTTGCGGAGAGTCTTTCTTCTTATGCGCGTCAGTTTCTCGGACGTATGACCAAGCCTGATGTGGATTCCATAGAGGGTATCCCGCCAGCCATTGCCATTGAACAGAAAGTCAATACGCGCAATCCGCGCTCTACAGTGGCCACTACGACTGAAATCTATGATTATCTGAGAATTATATTCGCAAGAATCGGCCGGACTTTTTCTCCTGTCAGCGGAGTCGAGGTGAAATGCCACAGTTCGATTGACGTAATGGCATACATATTCGGGCTTGATTGTCCGTCATCTGTATATCTTCTTGCTGATATTCAATGGGATGAACGAGAGGACAAGGTGGAGAAGCTGCTTTCGCTGAAGGAGGAGGGATATTCCAGGCTGTTCTCGGATACGGCCGGGATGCTGCGTATAGATGATGTCCTCAAGGCTTCGGCTGAAGGGACGTTCCCTGGTGGACTTCTTCTGATGGTCGACAGGGTGAAAGTACCCGGAGGTGCAGTTTCGGAGTCTTCCGGAGACCTGGCTGCGGCAGATTTTCATGCTCGGCTATTGTCTTCAATATCAACGTGTTTCGCAGCAGGTACGGGCGCAATGTATGTCTGGAGGGAATATGAAGGGGTAGAGGGTAAGGTTTCGGAACTCAAGCGTTTTGTGAACCGGTTCGAAGCGGACGGAATGACTTTCAGGCAGCCGGACGAATACATGTTCAGTTTCAACAGCCCTCTCGGGGCCTGTCCTGAATGTGGAGGACTTGGCAAGATAATCGGGATAAGTGAGGATCTGGTTGTTCCGGACAAGACCCTGAGCCTGTATGATGGTGCAATAGCCTGCTGGAGAGGGGAGAAGATGGGCTGGTTCAAGGAAAGGCTCGTCAGTGTGGCCGGGAGATACGGGATACCTGTATTCGAGCCTTATTGCAACCTTTCTGACGAGGTCAGGGCGATGTTGTGGGAGGGGAGACATGCGGAACGTGAGGAAGATTCGCTGATCGGCATCAATGAATTCTTCAAATGGGTGGAGTCGAACCGGTATAAGATTCAATATAAATATCTGTTGAGCCGTTTCTCGGGCAGGACAGTGTGCCCGTCATGCCGCGGAAGCAGGTTGAGGAAAGATGCATTGTATGTGAAGGTAGGGGGGAAGAACATCCATGAACTGCTTATGATGACAGCGGGAGACCTGTTGGAGTTTTTCAGGAATCTTGAACTCACTCCTTATGAGAATGCAATCGTCCACAAGGCGGTGGATGAAGTGGTTTCCAGGCTCCAGTACATCTCGGATGTGGGCCTGGCGTACCTGTCTCTTGACCGGCCTTGCAATACATTGTCCGGCGGAGAGAGCCAGAGAATCAATCTTGTGACCGCACTCGGCAGCTCTCTGGTGGGGTCGATGTATATTCTTGACGAGCCGAGCATCGGATTGCATCCTCGTGATACTGAGAGGCTTATAGGTGTATTGAAGAGATTGAGGGACATCGGCAACACCGTGGTCGTGGTGGAACATGACGAGGAAATAATCCGTTCCGCAGACCTGCTGGTCGACATGGGGCCTCTTGCGGGCGTGAACGGAGGGGAAGTGGTGTTCAACGGGACCGTGGATGGAAGCGGAAAGGAAGATGTTGAGAAATCACTTACGCTGCAATATATCACGGGAGCGAGGAAACGTGCCGGGCGGGAGAAAAGGCAATGGAGCTACAGCATCAATGTGGAAGGGGCTATGGAGCACAATCTCAAGGACATAACCGTCAGGTTCCCGCTAGGGGTGATGACAGTGGTGTCCGGAGTGAGCGGCAGCGGCAAGTCGTCATTGGTGGGGGATGTGCTGTATCCGGCATTGTTCCGCAGGCTCAATGAGACAGGACCGCTTCCTGGAGTTTTCCGCAGGCTGTCAGGCAATCTGGACAGGATTTCAGCAGTCGAATATGTGGACCAGAATCCTATAGGCAAGAGTTCGAGGTCCAATGCAGTGACATATCTGAAGATTTATGATGACATCCGCAAATTGCTGAGCGAACAGCAGTTTGCCAAGGTGAACGGATTCACGCCGTCGTTCTTCTCATTCAATCAGGAAGGGGGACGGTGCTCGGAATGCCAGGGTGAAGGATATGTGCATATCGGGATGCAGTTCATGGCCGATGTGACGATGGTTTGCGAGTCATGCGGCGGAAAACGGTTCAAGCCTGAAATCCTGGAGGTTCGCTATCAGGGAAAGAATATTGATGACATTCTCAATATGAGCGTTGAAGAGGCAATTGCGTTCTTCGGTTCAATGAAAGAGCCTGAGGCAAAGTCGATTGCAGCCAAACTGCAGCCGCTCGTGGATGTGGGTCTCTCATATATCAAGCTGGGCCAGAGCAGCAGCACCCTGTCCGGAGGAGAGAGCCAAAGAATCAAGCTGGCGTATTTCCTGTCCATGAACGAGTCATCACATAAGAAGATAATGTTCATTTTCGACGAGCCAACGACAGGCCTGCATTTCTACGATGTAGAGAAATTGCTGAAGTCATTCGACGCGCTTCTTGACAAGGGCCATACAGTGGTAGTCGTCGAGCATAATCTGGATGTGATCAGGTCTGCGGACTGGGTTATCGAACTGGGTCCAGGTGCAGGTGCGGAAGGGGGTAATCTCGTGTTCGAGGGTACTCCTGAGGAACTGTCGGAGAAAGGTTCTACAGCCACTGCCGCATATCTGTGAAATGAGATTGACGATTCAATGTGCTCCGGTAAGGTAAATTGAAGAATTATACCTATCTTTGCGACCGGAAATTTTGTAAACTATTCAACTGGATATGAGTGAAGTCAGTTTTCCCGTGTCGAAATTGATCCGGGGCCTGTATGTAAACAATATGAAACTTAACCGCATAGCGGACATGACGGCCAGAATCATCTACAAGGTTCATGGCTTTTTGATCAAGATTATGTGTCCGTTTGTTTCCGACGCCACCTTCCTCAAGTGGAGGTTCAAGTGGAAGGCCGGATATCCTCTTGATCTGGAGAATCCGAAGACTTTCAATGAGAAGCTCCAGTGGCTGAAACTCAATGACATACATCCTGAATATTCCAGGATGGTGGACAAGGCCGGGGCCAAGGAGTTTGCGGCATCGCTGATAGGGGAGGAATATATCATTCCGACTTACGGTGTCTGGGACAGGGTGGAGGATATTGACTGGGAGTCACTTCCGGACAAGTTCGTGATAAAGACGACGGCAGATTCAGGCGGGGTCTTTATCTGCAAGGACAAGAACAAGTTCAATTACCGGAAGGTCTGCGGTAAGCTCAGGAGAAGGCTGGAGCGCAAACTGTACATGAAGACCAAGGAATATCCTTATGCAGGAGTGCGGCCGAGAATCATTGCCGAGGCATATATGGAAGACGAGAGCGGGTATGAGTTGAAGGATTACAAGATTTTCTGTTTCGACGGTGTCCCGAAGATGCTTTTCGTGGCATCCGACAGGCAGAACAGGGATGTGGATACCAAGTTCGATTTCTTCGATCTCGACTGGAATCATCTTCCTGTGAGAAACGGACATGAGAATTCTGACGGAGAGATTGCGAAGCCGAAGAATTTCGACAAAATGCTTGATATTGCACGGAAACTTTCGGCCGGGATACCTCATGTGAGAGTGGATTTGTATAATTGCGACGGGAAAATCTATTTCGGGGAAATGACTTTTTTCCATTTCAGCGGAATGGTTCCGTTCTCTCCTCATTCATGGGACTTGAGATTCGGAGACATGCTTAAGCTCCCGTCCGCCGCGAAGAATTGAAATATATTGATTATGAATGAGATGCAATATCCGATCGATGCGGTCATCACTTGGGTGGACGGCAATGATCCGGAGCACAGGCGGAAACGCCTCGAATACGAAAAAGGCGGAGAACTGTCCCACGATGACGTGGCAGGGGATATCCGGTATGTCAGTATCGGCGAGATAAATTTCTGCGTGGCATCCATTCTGCGTTATGCGCCTTTTGTCAGGACGATATATATAGTCACTGACAATCAGGATCCTCATCTGGAGCCTTTCATCGAGAATTATTTCCCGGGCAAGTCGTCGAAAATCAGAATCATAGACCATAAGGTGATTTACAGGGGATATGAGCAGTACCTCCCGGTGTTCTGCTCCACATCCATAGAGACGCTGATATGGAGGATACCGGGGCTGAGCGAGCATTTCATCTATTTCAATGACGATTTCATGCTTGTCAGGCCGACTTCCCCGGAGGATTATTTCGACGGTGACAAGGTGGTATGCTATGCCAACAAGTTCAGCATCCCTTTCGCGAATCTGATCCAGTTCCTCAAGCCACGCTCCAATGGACATAAGAAAGTGACTTTCAAGCACAAGATGGTTCTGGCAGCAGAAGTACTCGGAATAAGGGACTATTTCTACAGGCTCGGCCACAATCCCCAGTCGATGAGGGTGAGCGTTTACAGGGAGTATTTCGAGAAACATCCGGATGTGCTAGAGAGAAACATAAAATACAGATTCCGTGATATTGAGCAGTTCCAGGCTCCCGAACTCGGATTCCTCCTGTGCCGTCTGAGAGGTGAGCTTGTCCTCCGCCCGAAGAAGGGCAACAACCTGTATCTGCTGCCGAAAGGCCGCTCATACATGAAAGGCCATCTGGACAAGTTCCGCAAATCCACCCGTGAGAAATTCTGCTGCGTGAATTCCCTGAACTACGCTTCCGAGGAAGACAGGGAGGCCACTCTCGCCTGGCTCAGGGAGAGGATTCTCCCTGTTCACAGAGTATCCGAATAGAACGGAGTCGACAGGCTGCGTGCCTTTCCCGAGGCCTCTATAACGTAGTAGCCTATCTTGTCAAGCATCGACCCGGAATATTTCCCCGAATATTCCTTGCTTATACGGTAGAATCCCTCAAATGCCGGGTAAGAGGCGTAATTGCTCCTGTCAATTGTCATAAGGGCATAAAAACGAAATGCGGAATGTGGAAATATGGAAGTGTCTGAAAATGAGGAAAATGGAAGGAGAGGGATGAAAAACGAAATGTGACAAAGGGTTTACATCGGCTTTACATTTTAGGCTGGTTTTCGAGGGATATTTGAGAAGTTTTCGAACGTTTGAGAGCTAAAACTTTACATCGGAGGTAGAATCCGTCCAAAAAGCTTGTTTACGGGCTTCTGGGCGGGTTTTTTCGTATGCAGACGAGCAATGCAGCCACTATTCGAACAGGCGTTTTAGGCGGCAGGAATTCGCTTCATTTAGCAGCCGGGAAGATACTTGCAATTACACTGCCTATTTCGGGCTATTTGATGAGAGGAGTGACACTTGGAGTGACAGTTGGAGTGACAGTTGAAAAACGAAATGCGCTTAATGGGGTTACGTTTGGAGTGACATTATCTCAACAAAAAAAGCCCCGAAATCCAACCAAAATGACATAAATCTGCAAAATAATGCACGAAAATGCGTGTCAAAGTACCCCAAAATGCATTGATGCGGTGAGGGTAAGATGCTGATTATTACTGATAAAGTGGTAAATAGATGCAAAAAAGTGTGTGTGCGGGCTCAACCTATTGAAAAAATGTTTACCTTTGTTGTCAGCAATACTAGGAGATTCCATCTCTAACACCCCTTTCCTGGAAGGGATATTACCTCCTTGGAAGGATAACGCCTGACATATCCCAGTGTCGGGCGTTAATCGCAATATTGCGAGTACAATTGGCTTTTCCCATGTGCCACAGGGAGAAAGGAGGTGTTAGAGATGGAAAAGACAACTTCTAGTATTGCTAAAAACGAGGAAGGTACTCTTGTATTCAGTATGTATATCACTCGAAACGGTAAAAGAATTTACCGTAAGAATGGTAGGCCATTCTGTTTCAGGGTGAAGTAATACTTCTCAGTTTTGGCTGATGCGATGGGAGGCATCAGCCTTTTTTATTCTATGGTGTGGAAGGTGATGGAGGCCTTGACTATGGCGAGGGCGCGGATGCTTGAGATTGGAATGTCCTTCGGTTCGTAGCGTGAGTTCTGGCTGACGAGCCTGATGAACTCCGGATCCTCCGATTTCTGGACATATTTGACCACGGTGAAGGTATCTCCGCCGGCATCGAAGGAGAGAAGATATATCTGGCCCCACAGGATGCTGTCGAGGGTCAGCGCAAGTTTCTTGTATATGATTATGTCTCCGCTCTTCAAGAGAGGTGTCATTGACTCCCCTCGCACATAGATCGCTCCATCCACCGGCGGAAGATTCGGAACCCGGAGGTAATCTTCCGGGGTAACGGACAGATCGTTGAATATAGCCATAATTCCCGCCGTGGCCGAGAGGTCATATAGAGGTATGTCCTGCACTTCTATTTGACGATCTGTCTGTAAGGCAAAATTATGAACCGGTTGTATATTAACCTCTTTCAACATCTGCCCCTCGCCAGTCATTAACCACTGTGGGTTAATATCCGTATATACTGATAGAGTTTTCTCTAATTTATCAGTGCCTATTGCACCACCGGTCTTAAGTGTCTTATTAAAAGACGCATTACTTAATCCGATACTCTTTTCAAATGCTGATATGGATATCTTCTTATAATCCATGTATTCTTTTATTCTCCCAACAATCTTAGACATACCTCGAAAAAACTCTAAAAATCTTTTGCATATTAAAGAAAACTCTATATATTTGCACCGTAAACAATCGTAAACGCGCAAATGTACACAAAAAAGTGTGGAATATGATGTCATTTGAGCGCATTTGGTGAAATTTTTCAAACTGTTGTATATGAGAAGTTATATCAAGGTATCAAACGAACTGCGGGCTAAACTCTGCGCCGCATCAGGGTTCACGAGACAGGGAGTATGGCGGGCTCTGTGCTGCCTGTCCAACAGCATCGAGGCTCAGGACATCCGCAAGCTTGCGCTCGACAATGGCGGGAAGTGGGTGCATGACGTGAAATTCGTCCCGGACTGCTACAATGAGAGCACCGGAGACCAATTGTTCAGGCAGGTGTTCCCTAACGGAATCTCAGTCGTGGTCAACGCTGAGACAAGCGCCGCCACCATCTACAAGGGAGAAGACGCACTGGAGACTTACGACCATCTGACGCTCAAGGGATGGGGCAACCTGTTGTTCAGGGCCCAGAAGATGTCCTACGGACAGCGCGTGGATTAGTTGAATGCTACGGAACCATCGGGCGGTTCCGCCAAACTGGATTTGTCATAAAGGATGCCCGGCCCCGACAGTTCATAGGGAACGACCGGGAAGCAAGGTCAGCGGTTCGAGTCCGTGTCGGGGCACCAAGTAAAATTATGGGTTACACAGGAAACATACTTACGGTCACTTACTCAGACCTCACTCGCTGCGACAACGGTGAAGCCATAATGAGTGCGAGCAATTATCGCCAATTATCCAGCCGCAACCGCATCAACGTAGTTGTTCGCGGCGGCGGTCTGGGCAAGAGTGCCGAGGTGGAGTGGTCGAGCCTGCCGGACAGGTTCAAGCAGAGGTACGTCGCCAAGTATGGCGACCCTGAGGAGGCCCTGATGAGACAGCACAGCATGATGACATTCGACGACAAGGCCCGCGAGTTCTATGCGGCATACACACTTCCTGACGGCAGCGCACTGAAGGAGGACAAGCAGGAGGAGTACCTGGTGAATGCCTCGGTGCTGAACAAGTTGCTTGAGATGGAGGCCACCCAGAGGAGGCAGCGGGCACAGCGCGGCAATCGGACACCAGTATCCTGGGAAGGCATCATCGCACAGTGCGAGGTAATGCGCGGCAACTACGGCCACACCCTGCCGAAGAACGCATCACGTCTGCGTGACAAGATGCGGGAGTACGCCCGCGAGGGCTACGCCTGCCTCGTCAGCAAGAAGATTGGCAACACCAACACCACGAAGATCACCGAGGAGGTGGCGGAGTGGCTGCTGGCCCACAAGACGAGCGTCAATCCTGTATATTCAGTCTCCCAGCTGTTCAGCCTGTACAACGAGGAGGCTCCGGCCAGGGGATGGAAGGCAATCAAGTCAACCCAGACCCTGCTCGAATTCTTCGAGCGGCCTGACATCAAGCCACGCTGGTATGCCGTCGAGCAAGGATCGCAGCGGGCTAACAACCTCTTCATCCGCCAGAACAGGACCATTATGGCCAGCTGCAGGGATGCGTTGTGGTACGTGGACGGAACGAAGGTCAACCTGTTCTTCAAGTACTGGGACAACGAGGCACGCAGGACGAAGGTCGGGACCACGAGCTGCATCTACGTGATGGATGCTTTCAGCGAGGTGTTCGTGGGCCATCACATATGCGCACAGGAGACGTTCGTCACGACTTACGAGGCTCTGAGGGACGCATTCGAGAAGACAGGCTTCCTGCCGTATGAGCTGGTGTCGGACAACCAGGCCGGATTCACCAGCAAGGCGGCTCTCCGGTGGAGATCGAAGCTGGACACCATATCCCATACCACGACACCGGAGAACGGAAAGTCGAAGACCATTGAATCGGCGTTCGGCCGCTTCCAGGCTGAGGTAATGCGCCAGTACATCAACTACACCGGAGGCAACATCACAGCGAAGTCTTCCAAGACGAAGATAGACACGTCCCTCATCGTTCAGAACGTGGACGCTCTCCCGACTTATGACGAGGTGGTCGCAGCCAACGAGGAGTGCATCCGCAAGTGGAACTCGCTTCCGCATCCGAAGTTCGCTGGCAAGAGCAGGACGGAAGTGTACATGGAAAGCGTCAACCCTCAGGCAATCGAACTTTCAGACATCATCAGGGAGAAGGTGTTCTACATCGCCACAGACAGGCCTGCCACCTTCAGGGCAAGCGGAATAGAAATCACCGTTGCGGGCAAGAAGCATGTCTATGAGGTGTTCAAGGGCAAGAACCAGCCGGACTACGAGTGGAGGAGGAAGAACACCGGACGAGAGTTCGTAGTGGAGTACGACCCGCACGACATGAGCCGGGTGCGCCTGTGCGTGGATGATCCGAACTACGGTCTCCAGTTCAACACCTGGGCAGAGCCATATATGACGATCCACCGTGCGATGCAGGACCAGGAGGAGGGAGAGAGGAGCGACATCATCGCTGCGCTCAACGCCAACAAGAAGGAGATTGTCCGCAGGGACATCGAGACGAGGGCCCTCCAGCAGAAGTACGGGGTCGGCTATGAGAGCGCCGGATACAATGCGCCTCTCCCTCAGGGAGTGAGCCGGGCGGAGTACCTCAGATTCGCGGAGGAGATACACCAGGAGGAGTCGATGAAGGAGAGCGGAGCTCCGCAGGTGAGCGGCACTCTTCCCGAGACTCCGGCCCAGATACAGAAGGCTCAGAGCAACTTCGACATAGTTACGGCTTTGGACAGACTATAATCAACACAAACACTCAATATTATGACAAATTCACAGAAGAGGGAAATCAGCGAGGCGCTGAGGACTTATGTGGGCCGCTACCCATCACAGAACAAGGCGGTGAACTCCCTGAAGGGAGTGTCGGCCGCAACGGTTAGCTGCATCCTTAACGGGAAGTGGGACCTCATCAGCGACGAGATGTGGATGAAGATCCAGAGCCAGATCAGGTCAAACAGGGGCTGGCAGCTCTATGACACAGTGGCCTACCAGTCACTGATGCTCTATCTCAGGGACTCCCAGGAGGAGAGCAACGTGGTATGGGTCACCGGTCCGGCCGGCATCGGCAAGAGCACTGCCGCAACTATGTACGCCCAGGGCAACAGGGATGTCTTCCTGCTCACGTGCAGCAGCGACATGACCAAGTCCGACTTCGTGAGCGAGCTGGCGAGCCGGATAGGCATAAGGACCGCTGGGCTCACCGTCAGGGAGACCCTGAAGGCCATTATCAGGGAGCTGGTGAAAAAGGAGAGGCCCCTTCTTGTCTTCGATGAGGGAGACAAGCTGGCAGACAGCGTCCTCTACTACTACGTGTCGCTCTACAATGCGCTGGAGGACAAGTGCGGGATGGTGTTCCTGTCCACCAACTACATGGAGGAGAGGATGAGGCGTGGAGTGATGAAGGGGCGCAAGGGATATGACGAGTTGGAGAGCCGCATCTGCCGCAGGTTCGTTCCCCTCGACCTGGTGACATCAGCCGAGGTGGAGGGCATCTGCATTGCGAACGGGGTGACCGACCGGTCCGCCATCCGCACGGTGATAGCAGAGGCGCACAGCTGCGGGAACGACCTTCGGAGAGTGAAGAAGTCCGTGCACAAGGAACTCCGGAAGATGGCTGCGCAGGATGCATCGGAGGCAGTTGAAAACCGTTAAAACAGTGTTTGAATGGGACGGTCACTGACAGCAAAGGAGATTCTGACGATCCGCAGGAAGAGCATCACCCTGGAGGGTGAATGGGGTGGCTGCATCGGCACGATGGACAGGCACGGGGTCGTGTTCATCTGGGGCAACTCCGGCAACGGCAAGAGCTCGGCGGTCATATCACTGTGCAAGGAGCTCACGAGGTTCGGCAAGGTGCTGTACGTGTCGCTAGAGGAAGGATTCTCCCTGTCGTTCCAGAATACCCTGCGGAGATTCGACATGTATGCCTGCGGCAGCAAGTTCCAGGTGCTGGACCACGCCACGCCGGAGGAGCTCGTGGAGAGGCTTCTGAAGCCGAGGAGTCCCGAGTTCGTGGTGATAGACTCCTTCCAGTATCTGGGACTCTCGTACAAGGCATATATCGACTTCAAGAGCAGGCTGGCGAACAAGATGCTCATCTTCGTCTCCCATGCTGACGGCAAGCAACCGGAAGGACGTGCCGCCAAGGCGGTGAAGTACGACGCGATGCAGAAGATATGGGTGGAGGGGTTCGTGGCGTTCACCAACGGCCGTTTCATCGGTCCCACCGGCCAGGCCGTGATATGGAGGCAGGGAGCCTGGGAATATTGGAACAAGAGAATCAAGGACAACAACTCAAATTTCTACTACGATGGCAGCGAAAGCGAACAAGATACCGGCGAGGAAGAATGACTACTCACGTTTCTACGCCCTTCTCAAGAGGCATCCGGATGCCGACAAAGAGGAACTCGTGTCCCAGTTCACCGGAGGACGTACCACTCACGTCAGCGGAATGAGCCGCGAGGAGTTCACAGCCCTGTGCGACTCCCTCCAGTACGGGAACGAGAGGGAACAGACGGCAAGGAGCATCGCCCTGAGGAGGGCACGCAGTGCGGCGCTGCTCCGCATCGGGAGGCTCGGCATATCCACCATAGACAACTGGGAAGGCATCAACGCCTTCGTATCGAGTCCGAGGATAGCAGGCAAGCGGTTCTATGACCTGGGCGTGGACGAGTTGAACGCCCTTGTCAGCAAGCTGGAGAGCATCATCCGCAAGGGCGGGCTGAAGGCAAGGGAGGCCGGCGAACAACAGTCCGGGAATGCCGAGGCGCAAGAGGGCATCTCCGTCATCCTGCAGGCCAGGGTCAGGAAAGAGTATAGCAACAACAATAAAATCTTGAATTGACATGAAATGGTATTGGTACATTCCGTTCGCATCCTTCGTGATGGCGACGCTTTGGGAGAGGAGGAACAAGGCAGAAATGCGCAGGCGGGCCAAGGCTCTTTGACTATGGCAAAGAAGGAAATCGAGACGGGAACCTGCGAGCTCTGCGGAGCGGAGTTCGAGGTCAATGAATTCAACCGGGACGCACCCTATGCGATGTGCGACAGGTGCTTCGATGAATATCTGATAAGTATTGAGGACTTCAACATTAACAACAACGAATAATTATGGAAGAGAAAGTGAAAATCGAGATGACTGCCGGGCAGGCGGCAGCATTCAAGGCCTTCCAGGAGGCCGAAGAGCGCAAGGCCGCTCAGGAAAAGGCCAAGCAGATGCGTGCCGACTATGTCACGATGGTTGACAATGAGATCGAGAGTGCGATTCCGGTCCTGCGGGAACTCTCGGAGGACATCAAGACCGTCAAGCAGAAGGTCTATGACAACTTCAGGACGATACTGGACCTGAAGGCCGAGATGTTCCGCCTAAGCAAGGGAAAGGAGATTGACGTGAAGAGCAACACCTTCACGAATTCCCGCGGTGACATGCGCATCACCCTCGGGGCCTATATGCTTGACAACTATCTGGACACCGCCGAGGACGGAGTGGCCATTGTGAAGGAGTACATCTCCTCGCTCGCGAAGGATGACGAGAGCCAGGCACTTGTGAACATGGTGCTGAAACTCCTTGCGAAGGATGCGAAGGGCACGCTGAAGGCGCAGCGCATCATACAGCTTCGCAAGATTGCGGACGAATCCGGCAACGAGCGCTTCATCGAGGGCGTGAAGATCATCGAGGATGCCTACAAGCCTATCCCGTCGAAGACATTCGTCCAGGCCCAGGTCAAGAACTCAATGGGTGCATGGGAGAACATACCTTTGGGAATGACAGAATCATAGGAGGCGGATATGACAATCGACAATGAAAGGATAAGGAGAGAGGCGGAGGTCCGGATGGCGGCAGCTGCCGAGGAGCTGTCAAAACAGATAACCATCAATGACGGGCGTAGCCCTGAATGCCGGGTGCCGACACTTACGAGGGCTGTGTCCTCCGGAAGCGAATTCATCGTGATGAACGGTTCTGCACACCTGATGGAGCCGCTGTTCGTGGAACTGATGAGGCAGAGGCCGGAGCTCCGGCAGGTGATGCAGAACGCAATCAATATATCTTACAGGATGGTCAATTTATAGCATAGTATAGCGGATGGCAAGAAAGTGCAGGGGGCTCAGCTACCAGAAACGGGTCTCGGACATCAACAGGATATACGATGAACAAGTGAAGTCAGGTCTCTCGAACAGGGAGATCTGGCGTCGTTACATCTACCCGAAATGGGGGATTTGCGAGAGGACGTTCTACAATATCCTGGATGCCGGCAACTCCCCGCGCAAGACCATCCCGGACACTCAGCTTTACCTTTTCGACATTGAGCAACATGGCAACTGACAATATAATAGCGAAGATTCTCCGGGACATCAGGGTGGAACTTGCCGATGAGTTTGACAAGAACTTCGAGCGGCAGGGCTTCTTTGCTGAGAAGTGGCAGCGACACAAGAGCCCGTTGCGCAAGGGCGGCCATATCCTTGTCAAGTCGGGCGACCTGAGGCGCAGCATACGTGCGGTCAGCGACGCAAACTCGGTGACCTTTTCATCAGACCTTCCTTATGCAGCCATCCACAATGATGGAGGGGAAATCCAGGTCACTGCGCGGATGAAGCGATACTTCTGGCACAAGTATTATGAAACCGTCGGTGGATTCGGCAGGAAGAAGAACGGGCAACTCCGGCAGGACAAGCGAAATGCAAAGCTGGGGGAAGCTGCGGAGTTCTACAAGCACATGGCCCTGATGAAGGTCGGCTCGAAGATAACGATTCCGCGCAGGCGCTTCCTTGGATACTCCCCGGAAATCGAAAAGGCCGTGACCGACGTTATAGAGGACAATCTTGAACAGTATTTCAAAACAATCAAAGGCAATGATAAGTAGCATTTATGAGGCCCTTGCGAGGGCGCTTGAGAGCATAGAGGATGACGGTGGCCGGCTGATCAGGCACGTGGACCTGTGGAACAGGAACGTCGAGTTCATCGAGGATGAGCAGCCATGGCCGAGGCCGGCCGTGTTCATCGAGTTCGGGGAGGTGAGCTGGAGCCATTACAACGGAACATCGAGGGGTTTCACTGGAGAATGCCCGGTGACTCTCCACGTGGTGACGGACTGGAAGGGCAGCACGGCTGTCGGGTCCCCGCAGAGGGATGAGGCAGTGGCGATGCTGGACCTCTCGGAAACCATCTGCCGTGCGGTGCAGGGCCTTAGCGGAGAGGGGTTCCGCAATATGAGGCTGCGGAGTTCCATACCGAACCACGACCACGAGGAAATCGTCGAGAGCATCGAGAGGTATGCCGTGACGCTGGACCGGAAAATTGGGTGAGGGTGATGAGTTAACGATGAAATCCGCTGGACGATGGCTGTCTGGCGGATTTTTATTTGCAGTTGTTGAGTATATGATGAATTTTGATTACGTTTGCGTAAGACTTGTAATTATGCAGTCGGATATTATAATTTGGAATTATGACAAGCAAAGAGAAGGACGAATTAATCGACAGGATATTGGCCGGGCGCATTCCTGGACGGCCTTGTTCGCTATCATCCTTTGTCCCCGTAGATGACAGGGTCAGGATGGGTGATGCCATAGAGGTAATCCTTGAACTGAGACAGAGGGGATGGGTGGAAAAGTGTCAGCGAACTGCCGAAGACCTTCGTTTCAGCATCAATTCTGGACTGGAGACATTTGCCAAGCGGGGTGGATTTGAAGCCGAGGATGTCGTATTTCAGGCAGAGCTTCATAAGGTCTATCTTGAGATTACGAAGTTGAAGTCCGAAATGAATCCTGGTCTCTACAATAAAATTATGAAGATACTTGAACCGCTTGCCCAGTTTGCCGGGATTGCAATAGATGCCTTTATCAAGTAATTCTCCCGACATCCTTTTCAGTTCTTTGAGTTGCCAATGGATAAAGGCTTTATGTAGCAGGTGCCAAAGCAGGCAGCCAATGACGATTCCTAGAAATATTTCTGGCATAAGTGCTTGGAATTAGAATTATTTGCTATATTTGCCGTGGGGATTCCGTAGCTAATGACTACCGATTCCTCGACAGCGGGGGCTAACCATCAGGTTAGCCGTCCGTTTTTTTATACAATAGGTCTATCAACCCATCTTTATTCAGTAGCCACACTTCTTCAATGGCTTCTCCATTTTTCAGCCTGTTATAAATACTACGAGTCATATAACGCATGGTTAGTTCCGGCCTGTCTATTATAAGCCTACTTGATTGACGCAATCCATCACGTAGCATATTACGGAAAGCATTTTTTGGATTTGTTGTAACAAACCCTTCGTGTTCGTACCATTTTCCATCAATAAGTAAGTCTGGACATTTCCCCTCATATTTGGTATCTACTAGACTTGAGTAGATACATTCATATTTGAATTTTTCAGGTCTTGACATCTTAGGTGTCAGATGTACTTCTGAACCATTCTTTGCAAAGAATTGAGCAATTGAGTAAAGTTTGTCATAATCCGAATCATTCGGATTGACTCCTTTATTTACTGAGATTGTTCCTTTCCCGTAATTGACGGTTTCTTCCTTTATCACCACACATTTCTGTATGAATGCGCATGCTTCGCAAAGTTGGTTGGCGGATATCCCAGCCGCAAGGTTCTTGGCCTTAGGACAGTTCTTGCACTTGCTGATAGTATAAGGGTTGTAGGCCGGGAAGGTGCGTTCCTGTTTTCCCGGATTGAAGCGGAACATACCCTTCTTGTCCTTTGCGAGAGCCTTCCTCGCACGGGTGAAGGCTTCCTCACGGTCGGTCTGTGGAAACTTGTCCCGGCGCACCTGTGCGACCGAGCATCGGCAGTTCCAGCCGTTAGGCGGATAGTATTCGTCCCAGAACGTGTCTGATGGAGGAAGGGTGATGCCATTGAGGGAAGCGTGTTCAGGACGCACCTTGTCGTCACCGGCCGTGCGGTACTGCAGGAGGTATTCATCACCGTCCTTCTCTATACGCTCCCACTTGCCGGCCATCTCGGCCGAGGCCTGGGCGAAGTTGTATTCCGCCCGGAGGTAGTTACGGTTGTAGGTCTCATCCACCTTTCGAACGTCATTCAGGAAGCGTTCAAACGGCTTTCTGCCACCGTCCTCATCAGTCAGCTGCGGGAATGCCTCGTTGAGTTCGTGGAAGGTCTTGATTCCGGAGAACATCCAGTCCGACTTCTGCAGGCTCTCCCTCATCTTATCCGACATCTTCACCTGCTCGAACCCGGAGTCAAGCACTGCCGCATGGGCGTCGATGAAGTCTGTCACCTCCGGCTCCGAGAGAATCTCGACGCGGAGCGAAGCGCCCTGCTCCTTGAAGAGAGCCTTCATCATTCCCTCGAACTTGCTCCGCAACCTTCTTTTGGCATCATCCGCTACATCCGCGAGTGTAAGCTGTGGATTGCCGCTGATCAGGCTTGCATATCGTCGGTGCAGCCCCTCGTAGTCGGAGGGGCTCAGTCGAAAAAAGGCCGTCCTCCGCCGGATGCCAGACTTCCGTCCTCACTTGGCATCCCTGGAAGCATCTTGCGTTCTCCGGCAGGAATGCCGTACTTGTCCTCGAAATAGCTTCCCGGAACCTCGTAGTTCTCAAGTACCATCCTCTCGAAGGCCACCTGCTGCTCAGGCGTATAGTCCACAGGGTCGTCCCACTCGAATGAAAGGTCTGCGACATCGAAGCCGTGCCTGACCATACGTGGCAGCAGCTGGCAGTTTATCATATCCCTGATGCCGTCACAGATGGACTCCACGAGAATCTTGAGGACGCTCATGTGGGTCTGGCTCTGGGAGTAGGAGGAGCCCTCGTCGATGGTCATCGTCTGATTGAGGATGAGCTTGGACAGTTCGGAGTTGGCCCTGTCGATGCGCCTGTCATAGACGTTGAACGCATCACCCCGGGATGACTCCACGAGCTGGATGTCGGTGGTGTCATCGAGGACAGCCCAGGCCTTGGCTCCCATATCCGCCATCATCCGAGCGGTCTTCCGCCTCTCGTCCTCATCCCTGGTGGATGTCTTGGCGATGCGGATAGGGATGCCGAACATCTCGGCGAAGGTATCCCAGAACGCAAGGGCGTATTTCTTGGATATGGTATGCATCGCTGCCTTCTCATAGAGGCCGAGGCTGTCCTTCCGGCCGCATTCGATGAGCCAGTCGCTGACGGGTTGCGAGCGGTAGTCCAATCCCTTCCTCCAGTCATCGCCGGCAATCCTGGTAATCCTGCCCTTCTCCGGGACCACGTGCTTGCGGGGCACCAGGCTGACTCCGGAGTATGACTTCCTCCCGGAGGCATCGGTGACGACATCGCCGAGCTCGACCAGGGAGTGCCCCCAGTAGCGGGATTCGAGATAGTAGTCCAGCAGGTCCTTGAACCACGGCTGGTCGAAGTATTTGGCGGCATCCTGGATGGTGTCCCCGTCCGGGCCGACAAGCTTGAACGGGCGGGCCTTGACGAAGTTGTCTATCTGGTTTATCGTACCGGACAGATGCGCATCAAGCTCCGCATCCGCATAGATGTCGTAAAGACGCTGCCTGTTCGGGTCGTCGTAGTTCTTGGCCATCTGGCAGGCTGCTCTCCACGCAGATATGTCGTGCTCCGTGAGGCGGTCAGTCTCACGCTGGAGGTCTATCACCACTTTCATGACGCGCCTGCGCTCCCTTGAGCCAGCGCCTCCTTCCGCAAGTCTTCCCGTGACCTGCTGGATCATTTCTTTCAAATTCATATTACCAGGTGTTTTTATGCCGCGGCTCTGAGCCGTAGCGAATCGGTGACGAAGAACGGCCATCCTCGCTGATGGCCAGCGGAAGGTCAGGGACTATCGTCCCCTTGCACACTCCCTCCAGCCACTTGATGGCCTTGTCGTATCTTTCCTTGCGGATGTCCATCCCCATCCTCTGATTGACGGATGAGCACAGATGATACAGGGCAATGTCGCACGCAATCATCACGAGATGGCTGTTGCGCGACTCTCCCTCCGCCGAGAAGATTCTTTCGATGTCATAGCGCGGTCTCAGGTAGCCCGCTATCTCTTCCAGGGCCTGCTTCTCCGCCCGCTCTCTTATCCGCGGGTCCTCCTGGGTGCTGACGCCAAGGGAGCTCTGTCCGATGACGACCTTGTAGTCTTCTTCTGTGAGGAACATGGCTATCCGGTTATATACAAGGTTCTTTTCTCAATGTCGGGTATCTTGGTGCCCCTGCGGAAATACCCGGTTTTCAGAAGCTGCTTGATGCGTCTTTTCGGGCAGACCCTTATCTTGCCTCCCACGTATATGACGTAGTAGCGCATCCCGAACGCCGCAGCGCATCTGTCCGCCTTCTTCTTTGCCAAGGCCAGGCGGATGGCCAGTACGAGATTCCTGATATTCATTTTACCATATATTTTTCGGTGACGGGCGGTTGCCCATCATCGGTGTGAAACTGCTGTGTCTTCCGCTCCGGGACAGTACCCAGATGGCCCCTTCATCGGCATCCGGAGCATCATCGTGAGCCCCGCTGCCCTTTTCCAGGGCAAGGGTCTGGTCAATGCCGTTGCGCATGTCGACGGTGTCCTTCTCGGCTATGTTGTAGGTGACGAAGCCGCGCTCCCAAAGCGGAGTGATATTGGTGATGCGCTCCAGCTTGTCAGGCTTCTTACGCTTGTCACCGGTGATAGGAAGCTGGTAGCCGCGGATTTCACCCTCCTTGGTAAACTCGTCGAGAAGGGTGTCCTGGATGAAGTTTGCCTCCATCAGCCACCTGACTCTTGACGCATCCTCGCCAAGTTTATCGTAGAGGTCGTAGCACCAGCGCACCATTGCGCTCACGGTGTCCTGCCTCACCCATCCCGTGATGTAGTCATAGTTGCTGCCCCTGCGTCCCCACAGGCGGCACGCCTTGTAGTCGTTGGTGGTCTTCGGCTTGAGTGATGGGTCGATATAGAGGACGAGGTCATCGTAGGATGAGAGCCTGGCAATCTTGCCGTACTTTATCCATTCCTGCTTGAATATCTTGCCGGCCACGATAGGATTGTGCATATACTCCTTGTTCCAGGCATAGTATCCCATGAAGTCTGCAGCAGCCTTGGCTTCCTCCTTGGTCCATTTCTCCTTCCATACCGGTTCGCCTTTCTCATCCACTGCGTTCACCTGTATGACATCCACCCCGTCGGACTCCGTCATCTTCTGGAGGACGGAATTCTTGCTTATGAGGTTGCCGGCCATCACGAAGCGTCCCCGGCCGAGGTCAAGTGCCCCGAATAGTGCTTCCTTCACCCAGTTGTACAGGTCCTCGACCCTGGAAGGGTTGCGGCACAGCTCGTCGTCATCAAGGTCGTCGAGGATGATGTAGTCAGGCCTCATTGACCTGTATCGGAGTCCTCGCGGTGACTGTCCGCGGCCGATGGCCTTGAACACGCATCCGTCCTTTGTGATGAAGTAGGAGTCAGTCCAGTCGCCGCTGCTCTTCTGCTCCCCGAAATCTGCAATAATTCTCTGGTTGAATTCCAACTCCGCCTGAAGAGAAGCCAGCAGTTCCTTGGCACTGTCCTCGCTCTTGCCGACAAGGACCATGAAATGCAGCTGCTTCTGTTCCTTGAGCCAGCACGGGATGAAGACATCCAGGTGGGTGGACTTGGCATGAGCCCTGGGCCACTTCCATACACCCTTGTAGTTGCGGTTCTTGCGGAGTTTCTCGGCTCCTTTGTTATGGAAGGGAGCATTGTGGGTGATTTTGATTTTCCCGGTATCTGGATCAGTCCGTGTAAGGTAATGGGGAAAGTAGTACTCGCAGAACTGGTCGTAGTGGGCAAACAGCCTCTTGATGCGCTTCTGTTTCTGGGAGGGAGTCTCCTGGACGAGAACCTCCGTCCCGGTCATCGCCTGGACAAGCTTGCAATGTTCGGCCCAGCGAGCCTTTGCCTCATTGATTTCGCTCTGGGTTGCCATGGTACTCTACTGTTTGTTGAACTGCTCAGCGATGTACAGGTCCTGGTAGCGGTTGATGATCTTCAGGAGTTCCGGAGTGATCTCGGAGTCCGTCTTGGCACGGAATTCCAGCCATTTGCTGAATGCGATGAACACTTCTATGGCATCCACCACGGAAGCCTTCTTGTCCAGCTTTTGAATGACGCTTGAAAGCTTGCTGAGCTTGTCCCCGAGGGATGCCAGCAGGGATGGATCGTCGGATGCGTTGACCTGCTCGATGAGGTTGTCGATGGCGAGGAGGAGCTTGTTGACCAGTTCCGGCCTTGTGATGTTGCGAGCAGCCCTCGACTCCTTCCATCCTCCGTCATTGCACCATCGGGATATTGTCGGACGGGTCACGCCTACCTTGTCGGCGATTTCCTCCATGCTCATTCCCGACAGATACAGAGCCTTGGCCGTTGCTCTTTTGTCTTGTTGTTTGGTATTTGGCATATGCACATTTGATTTAGCAGGACGAAAATGGCTCAAATGGGGCATTATGTCAAAAAACTATGCACCCGATTCATACTAATATGAACGCAATGCATACTTTCTTGCAGTTGAGCCATTTACGTTGTAATGTTGCAACAAAAACTTACTCGCAATGCCAAGAAAAGTCAGAATATCGAACGAGGTTGTGAACAGCTACGGATTCCGTCTGCTCACCTCTGGCGTTGATATGGAACAGTACCAGCGCAATCCCGTGCTTCTCTATATGCACGAGCGCGGAAAGGTCATCGGAACAGTGGAGAACATAGCCGTCGAAGGCCAGGACCTTGTCGGCGAACTTGTCTTCGATGAAGTGACCAGCAAATCCAAGGAGGTCGCCGCACAGTGGGACAAGGGCTCGCTCAGGATGGTGTCCGCAGGACTTGTGATTATCGAGACATCGGATGATCCGTCTCTTCTTCTCCCTGGCCAGACCGGGCCGACAGTCACTAAATGGAGGCTTATGGAGGTCTCGGTGGTGGACATAGGTGCGAACCCGGAGTCACTCCGCCTGTATGACAGCGACGGCAACCAGATTGAATTATCCGCAAACGGAAGCCTGGTGCTTCCAGTCATCAACAATAACAATATCAACAGTATGAATCAAGAACAGATTGCCCTTGCATTAGGGCTGCCAAAAGATGCGACCGTTGAGCAAATCATCGCACGCATCGCAGAGCTGGTGGCTTCTTCAGAGGAAGTAGTCACGCTCAGGGCGCAGAACGAATCAATCACCCTTGCGTCCATCACCGCCTCTGTCGAGACCGCTATCAGGGAATTGCGCCTTGCGGCCGACAAGAAAGACCAGTTCATAGAGCTCGGAAAGAAAATCGGGCTTGACGAACTCAATGCCACCCTCGCTGCTATGCAGCCTGCCGTAAGGCCGTCTGGGTACATAGAGCAGGGAGAAACAAAGTCTCAGTGGCAGAAACTCTCTGATGTTCCGGCCGGACAGCTCCTTGAGCTCCGCGAGAAGAACAGGGCCGAGTACCGCAGGCTCTATGAGGCCGAGTACGGAGTTAAGTGTGAAATTTAACATCTCTATGTGTATGAAGAAAATAATTTTAATCATCAGCGCTCTCATTTTCAACAGTATCATGGGAGCCTTCCTTGCCGGAGCCGCGGGCATCAGCCCTATTGGCGGCGCTGCCGGAATGAATGTATTAGGAGTCCTCGCCGGTGTGGTAGGAATGCCGGAGGGCCTCCGTGAAGGAGTGCTCACGGAGGTATGGACCGGGGAACTCATCAAGAGCCTGCGCGGCTTCCTCGAAGGAAGCTGGCTGGACGGGATTACCGACGCATCCGCCCTGGCGGAGAATGACGTCATCCATCTGGCCGATGTGGGTGCCGATCCGGATGTGCTTGTGAACAACACGACCTATCCGATTGCCGTTCAGGAACTGAAAGACGGTGACAAGGCTATCAGCCTCGACAAATTCGTTACCAAGGCTACCCCTATCACCGATGACGAACTTTATGCTATCTCTTATGACAAGATGGCCCGCGTGAGGGACTCTCATACCGCCGCCATCAATGAGAGCAAGTTCGCCAAGGCCGCTCACAGCATTGCCTCCAGCACCAAGAAGGTTGCCACGACCGGTGCTCCCGATCCGGCTACCGGCCGTCATGCTCTCACGATCAAGGATATCCTGTCGGTGAAGGCTGCGATGGACAAGTTGAAGGTTCCTGCTGACAACAGGCGTCTTGTACTCACTCCGGACCACATCAACGACCTGCTCAGCATCAGCGAGTCCTTTGCAAAGCAGTATAATATCGACACCGTCAATGGCCGCGTTGCAAGGCTCTACGGCTTCGACATCTACGAGTTCGGCAATTGCCCTGTTTTCGACAGTGCAGGCGCCAAGCAGGCTCTCGGTACTGCCGAAGGAACCGGCAAGTTCATGGCTTCCTTCGCCTTCTACGCTCCGAGGGTATTCAAGGCTACCGGCTCCACAAAGATGTACTATAGCGAGGCCCAGAGTGACCCTCTGAACCAGCGCAACCTGGTGAACTTCCGCCACTACTTCATCGCAATGCCGAAGAAGGAGGACGCTATGGTCACCCTGTACAACGGTTACACTGCACAGTAAATCTTGAATCATGGCAAGCCTCCGATATCTGGTCATCCATTGCACGGCGACTCCAGAAGGCCGTGAGGTAAGCTCAGACGAAATCCGTTCGTGGCATACCTCACCAGTAAGCAAGGGAGGGCGCGGCTGGAAGCAGGTGGGATATACTGATATGATTCACCTGAATGGACAGATCGAGAGGCTTGTCGACAATAACGAGGATGCTTCTGTGGATCCTTGGGAGATTACCAACGGTGCTAAAGGCTACAACTCCTGCTCCCGGCATATAGTCTATGTCGGAGGGCTGTCCAAGGACGGTAAGACCGCCAAGGACACGAGGACAGCGGCCCAGCTGGATGCGATGCAACGGTATGTGGAGGATTTCCGCAGAAGATTCCCAGGTGTAAAGATAATAGGCCATAACGAAGTGGCGGACAAGGCTTGCCCTTGCTTCGACGTGCAGGAATGGCTCAAACAGGAGGGTATATGACGGACTTGGACAGCTACAGATGGCTCATTGACATAGCGGTAGGAGGAGTGTCCTCCGTTGCCGGATGGCTGGCGGGTCGCAAGCAGAAGGACAACAGCTTCCTGCGGGAGTTGCAAGACTCCATCAATACCCTTGCGGCCAAGAATGCCGAGCAGATGGAGGAAATCATAAAGCTTCGCGACCAGATAGTCACCCTCAGGGAAGAGAACCTGGAACTGTCCAAAGGGCAGGAGCGGCTCCTGCGGGAGAACTCCGAACTCAAGGAAGAGGTGGCGAAACTGCGCGAAGACAACTCCAAGCAGTCAGAGATCATCAGGCAGCTGCAGCAGAAGCTGGAGGGCGTCAAGACCATAACGAGAACCAAATGAGACACCATATTCTACACTTCCTTCTTTTGATACCTTTCGTGACGGGATGCGGTGCAGCCAAAGCCGCATCCTCTCACGAGGAATCAGACATCCGTGAAGTGATAGAGCGGGAGGTGATACGGGACACGGTAGTGGTGGTCGAGCCTGACTCATCCCTGACGAGGGCCCTGATAGAGTGCGACAGCATGGGACGGGCCCGGCTGATGGAAATCGAGCAGCTCCGCTCGTCGTCTCGAATCAACACCAGGCTGGCAATGTCTGACGACAACCATATCAATGTCACAACCAAGGTCGATTCAATGGGGATATACCTTGCATACAAGGTCCGCTACAAGGAAGAGACCACGGTGCGCACCGTAACTGACACGACGGTCGTCACCAAGGAGGTGAACGTGCTGCGCTGGTACCAGAAGGTACTTGTATGGATTGGGCTTGGTTGTCTCCTGGCGGTGTCCGTCTGGACCCTCGTAAAGCTGTTAGGAAGCCGTTTGAACGCCATTATTAAACTGATTAAACAATAATTGAATACTATGGACAAATACATGAACGGAAGTGACCTGCTTATCAAGGTCGGTGACAATGCCACAGGTCATTCCACATCGCACACTGCAACTTTTACGACTGACACCAAGGAAGTGGCTGTCAAACCGCCTGCCTCCGAGGCCAAGTCAAGTGCAAGCCTCTACAAGGGGAAGCGTGTCACCGGGCTGAAGGTGCAGCTGAAATGCGAGGGCCTCAGCGTTTATGCGGAGACCGAAGCCGGTCTTAAGGACATCCTGGGCAAATGGAAGGTTGGAGAGAGTGTGGAGTGCGCTGCCATCGCCAGGGAGCATGATGCGACGCCGTATGTCAGCGGCAAGTTCATCATCAGCACCCTTGACGTCAGCGCCCCTGCCGGTGAGGATGTCACCTACAGTGTCACCCTCGACAATGACGGCCCTGTGACCGTGGACGAGACCAAGATTGAACCAGCAGCATAGCCATGAGGAACATCAGATTGAACGGCAAGGAATATCCTTGCATGATGACTATGGGTGCTCTCCTGAGATTCAAGGAGATGACAGGAGTAAACCCGTCTGATTTGGACGGCAATGACGTTGATTTGCTCGTCAAGCTCATCTATTGCTGCGTCAAGAGTGCGTGCAAGCGCGAGGGAGTGGCATTTGAGCTGGACCTCATGGATTTCGCGGACGAGCTCGACATCGAGTCAATGTCGGAAGTGAGCAAGGACCTGATGGGAGAAGCCGCCGATGCCGAAGATCAAAAAAAAACGAAGATCCGCTGACGATTGAGCAGATCTATGGAATTGCGATGGGGTGCATGGGGATGAATCGGGAGGATTTCTGCGCATGCACCCCTTCTCAGTTCAGGGAAACGTTCATCCGTTGGCAGGAAAGAGAACAGGAGAAGGAAAAGGCAGGATGGGAACAGACGCGGATTCTGGCAGCAATGATACTTCAGCCGTACAGCAAGAAGGCGGTGAAGCCGACAGACGTGCTCCGGTTCCCTTGGGACAGTGAAAGGAAGGTTCAGGAGGGTGTGCGCAGTACCAGGGAGAGGATGGAGGAGGTTAGGAAGAGAGTAAAAATCTAGCAATTATTGATGTCTTTCTTCTTTTGAGGATCTTCAATGATTGCAAGACCAAATAAAATGACCGCAACTAACCCAACAATGATGAATAAAACACCGTAAGGCCCGATAGCATTAAGTATGTATAAGATGTCATTTATCATATTGCAAATATACTAATAATTCAGCAATGTCAAGCGAAGTAACATTCAAAATCAAGATAGAAGGCTCATCTGAAGTTAAAAATGTAACCGTGGATGCTGTAGAATTGAGTAAAGCGTTTACAGCTGTTCAAACGGAAGTCAAAAATCTAAACTCTCAGATGGTCAGCTTGGCTTCCACCATCAACGTGCTCGAATCAGTGAGCAATATGATAGGTGATATGCGTAAAGCTTTGACATCACTTTCTGATGCATATTCACAGCAGGAAGTGGCCGAGGCACGGCTTGCGCAGGCGATGCGAAACACAATGGGAGCAAGCGATGAAGAGATTCAGTCCATAAAAGACTTGGCTGCTGAACAGCAAAAAATCGGTGTCGTTGGGGATGAAGTACAACTTGCCGCAGCCCAGGAGTTGGCAACGTATCTTGAACTCTCCGACAGTCTGAAGACCATCATTCCTGTAATGAACGATATGATAGCCCAGCAGCTGGGTTTAGGTGCTTCAGCTGAGAGTGCGACTCAGATTGCGTCAATGCTCGGCAAAGTGATGAACGGTCAGACGGAGGCTCTCAGCCGATATGGCTACAAGTTTGATGATGTACAAAAACAGATTCTACAGTTTGGCACAGAGAGCGAACGTGCGGCCGTGCTTGCGCAGGTCGTATCCGATGCTGTTGGCGGAATGAATGAAGAACTTGCAAAGACCGATTCGGGGCGACAGCAGCAATTGGCTAATACAATGGGAGACCTTAAGGAGAAAATAGGTGCTCTCATTCAAGGCATATTGCCGATAATTACCGCCTTATCCGAGCTGGCGATATCAGCGTTGGGTATTATGAAACTTGTATCGGCTGTGTCTAAGTTGAAGGATACGATGTTATATGCAAAGTTGGAGTCAATGGCTTTGGCTGTAGCACAGAAGACTCAGGCGGCAGCAGCACGCATCCTTGGTGTTTCTGAAGAAGCCGCCGCTTTCGCAACGGGAAAACTCAAGACTCAGATTTTGCTCCTCCAGTCAGCAATGACCTTCGGGCTTGCTATGGCGATTCAAGGAATAATCTCTCTCATTGTTCGATTCACGTCCAAGAGCAACACCGCAACTGAGTCTGTAGAAGGATTGGATGATGCTACCGACGCCTTCAAGAATACCTCAAGCCAGATGCGCTCCGAACTCTCGATGGAAATAGTAGCCCTTGAGGACCTCATAAAGCAGAAAGGCAAGGAAGGAGAGAAGGTAGAGGAGTTGAATTCAAAGTACGGTGAAGCCTTCGGATATCACAAAACAGCAGCCGAGTGGTATGATGTGCTCACTACAAAGTCTTCGGAATACTGCAAGATGCTGGGGTATGAGGCAAAGGCCAAGGTCCTTGCTGCAAAGTCGGGAGATAAGCAGGTAGAGTTGGACAGCATCGAGGAGCAAATGAAGAGGCTTGAGGCTGCGGGTCAGAACCAGATGACTGTGACAACGATGAACAGGAGCATCACCGGCACGACTTATAACGTACAGGAAACGGAGTACGGAAAGCTTTCAAGACAGGCAGAGGCTCTTAGGAAAGAAATATCCGGCCTTGATTCGGAATTCAAGAAATGCATGGGTTCCGCTGCTGCTCTCGCCTCCGAAGTAAGCGGCTCCGCCAATGATGCGACATCCTCCATCGACTGGCAGAAGATGAGCCTGTCTGATCTAAGCAAGAAGATCCAGGAACAGGAGGCGTTGGTGAAGAGTCTCGCAGGGACTGAGGACAAGGAAGCATTCGCTGCAGAGAACAACATACTGAAGCAAATGCAGACCAGGGAGGCTTCGCTGAAGTCCATGGTCGGTTTGCCTACCGGAGGGGCATCCACGAAGTCACTCTCCTCTGACATTGAGTCATACCGTACTTCCGTGGAAAGGGCTGTTCAGGTCAACCAGGCATTTTATAGCGGGAAAACTGACCTCCAGGCCCAGATGGATGCAATGAAGTCCGGCATAACGCAACTCATAGGCAAGTATGGGGCGGAGAGTGACTCTGTAAAGGCGTTGATCAAGGAATACAACACTCTCAGAGATGCGATGAGAGGTACATTGGAACCGATTCCTGAACTAGATCCCATCAAGACGGAGGCAAAAACAGGAAACAAAGGTGGGCTTGCAAAGAGGAAAGAAAGAATCGACCTGAAAGTGACAGGAGAGGAAAAGGTTAAGAGAGCAACGTCAAGCCTCAGTGCATTGGGAGATGTTATGAGCAGCCTTTCGGGGGCAGTCGGAGAGAATGCCGCTTCCTGGCTTAACTGGATATCGAACTTGATCAGTGCAGTAGCGGCCGCAATACCTGCTATAGCATCATTAGTGCTGGCCAAGAAGCAGGAAACAAACGCCAATGTCGAAGCGGCGGCAACAGGAGGAGCCTCATCGGTCGCTTCAATTCCTTATGTCGGGCCAATAATGGCCGTGGCAGCGGTGGCCAGCATCCTTGCCGCCTTCGCATCCATCCCGAAGTTCGCTACCGGAGCTATCGCTTACGGTCCGACTCTCGGACTTTTCGGAGAATATTCAGGTGCGGTTAACAATCCGGAAGTGGTAGCCCCGCTTGACAGGCTGCGGGCATTGATTGGGACAACCGACCCAGGTTTCAGCCGCGTGGATTTCAGGATAAGAGGCCGTGACCTGGTATCCATCAACAACAGGGAAACGTCAAGGAGAAGGAGGTCGTGATGGCAATGAAGACAAGATACAGCGGGGAATTCTTATCGCTACAGGGGATATTGTGGAGATGCGACATCCTGCAGGAAAGCGACAAGGATTTCAAGGTCGGAGAACTGGAGTTCAGGGGAGAGGAGGCTCTGGTCCTGGAATGGGACAGGGCCGCCAAGGAAGATCCCGTCTGCGGGAGTACGGCTACCGTAACGCTCATATCTCCGTCTGACCGTACCTATGTTGACTTATATTCCATCAAGCCGGCCGAAATCAGGCTTGACGTTTACAGGAACGGTGAACTCTTCTGGAGCGGATGTCTAGACCCTGAATTCTATGAGGAGCCTTACGAGTCAGCCTTCGGCTATGACGTGTCGCTGACCTTCTCGGACTTCGGCCTGTTGAAAAGATGTCGCTACACGCTTGATGGGGTCTTGACACTTGAGGACTTGATTGAGAAGGCTCTGGAGGTCTCAGGCTTCAATTACACGGCTCTCGATGCTTCGAAAGTCTCGACTCTGTTCCCGGACGGAACACCTGTCACTCCCGGGTCATTGTCTGTGCTGTCCGAGAACTTCTACGACGAAGATGGAGAGGCCGCCTACTGGATGGACGTTCTGGAGGGCATACTGCAACCCCTTGCACTCAAGATTGTCCAGAGATGCGGCAAGGTTTATCTGTACGATCTGAACGGCCTTTGCTCTGATGCAGAGGTCAGGGAGATAATCTGGGACGGAGACAGCTCTACACTTGGCACTGATTCGGTCTATAACAATGTCAAGGTTACTTTCTCTCCATACGCCCAGGATACACTGATGGATGGAGAATTGGAATACGACGGAGTCTGCGGTCCCGAATGGACGAATCTCTCTGCCGATCCGTCCGATGTTAAATATAACAATGGACCCGTCCCAACCGGGAAGACCGCTCCTGAATGCTACTCATACTATCTCGACTATGATGAAGGCCACAAGAACGGCTCGGACTGGGATTATAACCTCATTGGCTTCACAGTCTTCCTTTCCAGTCAGGGAGAGGGTCTCGCTGAGATAGGCACGACAAACAGATTCTGCAAGCTGCTGCCTATGATAGGCGGAGATGAGAGGACCTGCATTGCTGCAGGCTTCTACACCGGAGGACACGGCTCACTTGCCAGCGGATTTCCTACGCTCAAGTTGATGAGTCCGGTGACGCACGGAAATTCGCTGGCCATCCGTACCCAGAGGAAATATCTGCCGAAGCTGGACGAAGTCACAGCGGCCGGCTTCTGGCTCAAGGTATCACTTGACCTGTTGTTCGATCCCCGTTACAATCCTTTCGAGGATTCAGGTGAAGGCAACGAATCCGGGAATTACGACCGAGTCAAGTCCAATTGCCAGTTCGCATTCGTTCCGGTTGCCATTGTCTTGTATGATGCTGAAGGAAATGCTCTGTGCCATTATGCCAACAAGTGGCTTACTGAGAACGGGCAGCCTGGCAGTTCGATTGCAGCGACCGCATCAGACCCTTATGATGGTTTGTGGGGATGGAAGGATGGAGAGGCTTCATGGGGAGATGCCTGGCTGTCGTATTATGACCCGGAAGACCTGGTGGAAGGGAGCGGCGTGCTCGGATGGAAGACCAACAGGCAAAGTGTCGGTAAGCCTTGGACGACTGACGAGAAGGTATCGAAGCGCAAGTATCAGTACAAGGACAAGTCATCTGGAAGCACCAAGGAATTCTGGATGTTTGATTCCTTCAAGAAATATCCTGAAGGCCAATACATCACGTATCCTCCGCAGGGCGGCTACCTTGAAATCAGGGTTTACAACGGCGTGTGGGCTTTCGATGACAGGGATCGATTTTCATCTGATGCCTCCGGCAGATTCACCACCCAGAAGCTCTATGATAAAATCCGCTGGATGATGTATGGAGTTCCGGAGGTTGCGGCAGTGAAGAGAACTGTGCTGCTTGACAATGCGGGGATGGATGATGTCGAATATTCCGGAGAACTGAATGCGAATGCGAAAGACCCGCTTGAGATTGATACTGTATGCGGCACCGCGGATGATATCAGCCCTATGTCAAGGGGGACATACCTGAGGACATCCGACTGCACCCCTGTAGGAATGCTTACCAGGGCAGGTGTCACCGACCTTCCGGAACAGCTGCTGATTGGTACACTATACAGCCAGTATGCGGACAGGAAAACTACCCTGTCCGGAGAGAGACTGTCTGATGACTGCTCATTGTCTCTATATAGCGACGCATCGCAGGACAGTCAGACAAGATTTATGATAGCCGAGGAACATCTGGACGCAACTGCTGACTGCTCCGAGACGGTATTCGTGGAAGTTCGGCCGGATGAATATAAGGGAGAGTTATGAAGACTTATACGAAAAAGACGATAAGACTGAAGGCATTGCCTCGTTCCAAACGCGCAAGGTATGGAAGCACTGGCGCGTCATCTTCAACGCCTTCATCACCTGCGGCAGCTGCCATGCAAGGTGAAATGTCAGGACACACGCATTCCAATCTTCCGGAACTCGAGAAGTTCTCTACGGACAGTGATGGATATGGATATCTGAACCGTGTGGTGGAGAGCAGCGATGGTTCGGTGACAAGAAAGAATGACAAGATAAAATCAGGGTACGCTGATGATTCCGGGAAGTGGGGCGGACACGCATTCGATGATTATATTGACCAGCCGGTCAGGAAGTCCGACAAGCCGGAGTTCGCCGGCCTGACTGCAGGACTTCTGAAAAGCAATAGCTTCACACCAGGTGCACTCGGAAGCGGGTTCATGCTCGGGTCTGACGGAGACGGCAATGCGGTGCTGGAAGTCGACAAGGTTATCGTGCGGAAAGCGATGGAAGTGGCTGAACTCATCATCCAGCAGCTGTCCCACCAGGGAGGAATCAGCATTTATACTTCCGCTTCCATTGAGTGTACATCAGTTGAAACGACAGCATCCGGATATAAATGTTCATTCGACAACCATTCTAACACTGTTCCAAATCTGTTTAAACAGGGAGATCAGGCAAGATGCCAAAGGTTCAATCTTGGTAGCACCTCCGCCAAATATTACTGGAGGCTCGTCACTGAGGTCGGAAGCGACTACATTGTATTGAGCAAGAGTGACTGTGATTCAGGCAGCGGTATTCCGGAGGCTGGAGACCGTATCATCCAGATGGGCAACAGGTCAGATGAGGCGAGACAGAAGGCTGCTGTAATGGATGTCATCGGCACTGACGCCCCACGGCTCGAATTCTATGGCGGAATCAACAGCTATGATCTCACCGGCAAGCTCATTACCGTAATAGGCGTGGTTGACGGGAAGGTAGGTGTATATACGGATGCCGGCAGATTCAACAACATTGAAATCGGAGCTGGTTCCTCTGGACTCGAGAACCTCACGGAATGGGCAGGAAAGCAAAATGAAATTGATTCCGCCAAGTCGGAAGCCGAGTCCGCCGGGCAGAAGGCAGAGGATGCAAAGGCCACGGCAGATAGCGCGACTAAAGCTGCTGAATCGGCTCAAGGTACTGCAGACAATGCGGAGGCTCTCGCTAATCATGCCAATACTGCTGCCGCAAATGCACAGGAAACGGCTGATACTGCAGCAGCGATTGCCTCCACTGCAGCCTCAGATGCGGCCAATGCCAAATCAAGGCTTGATGATATGGCCTCCGACTCGATCATCTCGCCCGTCGAGAAGACCGCGCTCCTCCAGCAGAAGTACGACATTGCATCCGAATACCGGCAGATAGTTTCCGACTGCGAGCGTTACGGGGTATCGGCAGGAGGCTATATCGAGGCTTATGACCTGGCCATGGCGGCCCTTGAGAAATATACCGCGGACATGACTTCCGACGCCGCCAAGGAGAGCGACTATACGGACATAGCGGACTACTACGACCAGAGGCAGGCAGTCCTCGCCTATATATCCGCTGCGGCCAGGAAGGTCGCCGACGATGCGCAGAAGACCGCCGACGATGCCGCACGTGCGGTCGCGGCCCTCTCGCAGACGGTCGATGATGCCGTCGCCGCCATCGGCACCCTCGATGACGACACGAAGTTCACAATCCCGGAGAAGAGGACCATGCGCCAGATAATGCAGGCGATAACCTCGCAGAAGGGAACCGCAGAGATATACTCCGGCACCATCGCCAGGTCTATGGTGAGCGGTGACGAATGGATGAAGGTCACGCAGGCCGATGCCGATGCGGATTCCGCTCTCCTTCCATACGTAGGATTCTACCGCTCGCAGAACCGCACGCCATCGTCATACAGCACGGTAAAGCTCACGTTTGAAATAGGCATGGCCTGCGTGATGACGCTTGAGTACGCATCGGACGGAGAGAACAACTTCGACTATCTGGCCGTGTCCAAGCTCGACCCAGCAAGCGACCTTACGGAAACCACCCTTGCAAGCGCGGAGTTCAACACGCAGGGCAACAGGGGCGTCCTTTTTAGCCGGACCTACGCCCTCTCCGCAGGGACGCACACCCTTCAGATAATGTACCGCAAGGGCATATCGGCCAATGTAGGCATAGACAGCGGCTACTACCGAATCGTGACCGAGAGGACTGAAGGCTACAACTCCGGCCTCTCCGGACAGTTCCATGAGCACTACGACCTTCTGGACGATGCGAACGACCCTGGCGGAACTCTCCGCAAGGCTCTCCATGACGGTGCCCTCGTCCCGCTTATGGACTACATGAGGGACACGTGCGGGCTATGGGAGGATACGGTGACGGACATGAGTGCGGCAGGAGACTTCCGGGACAGGATGGCGAAACTCCTCAGGGCATACTACTCCGCGCAGGACAAGGCCGCCCTCGCGTTCACGAGGAGCGACTACGAGTATCTGACAAGGGCATTCGCGAAGGGCAAGACCGTGATAAACGGAGGCGTGGTGATGAGCGAGGCCGTTGCGGTAAGGAACTCCGAAGGGGAGGTTGAGGGGATGCTGAACGGCTCCGAAAATTTCGAGGACGGCACCCACGGGAAGGCGATAGTGATTTCAGGCATTCCGTCCCAATCATCATCGGGAAGCACGGTTCTCTCCGACAGGGTAAAGGAAGCGGAGACAATAGTGTATGAGGACGGGACGGTAAAGACAAGGAAGCTCCAAGCCGAGGCCGGAACGTTCAGCGGCGAGCTCATCGCGCCATCGGGCACGTTTGGAGGGTTCGACATCGAGGGGGAAAGACTGTACGGGCATACGGAGAGTGAATTTTCGAACAAGTCTATGACCTTGGGACCGGGCCAATGCTTCTATTCGAGCAGGAGCACCGGCACTTCGTCAGGCACCGTTGACATAAAGAGCGCCCTCGGGACGAGCGTTCTCCCCGCGGTGTCGGGAATAGACAAGGTTGGTCTCGGGTGCACCGTGAGCGTGAGCCAGAACGTGGTGGGAGACACCGTGATTGCCGGATATTTCAGCGCATCAGGAAAGACTCAAGACAATTCAGGAGCCGATTTCGGCAGTCACGCACTGTATCTTGAGAACGGAACAGTTGCCGGGTTCAGGCCGGTGACAAGGGTTATAAGCACATCGCAAAATCTGTCGAAGATGGATAGCGTTCTGGTAGTAAAGAATACTTCGACCATCACGCTTACACTGCCGTCATCGCCCCAGAGGGGACAGACGTACCTGATATTGCACACGACATCCACAAAATTGAATATTTCAGGCTCAAGCACGTACCAGATAAACAGGGTTGCTGCCGGCAGTATTGCCACGACCCAAAATTCCACGAACAGGGAAGGCATACTATTGATTTTTGACGGTACGAACTGGCAGCTTATGTACCTCTAAGATTAACAACATTGACAGGATATGAACGAGCATAAAAGCGGTGTAGGCACCGATATTAAGATCAACGTCCACATGGACCCGATAGGCGGCTACCATATGAAAGATGTGGATTTCATTGCGACTGTATATTCCAACACAACGATGAAAGAGGTCGTCATTGACAAGTCATCGGCTCGCGCAGTTGATGATGACAACTACATCATAATTGTTGACACTGCTTTAATTGGAAGCGGACGGTACTATCTGAAGTTTTGCGCATATATCCCGGATGCAGATATGCCCTCAGGCATCAGGAAAGAAGTGGAGACTGTGGATACTGACATAACCATAACAGCTGACAGGCGCATAATCATTGGCAGATAATGGGTTGTTTGAGAGTCATAGCTTCCAGCATCGGGGATACCATGCAGGTGTCCTGCTCAAGGGCAGGCGTCAGCCTGGGTGTGTCTGCCGACAGGGTGGGCTGCGCCATGCATGTGTCGTGTCAGAGGGAAGGAAGCGGGCTCGTCGTGAGTTCCGGACGATTGGGACAACGCCTGTCTATATTCTGCTCGCTTGTGTGCGATATTGGAGTCTCGATATATCTGGAGGTCACTCCGGAGATACTATGGATGGTTGACGGTGAAGGAATATTCGACGTCAAGTCCAACACTGAATGGAAAGTTTATAACCAGTAAAATGATTTTATTATGGCAAAAGCATCATGGCTAAATGTAAGCCCGACATCGGGCAGCGGCAATGGCAGCGTGGCTGTCAGCACCGCATCGGAGTACACGGGTAGGAACGCCCGTCAGACAATCCTCACATGGAAGGCGGCTAACGTTACTGACGTTAAGAGAACAGTCAATCAGGCAGGCAAGCCTGAGTACGTCGACATCGCTGACGCAGCATCTGCGGAAAAGACCGGTAAAGTGGTGACTATTTCCGGCATGTCGAACAGTGCAAAGCTGACGTTCAGGCTCGGCATCGGAGACCTTGACATCTCGCTGCCAACAAATTATCTTGCAAACTCGGTAAGCACTGCTAATGGTGCGGCAATCTCGGGTGATCCGGGAGCAAGTGCAGCATACAACTTCAGCATCGCTATCAACGTACCTGCCAACGAGACAATTGCAGCGCAGACAAGGCAGATTATCGTTACGGACGAAGCCGGAAACACCGACACCTGTCTGCTCACACTTGCAGCTGGAGATCCTTACGTTACTGTTGCAGAGGGCACTATCGACCTCACCTATCAGGGTACTGCGGTCAACGTGGCCGTCGAGTCAAACACCAACTGGACTGTCGAATAGTGTATGTCGCAGACTGTCAGACAATGGAATGACGGAGGAAACCTCACGGTCGTTTACGATGGCGACCGTGACGGTTCCGCCGTGTTCTCGTCCGACACCAACGAGGGCGTGGACCGGGAGATGAATGTCTTGTTCAAGGATGTGTCCGGCAAAGTTTCGCATTCCAGGACGGTGCTGCAGGAGGGCAGGCGTGAGCCATTTTTCGGGTCTGACGGAGAGATCGCGTTATCGGACGGAGGCACTTTCAACGTAATCAAGGAGGGATATTGACATGAGTTACAATAGCAAATATACCGGGGCGGAGGTGGAGGCCCTGCTTGACAAGGTTAATGAGGGTAATATTTATGAGATTAAATACACCTCTGTAACGTCATCGACCGGCAGTGTCGAATTGAGCGATACCAAGATGTATATCCTCGGCGAGCAGTCAGCGGTGACTATCACCCTGCCTTCAGGCGCTGAGAGCAATGGCCGTGAGTACCTGTGCCAGTTTACGGCAGCAGCTTCCGGGTGCACACTATCTGTTCCGGACACTATCACTTGGCTTGGCGGCGAGACCCCTACAATCAATGCCGGCAAGACTTATCAGTTGTCCATTCTTAATAACCTCGCGGTGATAGGAGAGTTCTGATATGGGCAATTTCCGACGGAGACTGATGATGCAACAGGGAGGCAGAGGTAAGTATCTTACAAATAGAGACCCTTCTGTTGTAACCACTTTGGATATATTCAGTTTATTGAAACCTATTTCTCAGTACGACAATGTTGTGTTGGAAATAGAATGGATATCCGAAGAGTATTATCCCCTCTTTACAACTAGAGGACTAAACATCATAAATATACGTGGCTTAAGCAATAGGTATTTTCGTGTAATAGGCTATAAGTCATCATCGTACACAGTACCTTCGTTAGGCTATATTAGATTTGGTGTCAATGGATATATATATCCAGTACGAAATGAAAGAAGATATAACTTTGGTGCAAACGCATACACTAAGATAGTAGGAAGCAAGTTCTCTCCATCACAGATTTACGTGTACTACTATAATGCAAGAGGCGAGTTAACATATTATATGACTGATATGTCACAATTAGGGTCTAACTATTATGGCAACTATGGCACTACTATATATAGCGGAGAGGTTAATTTCTATGGAGATATGAAAATAGGACCTCTCACTTTAGGCTCTTCAGTACTCGTGCCTACCAAAAAGAATGGAGTTTGCGGTTATCTTGAAGAAAATTCAGGACTATTTATTGGGAATGAGAATTTAATATTGACAGATTAATATGCTATACACCAAAAACGGAAAAATCCGGGACGGCAGCCGGATAGTGATAAAGGTAGACGGATTTCAGATAATCTCTCCGACGGAAGAGATGATACTCGCAGACGGATGGGAGCCGTACATTCCTCCAGAAGTCGAGCCGGTAGAACCTGAACCGACCATTGAAGACCAGATAAAGGAGCTCATATTGGAGCAATACAACAGTCGCACTGACATCACCAATGAAGATGCACTGAAACGTCCTCTGCTTGTCTATGCTTGGGATACCTACATCGGCAGGTCGCTCACGACCGGGCAGATAGTCAGCTATGACAACACCCTCTACCGGGTACGTCAGGACATCTCATCTGTACTTGACGGCCAGGCCCCATCGCTTGACACGGCAGCATTGTACGAGGCCATTGAGGTAGAGGCATCCGGCACTGCTGATGACCCGATAGTCTACGTGCCTCCGATGGCGATAATCAGCGGCAAGTATTATACGCAGCATGGCGTGCTTTACCGCTGCACACGTGACTCCGGCACGGCACTGTCGCACGACCTGTCGGCACTTGTGGGGCTTTATGTCGTGGTGGCCTAATGGTTGATTGCTATTCGAAAACTATTTAAAAGCAAACGAGATGTGTCGAATTTTCAACGCATCTCGTTTTTGCTTTAATACCGCATCTCGTTTCCTATCATACGCACATTTCGTTTTGGCGATTATAGACATCCCCCAGTCCTATGAGACCGCCTGCTACCCTGAGAGGGAAGGCAACGTCATCAGGATCTATGACCACGGGGTCGTAGACGGCATCGTGGCTCTTGACCCGAGAACCCATCTGTTGAAGGTCAGCACAGGTGGCGAACTCAGGGAAGGGGAGTACAGGGATGCGGATTGGTGCCGTGAGCATGTCTTCGACCGGGGCAAGATAGTCACCTACTCACTTGCGGACACCCTTCCGAAGGACTGGGATCGGGACCTCAGGCTGAACGGGATTTCAGTCGGGCCGGAGGAGAGGGCATCGCTCCAACGGCTCATGAGGGACAGCGGGGTGTACACGCGCGACCTCGACGGCCTGAAGGCGGCGATTGCTCGTGCCTGCCTAGACGAGGGCGTGGGCATCGGTGACGAGATGAAGGTGAGCAACGTCGACAGGGCCCGTCAAGACATGTCGAAAAACGACATAAGGCAGGCACCCCGCGAAAACCGCCAGAAACAGGAGCACAGGGGAGGTGTGAAGATATGCTGACAACCCTTGCCATAATCTCGTCACACATCATCGTGGCACTTCTAGCGAAAAAGAGGAAGATGGGGTTCACGAAAGCCCTTGTAATGAGTTTCTTTCTCACTCCGCTGCTGACCCTTCCTATTGTACTGCGGTCCAAGAAGATTGCACAGGACGGAGACAAGACTTCCGCACAGGAACCCCCTCCCCAACAGAGGACGGCTGACTCTCCGAGCGAAGGAAAGACCGAAGGTGAGGTCATGGAGGAGTCGGAGGCGAACAAGTACGGATACAAGGAAGGAGGCAAGGTCATAAGCGACTCCTTCATCCTGTCGGAATCCAATGACAAGG
>SAMEA3663026__coassemble_316_pt1 | contig 38334 bp, 29 predicted proteins | sample SAMEA3663026__metabat2_low_PE_017 | metagenome-assembled genome bin SAMEA3663026 (sample SAMEA3663026) | pig gut metagenome | biome: pig gut; feature: pig-associated habitat; material: faeces | place: France | collected 2012
CTACCAACTGAGCTATTTCCGCATTATGTTACCCGTTATTGGTGTATCGGGATTGCAAAGGTAGTGATAAAATTTCAATTTGCAAATTTTTTGCGAAGATTTTTTCATTTTTCGGCAATCTTCCTCCGGATGATCAGCAGAGCATGAGCAGGATGGTCCTGACAGGCAGACCGGTACCGGACCTGAGAGACGCCAGGGCACGGCTCAGCTGGTTGCGGACAGTGAATACCGATATGCCGAGTTCCGAGGCAATCTCCGAATACTTCATGCCGTCACGTTTGCTCATCAGCAGAATTTTCCTCCGCTGCTCGGGAAGCCGGTCCACAGCAGCCCACAATTTCGCCTCTGCTTCAGACCTCGCCGCAGCCTCTTCATCCGGGATAACGGCCTCAGTATCAGCAGGAATACTGTCAAGGGCCACATTGTCGGGAGACTTCTTCCGCAGACGGTCTATGCATATATTCCTGACAGCCCGGTAGAGATAAGCCTTCGGCGAATCTGCCGCTCCTGCATTGGAAGTCCGGTTCCAATATGCCAGGAACGCGTCCTGGACGGCATCCTCGGACTGTTCAGGGCTCCCGAGATAATGCAGGGCATACAGGCACAACGGCCTGTAAAGCATCCTGAACAGTATCTCTATGTCTTTGTCAATCAATATCGCCTGCTGCTTCATACTCAATCGCTGTTTCATTCCGGCTGTTCCGCGGTGCAATCATCTGCACGCGGCCACCGGCAAATATAGCAATTACTCTGCAATAATGCTGACATCGACGGCAGAAGATATGGCGGACAGAATTTCCTCAAGGTCATCCGCACTGAAAACGGCCGTAATCCGCTTCCACTGCCAGCCTTCCCCGGAGGCCACGTTCAGATTCTTCCCGAAATATTCAGACAATTCTTCTATAACCTCAGAGAGAGGCACGTCGTCATACACGAATCTTCCGGAAGCCCAGGAGGCAGGATTCGGACATCGCCTCCTGACAATCTCCGGACCTTCGGAATCATTGCGCAGAACTGCTGACATCCCGGCAGTCAGGACCACCTGGCGCCCGAAATCCGGCACAGCCCGCCCGGAACGCGAGGACCCTTTGCCTCCTGCACGGGAAAAGAGAACCTTTCCTCCCACAACATCCACGCTGACGGCATTTTCATTGCGCTCCACCTGGAACTCGGTACCGAGAACCTTGACCAGTCCCGGCCCTGCATCCACCCTGAAAGGAGCCGACTCGTCCCTGTGAACTTCGAAATACACCTTTCCGTCAATATGGACCAGACGGGAATCCCTCGCCGGCTGCATCCTGAGCACCGCTCCCGGAGCCAGGACGACTGAGGTTGAATCCCTGAGAATGAAGGTCTGGGCGACGTCAATGGCCCTGTACTCCGTCCAATGGTAATAATGTACAGCCAAGCCGACAGCAAGTACCGCCACGGCAGCCGCGGCTGAAAACAACCCGGCCAGCGCCCTTTTCATGCCGGATGCCAATGTGGAAGCACGACCGGTCTTCAAGGTCTCCATTCCGGGCAGGCCGCAGAATCGCTCATACGCCCTGGCCGTGTCAAACCTGCCGGCTTCGTAATATTTCATCACGAACGACAGGATCCTGTCTTCTATATTACTCATAATCAGACGTTTTTATCAGATTTACCCTTCCCCGAGACACATCGGAACTTCCATGAGATTCTTCCATACACGACACTTCCCGTCATATAATCATACACTCCGGTATCCGCCGCGAGCACGAGCCTGTCGTCGTCGGTAAGAATTAACGAAGGATTCTCGAAAACAACCTCGTCATGTCCCCAATAGAAATTATTCATATCCGGATTGAACTCTCCTCCGAGCACGTCGAAATAGATATTCAGCCCGAAATCGCTCCAATAATAACTGGACCATGCACTGGTCCTGTCCGCACATATCCTGAACCTGACCAACCCGGCGTATCCTGATCCGGTCTGCATGTCAGCCTTGGCCTCCATCTCCATAGTGCCGGTGAACGGGGCGGAAGGCAACTGGGCCATCAGGTCACGCCCTGCGACCCCGTCATTGTCAATATCCACCTCCGGCCCGTCCCAGCCCATGTTTTCTATGACATAAATTCCCACGACCCTATCCAGGACAGCCCTGCTCGCATCGGACATGTCCTGCTTCCAGCTTTCCTCCCGGCAGGATACCGGCAGGAAAGAAATTACGATCAACAATATTAAAATCTTTCTCATGACCCTACCATGTATATTTACCATACCCATCGTCCGTTATAACATCCCGGAGATTCACCACGAAATCCGATCTGGACGAAATCCCCACGAAACCGCGGCCTCCCCTGACATTGGACGGATATGGCATCTCTTCGGTGAGGAAGGTATCCGACAGGGACGAGTCCTCGAACTGCATGTCATCGAGATACATATAGTTGTCCCGGTTCATCGAGGCCAGACTTACTATTATCTTCCTCGACACTCTCATATACAACTGCCCGGGTCTGTAGAACATCACCGGGACTGAAAGATCATACCTTGAGACCAGGGTCGAAAGCCTGCAGCTGCCGTTCCGGAACAATGCGTCGGTGAAAATATTATATTTATTGTCATAATAATTCTCCCCGTCTCCGAATATGTCCATACGTTTGTTCAGTACAGGCTCTTCGGAATTATCAAAAGATATGGAGCAGTCCTGGCTTCCTATTTCCTCTCCAACAGAAGGAAATCCGTCAGGATCAGACACTTCCAGCCTCTCCACCACTGCACGGCCCTGCAGCCGCATCATAAGCCTGTAATAATTGTCCTCCCCGGGGCGGTCGGTGACCGACACGCCAAGCTGGAAAACCCGTTCCATATTTCCCTCCGTATTCCGCCTCAGGACAATTGCCGTATCCACGGAAGTGACAGGAGCCGGCATCGGGACTGTTTCCTTGATTTCCGCATGCAGGCCGTCGGCATCTATTTCAATTTTCACCTCATCCCCGGGATTGAACCTGGCCTTGAATATCATCTTGGATATCTTGGCAAAATATATGGAAGCAGCCTCCACAAGAGAATCAGTCCCGCCGGCAGGCTCACCGTTGACAAAGCATTGAAGTCTTGCGGACTGTATCGTCTCGAAATTGCTCATCCGGAATCCGCCCTTTACTACAGACACCGCATGGAGACTGTCGGATGAGTTCAGGAACCCGTTGGCAATAATAAATTTTTCATCGCTTCCGTCAAGCGTGATCATCTTCTCGCAGGAAACGGGAAGGAGCACAAGCAGTACAGCTGTCAATATTTTATGCAAATGTCTCATGATATCAGAAATTGAAAGTATAGCTGAATGACGGGAGAAGAAGCAGGAACGACCTCACGGACAATGCCAGCCGCGTCTCCTCCTTGCCGTCTTCACCCCTGTAATATGTCCTGTCAGTCACCACCCAGTCCGGATTTCTCGCGCCATAGGCATTGCAAAGGCTCACATTCCACACATTCTCACCCCGTCTGGTCTTCTTGTGGATGTTCATGCTCAGGTCCAGGCGGTGTGACGGAGAAAGATGATAATTGTTCCTCGACGGAATATATGGAACAATGTCCCCGAACCCGCTCTGGTCATCCATGACGATGGTCCATCCCTCCGGAACCGTCATCCAGTGTCCAGAGTCGAATCTCCATACAGCGGAAAGGTCAATCCGCTTCCCTATCCGCTGGTTGACATCCACGCAGAGATTGTGACGGCGGTCATACACGAAAGGAAACCTCCTGCCGTTGTTGATGCTTCCGTTCCGGAATATCCTGTCGGACTTGGACAATGTATATGAGACGGAACCTGTCGTGCGGCCTACGGTCTTCCTGACATACAGTTCCGCTCCGTACGATCGACCCTCGCCCACCGCCACATTGGACTCCCAACCCGAGGATGACGTGAAAGCCCGCTTGCCGTCCAGATATTCAAGGACATTGTCCAGCTTCTTCCAATAAAGTTCGAGCGAGAACTCCCAGCCTTCCAGGCCTCCGTAATATCCACCCGCAGACACAATCCTCGACTTCACGGGAGGAATCTTTCCGGTAATCGGCACCCACAGGTCGGAAGGCAGGCTGAGATTGCCCGAAGCCAGCTGGTGGACATATTGCGACATCCTCGAATAAGCGGTCTTCACGGCCCATCCCTTGCCGAACGAGGCCTTGAAAGACAATCTCGGTTCCGGGCAGAAATACACCTTGCGGCCCGTATGGAAAAGACTCAGGCGCAAGCCCGGATTGAGGGAGAAATGATCGCCCAGGGTAATGTCGTCCTCGGCATAGAAAGACAGTTCGTCTCCCCATGACCTGTTGGAGACGTCGCTCCGCATGGTTGTATCCATCACGACATCATTGTTCTTGATCATCTGGCTGGACCTTTCCGTCTCAGGATTGAAGGCATGGCGGACATATTCCGCACCGAATTTCACAAGATGCTCACTCATAGGAACATACTCAAAATCCGCCCTCGCTCCGATGTCGAGAATGCCGGAGAAGAAACCGTACTCCATCCTGTCCCGGGTCTCCGCCTCCGCATCTTTTTCCCAATATGAAGAAATAGTCTCGACATTCATCCTGTATCTGTTCACGTAAGCCGAGGCATCGAGGAAGAGATTCCCGTTGAAAATATGGTTCCAGCGCAGCACCCCCACGGTATTGCCCCAGTTCATCCTGATTTTGGACATGTCGTCGGTCAGCCTTTCATACGGCTCATAATCCGGGCCGTAATACCTGTTGCTGCGTTTGTCCGAGTCAGAGTATCTGAAATAACCCCGGCCCATGTAGAACCCCGCCGAAATGCGGTCCGAATCGGAAATGCGGTGAGCAATCTTGGCATTGATGTCATAAAACGCATAATTGGCCGGACTGCCGAGCAGCCTGGCCAAAGGGTCCAGTAGAAAAGTGTGCATTCCCCTGGCACTCAGGGAATATGTGGTCTTCGGGCTGCCGATCGGGCCTTCGAAATGCAGTTTCTCGGAGAGAAGGCCGGCACTCACCGAACCGTGGAATCCGTTGGCATTGCCGTCATTGGTCCTGACATCCAGGACGCTGGAGGCCCGCCCTCCGTAACGTGCAGGGAACGACCCCTTGTAGAGCGTGGCCTTCTTCACCGACTCGGGAGTGAACACTGAAAAGAGCCCGAGGAGGTGGCTGACATTGTACAGGGATATGCCGTCTATCAGCATCAGGTTCTCATCCGCCCCTCCTCCACGGACGTAAATACCTGAGAATCCGTTCATTCCTCCCTGGACTCCGGGCATCATCTGGACCGTCTTCAGAAGATCAGCCTCTCCGAGTACGGCCGGGGTGTTGCCTATCATGCTGCCCGGAATCTCGATGGCACCCATATATGTGGACGATATCCCGGCATCCTTCCGGGCCACCACCCTGGAGGCCTCTATCGACACGGACTGGGACAACTCCACATTCACCACCGTATCTTTCCGGACATCAATCACTTCCGTCACGGATTCGCAACCGAGGTAAGAGTAAGTCAGGACATTCTTCCCGGCGGGCACGGTCAGGGTGTAGTATCCGAAATTGTTGGTCACCGCCCCTGCATCGCCGTCCGAGGCCCCTGCCCCGATCAGTGTCTCGCCAGACGCGGAATCAGTAATGAATCCGCTAACGGTGAAACGTCCCCTGGAAGTCCGGGACGAAGTATTTCCTGTTGCCTGTTTCTTCAGCACGACATAGCGATTCTGGAGTTTCCAGACTACGCCTGTTCCTTCGAAAAGTTGCCTGAGGGCATCCTCGAGAGAATCCGCATGGGACTCCCGGGCAACACGGCCGAGCATCGGCTCGATGGAGGAGTCGTATACGAAACTGACCCCGTATGCATCCGCGAGTTCATCCATTACCTGCCTGACAGTCAGCGTATCCTTTGTGGACAGGACCGGCTCCGGACGGGAAATTTCCGCAGTCGAAGCCGTCATGCGCTCCCCTGGGAGAGCAGCCGCAAGCATCATCGTCAACAATAATCCGTTCAACATTTCCTATAGTGTTTCAAGGCGGACCCGTTCCGGGAATCATTCCGCAAATATATGACGGATTGTCCGGACAATGTACCATCGGAATCGTGAATTATTTTGAATTTGAAAAGATTGAAAACATTTTATATAACCGGATATTTTATTATTTTTGCAATTCCTCTTGGAAGATAAAACTACATATTATGAAGCATTTTACACTGCCAAAAGAAGGCGGTCTGATAGAAAAGGGGATTCCTTCCGACATTCTCCACGGCTTCGAGAGAATCAGGACGGAAATCTACGACCAGTCTTCATCCGCCAGCGACAAAATCGCTGACATCATCGTGGAAGCCATCAACACATGTTCCGGAAGGAAATTCAGGCTCGGACTTTCCACAGGGACATCTCCGGTATCACTTTTCAACAGTTTGAGGAGGAAGCATGAAGAAGGCAAGGTATCCTTCAGCAACGTGGAGATATACTCCATCGACGAGTATTATCCGTACGGCAAGGGTGAACCCCAGAGCAGGAACAGCATCCTCCACAATTATCTTCTCAACTACGTTGACATCAGTGAGGAAAACATCCATGTTCCGGACGGCAGTGTCCATCATGACGAGGTGTCCGCATATTGCGAGAAGTTCGACAGGGAATTCCGGGACCTCGACATTCTCGTAATGGGAATGGGTGAGCAGGGCCAGCTCGGATTCAACGAGGCCGGAACATCCCCAAAGAGCAGGACCCGCACTGTACTTCTTTCATACAAGTCCAGGAAACGTCAGGGCAGATTTTTCAACGGGGACTTCAAGCACACTCCTGCAACTGCTATTACTGTCGGAATCGACACGATATTGAGCGCAAAGAAAATCATCCTCATGGCCTGGGGAGAGGACAAGGCGACAGCAGTCAAGAACGTGACAGAATGCAAGCCGGATTCGGAATGGCCGGCATCGTTCCTCCAGGGACATCCGGACATCTCATGCTACACAGACGAGACCGCGGCATCGCTCCTGACAAGGGTGGTATCTCCTTGGATGGTGGGACCTTGCGACTGGACCAGGAAATTCATCAGGAAAGCCGTGGTATGGCTCTGCCAGGAAGTTCACAAGCCGATATTGAAACTCACCCAGAAAGACTATCTCGAGCATTCTCTCGGAGAATTGCTTGACAAATTCGGACCTTACGACAAGATCAACATAGAGGTGTTCAATGACCTCCAGCACACCATTACCGGGTGGCCGGGAGGAAAGCCGGATGCGGACGACAGCCAGCGTCCTGTATCGGCCCTGCCATATCCGAAGACCGTGCTGATATTCTCCCCTCACCCGGATGACGACGTGATTTCAATGGGCGGAACCTTCATCCGTCTCGTGCACCAGGGACACAATGTACATGTGGCATACGAGACTTCCGGAGACCTCGCCGTGCATGATGACGTTGTTCTCCAGCACATGGACGCCGTACACCAGTTCGGTTATGCGGACGATTTCGAAAGGGTGAAGAAAATAATAGAGTCCAAGAAGCCGGGCGAGCCGGAGCCTAAGGAACTGCTTGCGCTCAAGGGAGCAATCCGCCGCAGCGAGGCAAGGGGCGCCGACCGTTCGTTCGGCCTGAACGACAATACCAACGTGCATTTCCTCGACCTGCCGTTCTACGAGTCAGGCGGAGTCAAGAAGATGCCTCGTACCCAGGCGGACCTGGACATCATCAAGGCTCTCCTCAAGAAGCTCCGTCCTGACCAGGTATTCATGGCAGGAGACCTTGCCGACCCGCACGGGACCCACAGAGTATGCACCGAGGCTGCGCTCGAAGCCATCGAGCAGCTGAAGGAGGAGGGAGAAAGCTGGTTGGAGAACACCCATATCTGGCTCTACAGGGGAGCTTGGATGGAGTGGGAAATCGGCCGCGTGGACATGGCCGTACCTCTCAGCCCGGACGAAGTGGTGGAGAAGCGTCACGCCATCTTCCGTCACCTCTCCCAGAAAGACATAGTTCCGTTCCCGGGAGACGATCCGCGCGAGTTCTGGCAGAGGGCCGAAGACCGCACCCAGAACACTGCCCGCATATACGACGAGCTCGGAATGGCCGAGTATCAGGCAATTGAAGTATTCCTTAAACTTTGTTAATACACATGAAAGTCATTATCAGAAACGACAGCAAGGGTGCATCCGTATGGGCTGCGCACTACATCGCCCGCAAGATCAACGAGAAGGCGGCTGTCAGCGACAAACCGTTCGTTATCGGTCTCTGCACCGGTTCCACCCCTATCGAGACTTACGAGGAACTCATCAGAATGGTGAAGGCCGGCGAAGTTTCCTTCAAGAACGTGATTTCGTTCAACATGGACGAATATGTGGGACTCCCGGTAGAGCATCCTGAGAGCTACCACTCCTTCATGTACAAATATCTTTTCAACCACATCGACGAGCCGGAGGAGAACATCCATATCCTGAACGGCAATGCTCCTGACCTCAAGGCCGAGTGCGAGAACTACGAGAAAGCCATCGTGGAGGCAGGAGGAATCGACCTGTTCTTCGGCGGCATCGGAGAGGACGGACACATCGCGTTCAACGAGCCGTTCTCATCTCTCCAGTCCAGGACAAGGGTCATGACTCTCACCTACGATACGAGGGTTGTCAACTCACGTTTCTTCGACAACGACGTGAACAAGGTTCCGAAGCAGGCCCTCAGCGTCGGCGTGGCTACGGTTCTCAGCGCACAGGAAGTCCTGATCCTCGCTCTCGGCAGCAAGAAGGCACGCGCAGTGGCCGAGTCCATCGAGGGACCTTACTCGCACTACTGCACTGTATCATCTCTCCAGGCTCATCCTGCAGGCATCATCGTATGCGACGACCTTGCAGCCGGCGAGCTGAAGGTGAACTCATACCGTTATTTCAAGGCAGTCGAGGAGGCTGAAGGCGAATAAGAGGTACTGAAACTGAAACGAATCCGGGCGGAGGAACTTCGATTGAAGACCTTCCGCCCGGTGATTTTTTGTGGAGAATACGAGAGTCGAACTCGTGACCTCTTGCATGCCATGCAAGCGCTCTAGCCAACTGAGCTAATTCCCCATTATTTCCACAAATATAGTGAATATTTCCGATTCTGCAAGAGTGAATGAAGCTATAGATATCCTCCATCTCCAGAAATAATGTCTCCATGCCTCAAGACACAGGGCAGCGCTGGGCTGTGGAACGTAACGCATATCACCGACGAGACGTCGCTGCACAAATGAAAAGAAGAGGATGACCGTTAAGTCAACTTGACTTATTGATCAACCTCTTCCAGAAGTTATATGTCAATGATGATGACTATTTCTTGGTTACGGAAATTTTTGCAAATCTTCTATGTCCGGATGTGCCGTTTACTGTGAATATCACAGAAGACGCACTTCCCTCCCATTTGCCATCGGCATAGGTACCGTTATCCGCTGTAATTTCATTGGAGCCGTCACCCGAACCGAATGTGAACGCAATATTCGACATCTCAGCACCAGAAACAGTAATTGTTCCACCACCATAAACTCTCACGGCGTCACCTGAGCTATAGTACTTCGGCGCATTAGTATTGGAGCCTTTGTCAAATGTAACAGTAATTCCATCAGATGTGAATGAGGTTACCTCTGTTCCATTGTCAAGTCCAAGGGAAGAATCAAGGAGGAAATCAATGCTTGGCGTAGGGCTCGGATCCGGGTCAGTAGAAGGTTCCGGCTTGTAATATCTAAGGATAAGACCGCCTGAAGCCATCTGCTTGGCACCCTTGTACTCACCATACTTGCCGCAGACTGCAACGTAGCCACCTATCTCAGGATTTACAGTAGCAACATTGATTCCGTCGTAAGCCTTGCATCTGTAGATATAGAGCTCATTGCCTTCATCATCACTGATAGTAAGGCAGACATTGTTGTGTGACTCGCTGAGGTCTGTCACTGCGGTAATCTTACCATATACAGTGTAAACATTGGTGTCATCGGTGGTAAGAGCGAGGAACTCAGGAATTGTCTTGCCCTCGTAGTGTTCATAGGACTCCAGGACTCCGCCCTGCGCCATCTGAGGAACACCATTGTAAGAACTCCTCTTGCCGACAACGGTGACTATGTCACGCACAGCGAGGCCAAGGTCCTCAATATTGCCCTCGGATGTAACTGTACGGTAGAGTAAAATCTCATCACCGGTGGTGCTGACGATGGTAATATCGGCATTGTGATACTTGGTGCTTGCGGAGATGCTCTTGATTACACCCTTCACACGGTACTGTATCTGGCCTTCTGCGGCTGCGAGGAACTCAGCGATTGAGGCATCAATGATGGCACCTTCCTGAGTGAACTCATAGTAAACCTCGGAAGAGCCGGAAGCGAAGTTGATCTTGCCTGTACGGTCACCTCCCTCATTAGCTGCAATGCCTATGGTAACGACAGCAGTGTCTGCAGGAGAAGGTTCGATCTTGCTTGGAACACCGGCGATGGACTTGATGCCAAGGATGGAAATCCAGGACTTGTACTCTTCCGGAATCTCAGCATCGAAATTGCCGCCCTTATGGGCTACGCGAACCTCGAACTCATGAGCCTCCTTAGTATAGGTAGCGCTCTCGGTGAGAACCTTTGCAAGGGACTTCTTGATACTGAGGACTGTAACATTGACGAGCTCGATGGTGGTACCGTAGGTGGTCTTAGGACCTGAAACCTCTACTACGTCACCGATTTCTAGACCGAGGCTTGTGAAGTTCTTCTCGGCACCATTGGCATCGAGAGTACCGTAGATGTAAACTTCACCGGTTCCGTCATTGAGATACCAGTTGCCATAGGTTGTGTTGGCAATGGCGGTACAAACGCCCTTCACCTGATAAGTTTTTCCGTCCGGACCTTCGATAACTTCCTTGCAGGTTGCGGATACAGCTTCAAGAGAACCCTGACGGACCCTGATGAACTGCCTGTTGTTTCCGCATACGAGAGTAAGCTCAAACTCACGGCCGCCGCTTGTGGCTTCGGCTGAGAATGTAATAGTAGTTTCTCCGGCTTCGCCCTGAAGTTTGTCCGCAGCAAGCCATGCAGGTACCGTCTTCTCCGTATCAATATCAGCAGGGTCGTTGACAAGATTACCGAAGACATCGTGCTTTGCCTTGATGGTCTTGCCATTCGCATCCTTGTTGAAGGCGACCTTATTAGGCCAGTTCTCATTCTGGACGAGATACCAGTCCTCTTCTGCATTGACAGTGATGGTGGCAGAACCGCCTGCCTCCGGGATGGAAAGGAATGTGTCCGACACCTTGACGTTGTCGAAACCGTCATTCACCTTGCTCTCATCCTCACATCCGGCGAATACGAATGCAGATGCAATCAGGGCTGAAAGTAAATATTTAAGTTTCATAATCTTCTGAATTCAAATTAGTTGAACATATACTTTATACCCACTGAAGCATACCAGCACTGTCCGATTGTGTGGCTATAAGCCCAAGTCTGGGTAGTTCCGCTGACTGCCTTAGGAGTAGAGAATACAGGATATCCCTCAGCATCGGTACGCTCATACTTGAGAATACGGCCTGAGTTAAGCGTAGAATTCATATACTTGCTTACGCCCAACTTTGAGTTGAAGAGATTGAGAACGTTCTTCATATCAACACTGAGCTGGAGAGTGTTTACAGTCTTTCCGATTCTTACCTTGAAATCGTGCTTGTAACCGAAGTCTACCCTGTGAACCCAAGGAGAATATACGCTATAACCCTCGGCATATTTGCCCTGGTTCTTGCTCAGGTACTTGTCCTTGTGAACATAGTCCATGAAGCGGTCACGGTCTCCGTCGGAAACGAATCTAAACTCGCCGTCAGCAACTTCCTTGTCAGTAGGGATATAGAGGGCGTCATAGCTGTAGCCGTCACCGTTCATATCGTTTGCAAGCATATAAGAGTAGTTTGCTCCTCCTCTCCAGGTCTCGTAGATGAAACTGAAGTGGTTGCCGCTCTTGTCGTGATGAGTTATGGAAGCGATGAAACGGTCCGGAGTAACATACTGGGAGTTGTGGAGCTTGAGCCTGTTAGGGCCTGATGCGGAAGGAACGTAGGTGAATGCTGACTCAGCTGCGGAACCAGGCATACCGGTAACCTCCTTCGAAGCAGTGTGGGTGTATGCAGCCATGATGCTGAGACCCTCGCACGGGCTCATATTCATAGTAACACTGGCTGAGTAACCATATCCCCTGTGAGTATTGGAGAGGACGAATGCCTTTGTGCCTGTCCTGAAGGTCTCAGGGAACATAGGACGGCTGTCAGCACCGTTCCATCTTGCGAAACCGTCAGGATTGAGCATACTCCAGTCGGTGATGGTCACGTCGTTGATCTTCTTGTTGTAGATTCCCTCAACTGAGAGTGAGAATGGGAATGAAGTAGGGAAGTTGTAGTCCAAAGCGAGAGAGGTCTTCCATACCTGAGGCATCTTGAACTTGCGGTCAACTGCAGAAATTGAAGAAGGAACAGTTCCTTCGTCAGGAGAGATGGTTGCAGGATAGCCGAGGCTGATGAGCTTGTCAAGAAGGGCCTGTGTGGTAGCCTTTCCGTTGTCGTCTGTAACAAGGCCGCCTGCAAAGTTGCTCATGCCGCCTTCAATTCCCTTGTTGGCAAGGTTCTTCTCGTTGAGCTGAGCCTGATACTGAACCATACCTGAGTTGGTAGGCATATTGGTGAAGAACACGAGTGGAAGACGTCCGGAGAAGAATCCGGTACCACCGCGGAGAGCAAGGCTCTTGTCACCGAGAATATCCCATTTGAAACCAATTCTTGGAGATACGGAAATCTGTGCAGCCGGCCACTTGCCGGTGTCAATGTGACGGATGGAACCGTCATTCTTGTAGTAGTCGATGGCCTTGATGGCGTTGTTGGTGGTAAGATCAGTATTTGAGAAAAAGAGACCGTCGAGACGGAGACCGTAGGTAAGTCTGAATCTTTCTGTAGCACTCCACTCATCCTGTGCGTAGAGACCTGCCTTGTGGAATCTCACGCGTGCAGCAGGATTTTTCTCACCGTCATAACCGTAAGTAAGGCAGACTACCTCAGGGGCAGCACCGTTGATGAAATCGTCAACGCTTGCATATCTGTAGTAACCTGTACCATTTCTCATATAGGCGTTGTCAGCCATCTGGTACTCATAGTTGAGACCCATTGTGAGCTTATGGTCACCCTTGTAGTAAACGAGGTCATCCTTTACATTGAACACAGTGTTGTGAACGGCATTGTTATGGGTAAAGAGCTCAAGTCCGAGAGCCATGTACTGGGTGTTTGTGCCGGTTCCGTCCTGGATATCAATGAACGGGAATTCGCTAGAATTGGTTCCGCGGACATCGTCAAGTTTTGAGAATGTTGCGAGGAACTGGTTCGAGAGGTTGTTGTTGATACGGCTGTTCAAGTCGACTGATACTGAATGTACCAGATTCTTTATTGAGTACATCGAGTTGGAGAAGGCCATGGAGTACAGGGAGGTACGTCCGTATGCGGAACGTGTACCGCCGTCCATTGAGGATGCGTTTGGTGCGTTCCACTGAAGATTGTTGGTGTAGTTGTACCTTAGAGCGAGACGGTTCTTCTCATTGATGTTCCAGTCAAGGCGGACAAGAAGTTTCTTGTTGCTCTCGTCTGCAGGGAAATCGGTATATGAACCAGGGTCATAGCCGTACTTCGTCTTCACGTGCTCTGCGACCCTCTCCATATCAGCTACGGAGCAATATGAGAGATACTTGGTCTCACTTCCGACTCCATTCTCTGAAGCCCTCCAGCGTACTGCCACTGAAGGAGTCTTGGCCATCTCGGCACTTACGAAGAAGAAAAGCTTGTTCTTGATAATCGGGCCACCGAGGGTGAGACCGTAAATTGTGTTGCGGTCCTTGTCACGGGCACCTGAAACGGCCTCTCCGTCAACATAGTCACCGCGCATATACTCGTTCTTGTGATAAACGTAGGCAGTTCCCTTGAAGGTGTTGGTACCGGACTTGGTGATGGCGTTCACACCACCGCCGATGAAATTGGTCTGACGTACATCATAAGGGGAAATAACAACCTGGAGCTCCTCAATCGCGTCAAGGGAAATAGGGTTTCCGCCTCCAGGGAGGTTGTCGCTGAGACCGAAGTTGTTGTTGAAGTTCGCTCCGTCGACAGTGAAATTGGCGGTACGTCCGTCAGTTCCTGCGAAGCTCATTCCGTTTCCGCCGTAAGGGGAAAGCCTGGTGACATCCTCAATGCTCCTGCTCACTGTAGGAAGAGCAGTCATCTGGGAATTGGAAATGTTGGTTGCAGCTCCTGTCTTTTCACTGCTGAACTTGGACTTCGCAGTGCCGATGACTACGACCTCCTCAAGGAATTCCGTGGACTCTTTGAGGACCGCGTCAAGTTTGTACGCTTCAGCGAGCTGAATGGTCACGTCCTTGTAAACGACGCTGTTGTACCCTACAGAGGAAACTTCCACCTTGTACGGGCCGCCGGCACGCATACCGACGATGTTGTACTGGCCGTTCTCATTCACAACGGCTCCATAGACAGTTCCGGAAGGCTCGTGTGTCGCTACCACAGCAGCACCGAGAGCCGGCTGTCCTTTCTCATCGGTGATACGTCCGCTGAGAGAGGACGTGGTCACCTGCGCATAGGCTAACGTACCTGCCAGCATCGCGATGCCGGCAAGAATTAGATGCTTAAATGAATAATTCATAAAAGTGATTATTAAAGTTTATTGCGCAAAGTTAGGTGATAAGTTAGAATTTTGAAAGCATAAAACAATTAAACTTCACATATTTCCGTGAAATTCGCTTTCCGGTGACAATTAAAACGTTGATTGTTTCAGAATATTTGCAGAATACGGAAAGGTGATGTATCTTTGTGCCCGGAATGTGGAGAGATTTGCCTGCTTGCAACCACGTTAAAAAATGCTAAAATATTGACAACGGCCGTCATGATGGGCGGCAACTTTTCATATCAATGTTTTGTGTTTTTGGACGTCTCCACTTCCGGGGGACGTTTTTTCGTGCCCGTCCATGTAAGGCGCGGGACAAAAAACGCAATATTGGTATAATATAATAAGATATTGACAATGAACTATTTATTTACATCAGAATCTGTTTCCGAGGGACATCCGGACAAGGTCGCCGACCAGATTTCGGACGCAGTCCTCGACGAATTCCTCCGCCAGGACAGTGAGTCCAAGGTGGCCTGCGAGACTTTCTGCAGCACCGGGCTCGTCGTCGTGGGAGGTGAAGTGAGGGCGGAAAATGCCTATGTGGACATCCAGACGACCGTGAGGAACGTCATCAACGGCATCGGCTACAACAAGGCCGACTACATGTTCGACGGCAATTCCTGCGGCGTACTCTCGGCAATCCACGAACAGAGCGCAGACATAAACAGGGGCGTTGTCCGTTCCGACCCTGAGGAGCAGGGAGCCGGAGACCAGGGAATGATGTTCGGCTACGCCTGCAGGGACACAGAGGACTACATGCCGCTTCCTCTCGCCCTCTCGCATCTGACCCTGAGGGTTCTGGCGGAAATCCGCAAGAAGCCCCCGGACCTGATGCCATCCCTCAGGCCTGACTCCAAGTCCCAGTTCACGGTCGAGTATGACAGCAACCACAGGCCGGTACGCGTTCACACGATAGTGGTGTCCACCCAGCATGACGAGTTCGTGGCCCCGTCACTCGGCAACATGAGCTGTGCCGATGCAGTGCGCCAGTACGGCCAGGAGCGCGTGGACAGGGAAATGCATGACAAGATAGAGAAGGATGTCCGCGAAATCCTGCTGCCGAAGGTCATCGCGGAGCTTCCTGAGGAGACTGCGGCATTGTTCAAGGGGGATTTCATCCTCCACGTGAACCCTACGGGCAAATTCGTTATCGGAGGTCCTCACGGGGACACCGGACTGACCGGAAGGAAAATCATCGTGGACACTTACGGAGGACGAGGCGCACACGGTGGCGGGGCATTCTCCGGCAAGGATCCGTCCAAGGTGGACAGGTCGGCAGCCTATGCCGCAAGATACATTGCCAAGAATCTCGTCGCGGCCGGAGTGGCAGACGAGGTGCTGGTCCAGCTTGCATACGCAATCGGAGTGGCCAGGCCGGTCAGCATTTTCGTGAACACATACGGGACCGCAGCCTGCGATGCATCGGGAAAACAGTTCGACGATGCTTTCATAGCAGAGAAAGTCGGGGAGATTTTCGACCTCAGGCCAGCTGCAATCATTGAGAAATTCGGATTGAAGAACCCTATCTATGAGCCGACGGCATCATACGGGCATTTCGGAAGGAAGCCATACAGGAAAGCAGTGAAGGTCATCCGTGACGGCAAGGAGGTGGAGAAAGTGCTCCAGTTCTTCGGATGGGAGCTGCTCGACAGCGTTGATCTGGTGAAGAATGCCTTCCGGGAGCAATAGCATTGCCTCCCGGCGGCAGAAATGCCGGTCAGGCTTACTCGCCCCGGGCCATCTCTCGCCTGAGATCCTTTTCCTTGATGGACTGGCGCTTGTCATAGGCCTTCTTTCCCCGGGCAAGGGAAATCTGGAGCTTGGCATAGCCGTTATCCGCAATATAGAGCCTTACCGCAACAATGGTGAGGCCCTTTTCTTTTACTTTCTGCTGGAGATGACGCAGTTCCCTCTTCTGCAGCAGGAGTTTGCGGTCCCTCAACGGCGCGTGCTGGCCCCATGAACCCCATGTGTAAAGGGCAATGTTGATTCCGCGGACATAGAGCTGGCCGCCTTCGAAAAAACAGAAGGCATCGGACATGGAAGCCCTGCCGGCACGGATTGACTTTATCTCCGTCCCGACCAGGACAATGCCTGCCTGATATGTCTCGAGGAACTCATAATCGAAAGAAGCCCTCTTGTTGTTCACCTGAACTCTGCTCTTCGCCTTCGGCATGATATAAGATATTGATTCCGCAAATATAGATAAAAAACTCAACACTCCGTCCAATGAATCCGGATACCCTTGCGCTCCATGCCGCGGAACCAGGTCATCTGGCGCTTGGCGAACTGATGTATCGCATTGCCCAGCAAGGTTTTCATCTCGTCGAGAGAAATGATTCCGAGCACATGCTGCGTGACGAATTTGTATTCCAGGCCATAATACATCAGGTCCCCGGCAGGCACTCCCCCGTCAATCAGCCCCTTCACCTCGTCGATCATTCCCTCCCTGATGCGGGCCTCGAGCCTTGCGTCAATCCTCCTGTTGCGCTCCTCCCGGCTTACCAATGTGCCGATATAATAAGTCTTCTTGGGCAGGAAACTTGTGCGCGTCACCGGATGAGTCTGTTGATACATAGCGATTTCAATGGCCCGGATAGCGCGTTTCCTGGTATCCAGGTCAGTGGTGTTGTGGAGTTGCTTCAATGAAGAAAGCATCGCCGTCAGTTCTTCCATGCTCTTGTCCTCCAGCTCCGCACGCAACTCCGGATTCTGGGGCACGTCCGGGAGTTCATAGCCGCATGTAGCAGCCTCGAGATAGAGCCCGGACCCACCGCAGAGTACCGGTATCCCGCCTCTTTCGACAATGTCCTTGTACGCCGCCTCGAAGGCCTTCTGGTATTGGTAAAGGTCGAACTTCGCCCCGGCATCCACGATGTCTATGAGATGGTACGGAATCTCCTCATATTCAGAGAGATCCTTCCCTGTACCGATATCCATTCCGCGATATACCTGCCTCGAGTCGCCCGACAATATCTCCGCCCCGGCACGCCCTTCCTGCTCCCCGCGCAGAGGGTTCAGGGTGCGCAGCCGGTTGAGTTCACGTGCCAGCCTCACCGCGTATTTGGTCTTGCCGGAAGCAGTAGGGCCCAGTACGCATATCAGGTCAATCTCACCGTTTTCGTACAAGCGCAACAGTTCTTCCGGCCTCACGGTCTCAGGCTCCGGAAGGTCGGCGATATAGGTATTTCCGTATGGATTCTTCTCCGGCATATCTGTCAGAACTGATGTCCGGGAAGGAAACGAGGAGCCTCGGCAGCACGCCAGGAAGCCGCGTCAAAATCCGGGTAAACGAAATCCCCTTCCCTGTCAATGGTGAATGCTATATAATTGATTTTGAATCCCTGCTTGAGGAAATTCTTCTCATAAAATGTCTGCACCTCGAACAGCGCGTCCACGGCGGAGTCCCCGCAGACTGATGAATATTCGGATGAATGCAGTGACTTCCTTCCGGCCTCGTCAGCAAGCGAATACAGGTCTGACGTACTCGCAAGAACCTTAAGGCCGTTTGCCGAGCAGACCGCCTTGGTATATTCATGGAGGAACGTGCTGTCAGTCTTGAGATGAATCACGCCTCCGGGACGGAGGAAACGCCTGTAGCGCTCGAGGAACATCGGGCTGGTGAGCCTGCTGTTCTCGCTCTTCATCTGCGGGTCGGAGAACGTCAGCCATATCTCTGACACCTCGCCAGGCGCGAAGAATGCCTCCACGAACTCTATCCTCGTCCTCAGGAATGCGGCGTTCTCCAGATGGTTCTCCGACGCGTACTTGGCACCTTTCCACATTCTTGCGCCCTTGATGTCCACCCCGATATAATTCATGTCCGGATTGCGCTCCGCCAGATCCACGGTGTATTCCCCCTTGCCGCAGCCGAGTTCAAGCACCACAGGACAATTTCTCCCGTGGAACATGAGCTCGTTCCAATGCCCTTTCACCGGATGGTCCTTGAGCCTGAGCGGACAATGTGAAAAGCCCGTGTTCTCACCCGGCTCACGCTCCAGGACTTCGGATGAGCCCGGCTGGAGAAGGCAGGAGAAAGTCTCGTTCTCGCTGAATCTTTTCAGTTTTCCATGTCCCATTATTCCCTGGTGATTTTAAGTCCTGTCCCGGTGATGCCATATTTGGACACCGAATCCGCCGGGACGGTCATATATAGTTTCCATATTCCGTTCTTCACAGGCCTGAGCCCTCTCCGGTAAGCGGCCGACACATTCTTCCCGAAATGAGAGAAACTGCTCACCCTTCCGCCGGTCAGGAGCACGCTTTCCTCATACACGGTTTTGTCCGGGGACTCCCACATCAGAATCACCGGCAGCGAGGAGAATCCGGAGAATACCTCGTCCCTGCAAGTGAATGCCGAATAAATGTCTATGGAATAGGTGCTCAGGGAATCCCTCATGTCCACATCGAAGACATAACGGCCAAAGCAATCCCTGTCCCGGTCGCGAACGAACTTCTCGACAGATGGCGGAGCCGAGCAGGACATGACTGCAACAGACGACACCACTGCCGTTACAAACCGCAGCAGCATCGAATGGAAGCGCCCTGTAACACTCTTATTCATTGCCTTTATGGACATTCTGCCTGCGGCGGCGGGCCTCTCCTTTCGGCTTGTCAGCAGCCTTCTTCCTGTCCTGGGCCTGTTTCTGCTGGCCTTTTCCGCCACGACGTTTCTGCTTCTTCGGCGTATCGAACCTGGTAATGCTGTCATCGCCCACCGCAGTCACGAACTCAGGAATTTCCGGCTCCGGCTCTGTCCTGAGAGACTCAGGCCTCTGGCCGTTCCTGTTCATCTTGATGATTTCCCTTACCTCAGCAGCATCGAGTGGATATACATTGGCGAGAGAGCCTTTTTCATAAGAAAAATACATGATTCCGCGGAGAATGTCCGTTTTAACGAGATATGCGAGACCATCCTGGAAATCAAGCGGTTCCGATACCTTTGGAATCCTGGACTGGGCATCCAGATAGGTGGCCACCTCATAGTTCAGGCAGCATTTAAGTTTCCCGCACTGTCCCGCAAGCTTCTGCGGATTCAGGGACAGGTCCTGGCAGCGCGCCGCAGCCGTGGTGATGGACTTGAAGTTGGTGATATAGTTGGCACAGCACAATTCCCTGCCGCAGACTCCGAGACCGCCGATGAGACCGGCCTCCTGCCGGGCGCCTATCTGCTTCATTTCTATACGGATACGGAATTCCTCGGCAAACACTTTGATGAGCTGGCGGAAATCCACCCTGCCGTCCGCAATGTAATAGAAGATGGCCTTGGTGCCGTCGCCCTGGAACTCCACATCCCCGATTTTCATGTCGAGTCCGAGCTCCACGGCTATCTGGCGCGCCCTGATCATCGTCTCCTGCTCACGGGCTATCGCCTCCTGCCATTTCTCCACGTCGAGCGGCTTGGCCTTGCGGTAAATTTTCCTGAACTCCGTCGTCTCCGGGTCAATGCCCTTGCAGCGCATCTGTCTTCCGACAAGCGGACCTTCGAGGGTGACGATTCCCAAATCGTGGCCGCTCTGCGCCTCCACAATCACCAGGTCACCCATCTTCACGCTCTGTCCTGAAGCATTGATATAGAATCCCTTGCGGGTATTCTTGAAGCGGACTTCGAAATAATCCGCATATTGTCTCTGGGTGACTCCCTGCAGCCAGTTGTAATCCTCGAGCTTGCAGCAGCCCCTCCTGTATGTACAGTTCAGTTCGTCATCGGCTCCGCGGGTGACAGTGCATCCGCGGCTGCAGTCGAACTGAATATTCTCATTATTATCCATAAAACCTGTATATAAATTCTTCACCTGACGCTGACGAACAGACGGTCCACCAGGTTGGTGAATACTATTTTCTGATTGACATTCCTCACAATCATATTGTGGGCCTTGCTGAAAGCCGACGATGCTCGTGCGCAGAACTCGTCCCCGCATCCGGCAGCCGCCTCTTCATAGAAGGCCATCTCGTCAGGCCTGATTCCGGACAGCCGCACCATACCCGACTTGAGCATATATATCTTTCTGATACACTCGCCTGCAAATTTACAAAAAGCTTTTTGTTTCTCACGCGAATCCAGCGCGGACATCTCGTCAGCACAGTCGAGTACCGCGGAAAGGTCACGTGAAAGCAGCCCGTCCATCAGCGAGGTGAACATATCCATCATCAGCACATTGCCGTCTTTCTCCGACAGACTGCGAAGGGCCACGCCGACACTTCCGGAAGCGAATTCCGCAGCATAGGCGGCTGCTTCCCCGTCAACCCCTGCCAGGGCCGGCAGTGCGGCGGCAATCTCCTCTTTCGTCGCCGGAAGCACCCTTATCAGCTGGCAGCGTGAGGAAATCGTCTTGAGCACCCTCTCCGGAGAATGCGTTATGAACATGAACAACGTTTTCTCCGAAGGCTCCTCCACTATCTTCAGCAGGCGGTTTGCCGCCTCGGTCTGCATCTTCTCCGGAAGCCATATTATCACGGCTCTGTATCCTTCTGAAAATGAAGACAATGACAATGCGTTCAATATATTCTTCGCCTCCGCGACAGCTATGTTCGAAGCCTTCTTCTCTATTCCGAGGGCTCCATACAGCTCGTTCTCCATGAAATATGGATTCCTCGCGAAAAGTTCGCGCCACTGCGTCAGGAAATTGTCCGAAGTCACTTTCTCCCCGGCGACCGGGAAAACGAAATGGATGTCTGGATGGATGAGCTTGGAAATCTGGTTGCACACCGGGCAGGTGCCGCACGAATCCCCGTCCCCGGAAGACTTGCAGTTCAGATACTGAAGAAATGCAACAGCCAGCGCCAATGCCCCGCAACCTTCGTTCTCATGAAAAATCATGGCATGGGGAACCCGGCCGCTGTCAGCCATCCTGACCAAAGCCTTCTTAACATCAGCGTTCCCTATGACATCCCCGAACTTCACGACTTTCTCTCCCCTACGAAATCAGCTATCTCACAGAGCATTTCAATATCTTTTCCGGAGCCGAGCGCCCGGAGGAAAATCTTCGCGTTGTCCACATACTCCTGAAGTCTCGCACGGGCATAGTCAATGCCTCCGTTCGCCTTGACGAAGTCGATTATCTCATCGCGGTGCTCCGCAATGGAACCTGTATCGGACAGCTTGTGACGTACTGGGTCAGCCGTCTCCTTGTCCACCGAGGCAAGTGCTCCGAGCAGAGGAAGAGTAATCTTTCCCTCCATGATATCTATGCCGACAGGCTTGCCTATGGCCTGTCCCCCGTCATAATCCAGTATGTCGTCCTGTATCTGGAAAGCGATTCCCAGGCTGCGTGCATAATTCTTGACAGCCTTCCTCTTCTCCGGAGAAGCCCCGACGGATATTGCGGCCGAAACGGCTGCAGCCTCGAACAAAGACGCCGTCTTGCTGAATATAATCCTATAATAATCAGGTTCTTTCGTATCACCCGAAGCTGCTTTCTGGAGCTGAAGCATTTCGCCTTCAGCAAGGTCCGAAAGGGTCTTGGAGAATAGGCGGATCACCTGGGATGAGGAATTTCCGCACTGGAGAATATTGTTCATCGCCTTCACGAGCCAGAAATCACCCAGCAGTACCGATGCCCTTCCGCCGAGAAGCGACATCACGGTCGGATTACCCCGGCGCTGTGTACTCCCGTCAGCTACGTCATCATGAAGCAGCGTGGCATTGTGCAGAAGTTCCGCCGCCGCAGCATATCGTATCGTATCCTCCGTAATGAACCCGCCGGAACAGGCTCGCGCGACGAGCAGGGAGAGGACAGGGCGGAGTTGCTTGCCGGAATGCCGGAGCAACGACTCATTGGTCTTGTTGAGCAGGACAATGTCCGATGCCAGCGACTCGCGGATGACTTTGTTCACCCGGTCAAGGTCCGTTTTCAGATATTCTTTTACGCCGCAGAAATCCATATCAAATCATAGCTTCAAGTTCCCCGACCGTGGACGGGAAAGAAATCAATTCCCTCGAGCCGGAATCAAGCATTCCGGTGGAGACGTAATAGTCCAGGAGTTCGATCAACTTGTCATAAAATCCACCTATGTTCAGGGCATATATCCTCCCGGAATATTTCCCGAGCTTGGCCAGGGTCAAGGTTTCCACGAGCTCGTCGAGAGTGCCTATGCCTCCCGGCAGGGCAACTGCCACGGATGTACCTTCACGCATCTTCTCCTTGCGCTCCGACATGGTATCGGTCCAGACAAGAGTCGTAAGACGCGGGAAGGTGTATTCTTCCATGAATCTCGGAAGTATGCCAACATGCTTCCCTCCGCAGCTCTCGACTGCCCCGGAAACCACTCCCATGGTCCCTTTCACGGTGCCTCCCGAGACTATCGTATAGCCCTTCGCACAAGCAACACGGACAAATTCCGCAGCCGCCTCGTTGAATTCAGGAGCAATGCCGCTGCTGGCGGAGCAGAATATCACAAGTTTCTTTTCCCCAGACATTTCAGAACAAGTAAGCGATGGAGATGGTAACTCCGTTGAAACTCTTGCCGTCCTTGAACGCGTCCTTGATCTGCGCCCCGACATTGTTCATCTTTCCGTTCTCATTGTACAGGGAGCCCAGATTCCAATAGTACTTGATGGATGCCTGGAGTTTCCAGATGTCCACTCCGGCTCCGAGGCCGAGTCCGTATTCCCAACGCGCAAGACCTGCCTTCTCGAATGAGGTGGTCTTCTCGGACACTCCTTCAAATGAACTTTTGGCCTTGGCCTTCACGCCATAGCCCACAAACGGCTCTGCAAATATGTACGGCCGGAAAGCCACGAGGTCCGGTCCCCACTGGACCTGGACCGGAATCTCCAGATAACTCACCGTGGCATTGACGTCGGAGATCTCAGCCTCACCAAAGTTGAGTTTCGTTCCTTTGGCCTGATAAAGGATTGACGGCTGGATTGCGAAGCCGAGAGCAATCGGCAGCTGGGCCGTGAATCCGAAATGGTATCTGCCCACGGAGTTGGCGTTCCAGTCCTTGACTTTGGCCGAGGAGGAAGTGAAACCTGCTGTCACACCGGCCCTGGCATGGCCCCTGGATGCGGCAAAGCCGTCCTGCGGCAAAATAGTCATTGCGAAAACTGCCGCAACGACGAGAGCTGTCATACGTTTCATGATTTCGAGTTTTAGATGTCTGCAGTCGTTTAGAGAAGGGCGTCAATCTTGGCCGTGATAGTTGCTTTTGGAGCAGCTCCCACGAGACGGTCCACCATCTGTCCGCCCTTGAAGAACAAGAGGGTAGGTATGCTGCGGATACCGTACTGGGCGGCTATCTCGTCGCAGTCATCAACATTGCATTTCACGATTTCGGCTTTGCCCTCATATTCGGAAGCAATCTCGTCCACCACCGGAGAGAGAGCACGGCAAGGGCCGCACCATGTAGCCCAGAAATCCACTACTACCGGAAGAGCTCCGGCGATAATATCCGAGAAATTCTCGTTTGTCACTACTTTTGCCATAATAATTCTGTTTTAGAGTCAACTATTCCACAAATATAAACAATTGGTGCGTCTTTCCAAAAAAACGCACCAATCAGTTCTATCTGTTTGAAGGCAGCGGGCTGCCTGCTGTTTCAGTATCAGAATGCCTGCGCGGCATCCCATGTGAACGCCCTCAGGCCGAGCATCGGGGTGGTCTCATCCTTGGCTTTCAGGTCCTCAAGGATGCCTGCCAACTTGTCCTCGTCGACGAAAACGAGGATGCCGTGATTCTGCTCCGGCCAAGCGTGATTGCCATAATGAGGGATTCCGTCTGTAGAACCGCGCCCGTCAATATTCAGCCAGCGAGTGAAACCTCTCTGTCCGTGGGCGTCCAGGACCTCAACGATTTCCTCGTTGTATGCCTGATTGTATGATATAAATATTGCTTTCATAACTGATTCATTATTATTTTGCTGCGGCAAGCTTAGCTGCCTTCTTCGCTTTGCGCCTCTCCTGCCTTGTGGCGAATACACAATATACGGTAGGAATCAGCACGAGGGTCACGAGGGTGGAGATGGAAAGTCCCCATGCCACTGTCACACCGAGTGACACCCACATCTCTGAACCTTCACCTGTTCCGATTGCCATCGGAATCATACCGAGGACGGTGGTCAGGGTGGTCATGAGAATAGGACGGAGACGGCTCCTGGCTGCCTCGACTGAAGCTTCGAGGATGCCCATTCCCCTCTCACGGAGAAGGATGGTGTAGTCAATCAGCACAATACCGTTCTTCACCACGATACCGATGAGAATCAATATACCGATGAGGGCTATGACGCTGAGTGCGGTATCCGTGATCCAGAGTCCGAGAATCACGCCGACGAATGCGAACGGCACTGAGAACATGATGACGAACGGACTCATGAACGACTCGAACTGGGATGCCATCACCATGTAAACCAGGATAATGATCAGGAGCATGAGAATACCGAGGCTCGTGAACATTTCCATCTGGTCCTCGAAGTCTCCGGCAATCTGTACTGAAAGCTCCGAAGGGATATCCATATTGTTGATGATCTGGTTGGCTGCTGCCACACCGTCGGACATCGCATGGTCGTCAGATATGATACCCTTTACGGTGATTAACCTCTGCCTGTTCTTGCGCTCGATGGTAGGAGGAACCTCCGTCTCGATGACATTGCCGAGGTCCTTCACCCTGATCGGTGAGCCGGATCCAGAGTAGATGATGATATTTTCGATATCTGCAACACTCGTCCTGTAATTGCGGGCATATCTTACCCTGATGTCGTACTCGTCACCGTCCTCACGGTAGTAGGAGTTCACTGAACCGCTCATTGCAGCGCTCACTGCGGCAGCCGCAGTAGTGGAGTTCAGACCGTTTGCGGCAAGCTTGGCCCTGTCGAAATCCACCTGATACTCAGGGGTATACTGGTCACGGCTGAGGGTAACCTCGGTGAATGCAGGATCAGCGAGAAGTTTCTCCTGAATCTCCTTCGCAACGGCGTCTGTGGTCTCGAAGCTGTAGCCGTAAATCTCAACCTCGACAGAAGGGGCACTTCCGGCTCCTCCCATACCCTCGGATACGGTAGCCTTGTGGATTTCAGGATATTTGTTGATGTTCTGGCGCACAATCTCGGCGATTTCACCGGTCGAACGCTCCCTGTCCTCCATACTTCCGAGGTTCACGTACATCGAAATGATGTTGGAACCGTTGGTACGCATACTTGCCATGGCGTTGTCGGAATCGGCCTGTCCGAACGTGTAGCTGCAGACGGTCATCTCAGGGATGTCGCGCACGAAGTCATTGTAGAGGCTTGCTGCGACAGCTCCGGTAACTTCCTGTGCCGTACCCGCATTGAGCTCGAGGGAAACGGTAACGAGGCCCTGGTCTGTCTTAGGGAAGTACTCGCTCTTGAGTTTCGGTCCGAGAACCACCACGAATGCCACGAGAATGCCGAAAGCTGAGAATATGACTGTCTTCCTGTGACGCACGGCCCAGTTGATCACCTTGGCATAACCGTTGGAGATGGCATTCAGGCCCTTGTCGATAGGGGTAAACAGCAGATTGTGAAGCTTTCCTTTCTTAGGATTGGCCTTGAGCATCCTCGAGCACATCATCGGCACGAGGGTGAGCGCGGCTGTGGTGGACACGATCATGATGAAGCTGACGATGAAGCCGAGCTGACGGAACATGATTCCAGCCATACCGGTCACCATGGTCAGAGGCAGGAACACGCAGAGCATGGTCAATGTCGAAGCGATGATGGAGATACCCACCTCACCGGTTCCATGCACGGCGGCCTCCTTCGGATTCTCTCCCCTCTCAATATGAGTGGTAATGTTCTCCAATGCCACGATGGCATCGTCCACAACCATGCCGATCGCAATGGAAAGCGCAGACATTGAGATGATATTCAATGTATTGCCTGTAGCGAACAGATAAATCAGGGACGCCAGCAGGGAAATAGGAATCGAAATGATGACGATGAACGTTGCCCTCCATCTTCCGAGGAAGACATACACGACGAGCATCACGACGAGGAAGGTGATCAGGATGGTCTCCTTCAGGGAGTTGATGGTATTGATGATGTTGTCGGAGCTGTCCATCACATTCGTGAGCTTCACGTCCGGCGGAAGGGTCTCCTGTATCTTGACAAGCTCCTTCTTCACGGACCTGATCACGTCCACCGTGTTGGCTCCGGTCTGTTTCTGGATGGAGATCTGGGCGGCACGGATTCCGTTGGTGATGGCCTCCTGCTCCTTTTCTGCCATGTCGTCCACTATCGTTGCGACGTCACGGAGATAGATGGCATTTCCGTCACGGTATCCGAGAACGATGTCGAGAAGCTCTGACGGGTCCTTGAACTCCTTCTGGATACGGAGGGAATATGTCTCCGAACCTATGTCGATGTTACCGCTCGGAACGTTCCTGTTTTCGTATGCGATGATGGATGAGACCTGGGAAATTGACAATCCGTAAGCCTGGAGCTTGTGAGGGTCGCAATATACCTGAATCTCACGGGTAGGAGCTCCCGACACGTTCACGGAGCCTACACCCTTGACTCTGGCGAGAGGCGTGGAAAGCTTGTCGTCCAGAATCTTGTTCAGTCCCGGCAGACTGTGTTCAGCGGTAGCCGACATGATGTAAATCGGCAGGTCATCCATACTGAACTTGAAAATCACAGGCGTCGAAGCCTGGTCCGGAAGCGAGGAATTCAGGAGGTCCAGCTTATCCCTCACATCATTCGTCGCGACGTCGATGTCCACTCCGTAATTGAATTCCAGAATAAGCATCGAAATGTTTTCCTTTGACCTCGAGGTAATGTCCTTGAGGTCGCTCACACCGTTAAGTCCGTTCTCGAGGACCTTGGTGAGGTTGGTCTCTATATCGGCAGCACTTGCACCCGGGTAAGCCGACATCACCATGATGACATTGGCATCGAAGTCCGGGAACTGCGCGATAGAGATGTTTATGAACGAGAACACTCCGAAGATGGCGAATGCCACGAAAAGCAACGTGGTCGTCACCGGATTGTTCACCGCTGATCTGTATATACTCATGATTGATTGCGCTTGAAATTACTGTACATTTACTTTATCGCCGTTCTTGAGGCTTGCCTGTCCCTTCACGACGATCTTTTCGCCCTCGCCGAGGCCGCTGAGGATTTCATATTCCTCTTCAAAATGACGTCCGAGGGTCACGACACGCTCACTGACAGTGTTGTCCTCCTGGAGAACATATACCGAACGGATTGCGGAGCCCTGCTGCTTCACGATGCAGTTGTCAGGCACTGTCACGCTGGGGGTCACACCGAAGAGAACCTTCACGCGGGCATACATTCCCGGCCTGAGGGCATGGTCTGCATTGGCGACCTGGATTTCTGAAGTGAAGGTATGGGTGGAAGGGTCGATGGTAGGATAAATCCTGCTGATGCGTCCTGCGAAAGTCCTTCCCGGGATGGCATCCACGGTAATCTCAACAGAATCATTTTTCTTCACCTTGGTGTAGTCGGCCTCGGAAATGCCCACAAGGAGCTTCACCGGAGTAATCTGCTCCACTACATATATAGGATTGCCCGTGTACATGTCTCCCCTGTCATAGTTCCTTGCGGAAATGACGCCGGAGATAGGGGAACGGAGAATCGTGTTCTCGAGAATGTTCTCGTACTGGCTGCGGGTCACGTTGTACTTGAGCTCCATGGCGTCGAGGTCTGACTTGGACACTCCGCCCTCCTCATAGAGGCCCTTGAGACGATGATACTCGAGGGAGTCATTGGTCATGGAGAGCCTGGTCTGGTTCAGGGATACGTCATCCATCTTGGCCACAATCTGGCCTGCACGCACGAAATCACCTACCTCGACATAAATCTTCTGAATCCTGGAAGGACTCTGCGGGGCTATATTGTTGGTCGCGTAAGCTTCTACTGTAGAGGTATATACATCCTCCTGAGGTACGTCTTTGGCGGTCACTGCCATGACACTGACGCTGGCAATTCTCTCCTGGGCGGTCTGCTGCTCTGCCGTTGTGCTTGATGAATTGCCGTTTCCGCAGCCTGCAACCATTGCAAGCGTTCCTGCGAAAATAAAAAATCTAACTGCTTTCATATTTTGTTACTTCTATTATTATCGGTTTTCAAGATCCACGTTGCCGCAGTCATCGATGAAGTCATATCCCATGATCTTCTCGAGATTGGACTTGGCGACCACGAATTCATATACTGTCTGTGACACCCCGAGGCGGGCCTGTGTCAGGGCGAGCTGTGCGTCGTTGAGCTCGGTGATGGTGCTGCGTCCCACATTGTAGGATTTCTCGGCGATGCTGTATGCCTTCTCGGCAGTCTGGACAGCCTCCTCGGCAGCGGAGAAGCTCTTTATCTGGGTCTCCATCGTATTGAGATACTGACGGATACCTATCTTGAGCTGGCGCTCGGTATCGGCCATCTGGATGTTCAGCTGCGAAGCCTGCACCTTGGCCTGGCGGAGATCGTTCCAGCGTTTTCCGCCGGAGAAGATAGGGATATTGAGGCTCAGTCCCACGTAAGAATAAGGAGTCCACCTGTAATTGCTGAACTTGAAGTCATTGGTCATCGCGGTCTCCATATATGCGAAGCTCACTGCGAGAGTCGGGATGTAGGCGAATTTCTGGAGCTTGATATTTGCAGCAAGTTCCTCTGCCTGAATCGCGAGCTGGCGCATCGTAGTGTTGTATTCGAGGGATACGGACTCGTTCAGGGACGGGTCATAGGTCATGTCGGCGGCATAGTCCCCGATGGTGCCTGCCACGTCGATTTCCTGGTCGAGTTCGACTCCCATGACGGCCTTGAGCTGCCACAGGGCGAGAATTACGGAACTCTCGGCATTGTACACATTCGGGATGGCACTTGCCACGGTGGACTTTGCCCTGGTGTAATCCAGTTCGGAAGCCTTCTGTGCATTGTAGCGCATGCGGGTCTGCTCGAAGTTTCTCACGGCATTGTCATACACCTCTTTATAAACATTGAGAGCTTCCTTGGCGAGAAGGACGGCGTAATATGCCTGCTTCACCTGGGTGACCATGTCGAGCCTGGAAGACCTGGCCTTCTCGACCGCAAGCTCAACTTCCATTCCGGAAATCTTGATGCTCTTCCAGAGCTGGGCGTTGACAATAGGCATTGCAGCCGTGAGACCTCCGGAATACGAGTTCCATCGGCCGACTTCGATTCCGCCGCCGCTTCCGAATCCCCCCGGAGCCGGTGAGCCCTCCGAACCTGTTCCGTCACCGGTTTCTCCGCCGGTCTCTTCGGAACCGCCCATGAAGTCGCTCATGTCCATGTCCATGTACATTACCTGTTTCTTGATGGTCCTCTGAAAGGAACCTGTGAGATCAATCTGAGGGAAAAGAGATGCGTAAGTGCCTTTTCTGGCATAGCCTGTCCGTTCTATTTCCTTGTCTGCCACGCGCACTGACGCATTTTCACTCAATGCGATTTTCAGCGCGTCTTCCAATGTGATGACCGTCGCGGTCTTCGTCGTGTCCACTTCATGCGCCATCGCGCTGAGTGACATCAGTACCGAGCCTGCAACCAGCAGCAATCCCGGGAATTTCATTTTCATACTTATCAATTTAATCTACTTAAAAACACTTTTCGAAGCAATTGCTTTTTCCGGGCTCACACCCTGAAATCAGCACACGGGGCTGCAAAAATACAAAAAACACACCACCACAGGAGAAAAAATGACCAAAAATATTCGCATTATGGTCTTTTTTACCCTTAAAACAATTAGTATGACGAAATTTTACCCGAAAATATCTATCCATTCGTGCTCTCCGCCCCACAATTCGAGGAAACGGACAAAGCCCTGATATGACACTATGACACTCGCCGTGTTGTCACAAGGATGGAAACTGACCCTGTCAGCCTTGCGCAAATCGCTGTCGATGAAGAATTTCACGCGATGACCGTTGGGAAACAGCTCCTTGATGCTGACATCCTGACGCACGTCCTCGAAAACCGGGGCCATATCAGGAGAGGAATCGGCAGGACGAGCCAGGCCGATGTCATTGATAAGTCCGAAAGGGGAAACCGACCCGGGATGCAGGCCGAGACAACGCACCATCCTCTCCTCCGATGCGAAAGAGAGCTTTCCCTGCCTGAGCATGTGTTCGAGGGTGTGGATATCAAGATTCTTGTGGCACTCGAAAGAGATGAGATAATGCCTGTTGCCCTTGTGGTTGCGCATGAAAAGATTCTTGCAATGGACCGCTGAAAGGCTTTTCCAGTATTCCAATGCAATCTCGATGGTAGGAAGCGGCGGATGACGGTACATCTCGTAATCGATGCCGTTCTTCTCGAGGAAATCCGTGACTTTCCTTATCCTCGCGGTTATCTCCGGGTCCTGCAGGATGGCCGACAGGTCCGCTCCTTCCATAATTGTCTGGTGCATAGGCTTATTCTATGACAATGACCTTGCGTAATGTGTGGTTTCCTTCTTCCTGGGGGTCTCCTCCGGATGTACGACACAGGCCGGCTGCTTCCTGATGTATGCATATACGAGGAAGCCTATGCCGAGCAGGACGAACGGTATACTTAGAATCTGTCCCATATTGAGCAGCATGTCGTTCTCGAAATCAACCTGGGGCTCCTTGATGAACTCTATCAGGAAACGGGAGCCGAAGCAGATGATGAAGAAGAGGCCTATGAACGTTCCCCTATAGAGTTTCTTGTAGCCGAATTTATACAGGGAAACCAGGAGGACGCCGAGAAGCAGATAAGTGAGCGCTTCATAAAGCTGGGTAGGATGTTTCGGCTCGGTCTCCCCGCGCAGGTCGAAAACGAATCCCCATGGAAGGGATGTTACATCACCGTAAATCTCTGAATTCATGAGGTTTCCGAGGCGGATGAAAGTGGCTGCGAAAGCCACGGCAATGCAGAGATGGTCGAGCATCCAGACGAAGTCGAAATTGTTCTTTCGGCCGTAATGATGTGCATACCACCACATTGCGATGAGCAGCGCAATAGTGCCTCCGTGACTGGCGAGTCCTCCTTTCCACGGCATGAATATCTCCCAGAAGCCTTGCCAGCTGCCGAAATAATAGTCCGGCTGGTAAAATATGCAATGTCCGAGCCTTGCGCCCACGATGGTGGCTATCAACAATGTGTACAACAGGGAATCCAGCAGGTCCTCGGTCACGCCCTCGCGCCTGAAGAACCATCTGAAAATGAACCAGCCGAGAATGAATCCGGATACGAACAATACTGAATACCACCGGAGGCCGAAGCTTCCGATATGGAGCATCACCGGATCGACATTCCAGTGGACGAATAGGAGATCAAGCATTTGTGAAATATTTTTTCAGCTACAATATTCTGCTAATATAGCGTTAATCGTGGAAACGGCAAAAAAACGGCCGTCAATATTTCCGGTAAGGTTCCTTCATCATGTTCAAAGTCTTCGGTATCCAGACCCTGTAACGTCCGGACGGGTCCCAGTCATTGCCGGAAGAGCCGAAGTCGCAGAACATCACAGGGCGTGGTTCATTGGCTCCGCTGCCTTCCAGGTCGGTTCCGGTCACCATAGGCACCTTCATCGTCAGCCACATTCCGGATTCAGCCGGGGCATATTCCGGCACAGCCTGCACGATGCCTTCCGTATCAGTCTGGATCACAGCGCATTCATCCACATCACCGTCATTGAAACGGCTGTCCCTCGCGAACACGACCGGCCCGCGTACCACTGCCTCATGGAACCCGCTCCTCTCGACGACAGTACGGATATCGAGATCCATCGTCACCACATCTCCCCTCTTCCATGCCCGGTCTATCGCAAGATATCCGCCGTCCAGTACAATCCCGACAGGTTCTCCGTTCACCTGCACCGAAAGCCTGCTGCCCGACCATTGCGGGATGCGCAGATTCAGGCGGAACCGCACGGGCTTCTCCGGGGTAACCTCCACCACGACATTGCCGTCAACGGGGCAAGAGGAGTGCATCGACAGCGATACTTTCCGTCCGTACATCAGGACATCGGCTCCGGATTCGAGATAGAGATTCACATTGACGGCGTCACCTTTAACCTGCCAGGCTACTTTCGGAATGAGTGCGAACGCCCGCGGTCCGTTGGCATTGCAGCAATTGATGTCCATCCCGCACTGGTGCTCCCCTTCGGTGCGCCTGCCTTCGAGGGGGCTGTATTTCGATATCTGCGAGCCGTCGTCCTTCATCGCGGCCATGAGCGCATTGTACATCGCCCTCTCGAACGCATCCGCATACACCGAATTTCCGGTCAGGGCTAAAAGCCTGGCACAGAACTGCATCCATGTGAATGTGACACAGGTTTCCATGGTGTGATACGCGGGAAGTGTCTGGTTCTTGCGGCCCTCATACCAGCATTCGAATGCGGCCCCGGAACCTGCGATGTTTATCTCGTCTGACATTATCGAGGCGGCTGTCATCTCTGCGGCACGGAAAAGGAGGGAGTCTCCGTTGACCTTCCCGAGCTCCACCAGCCCTTCGTAGCAGGACATCATCTCGTAGGCTTTCATTCCGTTGTCATAGCTCCACCAGGACTTCGGATATTCGGAACGGCGCGACACCGGAACCCCTGCAAGAGCCTTCCTGACGAGCCCTGAACGGCCTTCCTGCTCCATGGAAGCTGCTATTTTCTCCGCAAAATCGAGATAGCGTTTCTCCCCGGTGGCATTGTACAGATACACCACCGGCTCCAGCACCGAGCAGCTTGCCATGCCGAAATAATTGCCGGTCGCGGATATGTCGGCACCTCTCTCGTCCAGTTCGCGCATCAGATGGTCAATGACCCTGCCGGCGGCATCCAGGGCACGTGCATCCCCGCTGACGCGCCAATATGCCAGCAGTGCGAGAGTGCTGTATTTCCTGCCCCAGATATCCCAGCTCTTGAGCCTGTCTTCCGGCTTGTAATTGCCGATGTAGCCGTCCTCATGCTGGGTGGCCATGAAAGCCTCTGCAGCCGACTGTATCTTGCTGAACAATGCCGGATCGCCGTTGTACTCGTAGGCGGACACTGCCCCGAGCATCCATTTGCCAAGAAATTCGGACTGCCATTTCCGGCCTTCCGTCAGATGCCTGAAAGGCTCCACGAGAGCGTCCGCGTCCTCTTTCATCACGCGTTCCCTGATACACAGGTCAATCCTGTCCCCTACATGGCCGCCGATTCTCACCCTGGTCAATGAGTTTTCGGGAGCCGTCCCGGACCGGGCGGCGATGACGGCATGTATGCCGATGACGCAAAGCAAAATTTTTCCCAACCGCATAATTATCTGTATTTCATCATCGCAAAGATAGGAATTTGATTCGGGTATCATGAACCGAAATGGACTTTATTTAATTTGTTATTTTTCAGGTTAACTCCTAACTTTGACGAAAACTGGCTGCGAATGACGAGAAAAACCATACCCGAGCTTTCATTCCTGTTGACGGAGGTCGAGAAAAAGTACGGCAGAAAGCTCTCGACGGCGACCGACTTCGAATCATTGTCCGTCGTCATCGAGATGAACACACGAGCCTATATCTCCGCATCCACCCTCAAGAGGCTCTGGGGATATGTCACTATGAACCCCACACCGAGAATCTCCACTCTGGATATCCTGTGCAAATTCATCGGGCACAAGGACTTCAAGTCATTCTGCACATCCCTCAAGGACACCAGTTCGTTCAATTCCACATTCTTCACATCCAGATGCATGGACACATCCGACCTGGGGACAGGAGACATCGTGAGAATTGGCTGGGCTCCGGACAGGGAGGTGAAGATGGAATACCACGGGGAGCACCGGTTCCGCGTAACGGAATCGGCCAACTCCAAGCTTCTTCCCGGAGACGAATTCGAAATCACACACATAATGCTGGAATACCCTCTGTACATATCCCGGATACTCAGGGACGGGAATTACACCCCTCCTTATGTCGCAGGGATGAACGGAGGAATCCTGACGATAAGGATCGAGAAATGAAACTGAATGTACTGATACTCGCCCTGCCGGCTTTCTTCGCCATATCTTTGATTGCGGGATGCTCCGGAGACAAGGAGATTCCTGCCGAACCGGAAAGGATTCCGCTCAGGATTTCCACGGAAATGCGGACCAGGGCATCCGACAGCGGATATGAAAAGTCTGATGTCGTGGGCATATATGTGGTGAACCGGGAGGACGGGACGGCTGCGGAACTCAAGAATTCCGGCAACCACTTGGACAACATGGATTTCACATTCGACGGGACGGAATGGAAAGCCGGGAAGGAGGTATATTGGAAAGACGAGACAACTCCTGCCGACTTCTATTGCTATTACCCGTACAGGAACGGGGTCACGGACGTGTCCGCAGTCCCATTCGGAATCGTCACTGACCAGGGCACCGTGGAGAAATACAAATCCGGAGAGCTCCTGTGGGGCAGGGCTGAAGGGGCGGCACCTTCCGAAGACCCTGTACAGATAATGACCAATCACGCCCTCAGCAAACTGGTCATTTCCGTGTTGCCGGGCAAGGGATATGACGACGCTTCGCTCGCGCAGGAATCCATCTCGGTGACAGTCTGCGGGCTCAGGACCGGATGCAGCCTGGACCTCCGGACAGGCAAGGTCACGGAGACCGGAAGCGTCGGGGAGATAACACCCCTGAAGGACGGCAACGTATGGAAAGCCCTCGTTGTCCCGCAGAAGGTCACGGACGTAGAGCTTGTGAAGCTCAATGTGGGAGGTATTCCGTATTCGCTCGTGCAGACTGCCGTCTTCGAATCAGGGATGCAATACAGCTGCTCCATCAAGGTGAACCGGCTCGGGGAAGGTGTCAATATCGGAATCGGGGAATGGGAGGACAGCGGAATTGATTATGGTGGAACAGTAGAATAATTTTCACAAAATCGGAACAACCTGCAGATCATGATTTCAGGCAAGGCTCTTCTTTCAGTCATCAGCGCGGCAGCCGCATTGTCGGCCGCAGTCTGCTCATGCTCTGCCGGGGAGGACGCCCTGCAGCCCGGGGCTGACGGGAAAATGCCGATCTGCCTGTCCGGGGAGATTACCGCGAATCCTGCAGTGAAGGCTGACGTCAACGGATTCAGCGACAATGACGTGGTAGGAATCTATATCGTCGACTATGACGACGATGTTCCGGGAGATTTGAAGGACTCCGGGAACCGCGCGGACAATCTCATGTTCACTTTCGACGCCAAGTCCTACATCTGGAATCCGGCATACGAGGTTTACTGGAAAGACGGGCACACCCATATTGACATCTACGGATATTATCCTTACGGCAGCCCTGCCGATGTGGAGAATTATTCATTCGAAATAGAGAAGGACCAGGGCCGGGAGGCGGCATACGGGAAGCCCGGAGGATATGAGGCAAGCGATTTCCTGTGGGGAAAGGCCTCCGATATCGCCCCGACTGACCAGGTGATAAAAATCAGGTTCAGCCACATGATGGCCGCAGCCCGGGTGACCCTGATGGAAGGTGTGGGATTCGAGGACGGGGAATGGGACGCAGCTCAGAAGCAGGTCGTCATTACCAGTACCACGAGGCAGTCCCTGATCGACCTGAAGACCGGCCGGGTTACTGCATCGGGAGAAGCATCCGAAGAAGGAACGGTGCCGAAGAAGGAAGGCAATGATTTCAGGGCGATTCTGGTGCCCCAGACCGTTCCGGCGGGCAAGCCGCTGATGAGCATCACCATAGGCGGAAATACCTGGTATTTCAGGAAAAACGAGGACTTCACATACGTTCCTTCCCGCCAGCACAGTTTCTCCATCACCGTGAGCAAGCGCACAGAGACAGGCGAATATGTCTTTGAGATTGCAGATGAGAGCATTATTGCGTGGGAAACTGATTCGGACCTGCACGATGCCACTGCGAGGGAATATGTCATAATCGATGTCTGGAAGCCAGGGACGCTGGAAGAAAGCATCATTGAGTCCGGAAAGGACCCCGGAAGCGTCAGGAACATGAAGGTGACAGGATGGATTTCGTCGAGGGATTTCGCCACGATGAAATACCACATGCCGAAGCTGTCTTCCCTCAACCTGAAAGAGGCCCGTATAATGGCCGGTTCCAAGGGGACTCTGGAAGACGGGAACGGATACCTCGCAAACGAAGCCGGGGAGATTCCAAAATACGCGATGTTCGGATGCCAGTCCCTTATGAGGCTGATACTCCCGGACAACCTGAAGTCCATTGGAGCAGAATCTTTCTACGGGTGTTCCCTCCTGACCGGGTCGCTTACGATTCCCGAAGGGGTGGAGACCATCGGATACGGGGCATTCCGGGGATGCAGCTTCACAGGGAATCTGGTCCTGCCTATGTCCCTGAAACAGATTGGGGCCCAGGCATTTCTCGGAAACAGTTTCTATTGCGAGCTGAAACTTCCGGAGAATCTGGAAATCATAGAGAATGAAGCCTTCTATGACTGCGACAAGCTATTCGGCAGGATTGTCCTGCCGTCCCGCCTTGCCAAGCTGGGCTACGGGGCCTTCCACAATTGCAACGGAATCTCCGGAGGCCTTGAGATTCCCCAGACCCTGACCAATCTGGAGAATGAGATTTTCAGCTCCTACCGTTCCAACCCGAATATGAACGGGACTCTCGTACTCCATGACGGAATCGAATCTATCGGGGCGGCGGCCTTCAAGGGAGCGGCCTTCAGGGGAGAGCTGAAACTTCCGAAAAACCTTACCATGGTGATGGACAATGCCTTCAACGGATGCGATTTCTCAGGGACATTGGTCATCCCTAAATCCGTGATGGCCATAGGAGCCGGTGCATTCAGCGGAAACTGGAGGCTTACCGGAACCGTGACTATCAACCAGGAGATACAGAGCATCGGCAACAATGCCTTCTACGGATGCAGGGGAATCGAGGGCGTGATATTCGAAAACGGGGTAGAGGTCATCGGCAGCGGGGCTTTCAGCAATTGCTCGGGGATAAACAGGATTGTCTGCAAATCGTCCACTCCGCCCAATGTGCTGGAGGGAGCCTTCGACGGGGTCCCGAAGGATGCTTTCACTCTCGAGGTACCGGCTTCAGCTGTCCAGAAATATCAGGTCGCCGAAGGATGGAAGGATTTCAAGAGAATATCGGCATACCGGAACCTCTCAGTCAGTCCCGCTACGGCCGGAGCCATAAACACTTCAGTGACAAGGAGCCTGGCACTCAGTGCCGAAGGGGAATGGTGCGTGGAAATCTGCCCCGACTGGATAAGTCTCGACAAGATGTCCGGCAACGGCAAGACGGAACTGGTCCTGACATTCTCCCCTCTGGCTTACGGGGCGGGAGACAGGGAAGGAGAAGTAGTGTTCCTGCTCAAGGACAAGGAATACAGGACGGTATGCAAGGTGGCGCAATATGACTGCCGGCAGGAGGAAGATGAATTCATCACCATGAACAGGGCGACCAGGGGAAACGGCATCAACATTGTCTTCCTCGGTGACGGATACAGCGCCAAGGACATAAAGGACGGCAAACTTGCCGACAATGTCGGACAGGCATTCAGTCATTTCTTCGACATTGAGCCTTACCGCACATACAAGGATTATTTCAATGTGCATACCGCCGTTTCAGTATCGGCAGAGTCCGGCATCGGCGGGGTCAATACGATAGTACAAAACAAGTTCAGCACCACGGCAAAAGGAGACCAGATGCTCGGCGGAAGGAACGGGGAAAGCGACTTCCGGTCAATAATGGACTACGTCTGTTCGCATATCAGCGGTCTGGACCTGGACAGGACATTGGTGGTGATGGTACCGAACACTGG
>SAMEA3663026__coassemble_328_pt1 | contig 36520 bp, 28 predicted proteins | sample SAMEA3663026__metabat2_low_PE_017 | metagenome-assembled genome bin SAMEA3663026 (sample SAMEA3663026) | pig gut metagenome | biome: pig gut; feature: pig-associated habitat; material: faeces | place: France | collected 2012
CGCCCTATGCCATACAACGGCCAGCTGAAAGTGACCACTGCGAAATATTACACTCCGAGCGGCCGCTGCATCCAGGCCATCGACTACAGCAACCGGAACGAGGACGGCAGCGTGGGACATATCCCTGACTCGCTGACTCATGAATTCAGGACGGCACACGGCAGGCCGGTACGGGACGGAGGCGGAATCACTCCTGATGACACGCTCTCATATACAAGATACAGCCGGCTGGTTTATTCCCTGGTACTGAACGGAATTATCGACCAGTACGCCCTGGAATACGGCAAAAAGCATGAAAGCATCCCGGCTCTCGAGGATTTCCATTTCGGGGATGCCGACTACGAGGATTTCGTGAACTATGCAATAGACAAGAAGTTCGACTACAGATCCACCGCCAAGGCAATGTTCGACCAGATGAAGTCCGAGCTCGAGAAGGACGGGATGGCCGGGCAGATGAAAGACCAGCTTGACGCCCTGGAGAAATGCCTGAATATCGAGAAACGCGAGTTCCTGATGCTCAAGAAGCAGGAAATCATACCGTTCATAGAGGAGGAGATTGCGACCCGCTATTATTATCAGGAAGGCGGCATACGGGTCCGCCTGAGATATGACAGGCAGCTCAAGGAAGCATTGACCAGGCCATTGATAAAGTTTTAGTCCGGAAAGTCAATGGATTATCATTCGGAATTGTTATCTTTGTGTTTTGAAAGCAATAAGATGACACGACTCAAGTTTCGCAAGCGAAACAACTGCTTTTGAGGCCGAATGGCCGAGGGTAAGTCCCTTTCCCGGGGAAAGGGATTTAGGAAAAGGGTAGCGTACATATTGTGCGTTGGCCTTTGCTCGCATTGAGCGACAGTTCCTATGAAAAACTATAATTTGAGACTTGAAGATTTGAATTATACAATTGAAAGTATAACATACAAAATAAATTAGTATTATGAAGTTTTTGACAAATGACAAACTGACAATCGTCGGTGCTGCCGGAATGATCGGATCCAACATGGCACAGACCGCCATGCTTCTCGGTCTCACCCCGAATCTCTGTCTTTATGATGTTTATGAGCCGGGCCTCAAGGGTGTGGCTGCTGAGATCAACCACTGCGCTTTCGAAGGAGCCAACATCACATGGACCACAGATCCAGAAGTGGCTTTCTCAGGAGCAAAATACATCATCTCTTCAGGCGGTGCCCCACGCAAGGAGGGCATGACCCGCGAGGATCTTCTCAAGGGCAACTGCCAGATCGCCGAGGACTTCGGAAAGAACGTGAAGAAATATTGCCCTGACGTAAAGCACGTAGTTGTCATTTTCAACCCTGCTGACCTCACTGGTCTCGTAGTGCTTCTCCATTCAGGCCTGAAGCCTTCACAGGTTACCACACTCGCAGCTCTTGACTCTACACGTCTCCAGACTGCCCTCGCTGAGGAATTCGGCGTCCAGCAGTGCACTGTTACCGGCTGCAACACTTACGGCGGACACGGTGAGCAGATGGCTGTATTCGCTTCCCAGGTGAAGATTGACGGCACTCCGCTCTCAGAGCTTCTCGGCACCAAGCTTTCCGAGGAAAGATTCGCCGAGATCAAGCACAATGTCATCCAGGGCGGTGCAGAAATCATCAAGCTCCGCGGACGTTCTTCATTCCAGAGCCCTGCCCTCAACGCAGTGAAGATGATTGCAGCTGCCATGGGCGGTGAGAAATTCACCTGGCCTGCAGGTACTTACGTAAACAACGAGAAGTATCACAACGTGATGATGGCTATGCCTACGGTAATGGATGAGACCGGTGTTCACTACGGTGAAATCAACGGAACAGCAGACGAGCTCGCAGCTCTCGATGCATCCTACGCTCACCTCTGCAAGATGCGTGACGAGATTATCACCCTCGGTATCATCCCTGCAGTAGCTGACTGGAAATCCGTCAACCCGAACCTGTAAGCCACAGGCATACAGCTGATACATAGACAGATGGTCAAGGAGGACTTCGACATGAAGGATTCCTTGACCATTTTTTGGAATTTATTCCTATCTTTGCAAAAACGAACAATAAATGAACTGCAAAACCTTATTTTGCCTGTGCGCAGCACTGCTGACCATCTGTTCCTGCGATTCCGGCAGCGAAAAAGAACCAATCCCGACAAAACTTCCGGGTGTAGAATTCATCCAGAGCGAGGAAGTGTCCGACAGTCCTCTCACTCTGGCATTTTCATGGATGCCGGTGGACTATGCCGACAACTATAAGTACAGCCTCTATGAATTCGTTGAAGATTATAGCTCCCAGACCGGCATCGACGGCACCGACCTCGAGTTCATCATCAATCTCGGATGCGGTGACAGCGGCCAGTACACCTGCTACAACAAGATCATCGACAGCACACAGTATCTCGCCAGCCCTATCATCACCGACAGGAACGGCAAGAATGTCACCTCCGGTACGCTCAAGTTCGCGTCAGACGGTTTCAAGCTGACTATTCCTGACTACGGCGAAGGCCAGTACCTCACCTACGGTCTCTTCGAATACGGCACCAAGACCTTTGCCGACAAGACCGACAAGGGCTACATTTCCCTCGCCGATCTTTCAGTCGTACGTAAATAATAAATACAATCTACAGCCCGCGGGCACGGACGAGGGCGTCCGGGTCAGGGTCTGCGCCGCGGAACTCGCGGTAAAGGGTCATAGGCTCCTCGGAACCGCCACGGGCAAGGAAGATATCACGGAACCTGGCAGCAACCTTAGGATTGTAAAGTCCTTTGGACTGCCAGTATTCGAATGCATCCTTGTCGAGGACCTCAGCCCACAGATAGCTGTAATAACCGGCATTGTAGCCGCTGTTGAAGATATGGTTGAAATAGGTGCTCCTGTAACGAGGAATGATTTCCCCTATGAGGCCCATCTCGTCGCATACGGACTTCTCGAACGCAGCCACGTCGAAAGACTCCCAGTCGGTGTCATAAGGGAGCTCGTGCCATTTCATGTCAAGTATCGAGGCGGCCGCAAGTTCGGCGGTCATGAATCCCTGATTGAATTTGGAAGCGTTGTTGATCTTCGTCACCAATGAATCAGGTATCACCTCGCCGGTCTCGTGGTGGAATGCATAGGTTGAGAGAATCTCAGGCTGGAATGCCCAGTTCTCGTTGATCTGGGAGAATGTCTCCACGAAGTCGCGGGCAACATTGGTACCGCTCACATCCTTGTAACGGCATTTCGAGAGCATTCCGTGCAATGCATGTCCGAACTCGTGGAAAGCCGTACCGACCTCGTCGATAGTAAGGAGGCCGACAGAGTCGTCAGGCTGGGTGAAGTTGCAGACATTCACCACGATAGGCCTTACGTCATTGCCCTGTGCATCCACGTGCTGCTCCCTGAAATTGCTCATCCACGCACCGCCGCGCTTGGTGCTGCGTGGAAGATAGTCAGTCATGAACCAGCTGAGAAGCGAGCCGTCGGAATCGGTCACCTTGAATGTCATGACCTCAGGATTGTAAACCGGAAGGCCTGAAGCCGGCTCGATATGGATTCCGTAAAGCCTCTCCGCAGCCCTGAACACACCGTTGCGGACATTCTCAAGCTGGAAATATTGCTTCGTGACATCCTCATCCAAAGCATAATGCGCCTTGCGGACCTTCTCTGCATAATACCACCAGTCCCATGGCTCGATGCGGCTGCCTGCCGGAAGAAGGCCGGCCCTTACATCCTCGTCCATGAACACCTGCATGTCCACAATCTCTTCCTTGGCCTTGGCTACCGCCTTCTGCATTATCCTGTCGAGGAACTGGTCCACGGTCTGATGGTCGTGGGCCATCTTGTCGGCAAGAATGAAATCCGCCGAGCAGTCGTAGCCGAGCATCTTCGCCTTCTCAGTACGGAGGCTCATAATCTCAAGGAGAACAGCCTTGTTGTCATTCTCGTTGCCGTTGTTGCCGCGGGAGGAATATGCCTTGAATGCCGCCTCGCGCTTTGCCCTGTCGGCACAAGTGGTCATGAACACCGGATAGCTCGACACAGGGATTCCGATAAGGTCCTTGAAAGCATTGTTCTCGGCCAGGAGATTGTTGCCGAACTTCTGGGAGAGGAGGGCGAGACGCTTGTTGATCTCGCGGAAACGCTCCTGCCCTGCGGCATCGAGGGCGATTCCGTTCTTGATGAAATTGTTGTAAAGCTTCTTGGTGACCATGTATTCCTCGCGTCCGAGAGAGTCTGCAGAGTCGTATACCGCCTTGACTCTCAGGAAGAAATCATGGTTCATGAAGATATTGTCCTCATGGGCTGTCACGAGAGGTGTCACCTCCTCGAGCACCGCCATTATCTCGTCGGTGGCGTCGGACTCGCTGACATTGTAAAGCACGCCGAGGGTGCGGGAGAGGATGTCTCCGGAATTCTCGTAAGCGGCAATAGTATTGGCGAATGTAGGGGCGCTGCCGTTGGCAATGATAGCCTTTATCTCGGCATCCTGCTGGTCGATACCCGCCTTGACGGCAGGAAGATAGTCTGTAACTTTGATTTCAGGGAACGGAGGGAACTGGCCCTCTCCCGTCCACTCTTTCAGGAACGGGTTCACGCTGCAAGATGCCATGCACATCACGGAAGCTATGGTTATGACTGATTTTTTCATTTTGAATATTATATATGCTGTTATTTATGGACTGTGACTCCGTCCAGGTCGATCAGGGTGAACTGGGTGCCTCCCTGATACACTGTAAGGATTCCCTTGAGGTCAACAGTGGCAGTACCGTCGAGGATGGCAGGATCAATCTCGGTGTCGGCGAAACGGGAATATCCGCTGCTCCTGACCTGCACCTCCTTGTTCCCCATGAGGAAATACTGGCTCACTGAATATGCGGAAGCATTACTGATGAGCTTGTCCTTGATTTCCGCAACGGTGGCGGAACCGTCATTGACCTTGGCCTCATCGAACTTGCCGGAATTCAGATATTTGATCATTCCCTGCTTGGACATCGCCCAAGTGGTAATTCCCCAGGTCGGGTCAGAAACCGGAGCATAGTTCAGTCCGGAGTCGGAGAGGAAAATCCTGTTGGAGGAAGCCTTTGTATCCTTGTTCGGGTCCACGTAGATGAGACAGAAAATCTCCTTTCCTGCAGGATTCTCGGTTTTGCTGCCGTATTTCAGCCCCTTCAGGGACACGTAGCAGCCGAGATTCTCCTCCCTCAGCAGGTCCGCGGAAGTGATTTCCTTAGCCTCGAGCGGAGTCCCGATCTCACCGCGGAAAATATGATTGTCAATGAAATACTGCACGTCGAGATAGGATGTCTCGTACTCTCCGGTAGGGTCTGCGAAACCCAGCTGGAGCATGTCGTTGTATTTGCCGAGGGTGAGTCCGGAGCATTTTACGTAAACCCACTGGCCGAGCTTGTAGTCATTGTAAAGTCCTGACTTGCCGATCTTGAGCTCGATTCCGCTGGTTTCGTCCTGGATGTAGAGACTCTTGTAGATATTGCCGGAACGGTCTTCTGACACCACCTGTCCTCCGATTATCATGTCGTTCTGGATCTTCACCGGCCCTGTCTTGTAAAGATTCTTCAGCTCCATGATGGTGGTGTTCGGAGTCATCTTCACAGGCTCATAGACATCCGCCTCGCCATAGTCTCCGGTAAATACCGGCTCCCACTCGTCACAGGAGGCGAGAACGGACACGACTGCCGCGAAAGCGGACAATGTATATAATAATTTTCTCATATCAGAATCTGAAATAAATGTTCAACATATAATTGATTCCGCTCATATAGAAATACTTGGAATCGAACCTGTAGTATCTCTCCTTGCTGACGGTGTTGTCCACGAGACGGGTCTGCTCATAGCCGCCGGTGCGGACATTCCTGTTGTTCGTTATGTTCTTCACCTGGAGGGAGAAGCCGAGCTGGTACTTGCGCTGGAAATACCAGGACTTGCCGACGCTCGCGTTCACGAGGAATGCGCTGTCGAATTTCTCCTGGGAAGCCATGTAGTCGATTTCCTCCGCGGTCACGATGCCGTCAGGTCCCGCAGTGGCCATGTCCGTCCTGAAAAGAGGGTTCATGTCCATATAGGACTTGTCGAAGAAATCCACGTCGGCGTCGATGAACCAGTAGTTCTTGTTCCATGAGAGGCCGAGGCTTGCGGCAAGCTGCGGGGTGCTCGGAACATAATGTTGCTTGGTCTTTCCGTCGAGTCCCGGATGGCTCTTCCAGTAAGGAATCTTCACGCCGTAAGTGGACTTGATGATTTCAGCGCTGTTGTCAAATGTCTGATACATTGTAGGATTGGAGGTATAGACATATTTTCCGTAGCTGAACACACCCTGCACCGCGAGATTGTTCACAGGGGTAGGAATCTTGAATCCGAGTTCGACACCCACGTGGCGCTCGTCCATCCCGGACATTGCGAAATTCGTGAACGAGTTCTGGGAGTCGTCATAGAAGCTCATCACGTCGGACTGGTCCTTGATGTAGGTGTAGAAACCGGTCACGCGGACATTGTATCCGGCATTGCTGAACGCATAATTGATGTCGGCAGAAGCAGTCTTGACTGTCTTGAGGTCCGGAACGATGGTGTTCCTGGTCCTCGGGGACACGAACGCCTGGCTGAATGTCGGAGCATCCACGAAATAGCCCGCATCTGCGTAGAGACGGTGGCCGCCCTTGAAATAAAGGCTGAGGTTAACCTTGCCGGAGCCGGTCAGGAAGTCTTTCTTCTCTGATTCTCCGTAGGATGTAATGGCCTTTCCGTCAACATCATAGGTAGTAATGATATTGCCGTCATAATAAAGAGGATTGCCAGCTTCGTCGAGTCCCGGGAAGAGACCCTTTCTCACGAGACCCTCGCGCCAGAGGCTTGAATAACCGATACGTCCTGCGACATTGGCCTCGAAGATTCCGGCCGTGAACTTGCCTGCAGCCCATGCCTCAGCATTGCGCACATTAGCATAATAGTCATAGCCGTATTTGTCCCCCTCGCGGAGAACCTGCGCCTTGCCGTTCGCGAAATAATAGTCGAGGTCGTTCTGGATCATGGTCGGAGATGATGCATAGTCACGCTCGGCGAACTGGTCGATATTGACGTAGTAGTCTCCTCCGAGCAGGTCGTCCACCACCTTGAAATACTCGGTGCGGTTCCATTTGAACGAGAGTCCGCCGGTGACAGTCAGGAAGTTGGCGGCATACCACTTGGTATTGGCAGCGAGATTGAAATCCTTCTGGTCGGTGCGGCGCTCCTCGATGATGTATTTCGAACGGGCCCCGTCAGACGTGGTGTTCAGGGTGTTGACCGAATAGAGCCTGTCCCAGTTGATGTGAGTGATTGATGGCACGTTGGTCTCCCATGACTCCTTGGCCCACATGTATTTGGCGTAGTTCTGACGGTTGTAGTCCGTGTTCTCCATGTAGAAATAGCTCGGGAGATTGCGGTAATAGTCAGGACGCGGGTCCGGAGCGTCATACCAGTCGAGTGAGGTGTAGCCGTTCTTGCCGAAACGGTAGAGGGCCGTCACCGAAGCCGTCACCTTGTTGCTCTCCGGGGTGAAGTCGTATTTGAGGATTGCAATAGGCTCGTGGGTTTTCTTGACACGGGCGTTGCGCACCTTGCCGTTGTAATATCCCCAGTTCGAATTGTACATGTTGTCCCCCATCAGGTCATACACTTCCTGGGTCGAAGCGTTCTGCGCTCCCCTCTGGCCCGGGGCTGCCATGAACGTGAGGCTCAGCTTGTGCTCTTCGCCGAATTTCTTCTCCACGGAGCCGTAGTATGCGAATGAACGGTAATAAACTCCGTCGATCCAGTCGTTGCCGCCGAGACGGGCCGATGCGCTGAATGCGTATGACCAGCCGTTGTCAAGCTCTCCGGAAGCATAGGTGAGCATCAGGCGGAGACGGTACAATGCGCTGTTGGTCAGCACGCTGGCCCTCCATCCGGTACGTACCGAGGAAGCCATAGGGGAAATATTGGTGAGGCCGTTGTAGCCGCCGAATCCGTATTCGGACACTTCGCATCCGTTCACGGTCTCCTTGCTGCGGGTGGCCTCGTTGAGTCCGCTCCAGAGAGAATAAGGGGTATATCCCGTAAGGGCGTCATTCATCTTGACACCGGCGAGATATACGTCTTGGGACTCGCTGGAATAGCCGCGCACGCGGAAACGGACGGAGCTGAAATTGTATCCGGCAATATTGTTGAACACGTCATTCTGCCCGAACAGGATCGTCGGCGTGTCGGAATAGCCCGAATCGTCCATGTCGAACTCCGAGAAGCTGGCGTCATCCACCTCGGTGACCTTGGCCGTCGGGGTGATGGAGAGCTTGAACATATTCTTGACATAGCCGTCGTTGACCGTGACGTTCACGCGTGTCTGGATATAGTCAGGCATCGTTATCACGAGGTCATACATTCCGTCTTTCAGGTCCGGGATGAAGAAGACACCGTCAGGGCCGGACTTGATGCTGGCCACTTCCTCCGCACCGGAGTAAAGCCTGATGTCCGCGCCGCTGACCACGGATTTGTCTGTGCGGTTCACGACTGTTCCCTTCACGCCGCCCGTGTATGTCTGGGCGCCGAGAGCGAGGGCAATGAAGATCGCCGGGACCGCTGCTGCTAATTTTTTATTCATATTGTCAATGGTTTCTATTTGTTGCTCACTACTATGTATGTAGGATAATGGTCACTGTATCCGTTGATGAAGGTTCCGCTGGAGAATGTGCGGAACGGGGTGCCCTTGTACTGGCCGCTCTGCTGTACCATGAACGGCTTGCTGAACACCCTGCCGTAATATTTGCCCTTGACTATAGGGATGATACGGAGAGAGCCCGGTTCAGCGTTTACAAGAGGCTCGTTCACGAGGATGATGTCGTAGATGTTCCATTCTCCCCTGTATGCGAGGGAGCCGTATCCGGCCTTGAGCATCGAGGTGAACGGGGAGAAGAAATCCTGTGCCCCCACCTCGGAGATGTTCTCGCGTCCGTGCATATAGACTGCCATGCTCTCGTCAGTAGGATTGTCGTTCATGTCTCCCATCACCATTATCTTGATGCCCGGATATTCTTTCATGAGACGTACGGAATGCTCGTAGATGATCTCTGCACCACGGCTCCTGAGGTCCATTCCCTTGCCGCCGATACGGGAAGGAAGATGGGCCACGAAGAAAGCGAACATCTCGCCTCCGAGCAGTCCCCTGACCATCAGCACGTCACGGGTACGGAAATAGTCCTGCTCCTCCTTCGTGAGGGAGAAGGTGATGGAAGTGCTGTTGAAATCAAACGGAATTGACTGGCTTTCAATGAGTTCGAAATGGTCAGGCCTGTAGAGCAGGGCCACGTCCACGCCTCGTCTGTCCGGACCGTCATAATGCACGATCTGATAGTTGGCGTCGGCTATTTCCGGCTGGCTTACGAGATCCTCAAGCACGTGCCTGTTCTCAATCTCACTTACTCCGAGCACGGAATGATAGGCCTTGTTGTCATCCGCCATGGCCCTGATGACGGTGGCCATGTTGTGCAGCTTCTTCTCGTACCTTGCCTCGGTCCATTTGTTGGCCCCGTCAGGCAGGAACTCGTAGTCGTTTTTCCCTTCGTCATGATAAGTGTCGAAGAGGTTCTCGAGGTTGTAGAATCCGAGCACGTAGCTGCCGGTTCCCTTACCGCCCGCGCAAGCCGTGAGCGAAAGAAGCAATGACGCCGCAAGGGCAAGAATCAATCTTTTCTTATTCATTTCGATGTGTTATTTCAGTTAAACCCCCACCATTTCTGCGTCTTCGGGTCCTCCGCCTCGACTGCTGCGGCATCTGACTCCCCGATTACGCCGGAGAGATTGACAAAGAGGTCGATCCCGAGTTTTTCCTCGAGTGCGTCTATCGACATCACGTATGAACTTGTAATGGCCTGTGATGAATACTCCTTGTGGTCAAGCCAGACGGCACAGGCAACATAGCCTTTCGTACCGATAGTTGCGTCCTTCTTGTATCGCAGAAGGGCCTTGTAATACGCCGTAGGGACGGTGACTTTCTTGCCGACATTGTCAAGCGCATAATTCTTGCTGCCGGCGGTTACGCATCCTGTCACGACATAGAGAGTGTCCGACTGGTTGGCCCATGAACGGACCATGGTCTCGAGATTCGCCCAGATGCTCTGGTTGAATTTCTCGCCTATCTGAGGAGTCATGTTTGTGCCGTAGAAGGTCTGGACATTGGCATTGTACGTAAGCCTGTCAGCGGACGGAATCTGATGACCGCGGTCAATCTTGACAGACATACTGCCCCTGTTAAAACCGCTGTACAATAATACAGGCTGCTTGGATTCAGGGAGAAGCGGGTCAAGAGCCCATGCATCTGTCCTGCTCCCGGAACCGACAAGTCCCTTGTTCAGAGGATAAGCCACCCACGGAGCCACGAGATTGTCATAATCCCATGAGAATGAATAGTTCCTGACCGTCTTCGAACTGAGCGTCATGTCATGGTAGAAGAAGTCATACTGGGAACTGCCCTGCGGTGTTGCCAGTGCCGGAAGTTCGAGCCAGCCGGTCTGCTTGAGATTGCCGCCGGAGGTGCTGCCCGAATTGCCGCCATTGCCTCCGTCTCCTTCATTGCCGCCTGCGGAGCCTTTCTGGGTCAATGTAATTTCTTTGCGCCAACTGCCGGCGATGAGAGTGATCCGGGCCGTCCTGCTTCCGGCTGCTTCATTCGGCTCGACTGTGAGCACGACGTCCGCATCTCCGGAGCCTGATTCCGTGGAAAATTTCGCCCAGTCTCCTGCAGGGTTGCACTCAACTGTCAATTTCCATTGTCCGGATGCCGTCACCGATACGAACTGTGAACCGCCTGCGGCCGCCACCGGATTTGTCTTCACCACCAACTCGGGAGCCGTCGTATCCGGGCCGTCCTCCCCGCTGCATGAAACCGCCCCGATAGCCGGAACTGCGGCCATCAGGAGCGATATCAACTTGTATTTCAATGTATTCTTCACGCTTCCCGCGAATGTTTCAAGATGACAAAGGGGCTGCTCGTACTACGCCGGGCATCCCTTTGCACCTTTTTGATTTTACTTTCTATTCGAGTTCTACTGCAATAGTCTTGATTCTTACCTGAGCGGAAGATGCCTGGGCAACGAAAGAATCCACACTTCCGGACCAGGAGATTGTAGCGGCTGAGGTATTTGCTGCCGCCGTGGAGTTATTGTCAGTCAGCACGGTCATATCAGCACATTTGTCCGTAGCCGTACAAGTAAGCACAACCTTCTTGATCTTTCTTCCGGATGGAGGATTGATAAGAAGCACTGAACTCTTATACACTCTGATATGATCTGCAGACGGAGCTACTGCCTTGGATGTGGATTCATACTGATAATAAGCAAGCTTATAACCATACTTTTCCATCGCATATCCTGCTCCGTATGTATCATCTTTTCCCTCTTTCCAATCCTTATTGTCTGCTATAGAAAGTGTCAAAGAACTTCCATCTGATTCCTGAGCCTGTTTCTTATGAGTCAGGACAAGAGTGATTGACTTATTGAGCACGTCCGCCTCAGTCGACACGGTAATATTCACCACCTTGTCGTCTCCGGTATTGGCAGGGAAAGACACCGTGACTGTTGACTCACCATTTCCTGATGCAGGGCTCACGGTATAATCAGCATTGTCTGACGCCACTGTCCAGTCAACATTGGAATATATCGTAAATGTTGCGGATGTAGCTGAGGCACTGACATCAATAGAAGTGGTATTCAATGACATGAAGCCGCTTCCGGAGGCCTCGTGGCTGACATAGTATGGGTACAGCACCTCAACCTTGCCGTTATAAGAGCCCCTGAAGCCAATCAATGTAACCTTGTCCCCGGCATTAAGGCCAATGCTTGCGTATGACTTGTCATTAGTTGCACCATAGCCAAGATTGGTTTTTGTAAGGCCATAGACATAGACAGTTCCGGTTTCGTCGGTCAGGTCGAAATTGCCGTATGTCGTGTTTATGCTGCCTCCTATCACACCAGTGAGCTGGTATGGCTGTGTGGAGGATTCTGCAGCTGCGATGAAATCTGCCACTGTTGCTGTGACAGGCTCCTTAACTTCTTCGCCAGAACCGCTTCCGGCCTCGTGGCTGACATAATATGGGTACACCACCTCAACCTTGCCGTTATAAGAGCCCCTGAAGCCAATCAATGTAACCTTGTCCCCGGCCTTGAGCCCAATGCTTGCGTATGACTGGTCATTAGTTGCGCCATAACCAAGATTGGTTTTTGTAAGGCCATAGACATAGACAGTTCCGGATTCATCGGTCAGGTCGAAATTGCCGTATGTCGAGTTGATGCTGCCTCCTATCACACCCGTAAGCTTGTATGGCTGGGTGGAGGATTCTGCGGCTGCAATGAACTCTGCCACTGTTGCTGCTATCGGCTCCTTGGTTTCCCCGCCGGTATTGCCTCCGCCGGAATTTGACGAGAAGTCCATTTCCACTCCCTTGGAGAAATCTAATGAAGTGCCGGCTTTATCGGAAACAGTCAACCTTACGTCATCAAGACGATAAGCGCTGGCAACATCTGCCTTGAAGCAAACAGAGATTTTCTGCGTTCCTGCCGGAACAGAGAAGGTGCCGTTTGCGAGATTCCATCTTGCTGCGGTCGTGCCGCCTGCAAATGTATAATCCGTCAGCTCAACCCACTTGGCTGCATCCGCACTGAGATATACGTGGAACTCCGAATTGAGGAAAATGCTTTCGCCGTCTTGCAGATATTTCTCAGAGCCGAAAGAGAGGGCGATATTCGTATTTCCGCCGAGGGCGATATCCTGGACAAGGAAATATGCGCTGGAGCCGAAGAACAAGTTGTTCACTCCGGAGCCGTCATAGTCTGAATACTTGCCGTTGGAATTGGAATTGTTCCTTGCGCTCATTGCGTTGTAACCATACTTCTCGGCGCCCGCGCCTTTTCCGGTAGCATTCTGCCAGCCGTCAAACTGGTCGAGGTACGGCCAGCTGGTGCCGCTTGTTCCGTAAGTATTTTCAGCTGCGGTCTTGTCGAAGTCATTGTAATAAATCAACAAATCCTCGAGTGATCCCGTTCCGGCCTGCTTCACAGTCAGGGCCTTATCTTCGAAGCCGATGGTGAACACGATGGAGGCCTCGCGGTCCATTCCATCATTGGCGAGCACGATAATCTTCACGTCCGTGGCCTTGCCGTTGCCCTTGCCGGACTTCGGATCCACTGAAATCCAGTCTATTGTGGAAGGGACATCCACTTTCCAGTCCCTTGTTGCGGTCACCTTGACAGTCTTGGTTTCTCCCGCCTTCTCAAACTCTATTGTACCCTCGCTCAACTCAATCGAAGGAGCCCCTGAAGGTCCGTCCTCTTCCTCGCACGCCGTCGGAATGACCGCAAGCGCCGCGAAGGACAACATTGATAAGAAAATGTTTCTAATTTTCATACTTTGGTTAAATTAAAGAAATGACTACAAATATAATCAATGGAAACGTTTTTGGCAACATAAATCTGCATTACCGGAATCCCGACCGTGTTTTGCGGACACAGTTGGATTTCTGCGCAGTTAGGATTAACTTTGCGGAAACGTGTGAAGATATGAGCATAGAATATCCCGGAAAGTTCTGGAAGGACTACGAACTCGTGGATTCCGGAGACGGAGAGAAACTTGAGAGATTCGGAGAATACTATATGATCCGCCCCGAGCCCAAAGCTCTGTGGGGCAAGACGTTGATGGCATCCCAGTGGGAGAAGGCCGCACATACCAGATTCCGTCCGGGAGCAGGCTTCGGCAAGGCCGGGAAGGAGGACAGCGGTACGTGGGAAAGGCTACGGCGCACTGATGACCAATGGTATATCAGATACAACGGGGCACAGGACGGGCTTGATTTCACATTGAGGCTCGGCCTGACCTCGTTCAAGCATGTAGGGGTCTTTCCGGAGCAGGCATCGAACTGGGAATACATCTACCGGGAGACGTCAAGAATCGTGGCTGCGGCCAGATCCGCCAAAACTGACGGGAATATCGGGGAGTCTCCGAAACCCAAGGTCCTGAACCTGTTCGCATATACGGGAGCCGCTTCATTGGCGGCAAAGGCTGCCGGAGCTGACGTGACGCATCTCGACTCCGTCAGGCAGGTCGTGACATGGGCCCGCGGCAATATGGAACGGAGCCGGATGGACGGTATCCGCTGGATCGTCGAGGACGCAATGAAATTCGCACGCAGGGAAGCACGCAGGGGCAATGTCTATCAGGGAATTATCCTGGATCCTCCTGCATACGGGCACGGTCCGGACGGGGAGAAATGGAAACTGGACGAATGCCTTTTCGACATGATGAAATGCGTCCGGGAGATTCTCGCGCCGAAGGACAGCTTCATGGTGCTGAACCTGTATTCCAACGGATTCTCGCCTCTTCTCGGGGAGACCGTAGTGCGTGAAGCATTCGGACTCGGACACGGAGCAGACAGCGCGGCAATGCTGGAATCCGGAGAGCTGGCTCTCAGGGACAGGACCGGCAAGACGCTGCCTCTCAGCATTTTCGTAAGACTTAAACGCTAATGGATTTATGAAGACTTCAAGATTATTTGCAGCCGCCACAGTTGCGGCAACGGTAGCGGTTCTTGCATCATGCGCCGCCGGTATCCGGAAAGATTACCTCGTGGGAATATGGGTGCAGCCCGTGCCGGGAATGGCAATGGTGCAGGGAATTGAGCTGAAGGAAATTGACGCATCCGCCTCCGAATTCGGGAAAGACTATGACGGCACCTTCCAGGTGCTCAGAATCATCAGCATATCAGATAATTAACAATAGGACAAATGCCACGCAAAGAGAAAATCCGTGAAATGTTCGACGGCATTGCCGGTGACTACGACAAGCTGAACCACATAATGTCCCTGGACATTGACAGGACCTGGCGCAAACGGGCCCTGAAACGGATTTTCCGTGCTACGGCAGCTGAGCGGCGCAGATTCCGTACGGAAGGCAACCGGCCGGCCGGATTTCCCGCCGCGATACTCGACATAGCCTGCGGAACGGGAGACTTCTCGATTGCCATTGCAAGGGAAATGCTCAGGCGCAGCGATTCCCGGAAGGTTGATGGCGGACAATGCCGGGCCTCCGGTCATGTGACAGGAGTGGACCTGTCCGACGGGATGCTCGGGGTAATGAGGGAGAAGGTCGAAAAGGAACGTCTTGGCAATATAATCTCTTGTGAAACAGGTGACTGCGAGAATCTGCGTTTCCCTGACGGGTCATTCGACAGGGTCACTGTGGCTTTCGGAGTCAGGAATTTCGAGAACAGGGAAAAAGGCCTGAAGGAAATGCTGCGAGTCCTCCGTCCGGGAGGCCGCATGGTGATTCTGGAACTATCTGTGCCGTCGAATGCATTCTTCAGATGGCTGTTCAATCTGTATTTCCTGCACATTCTTCCGGTCATCGGAGGAAAAGTCTCCGGCGACAAGTCCGCCTACAGGTATCTTCCCGCATCGGTCCTCGGATTCCCCGGACGCAAGGCCTTCATGCAGACCCTGCGCGACTGCGGATTCACCAATGTAACCCACAAGGCGTTCACCCTCGGCATCTGCAGGATGTACACGGGAGAAAAATAATCTGCATTATACACATCCAAGCCTTTTTGCCAGCAGTGCTTTGTAGCTCTCCTTCATCTGAATGTCAAGGAAGGATGAATCAATGAATTCACAGAACGCAGGATAGAGTTTGATGTATTTCTTCTTGAGATTGGAGAACACTTTTGCGGGGATGCCACAAGTTTCGAATGCTTTCTCGAAATCTGAATCTTTGAGATTCTTTTTTCTGCCATTCAAGGTCAGCGCCAGTTCCTCGTCATCCGCAGGATTGACTATGGCTACGTTAAGCATATCGTACGCTGGAGCCAGACGCACGTCACCACTTGGCTGAAATAGTGAGAAGTTCTTAAGATGCATATCGTTATTGCCGGTCAGCCAGGAGAAATACACGACCTCGAGGAAGTCTGTTACGTCCATCTGAGGATTTGAAGAATACTTTCTGACAGCCTTTGCAATCTGCTCGTATGAACTTTTGTATTTATGCTCGGTCTGGCGCTCGGTGAGCTGGCACATATCCTCCATCGCAATCTTGTCGCCGTCTTTTGTACGGTCTATCCTTCTGGTTATGTACCCGAGCGAACCATCTTTCATCCTTATCAGGGAGTGGGGGACAATTTTGATCTTGGCGAGCCGGGCAAGATGCATTGTCAAATCCTCATTCTCCGGAAGCATAGCGAACCGTTCCGTCTGAGGCTTGAAAATGTAATCGCCCCATAGTCCAACGATAGTAAGTTTCCGGCTGTCCCGGTGTTTGTCCAAATGAAGTGATAATTTCGGCTGCACGCCGGTCAGCGTTGTCTGCGACTGGATGATTTTTTCCGCAAGCTCATCCATTTCATCCCTCGTATAGTTCAAAGCCGGAGCCTCCGTAGTTCCGAAAAACTTCTTCGCGCACTCCTTGTGGAAATCGACTTCTCCCGAAGCCAATTCCTTATAGCAATACAGGCACTTACTCATCAGCTTCATCATTTAGCGGTTCAACACTAACTGCTCCGATGCAGTCCTTGCAGCAAAGCAGAAGCAGCGCAAAGCGGTCCAGTTCGCTAATATCCGTGTTCCTGAGCGCCACGTCCAACAACCATCCTTCCGGGATCAGCCCGTCAAAGAAAGGGAAGAGGACAGGAGACTTGTACGGCTTGTCGCTGAGCGGCAAAGTAAGGCTGACGGCGGAAGGGGAATCAGATGCCAGATATTCCATGTCATATTGGAATTCGTAGCCTTCGTCTGTCTCCTTAAGGAGACCGGCTTTCTTGTCCTTATATTTAATCAAAGCAGCATTCATAACTCGTCACCTTTCTTCCGGGGTACCAATTCATAATCGAAGAGCGCGAAAACCTGAGCGACCTTGTCCATGCGGACAGTTGCTTTCCCTTGTTCCAGTTCCCGGACGAAGTTCAGACCTACGCCAGACTTCATCGCCAGGTCAACTTGAGTCAGTCCGTTTTCCTTGCGGAGCTGCTTCAGCTTTCTTGATATTAAATTGGTTGCCATAACTACATTCTTTCTGATGCAAAAATACTGAAATATTTCAAAAGTATATCAGTTATGATGTACTTTTTTGCATTGCATGGGTGATTATATGCGGTAGGATGTAATTTTCTATAGCAACCTGGCCATATTGCAAAGGAAGATAAGTTAAATGCAGAATCAGAAGCCTTGAGTGCAGAAACATTTGTAATTTTTCTCAAACAATCGTATTATTGTCGCATGCAGTTTGAATAGGTTCAGACCGGGAGACAAAATAGATATGAGAAAGATAGATACTCTGATAGTTTTGATTGGCTCACTCACAAAAGCGGAGAGAAAACAGATTTCCATCTTGCTGGGTGGTACCGGCGGAGCCAGAGACTATAAGTTCTTGTATGACATCATTATAAAAGAAAAAGAGCCTTCCGGGGACAAGGTGCAGGAATTGTTCAAAACCAGGCGGGCTGAAGCCTCATTCGATGCGACAACACAGTATCTGTACGAAAAAATCATAGAGATGCTGCTTGCGATTCACAATAGTTCCGATCCGACAGCGGAACTGCTCAATGAGTTGAGAAAGGTCAGGCTGTTATATTCAAAATCATTGTACAGTGCTGCAATTGAACGTTTGGAAAGCATTATCAAGGCCGCTGAGGAACACCAATGCCATAGCATCCTTCTCATTGCGGAAAAGTTGGAATTGGAATATTTGTCAAGGTTTCATTACGCAGGGATGAAAGAAAAGGACCTTTTCCATAAACATTTCGCAATTGAGAGCACTCTGAATAATCTTCAGGATACTACCAGGCAGTCTATGATTCTGAATATCCTCCAATACCGGATGACAAGGATACAGACTTCAATCCGGTCTACAGGAGAGTTATCCTGGCTCAATGATCTTGTTTTGAGAGAGTCCACACTTGCTTCAACCTCTGCATTACAGAAGAACTTCGAACTGAACTGTAACCACAAACTGTTCCAGGCCAATTATCTTATAGCCATCGGCAATCATAAGTCAGCTTTGGACGTCTTTAAGGACTTGTACGGTCTTTTCGAAGAGAATAAAAGATTCTGGTCAAATCCCCCTGTCCGCTATGTAGCCGTTTTGGAAGGGATTCTGGACTGCCTCAGGTCAGAAGGAAAATACGACAGCATGCCATTGTATATCAACAAATTGGAAGAGCTGTCAAAATTGGCGTCAAACGAATTCAGATCTAATACAGAGTGCCTGGCTTTCCAATATCGTATGTTCCCGTTGCTTGACAACGGAAGATTCGAGGCCTGCCTTAACATGATGGAGTACGCAAAGCTCGATTTGAAGGAAATGAGTAAGGTATTGTCCCCTATCAGAAGGAGCGAACTGTATTTAAATGTAGCATTGGTGTATATCGGTTGTGAAGATTTCAAATCAGCCAGGTCGATGATCAGCGGAGCGATGATGGATGACTCGGTAAGGTTTCTTCCGCTTATGAAGACAATACGTCTATGCCGTCTGTTGGTTTATTATGAGCTGGGAGAATACGACATTCTGCAGTCCGAGTCCAAATCTTTGAAGAGGAAATTGACATCCTCCAAAGAGAATGCGTATAAGACAGAGAAATTTGTGCTCTGGTTCATAAACAGCGTCAAGATTCCTCCACTTTCAACGGACAGGAAAAAGTTGTACCAAAAGTTGTCCCCAAAGATGGACGAAATTACCAATGACAAATATGAGCGCCAACTGCTTTATATCTTCGATTTCATTGCTTGGGTGAAATCGAAGATTCTAAGAATAAAACTTGCGGATGCAATCCGGCAATCATTATGTGAATAATCTTGAAATTATAGAATAATTACAATAAAAACTCGGCTGAATTAAATATAACATTATTTTAACATAGTTGAGATTCTAAAAAAGTGCCAAAGTTGTATCTTTCGGTAAACGTTTTAAGTATACTTTTGTAACGTTTAGAAAGATAAATATGGCATCACTTCCAAAAATTCTTGTTATCGGCAGCTGCAACACTGATATGGTGGTGCGTGCCGAAAGACTACCAGCCCCGGGAGAAACAATTCTGGGTGGGACATTCATTATGAATCCGGGAGGCAAAGGTGCCAACCAGGCGATTGCCGCCTCCCGTCTTGGTGCAGAGGTTACTTTCATATCCAAAATCGGATATGACCTGTTCGGACTTCAAGCTCTGGAAATCTACAGGTCAGAGAAAATCAACACTGATTATATTTTTACACATCAAGGACCTTCGGGCGTTGCTCTGATTTCCGTCGATTCAGATGGAGAGAACAGTATAATCGTGGCTCCAGGAGCCAATTACACGATGACCAAAAGCGAGATAGACAAAGCTGATGACCAATTCAGGTCCGCAGACCTCGTCCTTCTTCAGCTGGAAATCCCGCTTGAGATTGCTGAGTATGCGGCAGAAAAAGCGGCAGGTTATGGAAAAAGGGTTATTCTCAATCCTGCACCTGCCCCGGAAAAGCTCTCCGATGAATTCCTGAAGAATATCTTCTGCATTCTGCCGAATGCAACAGAAGCCCGCAGATTGACAGGAATAGAAATCATTGACTTCAACAGCGCCCTGAAGGCAACAGAAAACCTTTGCGCGCGAGGTGTAGGCAACGCTGTCATCACACTTGGGAAAAGAGGCGCATTCGTAAAGGAGAGGGACAAGCACGACCTGATACCGGCCAAGAAGGCAGAAACCATTGACACTACAGGAGCTGGAGATGTCTTTTGCGGGGCGTTCTGTGTATATCTGGCTGAAGGGCACAGTGTCACAGAGTCAGTTGAATTTGCCAACGCAGCCGCTGCCACGGCAGTAACAAGAGTCGGGGCTCAAAGTTCCATTCCATACAGGCAAGATATAACACTATAACAATTCACTATATGAGAATTCTAGTTGTCGGCAGTTCCAATGTGGATCTGACCGCCCGGGTAGATCATCTTCCCCGCCCGGGAGAAACAATCACGAATGCCACCTTCGAACAGTCGCTTGGAGGCAAAGGCGCAAACCAGGCCGTTGCGGCAGCACGGCTTGGAGGAGATGTCACTTTTATAACTTCGCTCGGAAAGGATTCTTATGCAGGAGCTTTGATGAAGCAGTTCAGAGAGTCCGGAATTGCTATTGATTATGTTCTCGAAGACAAGTCCACTCCTACAGGAACGGCTTTCATCTTCGTGGCAAAGAGCGGAGAAAACTGCATAGCTGTCGCTCCCGGGGCCAATGCATCATTGACAACGGAAAAGATAAGCGGGGTCAATGATGCTCTGGAGTCTGCAGACATAGTAGTCCTTCAGGCTGAAATACCTTATCAGACAGTCAAGGAAATTGCCTTGGAAGCTAACAGAATGCACAAGAAGGTGTTGTACAATCCGGCACCCGCCTGTGAAGTGGACTCGGAACTTATGCATGCAGTGTCCATTCTTGTTGTCAATGAAGTAGAGGCAGCTGCCGTGTCCGGAATGGAATATAACGGTGAGAACTTGGAGGAAATAGCCACATCGCTTACTGAAAGAGGGGCCGGTTCAGTCGTTATAACGCTTGGAAAAGATGGTGTCTATATGAAACACGGAGCCACATCAATTAAACTCCCAAGTTATGATGTGGATGTCGTGGATACAGTGGGAGCCGGAGATACATTTTGTGGGGCACTGGCTGTCAGATGCGCACAGAAAGAGATTGACAGAGAAGCTCTTGAATTTGCCAGTGCGGCAGCATCTCTCGCAGTTACCAGAAAAGGTGCACAAAGCGCAATCCCTACTTTGGAAGAAGTATTAAATTTTTATAAACCGCTATAATCATGTTCAACAACACTAAAAACAAGGCAAGAATTATTGCTAGCCTGGCTATTTTTATAAGCTCGCTGCTGGCTATGCCGGCCAGCGTCTTAGCTCAGAGCCTGTTGTCCGGCATCGTCACTGATTCTTCCGGAGAGCCTCTCGCAGGAGTTTCTGTTGTAGTAAGGGACGCAAACGGTTTAATCTCAGGTACGACCACTGACATCAGCGGAAATTATACCATAGCTGCCGGACCGTCATCTACAGTGGAGTTCAGCTGTATCGGATTCAAAACTCTTACATTTTCATCAAAACAGAATGTAAGCAGGGTGACTATGGAAGAGGATAATCAGTTTCTTGATGAGGTAGTGGTGGTTGGTTACGGAACCCAGAAAAAAGTCAACCTCACCGGAGCCGTTGCAAGCGTAAATTCCGAGGCGCTTGAAAACCGTTCTACCAATTCTGTGACTCAGATGCTTCAGGGAGCAATGCCTAACGTGAACATCAAAGTCAATACCGGAGCCCCGGGAGCAGGAGGAACAATCACCATAAGGGGAACAGGATCAGTCAACTCCAGTTCGCCGCTCATTTTGGTTGACGGCGTACCGGGAAGTATCGATCAGCTGAACCCGTCAGATGTCGAGAGCATATCTGTCCTCAAGGATGCTTCTTCAGCAGCCATATATGGAGCAAGAGCCGCATTCGGAGTAATACTCGTCACGACAAAGACCGCATCGAAAGGAAAAGCCAAGGTATCCTATGACACCTACTTCTCCTGGTCCACACCGACAGTGTCAACAGATTTTGTTTGGAGAGGTTATGACCATGCGAGAATCTATGACACTTCCTATTTCGGTCAGAAGGGAGTAATGGGCGCTGCAACCGGATACACGGATCAAGATTATGAACAGCTGTTGTTGAGAAAAGACGATTATATTGAGAATCCTGAACGTCCATGGGTGGTTGAGGACGAAGACGGGAAATATCATTACTATGGTAATTTTGACTGGTGGAAATTCCTGTATAACAAATGGATGCCATCTCAGTCCCACAATGTGAGTGTCTCAGGAGGTACCGACAAGATAAATTATTATGTATCCGGAAGCTATTACCGCAAAAACGGACTTATGCGGGATGCAGATGAGAACTATAAGAAATACACTCTCACTGCAAGAATAAATGCCGAGGTTTTCAAGTGGCTGAAAATCAGCAATACGACGAACTTCTTTGATAGCGAGCATCATTTCCCGGGAGAGAATGCGGCAAATGCGGCATTCGCGAGAACAAATATCAACTGTGCACCATATTATGTCCCTGTCGGACCAGACGGAAACTGGACCGGGCTTATGAAAAACGGCAAGATCCTCAACGAGGGCAGAATTGCTGATATATATGGAGGGGTTTCCAAAGGAAATGTCGGTTCAAGAAGATTCAGGAACACGTTCGGCCTTACCATATCACCTGTCAAAGGGCTTACAATCAATGCCGATTACACGTTCGGATTCACAATGGACGACAACTGGAAGAGACAAGGAAAAGTTTATGTCTCAAACGGTTACGCCGGTCAAACCCAGATGAGCACATCAACTGCGCATAAGACCGACTATTATGAGAAAGAGATGTCCTATAATCCGCAGCACGTCGCAAACGCCTATGCCAATTGGAGCGGAACGTTCAAGGGGCACTCCGTCTCTCTGACCGCCGGTATCAATTATGAGATGCAGTCATACCATAATCTTTATGGATATCGCACTGATGTGATGTCCGATTCTCTTAACGATCTCGATCTTGCGACAGGAGGAACATCCGTTGAAAACGGTGCGATAGTCGGAGAGATCAAAGCGCGTGGAGGAGCATCTGCCTATGAGCTGTTCGGCTTTTTCTTCAGGGCGAACTACAATTTCAAGGAAAGGTATCTCGTCGAGATCAATGGCCGATATGACGGTTCCTCCAGGTTTTTCAAGCAAAACCGTTATGGGTTTTTCCCTTCCGTATCCGCGGCATGGAGACTCAGCGAAGAGAACTGGATGAAGCATCTCAAAATATTTGACAATTTTAAAATCAGGGCTTCGTACGGTTCTCTCGGAAACCAGCTTGGAGTATCCACATATCCGTACTCCACGATATCCCAGAAGCAATCGAGCTATATTATTGACGGTAATCTGGCATATTACCTGACCTCACCTGCACCTGTTGCCGGCGACTATACGTGGGAGAAAGTCAGCACTGCAGATGGAGGCCTCGATATTAGTGTATTCAATGGCAGACTGAATTTCTCAGGCGACTATTATTTGCGCGAGACTACCGGAATGTTCGTCAACGGAGTGACCCTGCCGGGAGTGTATGGTACGAATCCACCGCGCCAGAACGCAGGAGAGATGAGAACAAAGGGCTACGAGATTACATTGTCATGGAAAGATGACATCAAGATTGGGAAAAAGAATCTTTTCTATGAGATATTCAGTTCATTAGGCGACTCGTATTCATATATCACCAAGTACCAAGGCAATGATGCGGGGCTTCTGTCAGATTACTATGTCGGGAAGAGAATCGGTGAAATATGGGGATACCGGACAGGAGGACTGTTTGTCAATGACGATGATGCAGCCAAATGGACTGCCAAAATTGACCAGACTTATGTAGGACGAGACATATTCAGCAAATCCGTAGGAGCATGGGCTATAGCTCGCGGAGGTGATCTCCGATATCTTGATCTTGACGGGAATAATATCATCAACGATGGCAACAATACCGTGGATGATCATGGTGATCTTGAAGTCATAGGAAACTCAAGCCCGCGGTACAATTACGGATTCGGTCTGAATCTGGCTTGTTTAGGGTTCGATTTCTCAATAACATTCCAGGGCATCGGCAAATGCCAGATATACCCGAACAAGGAGATGGAGAAATTCTGGGGCTCATGGGGACGCGTCAATGCCGCTTTCCTGCCACAGGGACTTGCAGAGCAGGCATGGAGCGAGGACAATCCGGATGGATATTTCCCTCAGCTTGAGAGAGGCAGCGCCGCCTATCTTGACAGAGGTCAGCTGACAACAGTCAATGACAGATATCTTCAGAATCTTGCATATCTCCGGTTGAAGAACCTTTCATTCGGATACACTCTGCCGGCAAAGCTGACTGAAAAAGCGCACATTAGCCGTTTGAGATTATATGTGGCGGGAGACAACCTGTGCTATTGGTCTCCATTCCACACCGATTATGTGGACCCGGAACAGGCCATGTCTTCCTCTGACGGAAGAATATATCCTTTCTCAAAGACTGTAACCTTCGGTCTGAACCTTAGTTTTTAACTTATTAAGAGACAATATAATATGAGACATTTGATATTGAAAGTAGCCGCATTGGGCATTGCCTTGACAATGCTGGATGCCTGCGATCTGGATCAGTTCCCGCAGTCTTCCCTGTCTCCTGAAAATTCGTTCAAGACAGAGACAGAACTGAAATACTATATCAATGGAATTACCCCGATTCTGTCGTCTTCGGTAGAATCCGGCATAATGGAGAAAGCCGACAACGGAGTATTTCCGACACTCCCGGATTACATTACCGGCAAAAGAAGCCCTACCCAGTCGGCAGGAAGTTGGGACTGGACAGCCTTGAGGAAAATCAACATTTTTCTGAAGTATTCCTCCAATTGTCCTGATGAGGAGATAAGGACCCGCTACAATGCCATTGCAAGATGCCTCAGGGCATATTTCTACTATAATAAGCTTAAGACTTTCGGAGGTGTGCCTTGGTACGACAAGGTGCTCGAGGACAACGATCCAGACCTGTATAAACCAAGGGACAGCAGGGATATGGTAGCGGAGAATATTCTCGAAGATCTGGATTACGCCATCAAATACTGTCCTGCAGAAACCAAGCTTAATGAGTGCACCAAGTGGACAGCGCTTGCTATAAAAAGCCGCTTCTGTCTGTTTGAGGGAACTTTCAGGAAATATCACAATCTGGAAGGCGGAGACAAGTATCTGAAAGAGTGTGTGCTTGCCTCCAAAGAAATCATGAGCGCCGGAGTCTATAAGATAGACAATACCGGAGGCCCGACAGTCGCCTACAGGGATTTGTTCATCCAACCTTCCACTGGAGGCAACGCATCGAAGACCGAGGTGATTCTTGCAAGGTCATACTCCATCGGACTCGGTGTGCGGCACGGAACAAATTATTACATCAACAACATCAGTGGCCAGCAGATGGGACTTGACAAAGCGTTGATTGATTCTTATCTGATGAAAGACGGTACCAGATTCACGGACAAGGCAGGACATGAGACAATGTCTATAGTGGAAGAGTGCACCGACAGGGATCCGCGTCTGGCCCAGACCATTCGTACACCTAAATTCGTAAGAGTCGGCAACACGTCGGACAAAGTCGGGCTCATGCAGGAAGCCGTGAAAGTGTCCACTACAGGTTATATGCCGATAAAATATGTCCAGGATGCCTCTCACGATGCCCAGACGCAGAACGACAATGACATCATAGCATTCAGGTATGCGGAAGTCCTTCTGAACTATGCCGAGGCAAAAGCCGAACTGGGTGAACTCACACAGAACGATTTGAACATTTCAATCAAGTATCTGCGTGACAGGGTAGGTATGCCGAATTTGATTAAAGCCGACGCCAATGCCAACCCTGACCCATACCTTGAAGACGAATATCCGCTTGTCAGCGGGCCAGATAAAGGCGTTATTCTCGAAATTCGCAGAGAGCGCAGAATCGAGCTCGTCATGGAAGGTCTCAGGTATGACGACCTGATGAGGTACAAGGCCGGAGAACTTATGACGCGACAGTTCAAAGGCATTTATGTTCCTGAAGTGGATGGTGTCATAGGATATAGCCTGAAAGACATGAATCCGGCGAACTGGGATGCCTCGACCGGCAATTTCTTCTTCTATCTACCCGGCAATACTCCACCGAAAAGCAATATCGCACTTGAAGTCGGAACTTCTGTTTTCTTGACAGGAGGAACAAGGGGCAACAAATATGTGGTCAGCCATGGCACCAAAACCTGGGATGAGACCCGTGATTATCTTGCTCCGATACCACAGGAACAGATTACAATAAATCCGGCGCTTGAACAAAATCCAAATTGGTAGAGTATGGACAGGAGAAATTTCATTATCAACGCATCAGCCGCAATGGGTGCAGCTCTGGTGTCCAGAGCTGGACTCTCGGTTGAGCGAAGTCCTTTCCGATCGGAATTACTATCTGTCCGTGAGCCGGAATCATGGCCTCCGTCACAGGAGATGAATTATGAGCCGATGCCTCTTCCGTATCTTGACAAAAGGCCTGAAGTTGTCAATATTGATCTTGGGAGACAATTGTTCGTAGATACATACCTGATAGAAGATACAAATATGGACAGAGTCGCCCATCAGCCGGTCAAGGCCGGTTTCAATCCAATCCTCAAACCGGAAACGGATCTGGAGATGGGTAAATACAACAATCCGGGAGCTTCGGCTAAAGACGGTGGAGTATGGTGGGATCCTAAAGATGGAATATTCAAGATGTGGTATGAGGCTGGCTGGCTCCAGACTATGGCCTATGCCGAGAGTCATGACGGTATTCATTGGGAAAGACCTGACCTGGGAATAATTCCGGGAACGAATGCCATTGTCCCTGAGATTCCTGCGGACTCGTCCACGGTATGGCTGGACCATTTTACAGACAACCCGGATGAGCGGTTCAAGATGTTTCTGAGGTCCCCGAACTCTGTTCCAGGTATTCCGGAGAGATTCAATTACGGATGGTGCATGGTATCAGCGGACGGAATTCATTGGAACAGGAAGACAAAGACCGGCCCTTGCGGTGACCGAAGTACGATATTTTATGATCCGTTCAGGCAGAAATGGATATACAGCCTGAGGAATACCGGAAATGTCAACAAAGTCCCGATTGGCAGATACCGTTGCTATCATGAGAGCTCTGACTTCATCGAAGGAGCCCATTGGAAAGCCGAAGACATGAAGTTCTGGCTTGGGGCGGACCGCCTTGATAGACCGGACCCGTATATCGGAGACAAGGCTCAGCTATATAATCTTTCCGCAGTTGCCTACGAAAGCATCATGATTGCACTGCCACAGATTCATCTTGGACCGTCAAATGAAAGATGCCGGGAGGCAGGTATTCCAAAGATAACCGACCTTAAAATTGCTTACAGCCGGGACGGATTCCATTGGGACAGACGGGACCGGGGCGTGTTTATAGGTTCGGAACGCTCTGAAGGTCATTGGGACAGGGGTTATGTGCAGTCGACAGGCGGAATCTGCAATATCGTCGGTGACCAGTTGTGGTTCCACTATATCGGATTCAGAGGTAAGCCGGAGCAATGTCCTTCGGAGTATGAATTCAACGGGATGCACTATGGCGGTTCCACCGGCATGGCGGTGATGAGAAGGGACGGTTTCGTGTCCTATGACGCAGCCGGTAGAGAGGGTGTCCTGACAACTTGCCCTGTGCTATTCAGCGGAAAGGAATTGTTTGTCAACGCGGAATGTGAAAGCCTTTTGATTGAAGTGCTTGACAAGGAAGGAAATGTCATCGAAGGTCTTTCCGCCACGGATTGCAGGCCGTTCAAGGGTAATTCCACAATAGCCGGCATCCAGTGGAAAAACGGAAATCTTGCCAACGTTAGCGGAAAACCGGTCAGATTCCGTTTCCTTCTGAAGAACGGCAGATTATACTCCTTCTGGGTGAGCCCAGATAGAAACGGTGCCAGCAACGGTTACAATGCCGCCGGCGGGCCGGGATTTTCCGGCGGCACAGACGCTGAAGGCCTGAAAGCATACGCCAAGGCAAATAAATATATATTGGATATTTAAATGAGAGTGATATGAAAAATGTAAATTTTGAAGGAGTAATCACTCCGATGGTTACTCCTCTTATAGACAGGGAAACAATTGATTTCGAAAGCCTTGAGAAGCTCATAGAGCATCTGGTCAATGGCGGAGTCAATGGAATTTTTCTAATGGGCACGACCGGAGAAGGCGCCAGCATGTCATACCGGATGCGCAAGGAACTGATCAGGAAGTCTGTGGAGTTCACTGCAGGCCGGGTTCCTGTTCTGGTTGGGATTACCGACTGCTGTATCGAGGAGGCGCTCAATATTGCACACTATGCAAAAGAGTGCGGTGCATCATATCTGGTTTCAGCTCTTCCATATTATCTTGGCCTGACACAAGAGGAGATATATGATTTCTACAAGACTTTGGCAGACAATGTGGAATTGCCATTGTTCCTGTACAATATCCCGGCCCAGACAAAGCTTATGATCTCGGTCCCGGTAGCCAAGAAACTTGCAGGTCATCCGAACATTATCGGAATGAAGGACTCTTCCGGGAACGGCACATATTTCAATACCCTTTTGGCCGAAATAAAGCCGGTATATCCTGAATTCAGCATTCTTGTAGGCCCGGACGAGATGCTGGCATCTACTATGGCCCTTGGAGGAAACGGAGGAGTAAACTCAGGTTCAAACCTTTTCCCGGGACTTTACACTGCTTTGTTCAAAGCCTGCAAAGCCAACGATGTGGACAGAATTCAGATGCTTCAGCGGATAGTAATGAAGATCTCCACTGACATATACTCTGTGGACAAGTCAAGTGTTTCATTCCTTAAAGGCCTCAAGGCCGCCCTATATTGTGAGGGCCTCGTCTGCAATTGCATGTGTGCACCTCTTTCCGGAGTCTCGCATGAGCATATGGAATTGATTCGTGGCAATGTCGCCAGCATCAAGGCTGAAATTGAGAAAGTATTATGAGAAGAATATTAACTTTTATAATAATATCTGCCATGTGCATCATAGCCTGCAATAGTACGCACCAATCCCGGGACTGGGCCTGCGGGTGGAGTGTAACTCCAGATGAATCAGTGAATGAAGCCGGGGTCACAGGACATTTCAATGCCAACAAAGCCAGGTGGCAGGCCGCTTTTGATTTTTTGAAATCTACTGACCTTGGCAGAATTGAGTCCGGAAGATACTCAATCATGGGTGATTCGGTTTTCGCTATCGTAAGCGAGTACATGCCGAAACCTGTTGAGGGATGCAGATTTGAGACCCATCAGAGATACATTGACCTTCAATATGTCATATCCGGAAAGGAGCAAATGGGAGTTGCTCCGGCAAAATTCGCATCGCCTTTGACAAACTACGACCAGGGTAATGACATTCAGTTCTTCTCCTGCCCGGACGACAAGGCGGTTTACAGAGAGGCCGGACCCGACAACTTTTTCGTATTCTTACCGGAAGATGCCCACCGCCCGAGCATACGCCTGAACGATGATGAATGGGTAAAGAAGATCGTCATTAAAATCCTGTACTGATATGCTGTCAGAAAAGAAATACTACCCTTGGATTGTAATCGTCCTCCTCGTCATCGTCTCGACATTGAACTATCTTGACAGGCAGATGCTTGCGACGATGCGTCCGTTTATGATGGCCGATATCAGGGAACTTGAGTCTGTTACCAACTTCGGAAGGCTGATGGCAATTTTCCTGTGGATATACGCCATCATGAGTCCTATTTCGGGGATGATTGCAGATCGCTCCAACAGGAAGTGGCTGATTGTGTTCAGCCTTGCTATATGGTCTGGTGTAACGATGGCCATGGGATTCGTGCACGATATCCGTCACCTATACGTCCTGCGTGCCGTGATGGGAGTCAGCGAGGCTTTCTATATCCCGGCAGCCCTCTCTCTTGCAGCCGACTATCATCAAGGTTCCACGCGTTCCACAGCGATAGGAATACTGACTTCCGGCGTTTATCTCGGACAGGCTTTCGGAGGTTTCGGGGCAACAATAGCCGCGAGGACATCCTGGGAGTTCACTTTCCAGATTTTCGGAATTGTCGGCATTCTCTACAGTTTCGTGCTGATTGCTTTCCTCAGGGAGAAGAAGAATCACATTGAAGTGAAAGAGGCGGAGACAGGCCTTGTGAAAGAGATGGCCTCATCATTCAAAGGGTTGTCGGTATTGTTTACCAATATCGCTTTCTGGGTTATGCTCTTCTATTTCGCCGCATTGAATCTTCCTGGATGGACGACAAAGAACTGGCTTCCGACAATGATTTCGGAATCGCTCGGCATCAGCATGGAGAATGCCGGCCCGATCTCAACTATAGCCCTTGCAATGTCTTCATTTATAGGTGTGTTCATAGGTGGATGGCTTTCCGATAAATGGGTCGTCAAATCGCTTAAAGGACGGGTCTATACCAGTTCTTTGGGCCTGTTCCTCATTGTCCCGGCTCTCATTATGATGAATTTCGGGGGCAGTCTGCTTACAGCAGTCCTGAGCGCAGTGATGTTCGGTCTCGGTTTCGGAATGTTCGACACGAACAATATGCCGATACTCTGCCAGTTCATTCCATCAAGATACCGGGCTACCGGTTACGGTATCATGAATATGGTCGGAATATCTGCCGGGGCTATCATCACGACAGCATTGGGCAAGGCTCTTGAGCAAGGCTACCAGAATGAGATATTCTATCTGATGACAGGTGTTGTATTTATCTCGATTCTGCTTCAGCTAACCGTACTTCATCCGAAGACACAAGATATGACAGAAGAACTAATGGAAAAAGCATAATTATATGAGATTTAATAGTATTATTATAATGATTCAGGCTATGACCATGATGGTTTTGGCCTGTGGGAAGGAGCCCGGGGGCAACCCATGGTACAATCCTGATGATCCGCCGGGTGGACCGGATGACAAACCGGAGGATTCCAGAACATTGTACAACGGAATTGAATTGCCTGACAAATGGCCTCCTTCCGGAGGGAATCCGTCTTCTGACGCTGTGATGGATGTACCGTATCTGGGTCCATCTCATCCGGATGTAGTGCCAATTGATGTTGGAAGACAACTGTTTGTGGATGATTTTCTGATTGAAAGGACCACTCTTTCCCGAGAATGTCATACTGCGAAAAAATATATCGGAAATCCGGTTCTGAAGCCGGAATCCAAGATTGAAATACCAAGTGGACATTTCAAGGGCGCTGTGCCTAAAGATGGAGGTGTATGGTGGGAACCCCGCGAGAATAAGTTCAAGATGTGGTACGAAGCCGGCTGGCTGAACACGATGGCTTATGCCACCAGCACTGACGGTCTTTCATGGGTTCGTCCATCGATCAACAAGAACGGTACGAATGAGCTGCTCACTATCTCTGATCTTGTGCCGAATTCCTGCGCGGTTGTCCTCGACTATGACGCTCCGGACGATCAGCGTTACAAGATGTTCTTCAGGCAGCCCAATGCCAATGCAGCTGACAGTCGCGGTAAAGCTATGGTGTCATCTGACGGAATAACCTGGACCAAGCGTAAAGATACCGGAGTCTGCGGGGACAGGAGTACAATGTTCTACAATCCTTTCCGTAAAAAATGGGTGTTCAGCATAAGATCTATAGGCGCACTTGGCCCGACAAATTACGGACGTACAAGGTATTACCGCGAATCGTCTGATTTCCTTGATGGCGCATCGTGGGAAAAATCCGATCCGGTATTCTGGTGCCGGGCGGACAAATTGGATGAGCCGGACCCGCAAATCGGCCTTCCTGCCCAGTTGTACAATCTGAATGCGGTGGCCTACGAAAGTGTCATGCTCGGCCTGCACCAGATTCTTGTCGATGAGAACGATGTCGCAATGAATGCAGGACGCCCGAAAGTGACAGATCTCAAAGTCTCGTTCAGCCGGGACGGTTTCCACTGGACAAGGCCTTGCAGGGATGCTTTCATCCCTTCATCCAGGACGTCCGGAGCATGGGACAGGGGTTACGTTCAGTCTGTAGGAGGCATCTGCATCGTAATGGGAGACCAGCTCTGGTTCTATTACAGCGGATTCCGCGGCAATGCCGCACGCCCGGGTGAGTCGGCATCCCTGCACGACGACAGTGCTACGGGAATTGCCGTCATAAGGAGAGATGGATTTTGTTCAATGTCAGGCGATGGAGAGTTGACAACAGTCCCTGTGACATTCTCCGGAAAGTACCTGTTCGTCAATGCGGACTGTGCGGATGGAGAATTGAGGGCTGAAATTCTGGATGAGAACGGGAATGTCATTTCGGGTTTCAGTTCATCGGACTGCATAGCAGTATCGGAAAATGCCACCATCATCAGGATGGGATGGAAAGGAAAGAAAGACCTTTCCGAAGTAGCTGGAAAGAAAGTCAAATTCCATTTCACACAGAAGAACGCGAAATTGTATTCATTCTGGGTGAGCCCTTCCGAGAAAGGAGAGAGTATGGGATACACGGCCGGAGGAGGCCCTGGCTTCACCGGTAACATTGATAATGTCGGACTTGACGGTTACAAGGCCGCCTCATATATCACACCACTATAATTTGACAACTGATATGAAAAGATTTATAAGAAATGTGGCAGCCATTTTTGCCGCGGCAGGAATGATTGTAGCCTGCGATGACTATGAAGTGCAATATGTCCCTGTAAAACCTTCAGAGGATGATACTCCGGAAGAGATAGTCACTGTGGACAAGACATTTACGGCCTCAGTGGAAACACCTTCGACAAAAACTGTCATCACCGACAATGAGGACGGCAGCAAATCAACGGGATGGGAGTCCGGAGACGAGATAAGCATTATATGGGGCAAATCAGACATGGAGAGGGCGGCAGCCACTGCAAAATCTTCAGGAAAGTCTTCCGAATTCATTGCATCGGTAGCTGAAGCAGAGGTTTATTATGCCGTTTATCCATCATCATTGAGTGCAGGGTTGATCGATGACGAACACATATCGGTTACTATACCGTCTGTTCAGGAAGGCTCTTTCGCAAATGCAGGCGCAATGGCGGCAAAGGCGACAGGCACGTCTTTTTCTTTCAGAAACATCTGCGCTTTGCTGACATTTACCATTGAAAGGGATGATGTCGCCCAGGTGGTCTTCAAATCCATTGATGGAAGTCCGCTTTCCGGCAATACCGTCATTTCATTTTCGGGTACGGCCATCAGCTCGGAAAACATTGACAAACCGTCCGACAACGTGGCTTTCCCGTCATCATCAGTGGGGAAGGCTGTATCTGCCGGAAAATACCATATCGGAGTTACTCCGGCAAAACTGTCCCAGGGAATGATAATTACAGCGATGTCAACCGAGGGGAAAGCCATTGTAACATCAATTGTGGAAGGCCCGCTGACTCTTGAAAGGTCGTATCTATATGACTTCGGAGTGGTTGATAAGGCTGAGCCTGTGACGGTTACGGATTATTTCGTGACACCGGCAGGTTCCGGAGACCGTTCCGGCAAAAAATGGGAGAATGCGTTCAGCATTGAAGATTTCCTTAATCTAATGTCTCCTGGGGAAAGCAATGTTATGGATAGGGCTATGGCCGTTGACGGAAAGAATTTCCATTTTTCAGAGGGTAAATATGTCGTTGCAGATCCTTCTTTGAAATACAGGAAAGTAGATTTTGACGGTTATACAGTCCCTGTTTCTGTCAATATTTACGGAGGATACAGTTCTTCCTGCAAGGGAACAAATTTGAGTGGCAGGAATCCCGAAACATATGTCACGGCTTTTTCCGGTGATAAACAGTACGCCGGATTTGTATTCGGCCCGCAGACAGCATTCAGCATTGACGGAGTAACCTTCTGTGATGCATGCACAATCAATGATGCGGAATTGCTGACAGTTTCAAGAGGTGCTGTATGTGTAAACTCCACGACTGCGTCCGTATCTTTTAGCAATTGCATTTTCAAGGATAATACAGACCATACCGATCAGGCTACCGGAGTTCACGGCGGTGCAGCAATATATCTCAAGGATGGAGTAGTAAAGGCTGACAGATGCCTGTTCACCGGAAACTCATCGGGCTCCAGGGGCGGCGTAATAAGAACTGAGGGAGACAAGGGACTTATGTTCTTGAATAACTGCGTTTTCAAGGATAATACCATCTGGAAGGACGCTTATGGCACAACTATCTTTGCAAAGGGAAATATCGGCATCAATAAATGCCTATTCATAGGGAACAAGGATACGGCAGCAGGAAAGAACAATCCTTCTCTCAATCTCAATAACAATTATATTCTTGTCAATTCCACCATCATCGAGGATTCTTCATTCTCTTCCGGTACCGGAACTATCAGGACGGAGACTGATGCAAGCAAAGGCTATTGCGCATATTTGATGAACAATATCGTTGTCAATACCCATCCGGCGGATGACTCCAACAAGGCATGGGGAGTTCTTGCCAGCAAAACCGGGGCCGAATCCAAGGGCTACAACATCTTCTGTGGAAAGGACGGAGGCATCAGCCATACAGCTCGTCTTGCGCCTGCTGAAACTGACCTTAATATTGCATCACTGACCGAAATCGGTGCCTCCTATACATTTGACAATGCCACGAACAAGGTCAGCTGGGAGGGCCTGAGCCACAGTTTTGCGGATGATGCGGCGGTTCAGGCAGTGCTGAATTCCGCTGCTCCTACTGCAGGACTGACTGACTTCGGAAAACAGTTTGCCGACTGGCTTGCCACTATTACAGAATGAGATAATTTCTCACTCTGTTATTGACTGGTTCATCGTTTCAATTTGCCTTGTCCGGAATTACTCCGGGCAGGGCTGATGATGAATTGTGATTACATTATTCTCCGACTTTCGTCAGAACGAAATTTGTACATGCCTGTCTCATAGGAAATCCTCCCAGGTACTATCCATTTGTTCAGGCCTTTTTCTACTGCCCATTCTGTGTATTTACGTTGAATCAATGATGGGTTAAGCCTGACCTTGGGGGCTTTTTCCAATCCTCATCAGGTATCAGTGCATTGGAGGCAAAATCATTTGCTTCTTTTTCTTCAACTGCTCCATGTCGTTGGTTACTGGGGTATTGGTTTCAGTTCTTGTTGCCATAATGGACCTCGTTTATTTCAATTAATGTAATTTCCAATCCTGATTCTGTTTAACTCAGCGAGACATGCTTCAACTGTTCATAGTGGAGAAAACTATACTCTCCCAGTTTTGATACATGTTCAACTGAGCACATCAGATTACAGATGTCTACCAACTTCTTCACGAATTTTTTGTCACGCGAAAGCCTTTTATATTTCCCTGCATTGACTCCTTCCAGAATGAGTTCCCGCAGCTCCTCGTCCAAAATCTCAATTAATCATTCAATAGGATATTCCTGAAAAAACACTACATTTGCACTCGACAACCATAACACTCATTCCGGGGCCTCCCGGATTCCTTGAACATCGTGAGCTGGTCGTATGCTTTACCAGCATCGACCTGCATTTTCAATTAATCCGGACTCAAATGATTTCACCGGCCCAGAGGGCTTTGAAGAAGTCCGTAACATAATAAAGGTCCACGTCACCGCTGCGGCGGCTGATCCGGTCCCTGGAAACGAGTATTTGTTTAGTCTCAGGATGTTCCTTGGCGAATTCCGTCACACCTTTCTTGTCATCATGGTTTACATGGTCGGTAGACTTGATTTCAATGGCCACCCGGGCATCCCCGATAACGGCGTCAACCTCAAGGTTTTCATAAGTATGCCAGTAGGTAAGTTCCTCTTCGCTTCCGGTATAGCCAAGATAAGCACGGATTTCCTGTATAATCAGATGCTCGAAAGCATGGCCGTACTCCGGCGTCCTTGGGGCAAGGTGGTATCTTTTGGTCAGATGGTTGGCAATGCCAACATCAAAATAGTAGAATCTGGAAGACTTGTATAGTTTCCTTTTGATGACTTTCCGGTATGCCGGAACTTCGAACCCCAGGAGCGTTTCAACCAGAATCTTATAGTAGGCTTTCACTGTATTGGCGGAGACTCCGCAATCGCTGGCAACATTTTCATAATTGAGGATTTCCCCATCCATGATGGCTGCCACTTCCATAAAGCGGATAAATTCATCTACATTCTGGACAAGCGACTCCTCGATGATTTCCTCTTTAAGGTACAGGTCAACGTAGGCCCTCATGCGGTTCTGCGCATTGGCGACCATATAATGACGGGGAATCATTCCATTCTGGACTGCACGGTCCAAATCATAATCAGGAATCTCCGCACTTACCAACGGGAAAAGAGTCTCAGGGATAGCACGGCCACCAAGATTGTTTGCGCCGCTCCTCTTGATTTTACGGGCACTTGATCCGCTAAGGATGAACCACAGGTCTTTCTCCACCATTAACCAATGCACCTCATCCAGAAGGTCCGGGATCTTCTGGATCTCATCAACAATGACAAGTGTCTCGGGAGGATAACGGAGAAGGCTCTCCCTGAATTCCTCTGGATGTTGTTTGAAACGATTTCTTATATCGGATTTGAGCAGGTCAATGTAAATCGCTTTGGGAAAACGCTCTTTCAAAAGAGTTGATTTCCCTACCTGGCGGCCTCCAAACAGGAACATTGCCTCGTCCAGGCGGTTCTCTATATCAAATATCCTATGGTACATAATAAACTGAAATTTCCTCAACATAATTGCGGATATTTCAGGAAAATCCGCAACGTTACTGCGAATATAATAAAGTTTATCTTAATAGAAAAATCTTTGTATGGAGAAGAGGGACGAGATTAAGTCCGGGGACGGACTTTTTCTCTACTCCTTGCCGGAGGGGCCCTTGCATATTACGAAGCTGCCGGAATCGGCGGCTTCAATGTAATAACCCGCGCCTGCAAGCGAGCTTGCGATGGGGATGGATAAGGGAGGACGAGATTAAGTCCGAGGGCGGACTTTTTCTCTGCTCCTTGCCGGAGGGGCCCTTGCATATTACGAAGCTGC
>SAMEA3663026__coassemble_333_pt1 | contig 35535 bp, 23 predicted proteins | sample SAMEA3663026__metabat2_low_PE_017 | metagenome-assembled genome bin SAMEA3663026 (sample SAMEA3663026) | pig gut metagenome | biome: pig gut; feature: pig-associated habitat; material: faeces | place: France | collected 2012
TAAATCCGGGATGTGACTTCCGTAAGGGACTTCTCAACCATTGCGGTGATTTCCGCTGCCGACTTGCCGGCTGAGAAAATCTCCGTTCCGTTTTTCTGAAGCGAGAAATCAATACCGGACAATTCCCCAACAGTGCGCAAAGGTGCAGGGAGAAATGACGTATGGTCCAGCGTCAAGGATTCCGCAAAACATTCAGGACCGTCATCAATATGGTCAGCGGGATAGAGAAGAATGCCGTAATTGACAGAGTCATAGTATCTTGATGCGAATCTTGCGCCTACGCACCGTCCGGGTTTGCAGACTCTTGCGAACAGGACCGGGGAGAAATCCAGCCTGTCGACAAAATCAGGAGGGAAGAAATCCTCATTGTCTTTCTCCCACGTCGTATCCGGGCGGGACAATATATGCCCGCTATATGTTTTTACCAAAATGTTCATATCATTGATTTCCTGCCATTCAAGCTGACACGAAGTCAGTGGCGTTCTCCTCCGAAATGCAGGAAGAGCTGCTGGGCAGCATCCTCGAAAGCCTTGCCTTCCAATGGCTTGCGCCTTTCCATTGCAGCCGCTTTCCTCTCTCCGTCATATCTCTCCTTGAGAATCTCGAACTGCCTCTTGGTATCGAGGGTGAATTCCCCGTTCTGGATCCATGCGAAATATGTAGGTTCGCTGAAATATACTTCCCGTGCAGTACGTCCCTTGTGCTTTCCGAAACTTATTACCGGCTCGCCGTTCTCTCCAACGATCAGCCTGCCGGCATAATCCACATTCTTCGGCCGGCCGGCGAAATTGGCAAGAAACTCGACATTGTTCTTCAGCTCCGGATATTTGTCGAGCTGGCCTTTAAGCACCTCGTAGGTGGCCACGGTATCTGCCTCTGCAGTATGGGCGTTCTCGAAATCCTGCCCGCCGCAATAGAACCGGTATGCGGCTTTGAGATTGCGTGGCTCCATCGCATGGTAGATTGTCTGCACATCAACCATCTTCTTGTCGTGAAGATTGATGTCAAAGCCTCTGTGAAGGTACTTGCGGACACGTTCAATCTCTTCTGCGAGCATCGGGAGGTCGAATTTCGTTGAATTGAAGCCGGCCAGGTCGCTGTCTGCTATCCAGTTTACCACCTCGTCCACGACCTCGCTGAATTTCGGACATCCTATGAGATCCTCGTCCTTGATTCCGTTTACTGCACTCGCACTCGGATTCATCGGCCGCTGGCAATTCCTCTCATAGTCCCAAGGCATTATCTTCCAGGTCTTTATCCTTTCTTCCCCGTCCGGGAACACTTTTACGAAACTAAGTTCTACGATGCTGTCGGACGCAATGTTCAGTCCAGTGCTTTCAATGTCGAAAAACAGGAGAGGCCTTTCAAGTTTGAGATTCATTTCAGTCTGCTTTTATTTGACCATTATAGGCATTACGATTCCGAAAACCTTCTCTGCCTGAGCCTCATCTTCGGACGGGAGCATGAGCGCTGACCTTCTCTTGTCGGCAAACTTCATCATCACTTCCTCACATGCCAGATTTGACAGCATCTCTATGATGTGGGTGGACTTGAATCCTATCTGGAGGTCGCTTCCGTCATACTGGCAGGCAATCTTCTCGTGTGCGGCGATCTCGAAACCAAGGTCCTGCGCTGATATCTCTATGAAGCCTGGTGTCAGGTCGAACTTGATGTGGTTCGATGCCTTAGGGGAGCATACGGAGATTCTCCTTACGGTATTGAGTAACTGAATTCGATTGATTTTCAGTATATTGGAATTATTCTGAGGAATGATGGTGCGATAGTCGGGATATTTTCCGACTACGAGGCAGCAGATTACTGTGGTGTTGCCGAGTTTAAGGACAGCGGTCCTGTTGTCGAATGTCACAGTGACGGTCTCGATATCCTTTCCTAGAATCGACCTCAGGACAGCCGCATGGCGTTTGTTGAGGATGAAGGAGCATTCTCCGGCAGCCTTTACGTCATCGGCGGTGAAGCATGTCAATTTCTGGAGGTCGGATGCCACGAGGGTCGTGGAATTCGGAGAAATGTCGAAGAAGATACTGTTCATCACAGGGCGGTTGTCCTCGTCGGAAGAGGCGTAGATGGTCCTGCCAATTCCGTCAGCCAGGGTCTGTGCCGGGAATTCGACTGTAACCGCGCCGTCTCCTGTCTTCTGGCATTCAGGGTAATCGTCCGGGTTGAAATACGGCAGAGTCGATGCTCCGCTTGCCCAGGCGCATTCGAACTGGTTGTCGCTTATGGTGGTAATCGTGAGAGGCTGGTCAGGGAGTTCCTTCAGCAAGTCGTTCATCTGCCTTGCAGGTACGGCGATACGTCCTTCCTCCAACGTGCTGTCCACTTCGAGGGCGGTGCGCATTGTTATTTCCTTGTCTGACGCTGTGACTTCAAGAGTGTTGCCGCTGAGCGAGAAGAGGTAATCTTCAAGGATGGCTTCCGTGCTCTTGGCCGGTATGGCCTTGGAAACTGTCAGGATGCCCTTGAGCAGTTCTGAACTTGAAATGATGAACTTCATATTCCGTAAATTTTATATTATTCTTCAGTGCTGTGCCGAAGCCTTTTCCCGGCATGGGCACATCAGCACAAAGGTAATCAAAAATCCTGATATTTGGCATATAATTTGATTTTTCGGAACGCGGGTGCAAAAAATGCCTGTGGCCGTCCTGAAACGTCGGTGCCGGGCTTGCTCCGCGTGATTATAGTTACTAAAATTAATTGAAATATTATGAGGAAATCATTTATTACTGTCGCTGCTTCGGCAATAGTTGCCGGGCTGACGGCGTTCGGAGTGGTGAAGGCATGTGTGCCTGGTGAGATGCCCGGTTCGTCGGTGATTCCTACGGACGGTTCAGCATATCGTACTGTCAATCTGTCACAGTCGGATTATCCTGATTTTACATACGCGGCTGAATCCGCAGTGGATGCTGTGGTATATGTGAAAGTGACGATCCGCCAGCAGCAGAGTTACAACGTTGATCCGTTCTTCAGATTCTTCTTCGGAGACCAGGCCACCCCTCAGTCAAGGGAACAGCAGGTAAGCGGCTCCGGCGTGATAATCCGTTCAGACGGCTATATCGTCACCAATAATCACGTAGTGGAAGGCGCTACGAAAGTGGAGGTTACATTGAACAACAACAAGACATATCCTGCGACAATCATAGGTACGGATCCTGCAACTGATGTGGCAATTATCAAGATTGAGGCTGATGGCCTTCCTGTCGTTCCGTTCGGGGATTCTGACCAGCTCAGGCTCGGCCAGTGGGTGATTGCCATCGGCAGCCCGTACGACCTGCGTTCCACCATCACTGCAGGTATCGTCAGCGCAAAGGGCAGGCAGATGCCTCACTACAATGGAGAATTCAAAATCGAGTCATTCATCCAGACAGACGCTGCGGTCAATCCAGGAAACAGCGGCGGAGCTCTCGTGAACCAGAAAGGCGAACTGGTGGGAGTGAACACTGCAATCATTTCACATACAGGTTCGTACACGGGTTATTCATTTGCCATCCCTTCAAATCTCGTTAGGAAGATTGCGGACGATCTCATTGACTTCGGAAGCGTGAAGAGAGCCCTGCTCGGTGTGACGATGACGCAGATTGATGACAAAAAAGCGAAAGAATTGAAACTTTTTTCTCCAAATGGTGTATATATAGAGGAGGTTTTGAAAGGTGGAGCAGCCGACAAGGCCGGAATCAGGCACGGTGACGTCATCGTTTACGTGGATTCCACAGCCATAACGACTCCTTCATCATTGCAGGAAAAGGTAAGTTCATACAACCCGGGGGACAAGGCATCCGTGACAATCATCAGGGACGGTGACAGGAAGACTGTCGAGGTGACGTTCCAGGGCGCAGCTTCCGAAACAGGAGAAAAGGACATCGACGGTTCGGTGGCATTCTACGGCTCCAAGATAAGGGAGGCATCCAAGGAAACTCTCGCGGCCTTGAATCTCAAGGCCGGTGTGGAGATTGTCTCAGTCGGGCCGGGAAAGGTCCAGGAGGCAGGAGCCAAGGAGGGATTCATCATATTGTATGTGAACGACCAGCCTGTGACAAAGCCTGATGACGTGATTAATATTGTCAAGAAGGCGAAGAGGGCTGTATACGTGGAAGGTGTGACATCTTACGGCAAAGCTGCCTACTTCGCTTTTGGAAAGGAATAAACCAAAAGGTACGATGAGACAACTTAAGATTACAAAGTCGATCACCAACAGAGAAAGCGCATCCCTGGACAAATATCTCCAGGAGATCGGTAGAGAAGAGCTGGTTTCACCTGAAGAAGAGGTGGAACTGGCTCAAAGAATTAGAAAAGGTGACCAGAGAGCATTGGAAAAGCTCACTAAGGCGAACTTGCGATTCGTGGTTTCAGTGGCGAAACAGTATCAGAACCAGGGCTTGAGTCTTCCTGACCTTATCAACGAGGGCAATCTCGGCCTGATCAAGGCCGCAGAGAAATTCGACGAGACCAGGGGTTTCAAATTCATTTCATACGCCGTGTGGTGGATTCGCCAGTCCATCCTGCAGGCACTTGCAGAGCAGTCCAGGATCGTGAGGCTTCCGCTGAACCAGGTAGGTTCCCTGAACAAGATCAACAAGGCCCTCTCCAAGTTCGAGCAGGAGAACGAGCGCCAGCCTTCGAGCGAGGAACTTTCAGAGATGATAGATGTTCCGAAGGACAAGATTTCCGATACCCTCAGGGTGTCCGGACGTCACGTGTCCGTGGACGCTCCTTTTGTCGAGGGTGAGGACAACAGCCTTCTGGATGTGCTCCCGAATGACGATTCCCCGAGTGCCGACAGGGGGCTCGTGAACGAGTCTCTAAACACTGAGATCGAGAGGGCGCTTTCCACATTGTCCAGCCGCGAGAGGGAGATAATCAAGTCTTTCTTCGGAATCGGATGCCAGGAGATGACTCTCGAGGAAATCGGAGAGCGTTTCGGCCTCACGCGCGAACGTGTCCGCCAAATCAAGGAGAAGGCCATCAGGAGGCTGAAGAGCCCTTCAAGAAGCAAGCTCCTCAAAGCTTATTTAGGTTAAAACTATTTGAAAATCAATCAATGACACCGGAATCATTTATCCAGGCCAAGGCCGCAGAGGCCATCAAGAACATATATGGGACGGACGTGGAGACGTCCGCGCTCCAGGTACAGGTGACAAGAAAGGAGTTTGAAGGCGACTATACCCTGGTCGTCTTTCCTCTTCTCAGGATTTCTCATTCATCACCGGAGAATACCGGCAATGCAATAGGGGAGTGGCTGAAGGCCAATGTCGCCGAGATTGCAGGATACAACTGCGTGAAGGGATTCCTCAATATCTCATTCTCACCTCTGTATTGGAACGAACTTTTCGCCGGAATTGTCGCAGAGCCGGATTTCGGCACCCTGCCACAGACCGGAAAGAACATTATGGTGGAGTTTTCTTCACCTAATACCAACAAGCCCCTCCATCTCGGGCACATCAGGAACAATCTCCTCGGGGATTCCGTTTCGAGGCTGCTCAAGGCATGCGGCAACAACGTGATGAAAGTGACCCTCGTGAACGACAGGGGAGTACATATTTGCAAGTCGATGCTCGCATGGCTCAAGGCCGGAAACGGCATCACTCCGGAGAATTCCGGACAGAAGGGCGACCATCTCGTTGGTGACTGCTACGTGGCGTTCAATGACATTTACAAGAAGGAGGTCAAGGAACTCGTGGCATCAGGCATGAGCGAGGAGGAGGCAGAGAAAGCGGCTCCGTCATTGCGCGAGGCTCATGAAATGCTCGTGAAATGGGAGCAGGGAGACGAGGAAGTGCGCAATCTCTGGAAGAAGATGAACGGCTGGGTGCTGGACGGATTCGACAAGACCTACAAGGCTCTCGGCATTTCATTCGACAGGACTTATTTCGAGTCCGAGACATATCTTCTCGGCAAGGAGCTCGTGCAGAAAGGTCTGGACATGGGCGTATTCGTGACTGATCCGGACGGGTCCGTATGGTGTGACCTCACTGCAGACGGACTTGACAGGAAACTGCTTCTCCGTGGAGACGGAACTTCCGTTTACATGACCCAGGATCTCGGTACGGCCGAGCGCCGCTTCTCCGAATACAAGCTTGACAAGCATGTCTATGTGGTCGGCAACGAGCAGAACTATCATTTCCAGGTGCTCAAGCTGATTCTCGGCAAGCTGGGATTCGCCTGGGCTGACGACATCTATCATCTTTCCTACGGCATGGTAGAGCTTCCGGAGGGCAAGATGAAATCCCGCGAGGGTACCGTGGTGGATGCTGACGACCTGATCGAGAAGATGTACGAAGAGGCCAAGACCACTTCGGACGAGTCCGGCAAGCTGGCTGACATGCCTCAGGACGAGAAGGAGAATCTGTACAGGATGATTGGTCTCGGAGCACTCAAGTATTTCATCATCAAGGTGGACCCGAAGAAGACAATGCTCTTCAACCCTAAGGAGTCCATTGATTTCAATGGCAATACCGGTCCGTTCATCCAGTATACGCACGCCAGGATCAAGTCAATCCTCAGGAAGGCTGACGACCAGGGCATTCCGCACGGAGCTGATGTCCTCAGCAATGATGTGGCACCTTCCCCGAAGGAAGTCCGCCTCATAAAGTTGCTCAATTCATATCCTTCCAAGGTGGCAGAGGCCGGAGCCGCATATTCGCCGGCAGTGATTGCCAATTACGCTTATGACCTGGCCAAGGAGTTCAACCAGTATTATCATGATACCAGGATTCTTCAGGAGGAGGTCGAGGAGGTTCGCCGTTTCAGGCTGCTGCTTGTAAGCACTGTGGCTGACGTCCTTGTGAAGGCAATGGACATTCTCGGCATACAGCTTCCTGACCGAATGTAAACTGAACGCGATGGCTGTCCCTGACAACAATTATATGTTTCCTACCTCGAAGAAGGAGGTGGATGCTCTCGGCTGGGATTATATAGACGTCATATTCTTTACGGGCGATGCCTTCGTGGACCATCCGTCCTTCGGTACTGCCTGCATTGCACGCTGGCTCCAGAAATGGGGCTGGCGTGTTGCCGTGGTACCCCAGCCGAACTGGAGGGATGATTTGAGGGATTTCCGCAAACTGGGACGTCCGAGGCTGTATTTTGCAGTCAATTCCGGGGCGATGGATTCGATGGTGAACCATTATACCGCATCCAAGAGGCTCAGGCATGATGATGCCTATACGCCTGACGGGAAATTCGGCTACAGGCCTGACTATGCGGTGACCGTTTACACGAACATACTGAAGGAACTTTATCCGGACGTTCCGGTGGTCATAGGCGGAGTTGAGGCATCGTTGCGCAGGCTGTCCCACTATGATTATTGGAAGGACTGCCTGATGCCGTCAATCCTCGAGACTTGCAAGGCGGATTATCTCTGCTATGGAATGGGCGAGAGGACGATGCTCGAGCTCACCCGCGGGATAGAGGCCGGGCGGAGTCTTCATGACATGCACAGGATTCCTCAGATAGCCTTCCGCATGACCGGCAGTCCGAAACCTCGCGAGGGCGTGACCATGCTGCATTCCTTCGAGAAATGCAAAAGAGACAAAAGGGCGTTTGCCGAAAATTTCCATGTCATCGAGACGGCTGCCAACATGATGCATCCGGATGTTCTCGTGGAAGCCTGCGGAGACGGATATGTCCAGGTCAATCCGCCTTATCCGCCTGCCACCCGGGAAGAAATGGATTCGTTTTGGGACCTGCCGTTCACGAAATTGCCGCATCCGCGCTACAAGGGCAGGAGGATACCGGCCTACGACATGATAAAATATTCCATCACCACGCACAGGGGATGTTTCGGAGGATGCAATTTCTGCACTATTGCCGCGCATCAGGGGAAATTCATACAGTCAAGGTCTGAGGAATCCATCCTCAAGGAAGTCCGTGGACTTCTGGAAGTTCCGGGTTTCGCAGGGAATATCTCGGACCTCGGGGCACCGACTGCCAATATGTACGGTATGCGAGGAAAGAACCCAGACCTATGTGATGTCTGCAGGCGCAAGTCCTGTCTGTTCCCGGCCCCGTGCCCGAATATGGACAGGAATCATTCACGTCTTCTGGAATTGTACCGCAGGGTGCTGTCAATCAAGGGAATACGTCATGCATATATCGGCAGCGGAATCCGCTATGACCTGTTCCTCGACGAAAAGGGATTCGTGGACGAGTCGTCATATCCGTATTTCAAGGAACTTGTGCTCCGCCATACGTCAGGCCGTCTGAAAGTTGCTCCGGAACATACCGAGGACAAGGTTCTCAAATATATGGGCAAGCCTTCATTCAGGCTTTTTGACAGGCTCAGGACGGAGTTCGACAAACTCAACCGCAAGGCAGGCACTCATGTGGGGCTGGTCCCGTATTTCATATCCTCGCATCCCGGATGTACGATGAAAGATATGGAACGGCTCGCTTCCAATCCTGCCCTGCGCGGCCTCTACATGGACCAGGTCCAGGATTTCACTCCTACTCCGATGACCACCTCATCTGTGATGTATTATTCAGGACTCGACCCGAGGACGATGGAACCGGTGTTCACCGAGCATGACATGGAGAAGAAAAAACTCCAGAAATCCTTCTTTTTCCGGAAGCAGAAGTAGGTTTTTTGCATATTCTTAAAAAAAAAATTTACAGAAACATTTTTCTAATCCGAAAAGATGTTCTATTATTGCATCCCGAAACAATGAAAAACTCGTTGGACATTAAAAAACTTAGTATCGAATATGGCTACTACTCAGAAAAAGAGAGCTGTTGTAAGCTATGAAAATATGTCGAAGGAACTTGCAGCGGCATTTGCGGAGAAATATCCGAAAGGATTCAGCGACTATCTACCGGACCTGATCAAGTATGACAAGCCGGACGGTTCGTTCTTCTATGCAGTGACAGTCGAGATTCCAGATGCCATCTATCTCGTGAAAATCAAGGTGAAGACGGATGATGCCGATGATATCGAGAGATGGCTCAATGAAGGGGATGACCTTGCCGGTGAAGGTGGAGACGGAGGACAGGATACCGGTGACACTCTCCCGGATGACAATATTTCCCAGTATTCTGCCGGAGACGACGATTCCGCCGATGCGTGATTCTTCATATTCCTGAAATTTACAGAGCTGGCTGAAAAGTCAGCCTCTTTTTTATTATGGACCTGTCGTTTTTCAGAAAATGTCCCGGGCTCCTCCGAGACTCGATGAGAAATATACCTGAGAAGAACAAACTTCTCATATTGTCACTTGCCGTGGGAATCTGCAGCGGGCTCGCAGCCGTGCTGCTCGAGACCCTGGTAAGGACAATCCACCATGCTCTCACCTCCTGGTTCGACGGCAGTGCGGACAATTATCTGTACCTTGTCTATCCCGGAATAGGAATGCTTCTCTCGTTCTTGATAGTCAAGTATATAGTGAAGGACAAGATAGGGCATGGCGTGACCAAGGTGCTGCTGGCCATATCCAAGAACGAATCGAGGATCAGGCCGCACAATATGTGGTCTTCCATTGCCACCAGTTCCCTGACTATCGGATTCGGAGGCTCCGTGGGAGCTGAGGCCCCGATTGTATATACAGGTGCGGCCATCGGGTCCAATTTCGCCAGGTGGATGGGAATGTCCTACCGCAATATCACGATTCTTCTCGGATGCGGTGCTGCAGGTGCTGTGGCGGGCATTTTCAAGGCTCCTCTGGCCGGAGTCCTCTTCACCCTCGAGATCCTGCTCTTCAATATTTCCATGACATCCATGATGCCGCTGCTGCTATCCACAGTGTCGGCAACAATGATATCATACATTTTCCTCGGGGATTCATTGCCTTTCGAGTGCACATTGACCCCGTTCACTCTCAAGAATGTGCCGTTCTACATCCTGCTCGGCTTTTTCTGCGGGGCTGTATCCCTGTATTTCCTCAGGACGACCCTTTCCCTCGAGGACAAGCTCGGCAAGGTGAAGAATCCTTATGTCAAATGGGCATTCTGCGCAATCTGCCTGGGATTGCTGATATTCCTGTTCCCGCCTCTGTACGGTGAGGGATACGATGCTCTCAGCCCGCTCCTGAACGGCCAGACGGTATCTTATGACGGGGACACGGTTTTGGCATTTATGCTGCACAAACCGTGGTTAGTGCCTGTATTCTTTGCTTTCGTACTGATACTTAAGGTGTTCAGTATGACGTTCACGAATGCCGGAGGGGGAGTCGGAGGAACATTCGGTCCTACATTGTTCGTGGGCGCCATCGCCGGATTCCTGCTTGCAAGGGTCACAAATCTGCTGCTTGCAGGGTCTTCATTCACGGTTCCGGAGCAGAATTTCGTGCTTGTGGGAATGGCGGGGCTCATGGCCGGAGTCATGCAGGCCCCGATGACGGCAATCTTCCTCATTGCCGAGATATCGGGAGGATACGAATTGTTCATCCCGCTGATTATTACCGCCACGATATCGTTCGGCACTATCAGGATAGTGGAGAAATATTCTATTTACACCAAGCGTATTGCCAAGAGCGGGGAACTCCTGACTCATGACAGTGACCAGGCGGTGCTGACCCTGCTGAAGACTTCGGATCTGGTGGAGACCAATTTCAGTCCAGTTGCGATAGATGCCACTCTCGGGGAGTTCGTGCAGGTGATTTCAGGGGCTGAGAGGAATATTTTCCCGGTCCTGGATTCCAGGATGCATTTTCAGGGATATGTCTCCCTGGAGGATGTGAGGAAGGATATGTTCAGGCATGAACTTTACGGGACGATGCATGTATACAACTATATGAAATCCTCTCCGGCCTATGTCTATGAGGACGAGAAGATGGACAGTGTGATGCGGAAGTTCGAGAAGACCGATGCATGGAATCTGCCTGTGGTCAAGAATGACAGGACTTACGTCGGATTCGTGTCCAAGTCCAAGATTTTCTCCGCATACAGGGACGAACTGAAGATGTTGTCGCAGGATTGAGATACTGCAAGTAATTTTGAAGATTCCCAAGACTAAAATATGGAGCAGATTTATATCAAATACATAGCCGGAGTCCTCGAAGTGAAGGAATGGCAGGTTGAGAATTGTGCGGCCCTTTTCGAGGAAGGTTGTACGATACCTTTCATAAGCCGTTACCGCAAGGAGAAGACCGGAGGCCTTGATGACGAGCAGGTTGCCGGCATAATGCATTGGACCGACGTCTTTGCCGAAATGGAAAAGAGGAAGGCTTCAATCCTTGCCACGATAGAGTCACAGGGCAAGCTCACTCCGGAACTCAGGGAGGCGATATCCCGCTGCGTCGTGTCATCCGAACTGGAGGACTTGTATCTACCATATAGGCCGAAGCGTCGTACGAGGGCTACTGCCGCAAAGGAGGCCGGGCTTGAACCGCTTGCTGACAAGATGTTCAATGTCAATGTGAAGAATCTCGAAAGGGAGGCTTCCGCCTTTGTCAATGACAAGGTGCCTGACGTTGAGGCTGCACTTTCAGGAGCCCGTGACATCATTGCTGAGCGTCTTTCCGAATCTGCTTCCGTCAGGGATACTCTCAGGGGGATTTTCAGGACACGCAGGATTGTATCCAAGGCCACGAAGAACGCCCGTGGAAGCGCTGAAGGGCAGAAATACAAGGGGTATTTCGAATATTCCGAACCTTTGTCGAGGATTGCCCCGCATCGTCTTCTCGCGATTCTCAGGGGAGAGAATGAGGGCTGGCTTTCCGTAAGGATTGATGCAGACCCGGAGAAATGCGGCAACAAGATATATTATGATTTCTGCCAGGAGCACAGATATCCGGCAGGACCGCTTGCGGAGCAGATAAGGATGGCTGTGGACGATTCGTTCAAAAGGCTTCTGGAGCCGTCCATTTCCAATGAAATCATAGCCGAGGCCAAGGAAAAGGCTGACAGGGAGTCCGTCAATGTCTTCGGGGAGAATCTAAGGCAGCTTCTTCTCGCCGCACCTGTGGGACAGAAGAGGACAATGGCAATTGATCCGGGTTTCAGGAACGGATGCAAGATTGTATGCCTGGACGAACGCGGTGAGCTTCTGCATCATGAGATAGTGTATCCGCATCCGCCTCATAGCGAGAAAATCAAGGCCATTACGGCAGTTTCGTCAATGGCGGAAAAATATGATATACAGGTAATTGCGATAGGAAACGGGACTGCTGGACGCGAGACCGAGGAGTTCATCGAGAGAGTGCCGCTTCCTGAGGGTTGCCGCGTCTTCACGGTCAGCGAGGACGGCGCTTCCATTTATTCCGCATCAGAGGCTGCCCGACAGGAATTCCCTGATGAGGACGTCACAGTAAGAGGCGCTGTATCCATCGGCCGGAGGCTCATGGACCCTCTTGCCGAGCTCGTGAAAATTGATCCGAAGTCCCTCGGCGTGGGCCAATATCAATATGACGTCGACCAGGCTCTTCTTAGGGAGAAGCTCGACAATACCGTCGTCAGTTGTGTGAATACAGTCGGTGTAAACCTCAATACTGCAAGTCCTTATCTGTTGTCTTATGTTTCCGGTATAGGGCCTTCCATAGCCATGAACATTGTCAGGAGGAGGGCTGAATCCGGCAGTTTCAAGTCCAGGAAGGAACTGCTCGATGTCCCGAGGCTCGGAGCAAAGGCTTTCGAGCAGTGTGCCGGCTTTCTCCGTATCCCTGGTGCTGACAATCCGCTTGACAATTCAGCAGTCCATCCTGAATGCTATCATATCGTGGACAAGATGGCTGAGGGGCTGGGCGTGCCTGTGGAACGACTCGTAGGCAATCAGGAACTCTGTTCGAAAATCCGTCCTGAGGATTATGTGGAAGGGGATTTCGGCCTTCCTACCATAAATGACATCATACGCGAGCTTGCCAAGCCTGGCAGGGATCCGAGGGAGTCTGCCAAGGAATTCTCGTTTGCGGATGACATCCATTCCATTGATGATTTGAAAGAGGGGATGGAAGTGCCGGGTATCGTGACCAATGTCACAGCATTCGGGGCTTTCGTGGACATCGGTGTACATGAGAACGGGCTTATCCATGTCTCTCAGATGGGCATCCGTCACGGGGGCAATATCCCCCTGAAACTTCACGAACATGTCAATGTCCGCATTATCGGAGTGGATCTCGACAGGAAAAGGATTTCGCTCAGGCTTCTTAAATAGGTGTTTTCTCCGTTTTGTGCTTTTATAGAATCGTAATCAAAATAAAAGATATTATTTCGTTTCGTATTTCTTTTTCCTGAATTTTGTTATTTTTGTAACAAAATTCAGGTTTGTTATGACATTGACACGAAAATATGGCAGCGGCGTCATGCTGAGAGTGTATCTGCTTTCACTTGCGGCGATAGCTTTCTGGGGGATGTCGTATATATGGAGCGACGCTCTCCTGTCACAGGGGATTCCTGTGGAATATATAGTGTTCGTCCGTATCTTCATTGCCTCGGTTTTCCTGTTGGTGCTCAATCTCGTAATGCGCAGGAACATCAGGATACGGAAAAAGGACATTCCACTTTTCCTGCTTGTTTCGCTATGCGAGCCACTCATCTATTTCGTTTGTGAGACGTATGGCATAAGACTCACTGATTCACCTACATACAGCTCTCTCATCATTGCATCAAGCCCGATTTTCTCCGTGCTTGTTGGTGTTTTGGTGTTCCGGGAGCATTTCTCGTTCCTGAACCTTGCCGGGATTATAGTATGCCTCTGCGGCATCGTGATGGTCACCATTTCTTCCAGCACTGTTGGAAAAGCTTTCTGGCTCGGAGTCGCCCTGCTTCTCATCGCAGTGCTATCAGAGGTTGGAAACGCGTCCATAACCAAGATTCTGGCGGACCGTTATGAACCTCAGGTCATTGTAATGTACCAGTTCCTGTTCGGTTCCGTTTATCTGCTGCCTCTTTTCCTCGGCAAGGGACTTGCAGATTTCGATGCGGAAATATATCTTTCATGGAGCGTCTGGAAACCTGTACTCTGCCTTTCAATTCTCTGTTCAGGAATAGCTTTCTCACTCTGGGCCAATACAATAAAGTTCCTTGGAGTGGCTAAGTCGAGCATTTTCATGTCCACGATTCCGGTAGTGACGGCAATAGCGGGATGGATGCTCGGTCACGAATTCCTTTCCACAATGCAGTGGGCTGGTATTATTGTCTCCACTCTTGGTGTCACACTCTCCCAGCTGAATTTCCGCCTGCTTTCATTTTTCAAACGCAAGCGCGGTGCTGCGCGGGGTTGAGTCCTTCAGGCGGCCGCCAGATACAACATGCCAACCGTTCAGATACACATCCTCCACATATCCTTTCAGCCGGATTCCCTCGTAGGGGCTCCATCCGCATTTGTATGCTATTCCTCCCGGGCCTGAACCGGCCCTGTCCACTGTGAACTCTTTATTCAGGTCAATGACGATTATGTCCGCTGCATAGCCTTTCTGCAGGTGCCCGCGGTTCTTTATCCCGTACAATTCCGCCGGCTTCTCGGATATCGCCGAAGCAATCCTGGTTAGCGGGATTCCTTCTTGAGAGGACACTGTAAGTACGACTGCAATTGACTGCTGGATTGAAGGCATTCCGGACGGGCATGAAGTATATGGCCTGGCTTTTTCCTCCGGAAGATGCGGAGCATGATCTGATCCGATGGTGTCTATCACGCCCTCTGCAAGGGCTTTTCTAAGCGCTGTCCTGTCAGAAAGTGCTTTCACCGCAGGGTTGCACTTGATCCGGCTGCCGTATTTCTCATAATCTTCATTGCTGAACCACAGATAGTTGGCAGATGTCTCAGCACTGATTCCCGGATTGTATCTTTTAGCAGTACGTATCATGTCCACCTCCTCGGCAGTGGTCACGTGCGTTATGTGGAGGCCGGTTCCACACTCCATTGCCATCTGCAGGGCCTTCGCCGTACTTCTGATGCAGGCCTGACGGCTTCTGATATTCTCGTGCTCCGGCATCGGGATTGTGTCACCATACTTCTCCCTGGCCGCTGCAAGATTTGCCTTTATAATGTCCTCATCTTCGCAGTGGACAGGTATCCTCACGTTCTTCATTCTGAAGATTCCTTCAAGTGTTTTCTCCCTGTCCACCAGCATGTTGCCTGTCGAAGAACCCATGAATACCTTGATTCCTCCGAACTCCTCACCTTCTGCAGAAGCTACGAGATCTGCGAGTTCCCCCAAGTTGTCGTTGGTGGCACCGATATGGAATCCCCAGTTGGCGTATGAACGACCTTCTGACAGACTGCATTTCTCCCGGACTCTCCCGATATTCACGGTAGGCGGATTGGTATTCGGCATGTCAATGAAAGATGTCACACCGCCGAGCAGGGCGGCAAGCGATTCGCTTCCGATGTCTGCCTTGGACGTCATCCCCGGTTCGCGGAAATGCACATGTGCGTCTATGCCACCTGCCATCAGGACTTTGCCTGTCAGGTCGCGGATTTCCGTTTCTGGCATCCTGCCGCGGACAAGGTCCGGTATCGCCGTGAATTCCGTTTCAATTCCTTCGAACATTGTCATCCCGTCGTCACCGGGCTTCCATATTTCCCGGATGATGCCGTCTTCAATCAAAAGCGTCCCCTGCCTTACCTCTTCGGATGTGGCAATGGACGCATTTGCCAGAAGAATTCTTCTGCGTGTATTCATTTCAATAATGATGAGTTATTTTCCTTTAGGTCTTATCTTCCTGAATCTCAATTTGATGACCCCCCAGAACGCTTCCCCGAAAATACTGCCGCTCATCTTGGAGGTTCCGGCTTTACGGTTTACGAAAATCACGGGAACTTCGGTTATCGGGAATCCGAGACGGTATGCAGTGTACTTCATCTCTATCTGGAAACCGTAGCCTTTCATCTTTATCCTGTCAAGGTCGATGCTTTCCAGGACTTCCCGTCTGTAGCACTTGAACCCGGCAGTGCAGTCGAAGACTTTGATTCCGAGAACCGTACGCACGTACTTTGATGCGTAATAAGACATTATGATACGTCCTATCGGCCAGTTTACCACGCTTATTCCGTCGCAATATCTAGAGCCGATGGCCACTCCGGCCCCGTTCCTGCAGGCATCTAAAAGCCTCGGAAGGTCATCAGGATCATGTGAGAAATCGGCATCCATCTCGAAAATATAGTCGAAATTGTTCGCGAGTGCCCATTTGAAGCCTGTGATATAGGCAGTTCCTAGCCCCAGTTTTCCCTTCCTTTCGATAATGTTCAGCCTTCCTTGGAACTCGTTCTGGAGTCCCTTGACGATGGATGCAGTTCCGTCCGGAGACCCGTCGTCAATGATCAGGATATCATAGCCTCCATCGAGGGAGAGCACCTTGCGGATAATCCGCTCGATGTTCTCCTTCTCGTTGTAGGTCGGTATTATGACTATCTTCCTTTCTTCCATATTGGGATTGTCTCTTCTTTCTTATTTGCCCTGGGATTCTTTCAGCATTTCCTTGACTGCAGCCTCAAGCTGCTTGTCTTCTCCGCGGAGTACGGATGCCGGGTCATTGTATATGAGGATGTCCGGCTCGACCTGATGATTCTCGCTGTAATGTCCCTCGTCGATGCACCAGGAACCTACCTGAGGTATGCCGAAGATAATGCTGGAGTTGATCTGTGTCTCCCACCATACTGCGGTCATAGTGCCTGCTACAGGAGCTCCGATCAGTTTGCCGATTCCGAGAGCCTTGTATGCGTATGGGAATCCGCAGGCGTCAGAATAATTGTCCTCGCAGACTAGTACGCAGGAAGGTTTGCTCCATTTGCTGTAAGGGTCCTTGCCGATGTAGCGGCCTCTCGGCTGGTAGGTCACATAGTCTCTTCCGCTGAGGAATGTCACGAGGTCGTCATGCAGCCATCCGCCACCGTTGTGCCTCGTATCCACGATGAGTGCGTCTGCAGTCCTGTATTTACCGAGAGCCTTTGAATATACCTCACGGAAACTAGGGGAATTCATTCCTTCCACATGCACATAGCCGATCTTGCCTCCTGAAAGTTCCGCCACCTTCTTCTCACGCTCCTTCACCCAGCGCTTGTAAAGCAGTGACTGGTCTGAATAGCCTGGCTCCACGAACATGTCGGTCTCCTTCTTTCCGCCTTTCTTTATCGTCAGAGGGGTCTTCTTTCCGGCCCTGTCTGTCATGAACCTGTACCAGTCCTCTCCGGCCTTGATTACATTGCCGTTGATGGATGTGATGATATCTCCAGCCTTGATTTCAGGGTCAGCTATGGAGAGAGGCCCGTCTGGAAGAACTTCCTTGATCTTGAGTCCGTCTCCTTCATAAGATTCATCGTAGATTACTCCCAATGTGCCCATTGAAAGCCCTGACCTGTAGCGGTATCTGCCTCCTGTATGGGAACCGTTGAGTTCGCCGAGAATCTCGGAGAGCAGTTCCTGGAAATCGAAATCGTTGTTGATGTAAGGCAGGAACTGGGAATAATTCTCCTTGTAATAGTTCCAGTCAACACCGTGGAGCTCAGGGTCGTAGAATTTCTCCTTCACCTGCTTCCACATGTGGTCGAATATGTACTGGCGTTCAGCTTTAGGCTTGAATTCGTATTCACCTGCAAAACTGATGTTCTTGCTTTCACCTCCGTTGATGCTCATCCTGGAAATGCCCATGCCGGAAGAGATGTAGATATATTTCCCGTCAGGTGAAGGCATGAATCCGTATACATTTTTCTTGAGTACCTTGACATTGCCTTCCTCGACATCCATGGAGCAGAGGTCGAATCCGCTTTCAAGCCTGATGGTGTAAAGCAACTTCTTGCCGTCCTCTGTGAGGAAATGGCTGCCGATCCGGCCGGAATTCCTGGTCAGGCGGAACACCCTGTCATCCCTGTTCTCGAGATCCAGCTTCAGTTTCTCGGCTTTCTTCACGCTGTCTTTCTTCTCCTCTTTCTTGGCGTCTTTCTTGCTCTCTCCGGAAAGCATCTTTGCTATCTCTGCATCCTCCTTGTCACGGAAGAATTCCGTCATTGCCTTCGCATCGAAGAACATGATGTAGATGTCGCCTTCAGCCCCCCAGCTGCCGTGGCTGCGGTATCCGTCCTTGTCGGACTCCCAAGTCATGGCCTTGCCGCCGAGTGCCCAGTGGAAACTTCCGTCGCTGTATCCGCTTCTGGTCAGGTCTGTAATTTCCCCACTCTCGATGTCGACTACGGCTATGTCCTCATTGTTCCATCCTCCGTCTGCCTGGTATGATGACAGGAGATAATGGCTGTCAGGACTCCAGCTGAACGACAGGTCCCCGTCAGAATATGAATAATTGGCGTCCTTGATGAGAGACTTGGCCTGGCCTCCCTTTGTAGGCTTGATGACAAGCTCGGTCCTGTCCCTGAGATATGCAACGTATTTTCCGTCAGGGGATACGACCGGCTGGAAGCAGGTCTCTCCTTCGTCGGAGAAGAGTTCCTCCTTCAGTTCAGTAGCGTATGTGAAGAGTTTTTCGTCCTTGTTCACGAGGGAAGTCCTCCAGATACCCCAGTGTCCGTCTCTTTCGGCTGAATAGTAAAGGGCCCTGCCGTCCTCGGAGAAACTTACGTTCCTCTCCTGGGATGCGGTATTGGTGATTCTCTTCGTGGTCCTGTAGTCGGTCGATGTCACGAATACATCTCCTCTGATTACGAGAGCTATCTCCTTCTGGTCCCTGCTCACGGCCATTGCGCTGACGCCGCCGCTCATTGTCCATTTCTCCACATCCCTTTCTTCCTGGTCGGAATATACAGTGATATTCACGAGTTTCGGCTCGGAGCCTTCTTTCATGGTGTAAAGGTCACCGTTGTATGAAAATGCAAGTGTACCGTCCTGTGCAACAGAAAGATAGCGGGCCGGATTCTGGGTGAAATGCGTGAGCTGTACTGACTTTCCGGGCTCGGACAGGGAACTTCTGTAGACATTGTATGCCTTCCCGTCCCTTTCGCTGAGATAATAGAATGTATTTCCGTCCGGGCCGAATACCGGATTCCTGTCCTCTCCCTTGTAGTCGGACAGTTTTGTGAACGTGCTGTTGCCGTCCATAATGAGCTTTCCGTTTGCGGAACCGCCCCTGCATGACCAGATGTCCTTGGTTACGGCTGATGTATGATGCTTCCTGAGAGGATCTTCATAGCCCTTAACATCCTCGTAGATAATGGTACCGTCATTGTTGACACTTATGGCATCCACAGGGAGTGAGGTGATTCTTGCAGGCCTGGAGCCGGAGAGGTCGGTATAATATAGTTGTGAAGTTCCAGGGAAACCGTCGAACAATGCGTCCTGCTCGATGTCTGCCGAGAATATCACCTTGCCGTCAGGAAGGACAGCTCGTGGAGTTTCATTGCCAGGATGGAACGTGAGACGTTTCGGAGTGCCTCCCTCGCAGGATGTGATGTAAATGTCCTTGCTCTTTTCCCTGTACGAACTGAAAACTATGTTCTTGCTGTCAGCGGTCCACAATGGCTCTGAGTCGTACGCAGCGTTGGTAGTGATCTGCTGGGCTTTGCCGCCTGATGCCGGGACGACGAAAATGTCTCCCTTGTAGCTGAATGCGATTTTGGTCCCGTCAGGTGAAATGCAGTTTTTCCTGATCCACTTCGGGGTTTCCTGCCCGATTGCAGTCCCTGCGGTCATGGCCGCCAAAAGGAACAATGTGAAGATTTTTCTCATTTTTATGTAGATTTTTTAAGTTCCAATCATGTTTTCCAAAAATAAGGATTATTTCTTTTATTTCAGTTTTTTTTGCAAACTTTTTCAGATTATCCGCAATCCATGGAACAATAATGAAAAAATATATTGAAATTTTTCCCGAAACAGGGGTCCGACCTGCCTGTTTGTGTGTCTTGTCTATGTAAAAGGTTTCAGAAACTATGGACATTTACCTTCTAATACGCTATTTCGCCTGTCAGGTAAGCCCGCAGGAAGAATCGATTGTGAGAGAATGGCTCCTTGCCGATACGGACGGAAGCCGTGTCCGCCTCTATCGTGAGGCTCACCTCATGTATGAAGGCATGGTCCTGTACAGCGGGGAAGGAAGAATGACCCGTCAGGTCGAGAATGATGCTTCAAATGTTTCTGCCGGACAACATCAGTCCAGGGGCGGATGGAGAAGATTCGCAGTGAGTCTGCTCTCTGCAGCAGCCGTTGCAGCATTGACTGTCGCTGCTGCATTCTGGGGCAGGACATCTGCCATGGACGCTCTCTCCGCGAGCACCAAGATCGTAAGGGTGCCAGCAGGTGACAGGATGGACATGATTCTCGACGACGGAAGCCATATCTGGCTAAACTCCGGTACTGAAATCGAGATCCCTGCAGTTTTCTCCCGGAGGGACAGGAAAATCAGGGTCAATGAAGGAGAAGTCCTGTTCGATGTGACAAAGGATGAGAAGAGGCCGTTCACGGTGGATACATGGGCAGGAAGAGTGACCGTCCTCGGGACGAAGTTCGAAGTCACCGTGAATGAATCATGCAAGGAATTCACGACATCACTCCTCAGGGGGAGCGTGAAGGTGGAGAACAATGCTGACCCGTCAGATACATATATATTGTCCCCGAACAGCAGGGTCAGGCTCTGCAACGGAAATCTGGTACTCGAACAGATCAGGGACGCAAACTCGGTAGGATGCTGGTCGCAGGGTATAATCGAGGTGAGCGGACTGCCTTTTGACGAACTCATGCGAAGGTTCTCGAAGGCGTTTGACGTGAATATTGAAATTGCAAGGGAAGAACTTCCTGTCGTGACATATACCAGGGGAAAGATAAGGGTCTCGGAAGGGCTTGAACATGCCCTGTCCGTGCTGAGGCTCGCTTCCGACTTCAGTTATGAAATCGACCGGGAGTCCGGAAAAGTGACCATACGATAGCTGCATATTATGGTTCCCGCAAGGGAATGTTGATAGTATACTTATTACTAATAACTAAAAAATTTATGAACAAAGGTCTATTATTTACTTTTAGACTGGCGGTTCTGACTCTTGTCCTCTGCATTGCGCCTGTAGCGGCGAATGCCCAGAGAATCAGTCTCAAGGTGGAGAATGCCACCCTCGAGAGTGTCCTGGACAAGGTCGAGCAGCAGTCAAGGTATCTTTTTCTGAATGATCAGGTCGATCTGTCCAGAAAAGTGAGTGTCGATATCACCGACCAGACAGTGGAGTCGGCGCTCGCCCAGATTTTCAGAGGAATGGATGTATCATGGAACATCCAGGGCACAAGTGTCTACATCTCCAACAAGACAAGTGACGGAGATCCCCAGGTGTCCAACACCGTTACCGGTACTGTCACCGACGCATACGGTGAGCCCGTGATGGGCGCGGCAGTCCTAATAAAGGGCACGCTTACCGGAACCAGCACGGACCTGGACGGCAATTTCTCATTTGATCTCCCTGCATCTGTCGAAGGTGCTGTCCTGGAGTTCTCATGCCTCGGCTACAAGACCCAGGAACTGGCGCTCGGATCAAGGAGGGTGTTCAATGTCGTCCTCGAGGATGATTCCATCGTGATGGAAGGAACCGTTGTGACAGCCCTCGGTATCAAACGTTCGGAGAAAGCCCTTTCCTATAACGTGCAGAAAGTGGATTCTGACGCCATTCTCGGCAACAAGGACGCCAACTTCGTCAATTCCCTGAACGGAAAGGTAGCCGGTCTCGTGATCAATGCTTCTTCTTCCGGAGTCGGCGGTTCGTCCAAGGTAGTGATGCGTGGTGAAAAATCCATTTCCAAGAGTTCCAATGCGCTTTACGTCATCGACGGAGTGCCTATGTTCAATGTAGCCAAGGATGCCGGAACCGAGTTCTCCTCACAGGGAACCACTGATCCGGTAGCCGACATCAACCCTGAGGACATCGAATCGATGACTGTCCTGACAGGTGCTGCCGCAGCCGCCCTCTACGGATCATCAGCTGCCAACGGTGCCATTGTCATAACCACCAAGAAGGGACAGCAGGGCAAGACAAGTGTCACGATTTCAAGCAACACTGACATGTACCGTCCTTTCGTATTGCCACGTTTCCAGAACAGGTACGGCACGGGTGACTACAATTCACCTGAAGGCTCGGCAGTACGCAGCTGGGGCAACAAGCTGAATGACAGCAATTACATGGGCTACAATCCTCGCACGGACTACTTCCAGCTCGGTGTGACCGGTACCGAATCCGTGTCCATCTCCACCGGAACCGAGAAGAACCAGACTTATCTTTCCGCTGCTGCTGTGAATTCGCGGGGAAACGTTCCTAACAATTCCTACAACCGTTACAATTTCACGTTCCGCAACACCACGAGCTTCCTTGACGACAAGATGACCCTTGACGTGACTGCAAGCTATATCATGCAGAACGACAGGAACATGACCAACCAGGGTCTGTACAACAACCCGGTTGTCGGTGCATATCTTTTCCCTCGCGGAAATGACTGGAGCGACATCGAGATGTACGAGAGATATGACTCATCAAGGTCAATCTACACCCAGTACTGGCCGGTAGGTGATGCAGGTATCACCATGCAGAACCCGTACTGGATCAATTACCGCAATCTCCGCGTGAACAAGAAGGACCGCTACATGCTCGGTGCAGGACTGTCCTACAAGATTCTCGACTGGCTCACTTTGTCAGGCCGCGTGCGCATCGACAACTCCACCAACAAATACACCGAGAAGTTCTACGCCACGACCAATACACAGCTTACCGAGCAGTCCAACAACGGTCTTTTCGGTCTCGAGCAGTCGGAGGACAAGCAGTTCTATGCAGATGCCCTCCTCGACATCAACAAGACATGGGACAACTGGAGCTTCCACGCCAACATCGGTGCTTCCATATCCGACATGAGATATGATCTCTTCAAGAACAGGGGACCAATCGCCGCTGACAATATCCCTAACGTATTCAGCCTCTTCACCATCGACCAGTCGAAACTCGTGAAGGCACAGTCCGGATGGCGCGAGCAGACCCAGTCGATATATGCTTCAGCCGAGGTCGGATTCAAGGGTGCATATTATCTCACATTGACCGGCAGGAATGACTGGCCTTCCCAGCTTGCAGGTCCTCAGTCCGGTTCATCCTCATTCTTCTACCCATCAGTCGGTGCGTCAGTAGTGCTTTCGCAGATTATTCCGAACATGCCTAAGGCATTGGAATATCTCAAGGTACGTGCTTCTTACGCATCCGTGGGCTCGGCTTTCGAGAGATTCATCGCTAACCCTCTTCACAGCTGGCCTGAGAAAGGCTCCAGCTGGGACCAGCAGACTTCATATCCAGTGAAGGACCTCAAGCCTGAGAGAACGAACTCATGGGAGGCCGGTCTCAGCATGCGTTTCCTCCAGTGGTTTAATCTCGAGGCAACTTACTATCATACAAATACATTGAACCAGACCATCTATCCTACGATTTCGTCAGGTTCCGGATATTCCAGGATTCCTATCCAGTCCGGTAGCGTCGTGAACCAGGGTGTCGAGCTCTCACTCGGATTCGACAAGACATGGGGTATCTTCAACTGGCAGAGCAACTACACCTTCTCTTCCAACATCAACAAGATACATTCCCTCACGAACTGCATCAACCCGATGACCGGCGAGCCTATCGAGATCGGTACAATGACAATGGGCGGCCTCGGCAATGTTAAATTCCTCCTGAAGGAAGGCGGTTCGCTCGGCGACATCTATTCCCGTGCTGACCTCAAGCGCGACAGCAACAATGACATCTATGTGGACGAGAACGGAAACATCTCCACCCAGACCATAGACAATGTCGACAATTACATCAAGCTCGGCAGCGTGTCCCCGAAAGCCAACATGGCATGGCGCAACGATTTCAGAATCGGTAACTTCAATCTCGGATTCATGCTCACCGCACGTCTCGGAGGCGTAGTATTCTCCAGGACCCAGGCCATGCTCGACTACTACGGAGTATCCGACGCTTCTGCTGACGCGAGGGACAATGGCGGAGTCATCATCAACGGCAGTGATCTCATCGACGCCAACAAGTGGTTTACCGCAATCGGCTCCGGAGACACAGTTCCACAGTATTATACATATTCAGCGACCAACCTGAGGCTTCAGGAGGCATGTATAGGTTACACCTTCCCTCGCAAGATGATGAAGAACGTCTGCGAACTCACCCTCCAGTTCGTCGGCCGCAATCTGTGGATGATCTACAACAAGGCTCCGTTCGATCCTGAGACAATCGCCACCACCGGCAGCTACTATCAGGGAATCGACTATTTCATGAGCCCGGCCACCAGGAACTTCGGCTTCAATGTAAGAATCAAATTCTAAAGGAAAAGATATGAACACCAATATAATAAAATACCTGATGCTCGCGGCCGGCGCTTTCGCTGCGGCTTCATGCACAGGCAATTATCTCGAGATCAACAGCGACCCTTACGGGGTTACGCAGGATGAGCTCCAGAGAGACGGATACATCATCCGTTCGGCGCTGACCGGAATTGCAAACGGTGTGATTTCCCCGGATGTCAACACCACACAGTTCACGGAGTGCCTTCTCGGAGGTCCGATGGCAGGCTACATGGCTGACGCCAATGCCGGCTTCGCCAATACCATCTCCAATTACAATGCTACCGACAACTGGACCAATGTCTTCATGCAGAGTGACAGGATGATGCCGGTGGTTTACACGAATTACAACCAGCTGCACAACGTCACTGACAATCCGGTTATTCTCGCCGTCGGCGACATCGTGAAGGTAGCTGCAATGCACAGGGTCTGCGATACCTATGGCCCGATTCCTTATACCAGGATTGGCCAGGACGGCAAGCTCCAGGTGGAATACGATTCCCAGGAGACTGTCTATACCACAATGATCAACGAGCTGACTGCTGCAGTCGATGTTCTCATGCCTAACCGCACGAACAATTTCGCTCCTACTGCTGACATCATCTACGGTGGTGTTACAGAGAAATGGATAAAGTATGCCAATTCGCTGAAACTCAGGCTTGCAATGCGTATCAGCTACGCAGCTCCGGAACTTTCGAGGAAGGCTGCCGAGGAAGCTGTCAACAACGAGGTCGGAGTATTCTCCTCCAATGATGACAATGCCATGGTGACCACTTTCGGAGTGGACGGCAACCCTATCAATGTGGCAGTGCATTACAATATGGCCAAGCATGCGGACGGAGTCGTCTGCCAGACCGGAGGTGACTCACACGCTGCAGCTGACATCATCTGCTACATGAACGGTTACAACGATCCTCGCCGCAAGGCCTATTTCACTGAATCAGAATGGGGGGCAGGCTTCGAATACACCGGTCTCCGCCACGGTATCATCATACCTGACCATTCGAGTGTCGGTCACAAATATTCCGGAGTGAAGATTTCCGAGAATTCTCCGATATATTGGATGAACGCTGCCGAAGTGGCTTTCCTCAAGGCTGAGGCTGCAGGCGTGTTCGGATACAATATGGGCGGCAGTGCCAAAGAGTTCTATGAGGAGGGCGTACGTCTTTCCTTCGAGCAGTGGGGAGCAGGAGACGCTTCCGCATATCTCGCTGATGCTTCGAGCGTTCCTCAGGTGTATATCGACCCTGCCGGCACGAACACCTATTCAGCTGCGCTTTCCGACATTACCGTGGCATGGGACGATGCTGCTGACAAGGAGACCATGCAGGAGAGGATAATCACCCAGAAATGGATTGCCAACTGGCTGCTCGGCAACGAGTCATGGGCTGACTGGAGGCGTACCGGATATCCGCATCTCATCCCGGCTTCCGAGGCCGGCAACAAGAGCAACGGAGTGGTTGATTCCAATACCGGAGCCCGCCGCATGCCTTACCCTCGCGACGAGTACATCAATAATCCGTCAAATATTGCCAAGGCCGTGTCCGAGCATCTGAAAGGTGCCGACAACATGGTGACAAAACTCTGGTTTGACTGCAAATAATTATCGAAACAATGAAAATCACATATAATACATTGAAATGTCTCTTGACTTCCGTCCTTGCTGCAGTTGCTTTCGCAGGCTGTGCAGAATGGACTGAGCCGGAGTCCGTGGATTTCCATTACACCTCTCTGGAGGAGAAGAATCCGGAACTCTACAAGGCTTATTATCAGTCAATCAGAGACTACAGGGCTTCAGACCACAAGGTCGTGATTGCCAAGTTCGACAACAAGCCGGGCGTTCCTTCCGGACGTGCCGAGCACATCACCTGCCTGCCTGACAGCGTGGATTATATCATTCTGAACAATCCTGCAGACCTTTCTCCGGTCATTATGGCGGAAATGGACGAGGCCCGTACCCTCAAGGGTCAGAAGGTCCTGTATCAGATTGAATACAAGGCTATCCAGACTGAATATAAGGCTTATGCCGAAGCCTGGAACACCGCTCATCAGCCTGTTGAGGGCGAAGATCAGGCAGAGACTCCTGCCGATCCTGCTGACACTCTCGTGTCTCTCAACTCGTTCGTGAAAGAGGCCGTTAAGACCCGGGCCGCATATCTCACTGAATATGGCTATGACGGAGTGAACATCGTGTTCTCCACCAGGAATCCTGTGAGCTGCACGGAAGAAGGTCTCGTGGAACTGAAGGAGGCGCAGTCAGCATTCCTTGCCCCGATTGCAGAGGCCCTTGCAGCGTGCCCGGATGCATTGGTGTTCTTCGAGGGAACCCCGCATTATCTTGTTTGCCATGAGGATATCGTTGCAGACTGCGACTATCTCATCATTCCTGCAGAGAGTGCAACCAACAGATATGAGTGCTCTTATCAGCTTGAACTCATGATGCGCTACGGCAATATTCCTACCGACCGTTTCGTTCTAGGTGTCACTACGAAATCCCTCGCGGACCCTTCTCTCAAGGAAGGAACCTTTTCAGGGACAGACCGGAATGGCAATGCCAAGACCGCAATCATAGGCGGAGCAGAGTGGGTGGCTACAAAAACTGACAATGCCGTGAAGGCCGGACTGTGCGTAGACAATGCCCAGAACGACTATTTCAACCTCAGCAAGGTGTATTACAGCATCCGTGAGGCTATTTCGATTATGAATCCTTCACCAATCAACTAAAGTTATGAAACTCAGACATATATTTGAAATTGCAGCCGCTGCGGCCGTCCTGGCCGTCGGATGTACGACTGAAAAGGAGAAGATGGAGGAGCACCATTTCGACAACAGGCTCTACATCAATGCCTCTGTCAACAAGGATGAGATTCTCGTCAAGCCTTCCAGTACGGATGCTCCTGTGGTCAGGACCTTGACCGTAGGTACTGCGCTCCAGGCAGAGAACAGGATTACTGGCAAGTTCGTTGCGGATCTCTCGCTTCTCGATACTTACAAGGCCATGTTCTATGATGACGAAGTCGTTGCCCTTCCTGCCGAGATGTGCAGCATCCCGCAGCCTGAGATCGTGGTAGAGAAAGGTGCCGTTGCATCAGCTCCGGTAACTGTTGAATTCTCCGGCCTCAGCTCTCTTGACAGGGAAACCGTCTATGTGTTGCCTGTAGCTCTCCGCAATGTCCAGGGTATAGACGTGCTCGAGTCCAAGACCGAGGTATATTATGTGTTCAAGGGAGCCGCCCTCATCAATGTCGTGGCCGGCCTTGCCGAGAACAGGGCATATCCGGACTTCAACAACGATTCCAGGTTCAACAATCTTACCAACTTCACGATGGAGGCCCTCGTCCGTCCGAACAAGTTCGGCAAACTGATTTCCACCCTTATGGGAATCGAGGGACATTTCCTCCTCCGTTTCGGTGATGCGGGCGTGCCGGACAACCAGCTTCAGGTTGCCTGCAACAACAACAGGACCAGCTCTGACCTCCAGATTGAGACAGGCGTCTGGACTCACATTGCAGTAGCTTTCGACAACGGAGATGTTACAGTATATTACAACGGAGTTCCGAAGTTGACTGCCAACGTGGGAAGGTCCTCAGTTAACCTCGGTGCAAAGCACCACAATGAGGAGGACGGAAGCCGTGTGTTCTGGATCGGCTATTCCTATGAGTCAGCCAGGTATTTCGACGGAGACCTTTCCGAGGTCAGGATATGGAACCGTACCCTCACTCGGGAAGAGATAACCGCCCCTATGCATTTCTACACCGTGGATCCTGATTCAGAAGGACTCATTTCCTACTGGAAATTCGACGATGAGGCGGGTAATATCATAAAGGATTATTCTTCAAGTGGTTATAACCTCACTTGTGACAAGAATCCTCAGTGGAACAAAGTATCACTTCCATAAATGAAAGACCAGATGAAAAAGATATACGCAATAGCGGCATCGGTGCTCATGGCATCGGCAGTTTCCTGTTCGGAGGAAATTGTATTGGACAGGGTTGATGAAGGTGCCTACGACAACGTGGTCAATCTCATAGGTTCCCTGCGTGACGGGAAGACCGGAAAGGTCTGCACTGTCGTGGAAATGTTCTCGGAAGATTTCAATTCCGAGGTGGCATTCAACATTGCGCGTGCTCCGAAGGAGGGCGTGGATGTTAAGGTGGTCTATGACAAGTCCTATGTGGACATTTACAACAAGGAGCACGGGACATCATACAGCGCTCTTCCTGAAGACAGGTTCTCGATCAAGAACGGCGGCAAGATTGTGGTTGCCCCGGACGAGAAGCTTTCTTACAGTCTCGGTATCAACATTGCAGCTCCTGCTGAAGCGGTATCCGAGGACAAAGTATGGATTCTGCCGCTCAAGGCTGAAATCTCCTCAGGAGCGGTGAGCCTTTCGGGGAAGGATTCACACTGTATCTATCTCGTGAAGGAGACTGCGGTTGAGATATCCGAAGGCTATGAGGCGGCTGAAGGAGCCGGTACAGCCTACAGGAAACCTGAAGAGAAGAAGACTGTGCTCTTCTTCGAAGTCAATGACACCAACCCTCTCAATGCTCTCCAGTTCCAGATGGAGGACGGAAGGTATCTCTGGAACTATGTTGTCCTCTTCGCCGCCAATATCAACTATGACAGCGAGAGCGGTGAGGTATATATCTATTGCAACGACCAGGTGCAGTACATCCTCGACCATAATGAGGAGATTATCCAGCCTCTCCGCAAAAGAGGTATAAAGGTGATACTCAGCATTCTCGGCAATCATGACGAGTCCGGACTCGCCCAGCTTTCAGACCTCGGTGCGAAGCAGTTCGCGCAGAAGGTGAAGAATCTCTGCGAGGCATACAATCTTGACGGTGTCAACTATGATGACGAGTATTCGAATTCTCCTGACCTGAGCAATCCTCTCTTCACCAGAAGGTCGCAGGAAGCAGGCTCACGACTGATTTTCGAGACCAAGAAGGCAATGCCTGACAAGGAGATAATTTCCTATCAGTACGGCTACTGCGTAGGTCAGGACTATGTCGACGGCATACCTTCGAACGAATGGCTTGACATCGTGGTGGGAGATTATGGCGTTCCAGGACGTCCTTATGCAGGAATGACCCTTGCCAATTGCAGCGCATACTCATTTGAGATGGCACGCGGATACAGTATCAGTGTATCGCAGGCACAGAGCTATGCAAACAGTGACTATGGTTACGTGATGGCATTCGGTCTCTGGGCAGCCAACAAGCAGGGCAACCGGACCCAGTTCAATTACATCAACAACCTTGCGCAGGGCCTTTATGGAAGTCCTTTGAAGAAACCGGAGTATTATTATCCGTCATCAACATCAATGGAAACCAAACCGATTAACTGGTAATGATCATGAAAAAGACAATAATTACAATATTGGCGGCGTCAGCCGTGCTGGTCTCCTGCGAGAATGAGGAGATTGTGCAGGACAACAGCTCGGTCTCTCTTTCCGAGTCTGTCATAAATGCCGCACCGGAAGGTGGCATGTACGATGTTACGGTTACTTCCGGAGCAGGCTGGAGGGTATCCGGATATAGTGACTGGACTCGCCCTTCCGCGGAAGAAGGAAAGAACGGGGACAAACTCGTTTTCGAGGTGGATCCGTCCGATTCCAAAGAAGTGAGGACAGCTCAGTTCAAGGTGTTCTCCGGCTCTGCAGTGGAAACTCTTACCATAGTTTCGAACCCATCTTATGTGATGGATCTCCTTTCTGATTCCCAGGTGAAAATCACATCTGACGGTGCATTGCTCAATGTGAAACTGGATACGAATATTCCAGATATCGAGTCCGTTCTTTCGAATTCCGGTTCAGGCTGGATCGAGTTCGTGAAGAGGGAGGAAGTTTTCGGAAAGTCCGTCCTCTCATTCAACGTGCTGGCCAACGAGACCTACAAAGGCCGTGATGCTGAGATTACCCTTTCCGGACAGGGCAAGTCCGTGAAAGTGGCAGTCAGCCAGTCACAGCTCGATGCTGTCATCACTTCGACTCCAAAGGTGGTGTTCGAAGGTCTCGGTGCCGGCCAGGTGAAATTCACCGTCAGGTCGAACGTGGAATATACTTTTGATCTTCCTGAATGGCTCACCCTCGTTTCTGATACTGCCGGAACAATGGATTCCGAGGGACTTGTCCCTGCTGAAATCGTTCTCTCGTTCGGAGCAAATGATGCAAGCCGTATCGCTGATATCAGCTTCGTTTCCGATGGAAGGGTGATGCTCAAGGTCGCTGTTAGACAGCAGAATCCGAATGCCATACTTTGCAGTATTCCGGACAGCGGACTCCGCAGCTACCTTTCCAGGCAGGGATGGGTGCTCGGTTCGGATGCATCTGACGAGTGTGAAATCCTCGGTCCCGGGCTCACTTCCACAAGCCTTTCACTCAGCGGCGGTTCCATCAAGTCAGTTTACGGACTTGGCGCGTTCCCTGAACTCAAGACGCTGACTGTCAGAGGTACAGGCGTTTCCGTGTTCGACGTTTCAGATTGCCGTAAACTCGAGGAAATCAAGGCCCCTGTGAATACTAATCTCACTGAGGTCATACTCGGCAAGGCCCCTGTCGTCAAATTCAGCACGGAAGAATCAGGAACTTATACACAGAATTATTTCAGCTCATCCACTGTGACTGTCAGCTCGGAGAACCTGAAGGAACTGAACTTGCGCAGTTTCGACTGCATGTACCTCTATTACTACGACAATTGTACTGCAATAGACGTGAGCGCCTGCCCTTCACTTGAGAAGCTCGATGCTTACCGTATCTATACTCTCTGGGGCAATTACCGCACATATCTTGAGACAATTTATGTGTCACAGGCCCAGATGGATGCTTACAATGCCGGAACTCTCACGATTGACAGGGTTGTCAAGACACCGGACCATCATGAGGAAGCCGTACTTGTAGTGAAATAATAACTACCTCATACGAGTCATAACCTCGGGACTGACTGAAAAGCTTGATTACAGAAACAGGCTTTTTGGTCAGTTCCTTTTTTTATGCCTACTTATTTCTTATATTTGCGTGCATATTGAATTGAATGATGTTGGCGAGTTCGATTAGTGCGGAAGAATTCGGCCGGCTCTTTCTCCGTTTCAAGGACAAGTTCATTTCCATAGCCTGTTCCTTCACGAGAGACAGAGCCGCTGCGGAGGACATTGTGACGGAAAGTTTTACCGCTTTCTGGAACGGGCGCGAACATATCGAATTGAAATCCCTTCCCGAAGCATACGTACTTCAGTCAGTCCGTAACCGGTGCCTCAATTATATGAGGAACAAGGCAGTACGCATGCGTATCGAGGGCGACATCAATTCCGTATCTGCCCGTGCAGTGGAAATGGAGGCCGACATTCTTTCGGAGGAGAGCATTTCCTTCCTCTTCCGGGACGAGGTCCAGGAAATTTTCATGAATTTCATGAAGACAATGCCGGACCTGACCAGAAAAATATTTCTTGCAAGCCGTATGGAAGGATTGACCTACAACGAAATAGCTGAAAGATACGGAGTCACTCCGCGCAAGGTCAAGCGCGACATCCAGAAGGTTCTGGAGATCATGCGTATTTCACTGAAAGATTATCTTCCAGTGCTGCTCCTTGTATTCCCCGGACTTTTCAGAATTTAGACTTGGACGCCGCGGATTCAGCCCTTTCTATGGGGTCATTCATTGAAATGTCCGGAATAATTGCTACATTGCAAAACCAAACAATCTTTTTTATGAGCAATTCAGAACAGGCAGTGTATGTACCAGACCATGGGCTTGAGTTCCCTGGGTTCTCCGCGGTATTCATCCAGACATTTTCCATCAGGGGAGAGAAAAAGTTCAGGATTCCGGACAAATACAAGCAGTCTCTCAAGGATGGAGAGGATATGCTTTTCGATGAGGCGAGGAAGGTTTATGTGGAGAAGGCAGATGCTCTCGGCATTCCTATAGCCCCGATGGACAATGCGATTGAGTCACAGATATTCGTCCTGCCTGAAAATGATGCCGAGGTACCTGACGAGAGGAGTGTCCGCAGGTTCTCCCTCAGGGGGTTCGATTTCGAGATGGACCTGAACCCTTGCGGGGAGGAGGATATTCCACCGATAATCATGCATTGCCATGTCAATGTCGAAATGTCGCTCTTCTTCGGACATACGGTTTCTTTGACATACCGATTCCTTTTCAACGGATACCAGGGAGTTCTCTCGCGTCCTGCAACGACTGACCATATCATCACTCTCCTTTCCACTTATCTCGGAGCCGAATTCTGGAGCAAGGCGAAAGATGCCGGCAATAAAGGTTCCGGAAAGAAGACTGACATCAATCTGGAGACAGGATTCATGATTACTGATTTCCATTTTGATATCCACGGCAATCCTCTCGACAAAGGGATTGACCTGGATTTCTTCGGCAAGGGAATGACCTTCGGCGAGATTACAACCCGATACAAGAGGTTCATCTATTCCCATTGCTCTGAATTCGATCTCTCCGTCGACAAGAAGGACCTGATACTCAATAAGAAACGTATTGCTGAGCTGAAAATAGAATCTTCTTCTGACAATCATTATGCAATGGTTGACTTGTGGGAGGACATCATGCATCCCGATCCTGATACGGGAGAGGATTATTTCAGCAAAGACCGCAAGAAGCCTCTGTCCGAGGGGCAGATAGTGGCACATATCCATAATTGTCACAAGAATGAGCTGATCGGCCTGATGTCCCTCTATCCTGAGGAATGGCCGTATCGTGACCCGGAAGCATTTGAAGAGGTGTGCGGAGAGAACATTGCCATTGATACGGATGACCTTGTGCTCGCCAATCACAGGCTTTGCATGGTTCTCGGCACATACGGGCGCAGGGGAGGTAATGATGACTCTGGTGACAAATCCGCATCGCGTTCCGGGAAGGAGAAGGGTGTGAAATGGGCGGAGCATCTCGAGGAAAGGGCCATATATCATGTGTCATGGCCTGAGTATCTGATGATTCTGCAGATGGTTCTGGCCAAGAAGTATGTCATCAGTCGTGTAAGGGAGGAACTTATCAATTCCACATTGTCCGCCGGCAAGGAGTCTGCTTACGAGCTGATAGGCAGGAATGCGAAGCTCAGTATCAGGCTTTCGCAGATTGTCATGCTCTTGGATGTCGTTAAATATTACAAGTTTACATCGCATAAGGTGATGTTCGACCGGACTTCGCGCAGGCTCCAGCTTGACGAGGACATGGACAAGCTTAATGAGATGATGTCCATGGTGGACAACAGCCTGCACAATCTCAGTGACTATAAGGCGATGGGTTCGGATTTCATGCTGAATTTCATCCTCGCACTGATTTCCGTGGCTTCGACTTTCGAATTGTTCTTCCAGAATTCCGAGATGCCGTTCCTGACCTATTTCGGTTTCGAGACCAGCAGGTTTGCGGCTTTGGTAGTGGCTGTGGTGTTCGGGGTGACGATATTCGGATTCCTGCTCGTGTTTGCCAAGACCGCCCAGCAGCTGTATGACAAGGTCAGGAAATACCTGTAATCGTCCCTGTCATTTCGGCCGGGCGAAGCGAGCGGAGAAATCTTCTGCAAAGCATCATCAAGTATTTTGAAATTATACTGATAAAACAATGAAAAACAACGAAATAAACATAATTCCAGCCCAACCGGACGATGCTGAGTCCCTGATGCAAATGTTCTACGCCAATCTTGAGACTCATAGCGGCTACATCTCCCACGGAGAAGTCCAGATGGGGGTTGGCAAACTTACCTTCGACGGGGAGAAATATGTTCCGTCAGTAGTCCGGGAAAGCCGGGACCTGTGGCTTATATATATAAAGGAGCATATATCTTCTGATGACAAGGCGGTCTTCAAGGCTGTTTCAGATGACGGGGCTATTCTGGGATTCTGTGTCCTGGAGGATTCGGAGGACGGAGCCGAACATTTCGGAGTACTCTGCGACATCCTGGTCAGTCCGGATATCCGCGGACGGGGCATAGGATCTGCGCTTCTTGACGCTGCTCTCGGCTGGTTCGCCTCCAAAGGCCTGAAGGATGTATATCTCGAATCAGGCAAGGACAATCATCCTGCACACTCCTTCTTTGTGTCGAAAGGATTCTTCAAGGTTTCTGAAGTCTATGCCAAGATAGGGAAGTAGGTCCTGCCAATTTTTTTCAATTCCGTAACTTCCGCACCCCGTGTAATTTAAAATGATACACGGTGGGATTCGGGCGCAATTCGCCCGTCCGGAAGGCAAAAAAAAGTTGCATAAAAGTTTGGAAAGAAGGAAAAAATGAGTACCTTTGCAATCCCGTTTGAAACGAGGGTGTGTCCCGAAAGGGATTGCCGGAAGGCGCGGGGCAGGGAACTGAAAAAATTTTCAAAAAAGATTTGGAGAAAAGAAAATAAGTTTCTACCTTTGCAACCCCGAAAAAACGAGGGACTGGAAAAGCGGGCCGGAAGGCCCCGAGTACAGGAGAGATCATTGAAAAGACTGAAGGAAAGTACAAGGAAGCAAGTACCGAAACAAAATGAACGAGAGCGTCGGTTTCTTATAGGAAACGAATCGTCGGGGTCAAGCTAAGAGAAATAAGAAATATACAAAGAAGAGTTTGATCCTGGCTCAGGATGAACGCTAGCGGCAGGCTTAACACATGCAAGTCGAGGGGCAGCGCGATGTAGCAATACATTGGCGGCGACCGGCGGAAGGGTGCGTAACGCGTGAGCAACTTGCCCGTCACAGGGGGATAACCGGTGGAAACGCCGACTAACACCCCGTAACACATTTCGCTGCATGGCGAGATGTTGAAAACTGAGGTGGTGACGGATAGGCTCGCGTGCCATTAGCTAGTCGGCGGGGCAACGGCCCACCGAGGCGACGATGGCTAGGGGTTCTGAGAGGAAGGCCCCCCACACTGGGACTGAGACACGGCCCAGACTCCTACGGGAGGCAGCAGTGAGGAATATTGGACAATGGAGGCAACTCTGATCCAGCCATGCCGCGTGAAGGACTAAGGCCCTATGGGCTGTAAACTTCTTTAGACGCAGAGCAATAAGGGCCACGCGTGGTCCGATGAGAGTATGCGTAGAATAAGCATCGGCTAACTCCGTGCCAGCAGCCGCGGTAATACGGGGGATGCGAGCGTTATCCGGATTCATTGGGTTTAAAGGGTGCGTAGGCGGCTTGGCAAGTCAGCGGTGAAAGGCCCGGGCTCAACCCGGAAAGTGCCGTTGATACTGTGAGGCTGGAATGCGGATGCTGTGGGAGGAATGAGTGGTGTAGCGGTGAAATGCATAGATATCACTCAGAACACCGATTGCGAAGGCATCTCACAAATCCGTTATTGACGCTGAGGCACGAAAGCGTGGGGATCGAACAGGATTAGATACCCTGGTAGTCCACGCAGTAA
>SAMEA3663026__coassemble_344_pt1 | contig 33330 bp, 25 predicted proteins | sample SAMEA3663026__metabat2_low_PE_017 | metagenome-assembled genome bin SAMEA3663026 (sample SAMEA3663026) | pig gut metagenome | biome: pig gut; feature: pig-associated habitat; material: faeces | place: France | collected 2012
GGTACCTGCTCAGGAAAATCTACGACAAGGGTCTCCTCTACAAAGGCTACTCCATCCAGCCGTACTCCCCTTCCGACGGAACGGGACTGAGTTCGCACGAGCTGAACCAGCCGGGATGCTACAAAGACGTCACCGACACGACGGCCACCTGCCAGTTCGAGGTCATCAAGGACGCAAAGTCGCAGCCTCTCTTCGGCATTGACACGCTTCCGGTATATTTCCTCGCATGGACCACGACTCCATGGACATTGCCTTCAAACACAGCGCTTTGCGTTGGACCGGAAATCGAATATTCGAGAATTCTCTCGTTCAACCCATACACCGGAAACGAAGCCATATACATAGTGGCCACATCGCTGGTCGGAGCATGGTTCAATCCTAAAGGGGAAAACGCCCCGTTCGAGGATTACAAGCCGGGCGACAAGGTTGTGCCTTACAAAGTCCTGGAAGGGACATTCAAGGGCTCGGACCTCGTGGGAATAAGATATCACCAGCTCATTCCGTGGTTCAAGCCGCTTGAGGGAGATGCATTCCGGGTGATATCCGGAGATTACGTGACCGTGGAAGACGGTACCGGCATTGTCCACATCGCCCCTACATTCGGAGCTGACGACAAGAAGGTCGCCGGCAATTTCGGCATACCTCCTCTCATGGTTCTCGACAAAGACGGCAACCGCCAGGCCCAGGTGGACCGCAAAGGTCGTTTCTACCGCATTGAGGACCTCGATCCTGAATATGTGAAGAGCAATGTCAGCCCTGAATACAGGGAATTTGCAGGAAGATATGTCAAGAACGCATTCGACGACTCCATCCCTGCTGACGCCCCGACACTCGACGTGGACCTCTGCATGATGATGAAGGCTGACGGAAGGGTGTTCAAGATCCAGAAGCACGTGCACAGCTATCCTCACAGCTGGAGAACCGACAAGCCTGTACTCTACTTCCCTCTCGACGCATGGTTCATCAGGACCACCGCTGTCAAGGACCAGATGGTAGCCATCAACAAGACCGTCACATGGAAGCCTGAGGCCACCGGAACCGGACGTTTCGGACAGTGGCTCGAGAACATCCAGGACTGGAATCTCTCGAGAAGCCGTTTCTGGGGAACTCCTCTCCCGATCTGGCGCACCGAGGACGGCAAGGAAGAGAAATGCATCGGCTCGGTCAAAGAGCTTTACGCTGAAATAGAGAAATCCGTAGCCTCAGGGATAATGGAGAGCAACCCTCTGAAAGACAAGGGATTCTCCCCTGACGACATGAGCAAGGAGAACTACGACAGGATAGACCTGCACCGTCCGTACGTGGACAATATTTTCCTCGTTTCAGACTCAGGACGAAAGATGGTACGCGAAAGCGACCTCATCGACGTATGGTTCGATTCCGGAGCAATGCCTTATGCCCAGGAAGGACTCCGCTCACTCGGAGAAACTAAATTCGGCTGCACTGCCGACTTCATCGCTGAAGGCGTGGACCAGACCAGGGGATGGTTCTACACACTTCATGCAATCCACACCATGGTAAGCGGCACTCCGGCATTCAGGCGCGTGATTTCCAACGGCCTGGTTCTCGACAAGAACGGCAACAAGATGAGCAAGCGACTCGGCAATGCCGTGGACCCGTTCGCGGAACTGGACAAGTTCGGACCTGACGCATTGAGATGGTACATGCTCACCAATTCCCAGCCTTGGGACAATCTCCGCTACGACTCGGACGGAGTGGACGAAGTGAGAAGGAAATTCTTCGGAACCCTCTACAACACCTATTCGTTCTTCGCCCTCTACGCGAACGTGGACAATTTCGACCCGAAGGCCCCTGCAGTTCCTCTCCCGGAGCGCCAGGAGATAGACAGGTGGATTATCTCACTGATGAACACATTGATAAAGAACGTGGAAGCCGCATACGAAGACTACGACATCACATCCGCAGGACGAATGATCCAGGATTTCGTGTGCGACCACCTGAGCAACTGGTACGTCCGCCTGAACAGGAAGCGTTTCTGGGGCAGCGGAGCCGACAATGACAAGCTTGCAGCATACCAGACCCTCTATGAGGTGCTCAGGAACATCTCCATACTGGCAGCCCCTATTGCTCCGTTCTTCATGGACAGGCTGTATCTCGACCTGGTCCCGGACGGAGAGGAGTCGGTTCACTACACATTGATGCCGTCCTACGACGAATCCGCCATAGACAACGACCTCGAAGAGAGAATGGAACTCGCACAGAGAGCTTCGTCAATGGTGCTCGCCCTCAGGCGCAAGGTGAACATCAAGGTGCGCCAGCCTCTCTCGAAGATCGTGATTCCTGTAATATCCGACAAGGTGCGCGCGCAGCTTGAACTGGTCAAGAGCCTGATACTCGGCGAAGTGAACGTCAAGGAAGCGGAATTCATTTCCGACACTGCAGGCATCATCACCAAGAAGATCAAGCCGAACTTCAAGACTCTCGGCAAGGTCTACGGCAAGAGGATGAAGGAAATCGCATCCGCATTCGGAGAGATCAGCCAGCAGGAGATAAATGTCATCCAGAACGCAGAGACGGCAGGGGCGGCATACACCCTGAACCTCGAAGGAGGAGAAGTGGTGCTGAATCCGGGAGACTACATGATCTCCTCGGAGGACATGCCGGGATGGCTCGTGGCATCGGAAGGTTCGATGACCCTTGCCCTCGACATCGAGATAACTGAAGAACTCAGGAATGAAGGAATCGCCCGCGAACTTGTGAACAGAATCCAGAACGTCCGCAAGGACAGCGGATTCGAGGTGACTGACAAGGTGGATGTCACAGTGTACGCAGGAGACGGGGAAATCAATGATATTAACGGGGCTTTGGCAGCATACCGTGATTATGTCGCAGGACAGACTCTCGCCCTTTCTATCGAGGTCAGACCGATGGAAGAGGCCGGGGAGAACGCCGTGGAGGCGGAATGGAATGAGACGACAATCCGGATTGCGGCGAGCCGAAGATAATTTTTGTCTATGGAAGAAAACAGACAGACAGTTGAGCAGGTCCCTGAAAAGACCCGCTACAGTGATGAGGAGCTTGCGGAGTTCAAGACCATCATCCTCGACATGCTCGAGAAGGCAAAAAATGAATACAATACGCTCAGGCGCGTCGTAATGCACAATGGCAACAATGATATAGAGGACACCACTCCGTCATTCAAGACCGTTGAGGACGACGGTGCGATGCAGCTCTCCCGCGAGGAGGCAAGCCAGCTCGCCCAGCGCCAGTACAAGTTCATCCAGAATCTCGAGGCCGCCCTTGTCCGCATCGAGAACAAGACATACGGTGTCTGCCGTGTGACCGGAAAACTCATCCCGAAGGAGAGACTCCGTCTCGTACCTCACGCAACCCTTACCGTGGAGGCTAAGGAGAAAATGTCCAAAGGCAGGTAATTTATGAAAATCTCCAAAGGCAGGTGGCTGCTTATTTTAGGAATCGTTCTTGTGGTCATTGACCAGGTCATCAAGGTCCTGGTCAAGACCAACATGACGATCGGCGAAAATTTCAACGTCATAGGTGACTGGTTCAAGATCCTGTTCATCGAGAACGAGGGAATGGCTTTCGGCATGAAGTTCGGCGGAATGTTCGGGAAATTCCTGCTGACGCTGTTCAGGGTCTGCCTTTTCGGATTCCTGTGCTGGTGGATTACCACCCTTGTCCGCAAGGGTTACTGCACGGGCAAGGACAAGAACGGGGAGAAGATATACACACACGTCCCGACAGGTGTCCTTGTAGGACTTACCCTCATTACCGCGGGTGCTCTCGGGAACATCATAGACTGCCTGGTCTACGGCCAGATATTCTCGGAATCGACGAGGATGTCCGTAGCCACATTCGGAGGAAGATATGCCCCTGTGATGTTCGGCAAGGTGGTGGACATGTTCTATTTCCCACTCATCGACACCACATGGCCAGACTGGCTGCCCGTCATCGGAGGCCGCCCTTTCAGGTTCTTCGAGCCGGTATTCAATTTCGCCGACAGCTGCGTCACCGTGGGCGCCGCCTACCTGATTCTTTTCCAGTCAAAATTCTTCATGACAGAAACGAAATAAGGGGCTCTTTGAAAAGCCCCTTGATTATCAAGTAACGCGCGACTTAAATGCGTGCAGATTATCTGTATGAAGCCTTGACGAAAGGCGCTCCGAGAAGATAGTCGGCACACATTTTCATGCTCGTGCGCCAGTCATCTGTGCTGAAGCCCTCGATTTCCACGATGAAATCGTTGAGTCCGGCCGTGGCAGCATTGTCAAATATGGCATCGAAGCCAACCATGCCGCTCTGCCCGATTTCATAATGGTCCTTGATATGGAGCATGGTGAACCGGCCAGGATATTTCTTGAAATATTCCACCGGGGCACCGTGTCCGTAAACGGCCCAGTAAACGTCCATCTGGAAGAACACCAGGTCAGGATCCGTATTCTCGAGCATATAGTCGAGCATCACATTGTCCTCGACCTTCTTGAACTCATGCGAATGATTGTGGTATCCGAAGCGGATACCGTTCTCCCTGCAGAGCCCGCCTATCTCATTGAGATAACGGCAATATGTCTGAAGGTCAGCCAGTTTCTCGGGAAGCCCGATGTGAGGGACCACGATATATTCCATGCCTGCCGCCTTGTGGGCCGACACGCACTCCTTCCACCATTCCATTGCTGCGGAAAGGTCACCGGATTCGAGTTCCTCTGCGGAAAGCGCCCTGCCCACATGCGAAGACAGGACTTTCAGTCCGGCTGCTTCGACATCGGCCTTGAACTGTTCCGGCGCTACTCCATAGAGTTTGCCGTCCTTGTAGTTGGCCGCCTCGACGGAAGTATAACCGTACTCGGCAAGGGCATTGAAAACCTCTACATGATTCTCGGCATACTTCTCCGGATTGCCGATAAGGGTTCTCAGGCTGTAAAGCTGTACGCCGATGTCCTTTCCTTCAGGAGCATCGGCCTTGGGGCAGCATCCTGCGACACTGCCCGCCAAAGCCAACATGATAAGTATTCTCTTCATATCAGTCCATCACCTTGATGCGGATGTTCCTGTACCACACATCATCGCCGTGGTCCTGGATTCCGAAATAGCCCTCATGCTCAGGGCCGCCGCAGTCATTGAGGAGCTCGAATGCAAGAGGCCATTTCTCCTGGGAGAACTTGGAAGCCTGGAGCATGTCGGTCCACTGCTGGGTCCACAGATGATATTCCACCACGTTCTCGTCATTCTGTCCGTGTACAACGGTTCCCTTGTAAACCATGATGCGGGCCTTGTTCCACTCGCCGAAAGGCTTCTGGTTCTGAGGCTTTGCAGGAATCATGTCATAGAGGGATGCTGACTGGCGGTTACCGTCCACGCCGAGGAGGGCGTCAGGATGATTGGCATTGTCAAGTACCTGATATTCAGGAGCTGAGATATAAATCGGCTCATATCTCTCGGTACCGTCCTCTTTCACGGTCTTCACCTCCTGTGCAAGATAGAAGATACCGGAATTGCCGCCCTTGGACACTTTCCACTCGAGTTCGAGGATGAAATTCTTGAACCTGTGGGCGAAGATCAGGTCTCCACCCTCGCCGGTCTGGCCCTCGCCGGTACCGGAGCCGGAGAACTTGATGCAGCCGTCCTCGATGGTCCAGCGTGAAGGGACATTGTCCTTTCCGTAACCGCGCCATCCGTCAAGTGACGTTCCGTCGAACAGGATATAGTAGCCGTCGCTGTCCTGACGGAGGGATGAGAGGTCAACCTGAGGCTTGTTGACCCTGATATATTCAGGTGCACCTTCATTGGCCACCTTGGTCTCCACTGTCTCGCCTTCCCATTTGAGTTCGGCAGGGGCAGATGCTTTCTTCGCATTGTTTCCGCAAGAGGAAACAGCCATTGCTATAGCCATGATTGCGGCAGAATAGATTATTTTTTTCATCGTTTATTGTAATTTAATGTCTTTCAATCTGTTATTCCGGCATAGGAGGAAGGCTCCAACCCTCGCGGTATGTGTGCTTGATGAGTTCCTGAGCATATTCACGTGCATTCACAGGATCCGTGTATGTGGTCTGGAATGTCGGATGTCCGTCATGGATGGAGAATCCGTCATGGATGACGGTCCTGATGGTGGCATCGGCAGGGATATTGGTGAAGCACATGTTCTCGCCGTCCCACTCGAGCTCCATGTTGAGGGCTGCGAGACGTACTGCGAGGACGCCCATGAGCACCATCTCAGTGAACGGACCAGCCTCTGAGAAGTCGGAAGCCGGCTTGATCCTGCTTTCGTATGGCTCCTTGCAGGCGCGGATCCAGTCCTGCTGGTGAGAGAGGGTGATCTCCCTGAGCACGTGAGGAACTTCAGGATTGCGTCCTGAGAGGAGATACGGGTCGCGACCGTAGCATCCGCAGATGAGGGTGTCCTTGGTTCCGTGGAAGATGACTCCGCCGCCGTGCATGTTCAGGTCCTTGCCCGGAGCGAGACCTGCAGGCCTTTCAGGCTTCAGCCCGCCGTCGTACCAGATAACCTCAACCTCCGGCATTGCAACCTTAGGCATATTGTCCCTTGCAGGGAATACGAACTTTATCATCTCGGCATTAGGAGCGGACTCCGTGAGAACGGTTGTCGAGCTTGCCTGGGCCTTGATTGGATATTTGAGATTCAGGGCCTTGAATACAGGATGGAGGATATGGCATGCCATGTCACCGAGAGCGCCTGTACCGAAATCCCACCAGCCGCGGAAGTTCCATGGCGTGTAGATGGAGTTGTACGGTCTCATAGGAGCAGGTCCGATGAAGGAATCCCAGTCGAGTGTTGAAGGGATCTCCTCCACTACTTCAGGTCTGTGGAGACCCTGAGGCCAGATAGGTCTGTCGGTGAAGGCCTCTACCTTGGTAACCTCTCCGATTTCGCCGTTCCAGATCCATTCGCATGTCTTCCTGACGCCGGCCTCGGAAGCTCCCTGGTTACCCATCTGGGTGCTTACATGATATTTGTCGGCAAGTTTGGTGAGGAGACGTGCCTCGTAGATGGAATGAACGAGAGGTTTCTCGCAATATACGTGCTTGCCGGCTGCAATCGCCTGTGCAGCAATGATTCCGTGAGTGTGGTCAGCAGTAGCCACCATTACGGCGTCAGCCTGGTCGAGGAGCTCGTCGTACATCTTGCGGTAGTCGCTGTATCTCTTCGCATTCGGATAACGGTCGAAGATGTGGGCGGCATATTTGGCATCCACGTCGCAGAGTCCGATGATTTCCTCGGTCTCCATCGCCTTGAGGTCTGCTGCACCTCTTCCTCCGATTCCCACACCGAGAATCTTGAGTTTCTCCTTGGATGGAGCTGCCGGCTGTTTCTTCTTTCCGGCTGCTGCAAACAAATCACCAGGTGCCATCGAGAGCCCGATGGCTGCTGCTGTTCCTGTCTTCAGGAAAGCGCGTCTTGAAATTTCCTTTCCCATTGAATCTGAATTTGGTTATTAATAAAAAATGTCAATAATCTTGTCAACGGCTCTTCAGGAGTCCGTATCCGTCCGTCATGTTGCGCCTCCTCTCTCGTATTGCCTCGAGAGTGGCATTGTCCCCTATGGACGGCATCTCGTGCTTCCATGCGTCCTCCAGCATCGCCCAGGACACTTTTGACGCAATGAATGCATCCTCCGCATCGGGAAGGCTTGAGTCAGGCACACCTGTCTCCACAACATCTGCGAAACGTGTGGTCAGCACATCGAGATTCTTCCCGCCGAAAGGTTTCTCTATCTTCTCCGTCCTCGTCACTCCCCGGAGTTCCACGGTCGCGGTCCTGAAGTCGTGCGTCATGCGGGCGATTCCTTTCGTACCTATTATGTCAATATAAGAATTGTGCGTCTGGTTCTGCGACATCTGCCCGTACACGAAACCCTGGGTAATGTCGAACACGACCCCGTTCTCGAACGTGCCGTGGCACTGGAGCCACCAGGGGTCCTTCCAGTCCCACATCCTCAACGCCTGGGAATGCCAGGTCTTGTATTCGGAACCGGCATACCAGCGTGCTATGTCCACATAATGCATTCCGCAGTCATGGAAAGGAGGGCCCTCATAGGCGTGACCCTCACCGGGAGCGAGCCCGGGGGTCATGTGGCATATCCTGAGAATCGCAAGTTCCCCGATTTCGCCCGAATCCACGAAATCCTTCATCACGTGATGATACCAGGAATTCCTGAGATACAAGTTCACGGCCGAGACAAGTCCGGAGCCGCGGAGCATTTCCACCACTTCCGCCTCGTCCTCCACGTCTGCCGCTATCGGTTTTTCCGAGATCACATGCTTGCCGGCGGCAACCGCCTTCCGGATCTGCCCCATGCGGGAATCCGCAAGGGCACAAAGAACTACCACGCGGACTGAACTGTCTGCAAAGATGACGTCCTCATTGTCGATAATCTCGGCTGACGGGAATTTTGCGGCAGCAAGCTCACGTGCAATGGGCGACTTGTCACAGATATATTTCAAATTCCATCGTCCTGATGCGGTCATGGCATCGAGATACATCTCCCCCATCCTTCCGTAACCGATCAGGGCGACACAGATTCTCCCCATAGTTTAGTTTCCTTTAATCGTTGCAATATCGGAAATTTTAACGAGATATAAAAGAGAAAACTATTCCAACTTCAAGGTTTCTCCCTTGTAGGATGTCGGAAAATCGCCGAAAGACAGGGAGAATTCCAATACTCCGTCCCGAATCGTGCCGGCCAGGCCACGGACAGTATACATCTTGGCAGGGAGTTCCGCCTCCCCGTATGTCGGGACGACTCCGTCAGCATTGAAAGACACCACTTCTCCGGAAACGGTATATTTCACGTCATGGATATTGATATCCAGGGACATCGGCATCTGGGGAACAAACTTCACCTGATACATTTTCAAAGTTGCAGTACCTTCGGCCTCACCTTCGGTGCAGAAATCGACCATGACATTGTCAGTCACCACGTTCTCGCCCCTGTAAACCACCGTCATCTTCCCGATGAACGGGACGTCGCCCGAGATACGATTTTCATTCTTCTCCTTGGAGCAGCCGGCCAGTGCGGCCAGTGCAATGATTGCTGCAAATAATTTTTTCATTATTTCAATAATTTAGAAGTTGTGTTGAAATATTTACTTTTGTTCTAAAATTCAAACTCCACACCCGCCGTGAAACGCCTCGGCTTTCCCGTCTGGAAGAAGCTGTTGCCCACGGACTTGAAATAAAATGTGTCATATTCCGTCCCGGTCAGGTTCAATCCCCTGACGAAGAAGGAGACCCCTGACATACTGAGCCTCGCGGAAGCACCGAGAAGCGTATATGCCCCCTGGCTGAATGTCCCGGCCTCGTCCCAGACGATGCTCCCGGTCCGGCTCACGTCGGCCGACAGTTCGAACGACCTCAGATGCTTTCCTCCGAGCGGGAACCTGTAGGAACCGGCCACTGTCAATGTGCTCCCGGGAGAATAAGGGACCCGGTTACCTGAATAATCCGCAATCCCGTCGTCATATTCCTTGAACACGGCATCGAGCAGGCTTCCGGACATCTGCATTGTCAGGCCTTTCCATGACCACGACGCTTCAGCCTCCAGTCCACGGCTCCGGGAACGCCCGGCATTGGCCATCATCCTGCCAGTACCCTTTCCCGACGGGAATACGGTGATCTGCTGGTTCCTGCAGTCGAGCCAGAACAGGGATGCAGAAGCCGACAGCCTGTGTCCTCCGGCATTCAGCGACATCCTGGCACCGGCCTCATAATTCATGCAGGTCTCAGGCTTATATGTCGTATTCCTCGCATCGGGAGCGTTCCCGTCCAGGTCAGGATGCACTCCGAGAGCCCCCATCATGTCCTGCATCATCTGGTTCTGGAGTATGTCGGAGAATATCTGCGTATTGAATCCTCCTGACCTGTAGCCCCTTGACACCGTCGCGAACACCTGTCCGGAGACAGGCCCGCCGTCCCGTCCGAAATTGTACAGGGCCGACAATTTAGGGAGAACCTGGAAATAGAAATTGGTGATGTCTCCCTTGTATCGCGTCGTGAGCGGATAATAGTCCTTCATGGTCGGGCTGAGGATGAAATGTATGTCAGCCCGGCTGTCGTAATCCATGAAATTCCCCTCATGGTCAATCCTGAGCCCGGCCGTGAGAAGCCATCTCCCGAAACGGAAACAGGACTCGTGATACAGGGCAGCATTGTATGTAAATATCCCGAACTCGCTGGAAATCGGGAAGTTGTCCTCCATTATCCCGAGCTCGCCGAAAGAATCCGGGATGCCGGCATTGGCATTGTCGAGAATGAGTGTCCTGATACCGTCTTCAAGGAAAACTACAGGGGCGCTCATCCTGTTCTTCTTCACGAAAGCGAAGAATCCGGTCTGGCTGGTCCACCAGGAAGGCCCTTTCTCCGGGCGGAATATAAGCTCCTGGGTGGCGGCGTACTGCCTCTGGGTCTGGTTGAGGGTGAACATCGAAGCCGTCGTGAAATCCTGGTCGAGATCCATGGAATCGAAAAGCAGCTGGATACTCGTGACAGAGCTGAGGTTCCATCCGTTCCCCCTGATGCCTGCCCGGAAACCGTCAGTGACGCTGATTCGCTTGTACGCACTCTTGTCATTGTAATTCACAGGAAGCAATTCCCCGTCATCCCACAGCCTGTATGGATAACCGCCCTGCTTGTGGAACGAGACCGAGAAGGAATTGTCCATACGGACCTTCTCCCTGCTCAGCTCGCACCTCATCCTGAAATACAATGCATCGGAACGGTCACAGTCCTCGCCTGTGAAGTCATTGGTATAGAATCCGTTGGAATGCCGGTATCCGACCACTGCACCAGAACGGCCTTTATAGACCGAAGCCCTGGCGCTGACCGTGGCCGCGGAACCGTACTCCACCCCGCCACGGATTCCCTGATACGCAGAAGGTGTGAGGGTTTCCACCGACAGGATGCCGGTCATGGAATTGCGTCCGTACAATGTTCCCTGCGGCCCGCGGTACATGTCCACGCGACGTACGTCAAGGAACTGGAAATCATAATTGTTCTTGTCGAGGACAGGGACATCGTCAATGTAGAGCCCGACCACGGGATTGTCTATCCTCGAGCCGAGGCCCCTCATATATACGGAGGATGTCATCGCGGAGCCATAGTCCGGAATCAGCAGTCCCGGCACGATCAGCGAGAGATCCCGCGGAGAGTTGATGCCGCCGTCCTCAATCCTGGACATCATGAGGGATGTCACGGGAGACGATATCTCCGCAATCTCAAGCGACTGTTTCACGGAGGACACGACGACGGCCTCCTGAAGGGTGTCTTTCACGGAAGGCAGGACGGATAGCAGGATTGAAAGCAGAACAGTGGTCATCTTACTCGTTACGGTATTGGCTCGGGGTCTTGCCCGTGTGGGACTTGAAGAACTTGTAGAAGACCGACTGGTTAGGGAAATTCAGCTTGGCTACTATCTGCTTGATGGACAGGTCCGAATACTTGAGCAGGTTCTTCGCCTCGAGTATCACGAAGGCGTCGATCCAGTCCGGGGCGGAACGTCCGCTGACCGTTTTCACTAGTTTGGAGAGATATTTCGGAGTAAGGCAGAGCCTGTCGGCATAGAATTTCATGTTGCGCTCCGAAGTATGGTAATCCGTAACAAGTCGCAGGAACTGGTCATAGACATTCTTGGCCTTGGCCGAAGGGGCATGCGGCTTGCGCTCGGCTGCCGTCAGCTTCCCGGTCCAGATAGAACCGAGCACGTATGATATGGATGAAATCAATGCCCCGATAGCCTCCTTCTTGTTCTGTATGTCACTAGTCAGCAGGACCGAAGCAAGGTCAAGATATTCACGGCAGAGCCTCCTCTCGCTCCTGTCGAGGGTAATGCACGGATTGTCGAGCAGCGCCATGCTCTCGTTGAACAGCCGGTTGAAGTCGAACCGGACACCGGACATGAAACTCTTGGACATGGCCACGACGATGAAATGGAGATTCCTCTCGTCAGTCTCCACGCCCGAAACCCTGATAATATTGCCCGGCACATTGAGCACCAATGAATTGGACCCTACCTGGAATGCGTCGAGATTCACCTCGAGCTGTATCCTTCCGGAAATGCAGAAAATGATGATGTAGCCGTCGAACCTGAACGGATACTTGAACACGCTGAGAGCCTTGTCATATCTCAGGTCAGCTATCAGCAAATCGTCTCCGAGGGCGGCCCCGGGCATGTCCGGGAAACGGCTCTTGAACCGCTTGATGCTTATATTATGCAATATTTCTTCCATATCTGACAGACCCGATTCTAATTATACTGCACATCCGGGCCGCATTGTGCAAATATACTAAATCGATATTACTTTCGCAAGAAACCAAAAATTCGACTTATTGAACAATCATTTGTCATTTTTGTATATAAAACAGCGATTATATTGCCCTAAATGGCAACTAATTTGCAGTTTTCCGAAGTCCTCCGCGAATCCTCGTGGGGAACGGAACGAAAGAATTAGTGGAAATATGACAATAAAAACGCAACTTTCAGCCTTCGTCGCAGCCTTGATGCTGCCCGCAGGCGCAATGGGACAACAGGTCCTCACTCTTGAACAATGCCGGGAAATGGCCATCAGCAACAACAAGACCCTGGAACAGTCCAGGACACAGGTCGAAATGGCAGGTTATGACAGGAAAATCGCCCGGGCAAATTATTATCCGAACATCAGCGCCACCGGCGCATACATGTACAACGAGAAGAACATCGCCCTCATCAGCGAGCAGATGTCCGGCAACCTGACAAATGCCGGAACCCTCGCCCAGGGAGCCATGGCGGAATTCATCGGCGGGCTGCAGCAGGCCATCGCCTCGAATCCCGCAGCGGCCCAGGAATTCATGCAGAGTCCTATGTGGCAGACAGTTATGGGAGCTCTTCAGCAGACCGACATCAGCGGGGCCCTGAACCAGCTCGGGTCCGAGATCGACGACGCATTCCATCTCGACATCCACAACATATTCGCAGCCGGGGTATCCCTGCAGCAGCCCGTGTTCATGGGAGGCAAGATTGTGGCTGCCAACAGGATAGCCCAGCTCGCCGAAGACCTCGCCAAGGCCCGCTACGAGAAGGAGTATCAGGACCTCGTGACCACAGTGGACCAGGCATATTGGCAGATTGTCTCCATCGCGGCCAAGAAACGTCTTGCAGAAGATTATTCCGATCTCCTGAAGAAGATGGAACGGGACGTGAAACTGTCTGTCAGCGCAGGCGTGGCCACGAAATCGGACGAGCTTTCCATCAAGGTGAAGGCCAATGAGGCGGACATGATGAAGACTAAGGCCACCAACGGGCTGATACTTGCCAAGATGCTGCTGTGCAAGGAGATAGGCCTCGATCTGAATTCCGACATCATGCTTGCCGATGAATCGCTTGACGCCGTACCGGTTCCGGAGATGTCAGAGGCCAGAAGCCTGGATGACATTCTGGCAGACCGTCCGGAGACCCGGAGCCTGGACCTCGCAACAAGGATTTACGACCAGAAAGTCAGGGTGGCACGCGCCGACATGATGCCGAAAGTCGCATTGACCGCGAATTACCTCGTGAGCAACCCGAACGCCTACAACGGATTCCAGAACAAGTGGGGCGGGATGTTCAATGTGGGTGTCGCCGTGAACATACCGATATTCCACGGAATGGAAGCCACCCAGAAGACGCGGAAGGCGAAGGCCGAAGCCACATTGTACCGCAGCCAGTACGAGGATGCATGCAACATGATCAACCTGCAGGTAACCCAGTTGCACAAGCAGCAGGAGGAGGCTCTCGAGAAGCTTGCGATGAAAGCAATCTCAAGAGCGCCGAGGAGAATCTGCGCACGGCGACAGTGGGATTCGAGAACGGAGTCGTGACCTCCAATACCGCACTCGCCGCACACACAGCATGGCTTCAGGCTCATTCCGAGATAATCGACGCCGGGATCGAGCTCCAGATGGTGAACGTGAACCTTAACAAGGCCGAAGGCCGCTATAAATCTGATATTGAATAAGATATGGGACAGAACAAGAAATCTTACAATCTCGTGGTGGGCATTGCCGCCCTTATAATAATCATCCTTGTCATTGCCGTGGTCGGATATTTCGTCTCCAGGCCGAAACCGCTCATCATCCAGGGCGAAGCCGAGGCGACGGAATACCGGGTGTCCGGCAAGGTTCCGGGACGTATAGAAGCCCTTTTCGTCAAGGAAGGGGACATTGTCCACAAAGGTGACACGGTGGTATTCATTGATTCTCCTGAAATCAGGGCCAAGATAGAACAGGTCACCGCCATGAAGAACGCAGCACTTGCACAGAAGGACAAGGCCCAGAACGGGGCGAGGAAAGAGCAGATTGCCGCAGCCTACGAGATGTGGCAGAAGGCAATTGTGGGCGAGCAGGTGATGAAGAAATCATTGGACAGGATCAAAGGGCTGTATGACCAGCAGGTGGTCTCCGCACAGAAATATGACGAGGTGGAGGCGCAGTACAATGCCGCAGTCGCCACTACAAGGGCTGCCAAGAGCCAGTACGACATGGCCGTGAACGGAGCCCGTGCGGAGGACAAGGCCGCGGCCGCAGCCGTAGTGGAACAGGCAGAAGGCGCATTGAGGGAGGTGACCTCCTATCTCAGCGAACTCTACCTGACATCCCCGGCCTCAGGCATCATTTCCGCGACATTCCCGAAGACTGGGGAGCTCGTGGGACAGGGCGCACCGATAATGACGGTAACTGACCTCGACGACATGTGGTTCACTTTCAATGTCAGGGAGGACTACCTCAACGGTCTCGGTCAGGGCGACAGGATCACCGTCATCATACCGGCTCTCGGCAACAGGGAATGCACCGCAATAGTCAACTACCTGGCAGTCAGGGAGTCCTACGCCACATGGAAAGCCACCAAAGAGACCGGAATGTACGATGCCAGGACTTTCGAGGTCAGGGCCGTGCCGGAATCCCCGGTAGAAGGGCTGCGCCCGGGCATGTCCGCCATCGTAAGTGACAGCAGGATGAAGACGTCGCGATGATACGCTGGTCCAACATAAAGGCCGTTGTAAAGCGGGAACTGAGGATAATGAGGAACCGTCCAATTTATCTTCTCGGTTCTGTCGTGACCCTGGCATTCAGCGCGTTGTTTTTCCTGACATTTTTCAGGGCGGGACTGCCGGAGGATCTCCCTGTGGCGGTCGTGGACCTGGACAATTCCTCACTTTCGAGGGATTTCGCCAGGCAGATGGACGCCACGCAACTCTCCAAAGTCATCAAATACGACTCGTTCGAGGAGGCCCGGGCCGACATGCAGAGCGGCAAGGTCTGCGGCATCTGCCTGATACCCAAAGGTTTGTTCGCTGACGTGCAGTCAAGCAGGAGGCCTGTACTGACATACTACATCAACGGTCTGTATTTCGTGGGCGGGGCTCTGACATACAAGAACGTGACGTACATGATAAATCTGGCGGACGGAGCCGTCCAGAGGGAGATCCTGAGGGCGAAAGGGATGAACGAGGATGCCATAATGGGACGGATCCAGCCGATAAACATCGACTTCCACCAGATCGGCAACGTATATACGAACTACGGATATTATCTCTCGAACGTGCTCCTGCCGGGAGTGCTGGAAATGGCGGTGATAATCATCCTGATCTATTCCCTCGGAGCCGAACTGAAATACGGCACCTCGAGACATCTTCTGAATACCGCCGGAGGATCGCTCCAGACAGCTTTGGCTGGCAAACTGGCAGTATATACGACATTGTTCGTGAGCATGGGACTCATCCTGGTCCTGCTGCTGTACGACTGGATGCATTTCCCGATCAATGGGTCGATATGGTACATGTTCCTGGACGTTGTCCTGCTGGTACTTGCCAGCGAGAGCGTGGCGATATTCATCATCGGGCTGCTGCCGGTTCCCCGTCTCGCACTGAGCATCGGGGCCCTGTACAGCATCCTCGCATTCTCCTTCTCGGGATTCACTCTCCCGATCGAGGTGATGCCGCCGTACATCAGGGGGCTTGCCGAGGCATTCCCGCTGCGGCATTATTTCCTCTTCTATTCGAGGGAGGTGGTGATGGGCACCGGATTCGCCGGATGGTGGCAGGAAGCCGTGCATCTGCTTCTGTTCCTGTTCCTTCCAGTATTCGTGCTGAAGAGGCTGAAGAGTGCCTATGTATTGCAGAATTTCCCCAAGAACTGATTCGGACAATGAAGAAAGACAACTACATAAAATCATGGTTCAGGGATTTCCGGAGACTGCTCGGGCATGAGCTCAGGCTGATTTTCACGGATTCCGGAGTCCTGATCATTTTCCTGCTGGCCGGACTCGCCTACCCGTTGCTGTACAACGTGGTTTATCTCAACGGCAATGTGAATGACACTCCGGTGGCGGTGGTGGACGAGGCGGGATGCGCGGAGAGCCGCCGTTTCGCCCGCGAGGTGGATGCGACGAGGGAATGTTCCGTGGCATACCGCTGCGTAAACATGGCCGAGGCAGAGGACCTTATGAAGGAGGGCAAGGTAAGGGGAATCTTCTATTTCCCTCCGGATTTCGGGGAGAAGCTGGCAAGATGCGAGACAGCCGTCGTGTCGGTCTATGCGGACATGAGCAGTTTCCTGTATTACAAGAACGCGATGACGTCCGGGAACATGGTCATGCTCCAGGAGATGCGCAATATCCAGATTGAGAGATATACCGGGTCGGGAATGTCCGTAGCCCAGGCTGAACAGCTGGTACAGCCGATTCCTTATGAGGAGAACAACCCGTACAACAGGACATTCTCCTACCAGATTTTCCTGATATCCGCAATCCTGCTGGTCATCATACAGCAGACCCTTTTCTACGGAATGTCCCTGCTCGTCGGAACTTCAAGGGAGGAGAACAGGAGCGTATCGTCGCTTCCAGGTGACCTGCAGGGACATGGAGTGGGGCGCATGGTGATCGGGCGCGGTGCCGCCTACTGGCTGATATACATGGCAATAGGCCTGTACATCGCCTTCATCGTGCCGGCCATATTCGGGATTCCTCAGAGAGGTGAATTCGCCGACATCGTAATCCTCCTGGTTTTCTTCGTGACGGACTGCGTGCTGTTCGCAATGTCGTGGAGCATCCTCATAACGAGGCGGGAATCGGTGTTCCTGCTGTTCCTCGTGGTATCGCCGATCTGCCTGTTCCTCACCGGTTTCTCATGGCCGACAACGGCGTTTCCGGCTTTCTGGAGATGGTTCTCATATATATTCCCGACTACTTTCGGATGCCAGGGCTTCATAAATCTCAGCACTGCGGGCGGTGGCCTGGGTTCGGCCAGCGTGCAGTTCACGGGGATGACAATACAGATAGTGGTGTATTATTTCCTCGCCTGTACGGGAATATATGTGGAGAGCTGGATGGCGCGAAAATTGCATCATCCCGGCAATGTTGATAAATCTGACAATCATGAAGAAGTACGTATGTAAGGTCTGCGGGTACGAATACGACCCGGCAGCCGGTGACCCGGACAACGGGATTGCTCCAGGAACCGCTTTCGAGGACATCGCCGAGGATTGGGTCTGCCCTCTCTGCGGCGTAGGCAAGGAAGACTTCGAGCCGGTGGACTAATCCGTCCGGACACGGTCATCAAGAGGTGTATTCCAAGGTTTTATCCAAGGAATACACCTCTTTGTCTTCGAGCACTGCAAGAACACCGATTGAAAAAAGGAAAGAGCACTCATGGAATCAGAAGGCGAGGATGGCATGCGTATTCGCTATATGCCTGTCATGTCAATGTGCATTGTGCGTAGTCGAGATGACAGGCTTCTTCGGCAAAATTATCAGTACTCCAGAATAGCGGTTGACAAGTTTCGATGTCTCTCCGGTATTGTGTACAGTAGATTGCCGTTTTTCAGAACAAATGACTTGTCAGGGTTTAAGTCATAGCCGGTAACATACAGATCCCCGTTTGAAGCGATGTCAAGATCTGTGATATGTATATTGCCACCCTCTCCGTAAGAATAGATGATACTGCCGTTCTTGTATACGGTCACGCTATTATGGGAATCTGCCCTTGCAATGTAAAGGTCAGTTCCATCACAGATGAGAAGGCAGGAACCGAAATCATAACCGGAGGTCAACTCCTGTTCCAGCAATCCGTTCTTGAACAGCCTCAATCCGTTATATGATCTTGTGATGCAGTAAACATTGCCGTACGAATCAACGGTTATTCCACAATCAATATCAAATCCGGATGTTCCTTCAAGACACTTTGAAGAGACTTTACCTTCTGGGGTAAGAGTAAACTGATAGTTTTTCTTGTCACCAAAAGAATCAGTATATGCTGCTATCGCATAAACATTTCCGTCCGGGGCAACCACCATGCTATTGACACTCAAAGATCCAACGTTTTCCACTATCTTGGAGTCTGTAATTGTACCGTCTTCAGAAATCACGGATATGTATCCTATTCCGGTTCCACTGTCCTGACCGCAATAATAGACTATACCGTCCTTGACCTTCATATCCATAACTTCATATCGGGTACCCTGAGAGGCAATTTTTTTACCATTCTCATAGAAGTCGTAAACGTACTTATAGTATAAATCACCCTTATCGAATGCAATATAATCTCCGCCTTTTGTGCTGGAAGCAACTCCGTCAATATACAATGACGCAGCGACTGAGGTATAGACCTTGGTACCATGTTCCGCTTCGGTGACGGTGACCTTGCATTCTGCCGTAAATCCTCCTTCTTCCGAAGTTGCGGTTATAGTCGTCTTTCCGACGGCCATGCCGGTGACGGTGCCTTCTGAAACAGTCGCAATGGACGGGTCGGCACTGTTCCATCTGACATTCTTGTTGGCAGCGTATTCTGGGTTGTACAATACTGTCAGTGTGCCGATCTTCCCGGTTTCAAGGGTCATCTCGGTGGTATTGAGAAATATGCCCTTGAGTGCGGTATTCTGTGTCACGGTTACGTTGCAGGATCCTTTGATGTCGTGGTTGGCTTTCATCCTGACTTCAACCTTTGTGGTTCCGCTCTTCACTCCGGTTATCAATCCCTCAGAATTGACCGTCACAACAGAAGGGTTGCTGCTGGCCCATTCCACTTCTGTGTCGGTTGCATCATCAGGCATGATGACTGCCTTCAGCTGGAGGCTTCCTCCTTCGATAACTTCAGCATTTTCCGGCTCGATGGTAACACTCTGTACTAGAATTACCTTCTTGATTACGGATATTGCGCATTCTGCACTCTTCTCCCCGGCCATTGCCTTGATTGTGGCCTTGCCAGGTTTGAGAGCGGACACTTTGCCGCTTTCGTCAACGGCAGCGATGTTATCATCAGATGATGTCCAGGTCATGGTCTTGGTAGTGGCATTCTCGGGAAGGACTGTTGCCTTCAGGATCAATTCTTCTCCTTCAGTCATTTCTGCTTCTGTAATGTCAAGGCTGACACTTTCCACCGGCACGGTAAGCGGGATGACCTTGATTTTGCAGGTCGCAGTCTTCCCGCCGTCCTTTGTTGTGGCGGTTATGGTAGCCTCGCCGGCTTTTATCGCAGTCACCTTTCCATTGTCATTGACCTTGGCTATTCCCGGGGCATTGCTTGTCCAGGTTATGGATTTGTCCGTGGCATCCGAAGGAGTGACGGTGGCCGTCAGGGTCGCCGCCTCACCCTCGACCATCTCAATGCCGGTCTTGTCAAGGCTTATACCTGTAACTTTGACTTCCTTTGGCTTTTCAGGCTCATCAGGGTCACTTCCCTGGCAACCTGTGAAGGCCACTGCCAGGGCCATAAGTGCAAATAATGTTTTCTTCATATTTTCCCGATTTGTGATATTCTTCCATTACCAGGGGTTGCTTCTGCGGCTTCCCCCGGGGATGTACAAATATAGCCTCAGGACAGATTTACCCGCCTTGAAAAATGGAACATTTTCTTTGAAAAAGGGAACAAAAGCCCATCAGCGAGGACTGGGGAGAGCTAACCGCGGTCGTTCCGGAATTGGCCGGGAGACTTTCCAACGGCCTTTTTGAAGAGGGTGCTGAAATAGGCCGGGTCCTGGATTCCGCATTTCTCCGCCACCTCACAGACCGGAAGTCCTGTATTGAGGAGCAGGTCCTTTGCCTCGGAAATACGGTAGCTCAGGACCAGGTCGGAGGTCGTTCCTCCGGTTATGGACTTCACCTTCCTGTTCAGATGGGTGCGTGAAATGCACATCCGGGAAGCTATTTCTTCAATGTCAATCTTGCCGGACTTCATGGCCCGGCCGATGCATGCCTTGAGTTTTTCCATGAACTCACTGTCCGCTATGTTTTCCGGCATCTCCGGTCTTTCCGTATTATCTTCTATTCCTGTACTTCCCGATGTAGATGAATTCCCGGCTGCCAGCAGGGCCTTCCGCCTTCTGTGAATGAAAACAAGATATGCCAGCGTGAGGAACAAGAGTATTGAACAGAGCAATGCCGCTATGATTCCGCGCCTGTAAATGTCCCGTTCAGACCTCAGCTTGTCGTTCTGGTAACGGGCGTGCATCTCGTTCAGGCCCATATTCATCTGGCTGTCATAGAGGGAGTCCCGCAGCTTGCCGTAAATCTGCATCTGCCTTGCCGATTCAGCCGGGTCTGATTTGAGCAGGGACTTGCCCAGGCCAAGCCTGGAGCGGCTTTCATTGTAGCTGTCGTGTCTCCTTGAGAAGATTTCGAGAGCTTCCCGGAAATATGGCTCCGCTGCTTCCGGCTCTCCATTTTCAAGCAGAATCTCTCCGTAAATATTGGCACTGATGGCCCAGGACTGGAGGTTTCCCGCTTCCTTCAGGACTGGCATGGCCTTGTCCAGGCATTGCCAGGCCTGTTCTGTTTCTTTCAGCGAATAATGCGCTACAGCCATCTGTGAGAGCCTTATCGCTGCCTTGTCTGTCCTGCCTGCCAGGGTGTCGAGTGCGTATGCCCTGCGGGAATATTCGAGGCTTTTCCGGTCTTCGCCCATCCCGTGGTAGATTTCCGCAGCCATGCCGCAGCGGACTGCCAGTTTCAATGAATCTTTTTCCTGTTCGCAGAGCCTGATTGCATCGAGGATGTATTGTTCGCCCTGGGCAGGCTGACGTGATGCCAGGCATATTCCTGCCAGGGTGTTGAGCGAATATGAGATGCGGCTGATGTCATTCTGCTCCCGGCCTGTTTCCAATGTCCTTTTGGCATATTCAAGAGCTTTCGGGTAGTCTGATTTCCTGAAATACAGTATGGAAAGAATGTTCGAGCAGTCGGCTTCCAGCAGGATGTCCCTGGTGGACTTGCTGAGTTTCAACGCTTTGAGAGAGTATTCCATTGACCTGGCATTGTCCTGCCTGTCGAAATACCATTCTCCGGCCCAATACCAGGTCATTGCCTTCAGCCTGTCATTATCGTCGCTGCCGCCAGAAGGAAAGACAATCTCCCACCCCTCAATGAATTCTTCCTGTTCGAGAATGTCGAAGAAGTAGCGTGCCGTCTGACGCGCCTCGCTGCCTCTCTGCTTTTCGAAGGCCTGCATCAGAGAATCCACCTGCAGTCCGGCATCCTGTCGTGCCGGAAGAAGCGGCGCAAGCACCGCAGCAAGGAATGATATTGCCAGTGTCAGTCTCATATTCTGCAAATCCTTTCTTAAACTCACAAGAATAGATTTGTTTTCGCAAAATAACGAATAGTTTTGAAAACATGCCGATAGTTCAGCAAATATCGCATATTTTATCTATAATTTCGTAGATTTGCGGGATGAACGACAAGAAGACTGACTACATAGAGATACGCGGAGCACGGGCGCACAATCTGAAGAATGTGGACATTGACATCCCGAGGGGAAAATTCGTCGTGGTGACAGGGCTCAGCGGAAGCGGAAAATCCTCATTGGCTTTCGACACCATATATGCCGAGGGCCAGAGACGCTATATGGACACCCTGTCCACCTATGCCAAGCATTTCATGGGAGTCCTCGAGAAGCCGGAGGTGGACGAAATCAACGGACTGAGCCCGATCATCGCCATCGAGCAGAAGACCACCGGCAACAATCCCCGCTCCACAGTCGGCACCATTACGGAAATATTTGATTTCCTGAGACTTCTCTACGCAAGGGCCTCCCGGGCCTATTCCCCGGTCACCGGCAGGGAAATGACGCGATACAGCGACGCCCAGATTGTAGACCTCATATTGTCCGGATACGAAGGCAGGAAATGTTACCTCCTCGCGCCGCTCGTGAGGGGAAGAAAGGGACATTACCGCGAACTCTTCGAGCAGATGCGCAAGAGAGGATTCACCCAGGTCAGGATAGACGGCGAAATCATGGATCTCTCCTCCGTGACCGCCCTCGACAGATACAAGGCGCATTTCATCGAACTCGTAGTGGACAAGCTCAAGCCGTCGGCTGCTGACGGGAAACGGGTTCGCGAATCAGTCGGCATCGCCCTCGGACGCGGAAAAGGCTCGGTCGCAGTGCTCGACCTCGAGACCGGACAGGTGCAGCATTATTCCAAGCATCTCGTGGACCCGGACAGCGGAATTTCGCTCCAGGAACCGGCCCCGCATTCCTTCTCGTTCAACTCCCCGGAGGGATATTGTCCCCACTGCAAGGGACTCGGAATGATAGTGGACGTGAACATGGACACCATCATACCGGACCGCACCCTCTCCATAGCGGAAGGTGCAATCGTGCCTCTCGGCAAGATCAGGGAGACCCGCAAATTCGACATAATACGCTCAATAGCAAGAAAATACAATATTTCCCTCTACTCCCCAGTCGAGGAACTTCCTGACGAAGTCATATCGTTGCTGGTATTCGGTTCCGACGAACTTTTCAGGGTCGGGGAGGGGGCGCTCTCCGAAATGGTATCCTTCCCGGGAATCGTGGAGGACATTGACGAGAAAATCGTATGCCCTGTCTGCCATGGGACCCGGCTCAACGAACAGACCAACTGCTTCCGCATCGACGGGAAGACCATCTCGGAGGTGGCCGCAATGGAAATGTCCGCCCTCGCCGCGTGGATCGGGGAACTGCCCGGGAAACTTACCGAAAGGGAAAACATCATTGCCCGCGACATCCTTAAGGAGCTCGGGGACAGGACCAGGTTCATGCTGGACGTCGGACTGGACTACCTTTCCCTTGACCGTGCCACGGCATCGCTGTCCGGAGGTGAAAGCCAGCGTATCAGGCTTGCCACCCAGATAGGCTCCAAGCTCGTGAACGTGCTCTACATTCTCGACGAGCCGAGTATCGGACTGCACCAGAGGGACAACAGGAAGCTGATCCGCTCCCTCAAGGAACTCAGGGACGAGGGGAATTCCGTGATGGTCGTGGAGCATGACGCGGAGACGATGTTCAATGCCGACTGGCTGGTGGACATAGGTCCCGGAGCCGGAGCCGAAGGAGGACACGTCTGCCTGAACGCCCCGGTGGCCGCCCTTCTCGGGGACGGGAAGATTCCGGAAGAATGTGCAGGACGGTGCGTTACCGGAGAATCGCTGACCCTCGACTATCTCAAGGGCGTGAAGACAATACCGGTGCCGGCTGTCAGGCGCAAGGGCAATGGAGAATTGCTCAGCATCCGTGGAGCCTGCGGCAACAATCTGAAAAACATTGACATAGACCTGCCTCTCGGGATGTTCATCGGGGTGAGCGGAGTGAGTGGAAGCGGCAAATCGTCTCTCATCAACGAGACCCTCATGCCGATCCTGAAGAACAAGTTCTACAATTCAAGGCAGAAGCCCCTGCCATACGGTTCCATAGAAGGGATTTCCAACATCGACAAGCTCATCGAGATTGACCAGAGCCCGATAGGACGGTCTCCGAGGAGCAATCCTGCCACTTTCACCGGAGTCTTCAACGACATCCGCAACCTGTTCGCCGAAACGAACGACGCGAAGGTACGCGGATTCGGACCGGGAAGATTCTCATTCAATGTCCCGGGAGGACGGTGCGAGGCATGCAAGGGAGCAGGAATCAAGGTGATAGAGATGAATTTCCTGCCTTCGGTCAATGTGGTCTGCGACGAATGCCGCGGCCGTCGATACCAGGAGGACACACTCGCGGTGAAATACAAGGGAAAGAGCATCAATGACGTGCTGGAAATGCCGATAAGCACCGCATACGAATTTTTCAGCGGAATACCGAAGATTTCCCAGAAGCTCAAGGCCCTCGTGGATGTCGGCCTGGGATACGTCCATCTCGGCCAGTCTGCAGTGACATTGTCCGGAGGAGAGAGCCAGAGGATGAAACTTGCGTCCGAATTGTACCGGAAAGATACCGGAAATACCCTTTATATACTGGACGAACCTACAACGGGCCTGCATTTTGAAGACATCAAGATTCTGCTGGGCGTGCTCCGGAAGCTTGTTGACAGCGGCAATACCGTGATTGTCATCGAGCACAATCTGGACGTGCTCAAATGCGCCGACTATATATTCGACCTCGGTCCGGAAGGCGGACGGAGAGGAGGATACATAGTGGCACAGGGGACTCCTGAAGATCTGGCCGTGAACCCCGGGTCGGTGACGGGTCCGTATCTCGCAGAGGTCCTGGGAATAAGGTAAAACTCTCTAACACATTGGAATATGGGAGAAAAAGAGACTTTCAAGATCAATCTTGTAAATGACGGCAAGTCATACGAAGTGCCGCTTCTGAAAAGGCTCGGGGATCTGTCGGGCGAGATTTGTCCGGCGGTCAGGGACAGGAAGAACGGGAGGGAGTTCCCGGTGCTGGCAGCATTGGTGGACAACAAACTCAAGGAACTGGATTACAAGCTGGTGATGTCGCATCAGGTGGAATTCATCGGCTACAACCATCCTGACGGAAGACGTACCTACCTGCGTTCGCTCTGCTTCGTGCTGCAGAACGCGGTGAGGGCGGTATTTCCCGACAAGGTATTGATAATCAATCATTCGCTTCCGAGCGGACTGTATTGCACAATCTGCAGCGCTCAATGCCAGGAGGACGGCAGGCAGGCGGTCATGGAGATTGATGACGCTTCTATTGATTCATTGAAGGAGAAGATGCGCTCTATCATTGCCGCGGACATGCCTTTCACGAAAGTCAAGACGGATGCAGACGATGCGGAACAGATTTTCATCCGGAACAACCAGCCGGACAAGGCCGCCCTGCTGAAATCCATAGGCAGGTATATGTGCAGCGTATATTATCTTGACGGACAAGCAGATACATTCCACGGACCGCTTCTGCCGTCCACAGGTTACCTGAACGTGTTCGACCTGATGCCTTACGGTGAGGGATTCTGCCTCCAGTTCCCTTCCGACAAGGATTATGACAAGGTGATCCCGGTGCGCCGCCAGTCGAAGATTTCCGCGACATTGAAAGAGTATTCGGACTGGTGCTCAATCATCGGGGTGAAAGGAATCGGAACCCTGAACAATGCCATCCAGGAAGGCTACGCAGTGCGCCTTATCAATCTCTCGGAGGCCCTGCACGAAAGGAAATACGCCGAAATCGCCAGCCGGATTTACGAACAGCGGGACAAGGTGCGGATCGTGTTCATCGCCGGTCCGTCTTCGAGCGGAAAGACCTCATCTTCGCTCAGGATCGCGCTCCAGTGCCAGGTGCTCGGACTGAAGCCGAAGGTAATCGAACTCGACAATTATTTCGTGGACAGGGAGCGTACGCCGAAGGACAGCGACGGCAATTACGATTTCGAGGCTCTCGAGGCAATGGACCTGAAACTGCTGAACGAGCAGCTGAACGACCTCGTGGCAGGCAAGGAAGTGGAACTGCCGAGATTCGATTTCAAGGAGGGCAAGAGCTATCCTTCCGGAAAACGCATATCATTGAAGGAGAAGGAGATACTGATAATGGAAGGGATTCATGCGCTCGACCCGGCAATGGTTCCGGACGTGGATTCGTCGAGGATTTTCAGGGTATATGCATCGGCCCTCACTTCCCTGAACGTGGATGAGAACAACAATATCTCGACATCGGACAACCGTCTGCTGCGCCGCATGGTGCGCGACAACAGGGTGCGCGGAATCACGCCGGAGGACACAATCCTGAGATGGCACAGCGTCCGCAGGGGCGAGAACCAGAACATATTCCCGTTCCAGGAAAATGCCGATGCAGCCTTCAACTCGGCTCTCATCTACGAACTGCCGTTGCTGAAATATTATGCGGAGCCTCTCCTGAGGCGAATATCCCCGTCTTCTCCGGCATATACCGAGGCGGTGCGCCTGCTGAAGTTCCTCGACTATATCGTGGCGCTCTCCCCTGCCGAGATTGCGGCAATACCACCTACTTCGATAATGCGGGAGTTCATCGGTGGACAGACATTGTGATCGAAAAGAGGCTGAAACAAGCCTCTTTTTTTAAAATTTTACTACCTTGCGTTGCAATATATTCAGAAAAATACATATCTTTGCATTTGAAATGTACTTGCCCGCGCAAGATGACATGCCCGACAAGGATGCATAGAAGCTATAAGAACAGAACTAAGTTATTGAAAATGAAAAAAGTACAGGACGCCAGCATCGGCGGCAGGAATTTTTTCCTCGATGAAGATGCCTATGAAAGACTTGGAGAATATCTCGGACATTTCCGTGAAAGGCTGAATGCAAACAGCACGAAGATGGCTCCGGAGCAGATTGACGAGGTGATGAATGACCTCGAGTCGAGAATCGCGGAGCTTTTCATGAAAGAGACCGGAAGCACGAACCGGACGGTGAACATCGGACTGGTGAACCGCGTGACATCCCAGCTCGGGATGCCTGACGGAAGCCAGGAAAGCGAAACCGCATACGGCACCGGACCGGAGACCTCCGGCAACATGCCGCCATTCGGGGAGCCGCACAAGAAGATATACAGGAGCATGGATGACAAGGTAATCGGCGGTATATGCTCCGGTCTGGCGATATATTTCGGCGTGGACGTTGTTCTCGTCAGGCTGCTCGCAATCATCGCGCTTATAGCCGGTACCGCAGGATTCTGGGTCTATGTGATATTCTGGATTGTAATCCCGAAGGCGGAGACACCGGTGCAGAAATGCGAGATGCACGGACTGCCCCTGACGGCTGAGAATCTCGCGCGCTTCAACATTAAAAGAAAATAAGACATGGAAAGTACAGCTGACAACATCAGGTCCCAAATGCGGAAAGGTGTTCTGGAATACTGCATCCTCTGCATCCTGGCGAAGCGTGAGGCCTATGCTTCGTCCATCATAGAGGAACTCAAGACGGCGAACATGATTGTGGTGGAAGGGACATTGTACCCTCTCCTGATACGTGAGAAGAACCAGGGCCTGCTGTCCTACAGATGGGAGGAGTCGCCACAGGGGCCACCGAGGAAGTATTACATGATAACCGAGAAGGGACGTGCGCTGCTTCAGGAGATGGACAATGCCTGGAACGAAATCGTCACGACCATCGACACATTGAAGAAATAAACCGGAATAAAAGGAAAGACTATGAACCCTGTGAAAAAAATGAGCATAGGCGGATATGCCTTCACCATGGAGAGCGAAGCCGTGGACAGGATAGGAGAATATTTTTCCGAACTGAAAGAGCACTACAAGGACATTGAGGGCGGGAGCGAGATAATGGAAGGAATCGAGGAAAGGATGGCGGAGCTCCTGATCGAGAGATGCGGAACCTCCGGCGTGGTCACTACGGCCGATGCATCGGCTGTGATGGAGACTCTCGGCAAACCTGAAAAAATCGAGGAGGAGTCGGATATGGACGAGGGGAATGCGAACGGACTAAACACCGGGTCCCCGGGGATGCCAAACGATGAACGGCCGGCGAAGAAACTGTACCGGGACGTCGAGAACGGAAAGTTCCTCGGAGTCTGCAGCGGACTCGGGGCGTATTTCAATATTGACGTGGTGACCATAAGGGCCATTTTCGTAATAGTAACGGCAGTCTTCTGGTTCACTTTCGGCAGAAGGTTCGATGGCGCGGTCCTGATACCGATACTGATATATCTCATATTAGGGTTCATAACGCCTGCTGCCAAGACCGTAAAGGAGAAACACCGGATGAAAGGTGAGGGCAATACAGTTCAGGAAATCCAGAAGTCGGTCGAGAATTCATTCCGGGGGGCATCCGGGGCAATCCGCGAAATCGGCAACTCCGATGCAGTGAAAGGCGCGGGAAATTTCATATTGAAGACCTGCGGCGTGATTCTGTTCATCCTGGGATTCTGCGGGCTGTTTGCAGGCGGAATCATGATAATATGGGACCAGATGTTCGGATTCAAAATGCTGCCTGACAGGGTGTTGTTCGATATTATCAGGGATGCTCCGGTACTGTATGCCACACTGCAGATGCTCTGGGTGAAATGCATCATCTGCCTCGCATATTTCCTGCCGTTCACCGGAATGATATATGGAGGAATACAGCTTCTGTTCGGTTTCAAGTCACCTAAATGGCATCCGGGCATGGTGATTTTCCTGCTCTGGCTGATGGTACTGACGATGCTCGCGGTACTTGTCGCCATAGGTTGTTTGCCCGTTCATTAATTGTTTGAACATTTAACATACTTTGGCACGATAATGGTATATAGAATGTCAGAAGACAAAAAACACATAAGCTAGTTTAATTCATATTGAATAACATCAACAGCGGCCAGTCGGGAGACTAACCGCTGTTATCGTTTTCTTATGGCCTGCAAATCAACGCAATCTGCAGGACGTCTGAGGTTACTGCTCAGGGGCGAACATAGGGTCCCAGGCAGGAAGCCTTACAGGAGTCTGGGCGAGCATGTCGATGATATCCGACGGAATGTATTTCTTCTCGGCCACGAGACGGAACATATATTCATTGAACCACTCGTCAGTCATTATCAAATGTCCCTTGTAGCCGCTGTCGGCACCCCAGCTGTTCTCGACCATCCATTTCACCGGAGTCCCGTCCCTGAGGTCCACTGCCATCAGGGTCATTGCATGGGACGAGCCGCTCGCATGGGTCAGGACTCTCTCACGCTTGTCCATGGTGAACTCCACTCCGAGCAAAGAGGAATAGTCGTAGTTGGCAATGTCGAGCACGCCCTTCTTCGAATTCAGGAACTTGCCCACGTCGCAAGAGAAATACATGGCCTTGCCATCCTTGATGGAAGCGATGGCAATCTCCTTGATTCGCTCCACCGGAAGATTGATATAGAGCCAGTTGTGTCCGTCATAGACATGGCGGTCATAGTCGATTTCATAGACCTTGCCATATTCTCTAGTCGGGTCGTTCATGAGCATGACATAGTTGTCGTTGATAGCCTCTCCCACGAACTCCTCATAGAAGGATACCGGTGTGTACGTGGCGCGGCTGACGAACTCTCCCTTGGAGTCATATCTCGTCCACTCGAATTCCTGCGGTGGCACTCCGAGGCAGAGGGAAAGAATCCTGTAAACGTCCGAGAGCACGTCCTCCTTGACTGCCTGGAGCCTTGCAGATACGTCCTTGAGGGCTGCCTCTGCCTTCTTGCCCTTGAGCGCAGCGAGGCCTGCCGCCTCATAGGTCTCGCGGAGAAGGAGTCCGCCCTGGCGGAGGACTGTCTTGAGCTGGGAGGACATCTGGGAGGTATTGTTGCTGCTGTAGGTCTCCGGCATTGCATCCGAAGGAACGACTCCGTATTTCAGGGCCAGGTCGGACACTCCGGTAAACTGCCCTCCGTCACCTATAGGGTTGGAGAATAGCCAGTCCACTTTCCGGTCATCAAACGGAAGATCCTTTGTGTCAATGACTCCCTGAAGGAACAGGTTGGCCTTCTCGAGCTGGTCATAGAAGAAAAGATAGTTCTGCGAGAACGTGAATGCACCGAGGTCATGCCTGTCTATCACAGAGGCCCTCATCACGTTGAGACCGGTGAAAAGCCAGCATCTTCCGGATGATTTCTGGTCGGTGATGCCCTTGGTCTTCACTTCATCGGAAAAATGCGTGTCTATCATGGCAGCGTTTCCGGCATTGGTGGCAAGAACGTTTATTGCATTGCCTGCCAATGCGTTGCGCAATGCCTTGTCGGATGCGTTCCCGGTATATCCGCGGCTGATGCGCTGCAGGACTTCAGGGGTTATTCCTCCGTCTGGGGCCACCTGCGCCTGAGAGAATGCCGGCATTGACAATATCAATGCTGCGGCGAAAGCAAATGTCTTCTTCATTGAAATCGGTAATAATATATCAGAAATTTCTCCAGTCTTCTATCTGGGGCTCATATTCAGACCATTGAGGATCCCAGGCATATTCCCATTTGTCCCAGATCGTATACTCGCCATTCCCCCAATCTTGTTTGTAGAGATGGTGATGATAGTATTCTTCATTGTTCGGGAAATATTCGGTGTGAATATATGAAGGGACATTCGTCACTGGAGGGCCGACAAGGCCTGCGAGGTAGAATGTCCAGAAAATGTCCGTTCCCGTCAGATAGAAGATTTTTCCCGCATTCCCCGGCAGGCAGAAACTGCCGGACTGGAGAGTATACGGCATCCAGCCGTAATTAGGATAATCCGTATAGAAAATATTGACGTCAGTCTTCTCCCCAGCGTAGTCTTTGTACTTGATATTCACAAGATTGCCGGACTTGTCATATCTCATGGTTATGACATCCCCGTCATAATTGATGTGCACGAGACGGGCATCGGAATTGTATCCGAACTTCCAGTAATATTGTTCTCCGTTCGCCTGGGTCTCCTTGCACAGGTTGGCGAAACCGTTTGCGCCTATGGTGAAATCGAAGGTATCGTATTTGGACTCCTCCGGATAGCAATAATCCTTTATCCTCACGGTCATCCCTTCAGCCCTGGTTGCAGGCAGGTATTCTATATCGCATCCGAGGATCTTGACAGGAAGGCCCTTGGAATTCAGGGTGACATCACCATCGGAAAGGTTCAGCATTTTCCTGTATTCAGGTTTCGCGGCAACGACGTTGGCCGGGTTGACCGTACCGGGACCATCGTTGTTCACGATATCGTCGGGGAGATCGGCTTTATCGCACGCGAGGACCGCGAATGATACGGCCACAACGGCAAGAAGACTACGTATATTCATAAGGCTGTCAATTAATTAGCTTATTTCTTACCAAGACGGAAACCGATGTAGAATGTGACTGCGGATGTCTTCAGCTTGGTATTATCCTTATAGTCGGAAATTTCCATCAATTCCGGGATGCTGCGTTTCATGGTGGCGGACTTTGCCTCCACGCCCACGGAAATCACGCCCCACGATATGTTGGCTCCGTATGTGATGAACGGTGCGAAACATCCGGAGTAGTCCTCGGAGAGATACATTGCAGAATATGATGGCAGGAAACGTCCGTAGAGGGAAATCCTCAGCTTGGATACCGGGTTGATGGTGAGGGAGGGACCGATGAAAAGGCCAGCATCGGCCTGGAAATTCTTGAAAGATTTGAGTATTTCTGGTATCTCCTCCCCGGACTCATAATCGTCTTCATACCCGCCGGAATTCATGAGGTCCTGATATGGCGCATTGTTGTATTTCGCTACATTCGTTGACATTCCGTAGTCGAGACCGAACTTCATTATCCCCGCTATCGGCTTCCTGTGAAGATAACTGGTCCTGCCGACAGTGAGGTTCGCGCCGTATTTCGAGTCCCAGGTATAGTCGGAATGTCCCGAAGCCTCGAGGCTCTGGTTCGTATAGCCGAAATAAAGGAATGTCTTCCTCTTGTTGTAGAAGGACGAGGTCTGCTCCGGTTCGTATGATTTACTTTCCGATCCTGCAGCGGCAAAAGAGTCTATACCGATGAACAATGCCGCTGCTATGGCAATCACATAGCTTAGTCTCATATCATTATTATTCACACTCTCAAATTTAAGGGAAATGCGGGATTTTTACAATACCGGAGAGTAAAAACTACCGAGAGCGGCCGACAGCCGCAATCCTGGCATACATTTCCGCCATTGCGCCTTGGGTGAGCAGCCACTTTTTCCCTTCTTCAGGCGTCCTGCAGTCTTCACCGAAAAGACCTTCGGCAGAACGCCCGTGGTTCCAGGCCACGTCGAGTGAGGAGCGCACCGCATCAATATAGGTAGGGTCACCGTCGATCCTGTAGAGCTCTATAAGGCCCCTGAGCATCACCGCATGGAACCAGACATTGCCCTTCTTCAGCACTTTGACCGGAGCTCCGTCCTCCGCAGTCCAGTCCTCGAAATAGTAACCGTAACAAGCGACAGCAGTCCTGCGCGCATCATCGAGATATGTCTGGTCTTTGGTAATATTGTAAATAAGGCAGGCTGCCTGGATCATCTGGCCGCTGTTGTAGGAATATTTCTGCCTGGCAACTTTTCCTTCGAGATTGACGTTGTCGAAATACAGGTAGTCTGAAGTGTCAAGAAGATTCGATTTCGTCCAGTTGTACAGTTCAATGCCCTGCGCAAGGTATGCTGGATTGGCGGTGGCCATGTAGAGTTTTGTGGCATAGACGGATCCCGGGGCATTGGAGCAGGTGTTTTTCGAGCCTTTCTTCTGTTCGCACCAATAGATTCCTCCTCCAAGGACATCGTCGGTTCCGCTTTCGATGAATTTCCATATTTCCTCAGCATTGGCGAGATATGACTTGTCTCCGGTAAGCCGGTACAGGTCCGTGAAGTCTATTCCAAGCCAGATGTTGTCATCGTAGAATCTGTCTGCAAGCGGAGTAGTCTCGATATATGAGGCATAGGCAGCCGGCTGGCGGACTGCGTCATAGTATTCCTGAAGCCCCGGAAGCACAATCATGTCAAGTGTATCTTTCCAGGAAGGGTCGGTCTCGATGATGGCTGCAACCGCTGACAATGTGCCTGAAAAAGGCCAGAGGTATGAGTAGATGTTACCGGTAACGGACTGGTCCTCGGATGCAAGGTAACCTGCCTTGTATGTGTCGTCGTGCGGGTAATTCTCGCGAAGAAGATAATTCTCCGGCACGGAATAATGTGTATAGATGGCGGAGATTGTCTGTTTGGCACAGTCGAGTCTGGTCCGGGACGCATCAGTCACATCGGCACATGAAATTGTGGTGAAAAGTGCAGCAGCGATTGCTGCCAGGAATGAAGTTTTATTAATCATAATCTGAAAGTTTAGGTCATGAAGATAATCAATTTCCCCGACTCCGGCAAATAAGACGGCGTCATCAACTGGCGCGCAGGATTAAAGAGGCGTCATCAGACGCCGCGCGCAGAACAACGAAGCGGCCGCGAGATGACAATCGCCTTCATGAAAAACACCTGACACCTGAAATTGCCCTCTGGAGCTTGTAGTGGTCTTCTTGGTGGCAGGTGTCGTCAAATTTAAGACACCTGCCACTTTTAATATACCATATCATTGATAGTCAAATAGTTATAATTCTTTACCGTGTCAAGTGGTTTGCACGAAGAGCATATTTGCTGTAGGATTTGAGGATAATCAATAAAAAAAACGCTCCCGGACAAGTGTCCGGAAGCGTCTTCGAAGAACGGCGGCTGCC
>SAMEA3663026__coassemble_356_pt1 | contig 30749 bp, 25 predicted proteins | sample SAMEA3663026__metabat2_low_PE_017 | metagenome-assembled genome bin SAMEA3663026 (sample SAMEA3663026) | pig gut metagenome | biome: pig gut; feature: pig-associated habitat; material: faeces | place: France | collected 2012
AGGAAGCTGAAAATAATAACCTGCTTCAGATTCGACTTGGATTTTCGAGGTCAGATTTTCTGTCGAAGAGGGAGCGTAGCCGTAGCTACGTGACTGATGAGAGAGGAAATATGGACCGAAAAGATTGACGAAGATGATGCTGGTTATTATTTGAAGATTCCTAATTAGGGACGATTAACATTATTTTTGGAAAAATGGAACTTTCAGCAAAGTACGATCCGTCGCAGGTAGAAGACAAGTGGTACGCCTGGTGGCTGGAACACAATATGTTTCATTCGGAACCGGATGAAAGGGAACCTTATACAATCGTGATTCCTCCGCCGAACGTGACCGGCATCCTGCACATGGGACACGTACTGAACAACACCCTGAACGACGTCCTCATCCGCAAGGCCCGCATGGACGGGAAAAACGCCTGCTGGATTCCGGGCACTGACCATGCCTCCATCGCTACGGAGAGCAAGGTTGTAGCCAAACTCAAGGCGCAGGGAATCAACAAGGAAGACATCACCCGCGAGGAATTCCTCAAATATGCATGGGAATGGAAAGAGGAGCACGGCGGCATCATCCTGAAGCAGTTGCGCAAGCTCGGAGCCTCCTGTGACTGGGACAGGACCAAGTTCACCATGGATCCTGACCTTACCGAGGCCGTAATCAACACATTCGTATATTTCTACAAGAAAGGATGGATTTACAGGGGCGTAAGGATGGTGAACTGGGATCCTGAAGGACTTACCGCAGTCAGTGACGAGGAGGTTATCCACAAGGACACCAAGAGTCATTTCTACCACCTCAGATATTATATTTCCGACGGCAACGGCAACCGCACCGACAAATACATAATCGTTGCGACAACAAGGCCTGAGACCATCATGGCCGATGCTGCGGTCAGCATCAATCCTGCCGACGAAAGATATCATTGGCTGAAGGGAAAGAAAGTTCTCATTCCGCTGATAAACAAGGAGATACCTATCATCGAAGACTCCTATGTCGAGATTGGGTTCGGTACGGGTTGTCTCAAGGTGACCCCTGCCCATGACATCAACGACTACGAGATCGGACTCCGTCACAACCTGCCTGTAACCGACATCATCGACGACCACGGACGCCTGAACGAGAAGGCTGTCATCCTCGTTGGCGAGGACAGGTTCGTTGCAAGGAAGAAAATCGAGAAGATGCTCCAGGAGGCCGGATGCCTCGAGAAAGTGGAGGAATACACTTCTCCTGTAGGATATTCCGAGAGAACCAATGCGGTTATCGAGCCGAAGCTCTCGACCCAGTGGTTCCTGAAGATGGACAAACTTGCAGAGAAGGCTCTCGAGTCGGTTGAAAGCGGCAACGTGAAGCTGATTCCTGACAAATACAAGAATACCTACAGGCATTGGATGGAGACCGTAAGAGACTGGTGCATAAGCCGCCAGCTCTGGTGGGGGCAGCGTATACCTGCATATTACCTGCCTGACGGACAGTTCGTTGTGGAGGCCACTCCGGAGGCTGCCCTCGAAGCTGCAAGGAAGATTGACCCGTCCATCGAAGCATCCCAGCTCAGGCAGGACGAGGATGTGCTCGACACATGGTTCTCGTCATGGCTCTGGCCTATTTCCGTGTTTGATGCCGGAAAGCCGGGACATCCCGAGAAGGAAGCCAACAAGGACCTCTCCTATTATTATCCGACGAACGACCTCGTATCCGGTCCGGATATCCTGTTCTTCTGGATTGCCAGGATGATAATGGCGGGCAACGAGTTCATGGGCAAAGAGCCGTTCAGCAATGTCTACCTCACCGGAATCGTGAGGGACAAGCTCGGCAGGAAGATGTCCAAAACCCTCGGCAATTCCCCTGACCCTCTTGACCTTATAGCAAAATACGGTGCCGATGCGGTACGTATAGGCATGCTTCTCTGCGCCTCTGCAGGAAACGACATTTTCTACGACGAGTCACAAGTGGAGCAGGGCAGGAATTTCTGCGGCAAGATCTGGAATTCATACAGGCTTGTGAAAGGCTGGTCCGTGGACAATTCAATAGCCCAGCCGGAAGCTGCTGCAACTGCAGTGGAATGGTTCACCGCAAAACTGAACCAGACAATTGCCACCGTAGAGGATCATTACTCCAAGTTCAGGATCTCTGATGCCCTCATGAGCATCTACAAACTATTCTGGGACGACTATTGCTCATGGTATCTCGAAATAGTAAAACCTGCTTACGGACAGTCAATTGACGCAGTTACCTATAATGCAACTACAGGTTTCTTCGAGGCCCTTCTGAAGATGATTCATCCTGTGATGCCTTTCATTACCGAGGAACTCTGGCATGCAATGGCAGAGCGCGGAGAAGGGGAGACGATAATGTTCCAGAGGACACCTCAGGGAGGAGAATTCGACAGCGCACTCATCAATGATTTCGAGCTCGTACAGGAAGCCGTCAACGGAATACGAAGCATCAGGCAGCAGAAGAATCTTTCGCCGAAGGAAGCACTTGAAGTCAAGTTCAAGGGAGCGTTCCCTGCAAATATGATTGCTGTTGTAAGCAAGTTGGCCAACACCTCATCCGCCGAGATAGTAACTGATTTCGGAAATACAGCAGAAGGCGTGTCCCAGATGATCAGGACTGTGGAGATGTATGTCCCGCTGACCGGCAAGGTAAACGTGGAGGAGGAAATTGCGAAGCTAGAGGCTGAGCTGGAATACCAGAAGAAATTCCTCGAGAGCGTGCGCAGGAAACTGTCCAATGAGAGTTTCGTTGCCCATGCCCCGGAAAAGGTAGTTGCCACGGAGCGCAAGAAGGAGGCCGACTCGCTCTCCAAGATAGAGAGCTACGAGTCTCAGCTCAAGGCATTGAGAGGACTTTAGTAGATTGACTGACAATGCTTTATTACGAAACAAGTTTTCCGGTCAGATATTACGAGACCGACCAGATGGGGATAGTTCATCATTCGAATTACATCAGGTATTTCGAGTGCGCAAGGACAGATATGCTCAAGGACGGAGGATATCCGGTTGACGAGATCGAGGCTGACGGAATCGTGATGCCTGTAGTGTCCGTGACCTGCAAATACAAGCATTCCGCCAGGCTCGGAGACACAGTAAGATGCGTATGCATGATAGACAAGGTGCCTCTTGCCAAGCTGCCCATCAGGGAGGAAGTCTACAATCAGGACGGAATCCTGTGCGCTGAAGGCGTCGTGACAATCGGTTTCCTCGACAAGAAGACCGGAAGGCCTGTAGCCTGCCCGGAAAAGTTTGCGGCACTGGTGCGTTCCAGGCTGAATGACAGATAGTTATTAACGCTTAAATATTTTTTGGATTATGACGGTTTTACCTCTTGGTATCGTTGGCCCGTGGGAAGTGGTCATCATCGCACTTGTGATACTTCTCCTGTTCGGCGGAAAGAAAATTCCTGAGCTCATGCGTGGTCTGGGCAAAGGCGTGAAAAGCTTCAAGGACGGCATCAAGGATGTCGAGAAGGAACTCGACGACGTGGATTCTGAACTGAAAAAGTAAGTCCGCAGTGAGCGCTGAAAATGAAGAAATGAGCTTCTGGGACCATCTCGACGTGCTGAGAGGGACATTGTTCCGTTCGGCACTCGCGATTGTGCTGCTAAGTGTGATATTGCTTTGCTTCAAGAAGTTTCTTTTCGATGACATAATACTTGCGCCGAGCCGCCCGGACTTTTTCATCTACAAGTGGTTCGGCCAGGATTTCTCGATGGAACTGATCAACACGGAGATATCCGCACAGTTTTTCATACACCTCAAGGTATCATTTATATGCGGATTCGTATTGTCCTTTCCCTATGTGATTTATGAGGTATGGAAATTCATTGCCCCGGCATTGTACGAGAACGAAAGAATCTCTGTAAGCAAGGCATTCCTGTCTTCGGCTGTGTTATTCTACATCGGCGTTGCAGTCGGTTTCTGCCTCATTTTCCCGATTACGCTTTCTTTTTTCCAGGGATATACGGTGAGTGACTCCATCGCCAACACGATTACCCTGAATTCTTACATATCGATGTTCTCGTCGATGGTGATTCTGTTCGGTATTGTGTTTGAATTTCCGGTTCTGATAGCTGTTATGTCAAGCATGGGATTGATTACGAGGGATACGTTGAAGCAGTATCGGAAACATGCGGTCATAGGCATACTTGTTGTGGCAGCAATCATCACTCCTGCAGACCCGTTCTCGATGGCGATTGCAGCTTTGCCTCTTTACCTGCTGTATGAGCTGAGCGTGCTGGTCTGCGTGAAAAATTGAACATAAGATGATATCAATCAACAGTATATCAGTTACATACGGAAGTTATACCCTGCTCGACAACATCAATTTCCATATCAGCGAAAACGACAAGATCGGGCTGGTAGGGAAGAATGGTGCAGGCAAGTCCACGATCATGAAAATGATTTGCGGGATGCAGAATCCTACTTCCGGACATATTGACAAGCCGAATCATCTAGACGTCGGTTATCTGCCTCAAATAATGGAGCATCACAAGGGCAGGACGGTGATGGAGGAGACGATGACCGCTTTCTCGGCAATGACTGCTCTCGAGAATGAGCTTGAGTCCATCGGCAATGAGCTCGCAAGCCGTGACGACTACGAGTCCGAGGAGTATATGTCACTGATATCCAGGATGAATGACATAAACGACAGGCTTGCCGTGGAGCATTCTGAACCACCCCGTGTACAGGCTGAGAAAACATTGCTTGGACTCGGTTTCAGGGACACTGATTTCGACCGGCCTACCGAGACTTTCAGCCAGGGATGGAACATGCGCATCGAACTGGCGAAGATTCTGCTTTCTGCTCCGGATGTCCTTCTTCTGGACGAGCCGACCAACCATCTTGACATTGAATCCATCGAATGGCTCGAGGGATATCTGAAGAATTACCGCGGTTCGATACTGCTCGTATCACACGACAGGAGATTCCTCGACACGGTGACGAACCGGACAATCGAGATAATGGCCGGCCACATCCACGATTACAAAGTTCCTTACAGTCAATATCTTGAGCTCCGCAAGGACAGGATAGGCCAGCAGATGGCAGCGTACGAGAACCAGCAGAAGATGATCGAGAAGACCGAGGATTTCATCAACCGGTTCAGGTACAAGCCGACGAAATCAAACCAGGTCCAGTCGCGTATCAAGGCGCTCGAGAAACTTGAGAGGATTGAAATTGACGAGACGGACAATTCGGCCATGACTGTGAAGTTTCCTCCTGCCCCGAGGTCAGGAGACGTGGTTTTCAAGGGGACAGACCTGACGGTAGGCTATCCGCAGAAAATCGTGTTCCGGGATGCTGAAATAGAGATAAGAAGAGGGGAGAAAGTGGCACTCGTCGGCAGGAACGGAGAGGGCAAGACAACTCTTATGAGGGTAATAATGAGAGAGTTGTACCCGGTCTCAGGAGAAGCCCGTATCGGACACAATGTCAGCATCGGCTATTTCGCACAGAATCAGGAAGATATTCTGGACAAGAACTTGACAGTCATGGAAACGCTGGAAAGTGTGGCTTCAGGAGATATCAGGACACGGTTGCGTGACATTCTGGCCGCTTTCCTGTTCAAAGGCGAGGACATAGACAAGAAAGTATCGATTTTGAGCGGAGGAGAGCGGGCGAGACTCGGCATGGCGAAACTGATGCTGCAGCCGTACAATCTGCTTGCTCTTGACGAGCCTACCAACCATATGGATATCAAGTCCAAGGACATACTCAAGCAAGCCCTCAGGCAGTTTGACGGGACATTGGTTATCGTTTCACATGACCGGGACTTCCTTGACGGGCTTGTGGACAAGCTATACGAATTCCGGGACGGAAAGGTCAAGGAGCATCTTGGAGGTATTGCAGACTTCCTCGAAGAACGCAAGATCGAGAATCTGCAGGAGTTGGAAAGACGTTTCCACACAGTTCAGGAAAGGCCTGAACGGAAAGGGGAGCCTGCCTTACAGCAGGAAATGTCAGAAGGCCGGAAAGAGTATCAGGCGAAAAAGGCAATATCTAAAGAAGAACGAAAGATAAGAAACCGTATCGCATTCTTGGAGAAGGAGATAGCGAAACTTGAAGAAGACATGAAAAGGATTGAAAATATCCTCGCATCCCCTGGAGAGAATGATGATATAATGGAGCTCACAAGGCAGTATCTTGAGGACAAGCGTGATATTGACGCAAAGACTGAGGAGTGGGCAGGACTATCGGAGGAAATCGATTAAATGACAATATATTATGTACAAGACTATCTTTTCCGCATGCGCGACGACATTGATTGCGTTGGCTGCGACAACCACCCTCGGGGCGGAGAATGTGACAAAGAATCTTGACCTGTCCTCTTTCAAGGGAATCGAGGCATCCACAAGTTGTGAAATACGGCTTGAGGAGTCTGCAGGCTACAAGGCCGAGCTTTCATGCAGTGAAGAATTTCAGGACTACATTGAAGTGTATGTGAAAAATAATGTGCTCATCATCGACATGAACACGAAATCACTGCCTGCAGAGCTCAAGAAAATTTGGAAAGCCAAGGACTTGCGTGAGCCACAATTCATTGTAACTGTGGGAGTTCCATCAATAGACCAGCTCGAATTGAGCGGTGATGCACATATTGTCTCGAAGATGGCTTCATTGAAAAGTGACAATTTCACCATCAACCTGAGCGGCAGGGCGAAGGCTTCCGGACTCACGATAGAAGGAAAGAAAATCAACATCAAGGTGGGAGGTAACTCAACTGCCGACATGAAGGCAAACTGCGAAAAGGTTTCCGTCAACACTTCAGGTTCAGGAGTGGCCGAAATCAGGACAAGTTGCTCTTCTGCTAATGTAAACAGTTCAAAATCAAGCAATCTCACATTCATTGGCGACGCCCGCACCATCACCGTGGAAGCGACAGGCGGATGTATGCTTAACCTTCTCGAGCTGACAGCAGGCGAGTCCGACCTCAAACTGGAGAACGGTTCCACCTGCCTGATTCCAGGTACAGGCAAGATTACTCTTGAGATGAAGGGAAGCCAGCTCAACTTCAAAGGAGAACCTCTTTTCGGGATCAAAAAGCTCACAAACTCCTCAGTGGAGCCATACGTGGAGGAAAAGTAAGGCTTTCTGTCCATGTATATACTTGATTCACACTGCGATACACCCTCGCAGATCATCCGTTTGAGAAATCTTGCGGCAGATAATCCTTTTGCCCACGTGGACTTCCCAAAGATGAGAAGAGGGCACATTGACGCTTCATTTTTCGCACTTTACACGCCCGGAACAATGGAGCCGGACGCTGCTACGAGATATGCTCTCCAGATGCTTGCTGCGGTAAAGGATTCCGTAGAGGAATCGCATGAACTTGCAGCCCTCGCCAGAACTCCGGAAGATGCCCTTTCCAACAAACGTAAAGACTTGATTTCCATATTCATAGGAATGGAAAACGGGCTTCCTGTCCAGAATGACCTTTCATTACTGAGGGAGTTCCACCGGATGGGCGTCAGCTATATGACACTGACTCACAACACAGACAATCAGATCTGCGATTCCGCCGCTGTAGGAAAAAGATGGCACGGAATCAGCCCTTTCGGAAGGCAGGTAATAGCTGAGATGAACCGTCTGGGTATGATAATTGACCTTGCCCACGCGTCAGACGAGGCGTTTTTCGACTGTATCAGATGTTCCAAAGCGCCAGTTGTATCTACGCATTCTTGCTGCAGGGCCCTTGCCGGGCATCGCAGAAACATGAGTGATGAAATGCTTAAAGCATTGTCAGTCAATGGGGGAGTGATACAGATCAATTTCTATCCAGTCTTTTTGTCAGACGAATTTGCCAATATTCTCGGGGAATCAGGACTTGATGACCTTGCAGATTCCGTAGAGGCTGAATTCATAAAGGATCCGGGAAATCCTGACAAATACAGGAACTGGACCGGAGTCCTGCAGAGACTGGAACATCTGGACAGGCCGTCATACAAGAAAGTCGTGGACCATATCGACCATGCAGTAGCTGTGGCAGGAATCGATCATGTAGGCATCGGCTCGGACTTTGACGGAATCAACGTGACTCCAGCCGGTCTTGAAGACATTTCCAAGATGGGAATTATATTTGATGAAATGCGACGCCGGGGGTATTCCGAAGAAGAAATTGCAAAGGTTGCAGGAGGAAATTTCCTGAGGGTAATGTCAGAAGTACAGTCAGCAGGGGATAGCAGATAGACATTGCCTAAATGTTCTAAAAGACGGATTTATCAGTAAATACTCTGATAAATCCGTCTTTTAATATACATGTTCCTATATTTTAATTATAGCATTGAAATTCAATAGATTAATACAACATAAAGCAGTCTTATAATTAACAAATCTATATGTAACAAAAATGTTATATTCTTTAACAATTTTGTTTCATTAATTAATTTTCAATAACTAAGGTCATTTTTAACAATAGTTAACAAAAAATGAAGAGCAGAGGCAGCGAAACGTTCTATATTTCTCTTCCTGTCATTATGGTATTGAAACTTCTTTGTATAGGTAACACCTTTGGAATCACATACTCCCACCCAAACGGTCCCGTCCGGATTGACTCCGTCACCTCCGCCAGGTCCTGCAAGACCGGTAGTCGCGACGGAATAGTCACTTCCTGTCAGCCTCCGCACTCCTGCAGCCATCGCTGATGCAACTTCAGCACTGACAACACCGTATTTTTCGATGATGCCAGCCGGTACGCCGAGCACTTTTTCCTTGACGGATACCGCATAGGACGTAACTGAACCGAGATAATATGAAGAAGAACCGGATACAGTGGTTATAAGATGCGATATTTCCCCTCCTGTACAGGATTCAGCAGCGCTCAAAGTCTTCCCGGAAGCCTTCAAAACCTCCCCCAAAGCATGTTCGAGCGTATCATCCGTATCAGAATAGACCAAATCCCCTAAAACAGCCTTCAGGGAGGCTATCTGATCGTCCATAAGCATCTCCTGCGACAGTCCCGTCTCTCCGTACATGGACAGCCTCAGACGCACGCCGGTAAGTGTGGAAGGCAGGTATGCGAGGTGCATCCCATCAGGAAGAGAATCTTCCCAGGGTTCGATCCGCTTGGCCAAAGCTGATTCCGCGAGTCCGTAAGTCATAATAGTTCTGTGAGATATCTCTGAGATTCGGAAATGTGAACGAATGTCTTCAAGCACATCCGGAAGAGCATTCATGGTCTCGAAAGGCACACCTGGCATGGAATAAAGAACAGCAGGATGACCATATCTAGAAGCCTCGAAGCGGAACAGCATTATCGGAGCCGTACCATACCTGTTGGGAATCACTTCGCAGGTATCAGGCACGCTGGCCTGAGCCGCATTCGACTCCAGGACATCCAGCCCGCGGGAGTGCAGAATTTCCCTCATGATAGCATCTTGTTCCTTGTTTATCACATAGTTACGAGAGCCTGACAACTCCGCGAGAGCTGCTTTCGTAATGTCATCCTTCGTCGGCCCGAGCCCACCTGTCGTGATCACAACTGAGGATTTGGCAAGAAGCGCATCCAATGTGGAGACGATCCCGGAATGCTCGTCACCGATAGAACGCATTTCAATCACCTTTATGCCAGTCGCATTAAGAGCCTCCGCAATCTTCGAGGAGTTCGTGTCCACTATCTGGCCGATGAGAATTTCATCGCCTATAGTGCAGATAGATGCTGTAGTCATCGTTTCACAACTTTAGAATCCAAATGTTTGAGAATCCTCTCGACGAAGCCGGGACCCTCATATATAAATCCTGTATAAATCTCTATCAATGAAGCACCTGCATCGAGCATATCTTGTGCTTGTTCAGGTGACATGATACCTCCCGCACCTATGATTGGAAGGCGTCCACCGGTCTTCCCGTATATATATCTTACCATCTCGAGATTCTTACTATACAAGGGAGCACCGGACATTCCGCCGCGCCCGATCTCTTCAATTTTCTCCTTAGGAAGAGACAGGCCGTCACGAGTCCTGGTAGTATTGCCGGCCACGATACCGTCAATGCCTGAGACAAGGGAATATTCAATCAGTTCATCTATCTGGGAATGAGCAAGATCCGGAGACAGTTTGAGCAAAATCGGCTTGTATGTGTCAAATCCGGTCCTCATATTGAGCAGATTGTCCATTATATCCGAAAGGCTCGATACATCCTGAAGACTCGTAAGTCCCTCTACATTAGGACATGAAATATTGATTACAAACATGTCCACATAGTCATACAGAAGGGAAAATGCCGTCGCATAATCTTCAGCAACCTGCTCTCCATGGGATGTGGAATTAGGCGCAATATTGCCTGCCACAATCACTTGGGGATGATTTCCGTTCAGGTTCCGCACCGCTTCGGAAACTCCATGATTGTTGATCCCCATCCTGTTCACGATGGCATTGTCCCCGACAAGGCGGAAAAGACGAGGCTTTGGATTACCGTCCTGAGGCCTTGCAGTAAGGGACCCGATCTCCACGAAACCGAATCCGAAGTCCGAAAGTTCGTTGTAGAATTCGCCGTCCTTGTCCAGGCCTCCGGCAAGACCTACGGGATTGGGGAAAGTTATGCCAAAAACTTCCCTGGAAAGAGAAGGATGCTCACGTTTGAAAAGAAGCCGTATCACATTGCGGCACAAGGGAATACGACGTGCTATACGAAGGCAGTCAAATGTCAGTTTGTGGGCTGATTCCGGATTGAGCTTAAAAAGCAGCGGTCTGATTAAATGCTTGTACATGATATATTTGTCTTTCCGACCGCAAAGATAATCACTTTATTTCAATAAAAGTATTATCATCGTAAAATACCATAATTTTAGCGATTTTACGCTGATTATCAATTACTTGAATAGGGGATTGAGGCAAATCCTGCCTTTTCTCCTGCGAAAATCCGCCGACAGGCCGTGAGTTATCCGCTTCCGGAAGCTTCTGGAAGGAATATGAGCTGTCAGGAGACTGATGATCAACAGGACTCTGCACCCGGACAGGTGCCTGGGAGACTGAAGAGAACAGATCCGGATATTCATCAGTCTTGTCAGATTTTTCCGGGATTGAAGGCTTCTCTGAAGCAGATTTATACATTTTCCCGCTTCCTGTCATCAACCATTCCAGATTAAGGTTGGGGTAGTGCTTCATCATGCTTGTAAGGAAATCCCAGCCCGGTTTGTTTCGGCCGGCAAGAATATGGGACACGCTTGCCCTTGCAACCTTTATGGTATCTGCGAACTGGGACTGGGAGAGATTCTCCGCAGACAAAAACTGCTCTAATCTGGTATTCATATTTCTAACTACGATTTTTACAAATGTAGAAATAATTTTTGACAACCGCAAATTAAATTTCGGTTTACAAAAGTAAATAGAAATGTAAATTGTGTACTTGGAAGCGGAAATATACTTATCATTACTATAGATAGTATAGGATAAATAATTGATTACTACGTAAATATTCGATTAATCACTCTGTAATTAACTTATCTTGTGCCGTTCCACTGCCCGATTTACACAGATTATATCAATTAAAGCAGTAAATCATCATATTTAATAGCTTGATATATAGCAATATTTGTGATTTATAATTTATTTATAAAATTTTCTTATTCCACAAATATTAATATTGACAAATTTTAATGGTTTCTTATTGGTATAAATGTTAACTTTACAAAAGTGTCGTAGCGTTTAACATCTGTTATCCTACGCGTGTATAATTTTGTAACTTGGAAATCCCGTCCAGATTGCGTACTTTTGTAACTGCTTATTTTTAGATCAAATGATACCTGATATCAGAATAGAAGATTACAATTATCCTCTTCCGGACTTGAGAATTGCAAAATATCCTCTTGAAGAGCGAGACTCATCAAAATTGCTTGTATGCAAGTCAGGGAATATCTCGGAAACTGTCTTCAGGGAGATTCCTCAATTTCTTCCCAAAGACTCCCTGATGGTTTTCAATGACACGAAGGTAGTTCCGGCACGACTTCATTTCGCACGCGAAACCGGTGCCAGGATTGAAATTTTCTGCCTGCAGCCTGAAAGCCCGGCAGAATACAATATCTCATTCGCTTCTACTGACACATGCTCCTGGAAATGCGTTATCGGAAATGCGAAGAAATGGAAGAATGACATCCTTTCTCTCTGCAATCCGCTGAACTCACCGGATATCACTGCCCTCGGACTCACTGCTGAACTTGAATCGAAAGATGGCCAGACCGGTATCGTGCGCTTCAGGTGGAAGCTTCCGGACACGCCTTTTTCAAGAGTTCTGGAACTCTGCGGTTCGATACCTATTCCTCCGTATCTGAACAGAGAGAGTGAAGCAATTGATACAGAGAGATATCAGACTCTTTACGCAAGAATCAGGGGTTCAGTTGCAGCGCCGACTGCAGGTCTTCATTTTACTGACAGAGTGCTTGATGATATCAGAAAAGGCGGAATTGAAACAGAAACAGTCTGCCTCCATGTAGGTGCCGGGACATTCCTTCCTGTGAAGGATTCTGAAGTAGCGAGACATCACATGCACAGGGAGCCGTTCGTCGTGACACTGGAATTTCTCAGGAAAATACGGCAGGAAGGCAAAAAAGTGACAGCCGTAGGAACAACATCCGTGAGAACTCTGGAATCCCTATATTATATAGGTGTGTCATGTATCGAGAAAGGATGTCCTGAAGATGTCGGACAGTGGGATCCGTATACGAGAGAATATGCTTACAGCACTCAAGAGTCATTGGATGCAATCATAGGCTATCTGGAAAAGAACAATCTTGCCGAACTTGTGGCCGGGACCCGGATAATAATCGTGCCGGGATTCCGTTTCAGGATTGTTGATGTTCTGGTTACCAATTTCCATCAGCCTGAAAGCACGCTGATTCTGCTCGTATCAGCATTTCTCGGCGGAAAATGGCGTCCTGTATATGATTACGCATTGTCACATGACTTCAGATTCCTCAGTTATGGGGACAGTTCTCTGCTGTTCAGGGAAGACTCTTTGCCCGCTGAGGGCCAAAAATAGCACGTGACTGTTGTAGGTTAAAGCGTTTTTTATTAGATTTGCGTAATAAAGAACATATTCAAGCTATGAACGAAGATTGGAATGAATTTGACAGCATCTGCCCTTATACGGACGAAGAAGCTGTGATCGCGTTGGGAAAGTTGGCAGACCATCCTGTCGTGCTTGAAGTATCGAAAGCGCTGTTCCCTAATGAAGAAAAAGAGTTTCTCAGGAATGTACTCAAAAATATAAAAAGCATAGATGAGTTCCAGATGCTTGTCATGAAAAAGGCTGTGACATGGGTGCTTGACCATACAGCCCACAATTTCTCATACGACGGCATCGGCAATTTCAAGAAAATCAACGGCCGCTTCCTTGCGCTTTCCAACCACAGGGACATTATTCTCGACCCTGCCATCACTCAGGTGGTCCTGTACCAGAACGGAATGCAGACTACTGAAATAGCTGTTGGAAGCAATCTCCTTTCAAATGAATACGTTGAAGCTCTCATCCGTTCGAACAGGATGATCAAGGTCATTCGCGGAATCAATGCCAGAAGTCTCTATCTTTCTTCACAGTTGCTGTCCAAATACATCAGGTCATGCATTACTTCCGGAAAGAACTCAATATGGATTGCACAGCGTGAAGGCAGGACCAAAAACGGAATCGACACCACCGAGCAGGGACTTCTCAAGATGCTCGACATGAGCGGAACCAAGGATTTCACTTCCAACTTCGAAGAGCTGAACATCGTTCCTCTCAGCATTTCATACGAATACGAGCCGTGCGATATCATGAAGGCACGGGAACTTCTCATTTCCCGCACACAGAAATATGTCAAGGGGCCTAAGGAGGATCTCATAAGTATCATGACCGGCATCCAGCAGCAGAAAGGCAACATTCACCTTAACATCGGGGAGCCTCTTACCCATGACGAGATCCAAGAAGCATCATGCTGCACGAAGAATGACAGATACCAGGCAATCCGCCACGCCGTGGACATCAGGGTGATAGAAGGATACAAGTTGTGGAAGACCAACTACATAGGTTATGATATGGCCAACCACAGCTACAAGTACAGCCATCTTTATTCGCCTGCAGACGTGGAGGCATTCACCGAATATGTTGAGCAACAGCTTGACAAGGTGGAAAAATCACTCAACAGGTCAGACTTGCGCGACATCCTTCTCCGCATCTACGGCAACCCTGTAGCCTGCAAGGAAAAATTGCAGGAGGAACGCCGAAACGGTTAGCCAGAATCGGCACTCAATCAATTTTTTACATGGACATCGAGCTGAGGGAACGGGAAATTTATCCCGTTTTTCGGCAGTTCCGTGAATATAGCCTCATTTATTGAATATTTCACATCCCAGTAGTCTTCGACCTTGACCCAGGCCTTCATGGTATATTCCACAGAGCTGTCCTTCAATGCATTAAGAGCTACGAAAGGATCTGCAGCACCGTCCGTGGAAGAGTCGAGAATTCTCGGATCGGATTTCAATATGCCCATCATCACTTCCTTGGCCTTTTCATTGTCAGTTGCATATTCCACTGACACGAGCCACTCCAGACGGTTTACTGAATGCTCGAAATAATTGTTGATATTGCCGTTCGAGAGGGAACCATTCGGAAGAATAATCGTCCTGTTGTCGAAGGTACGGAGTTTCGTACTGACGATATTCACCTCGGCCACCTTGCCGGAATAACCTAAAGCTTCGATATAGTCTCCTGCCTTGAAAGGCTTGAACATCAATATCATGATACCACCTGCAAAGTTCTGGACAGTCCCGCTCAGTGCCATACCTATTGCCATACCTCCGGCTGCCAGGACAGCTGCCAGGGAAGTAGTATTGACACCGAGCGTACCGACCGTAATAATTACAAGAAGTACAGTCAGGGATATCGTGACGAGACTGTTTATGAAAGAGGCGATGGTCTTCTCGGTATTCCTTTTCTCGAAGATACGCCTCAATACCCCCTTGACCCGTTTTATAAGCCAGGCACCGATAATATAGACCAGAAATGCGGCCACAACCTTCAGCCCGAATGAAATCGCATCCCGGAGTAGGTCCTGAAGGAACTTGTCCGGATCTGATGCAATAGTCTGGGCGATGTTCTGGAGCATCACCTTTGCTGAATCAGGGACATTCGGCAATGAATCGACTGGTGAAATGTTTATCGGCATAAAGTTTTCAGAACAGGGAGTCGACGGCCATAATTATCTCCTCGGCAGGCTGGTCCGGACTGAGAATCAGGTCAGGCTCCTTGAGGATATAACCTTTTCTCGTGGCACTCAGCAGACCGCCACCCGTGATGTTCAGCATGACAGTCTCGTCGTGTTTCACGATTCCTTCCTCAAGGGCATGCTTTAGACTCGCCACAGTACATGCCGCAGCAGGGAAAATATCATAACCCTCGAGATTGAAATACTGGACTACCCAATATACAATCTCGTCATTGGATATCTTGAACATATCGCCGTGAGACTTCTCGAGGACGTCGAAAAGACCTCCTGAAATGCTGTAAGGCGGTTTTCTGTTGGAAAGTACCTTGCCCAATATCACCTCGGCCTTCCTGCGGGAATCCTCCGGAGAAAGAGGTAGAAGTGCGCGGCTGTGAGCCTTCCAGGAATCGTACATGATCGTGAACGGGGCATTCTGGCAGGCATAGACACGCATATTGTTCTCTCCGAAACGGCCGTCTGCAGCAAGTCTCTCGGCATTTTCCCAAGCAGCTATTGCACCTGTACCGCTGCCGACAGCCTGGAAATATGCGTCAGGAATCCTTCCGATGGTCTCGACAGCCGACAGGACAGTCGTTCCCATTCCGTCCCTGCGGGCAACGTTCTTGGCACCGCCTTCAGCGAGGAAACGCGGATTTGTGCAGAGCTTCTCTCCAAGGGCGATTGCGTCATAATAATCTGTACCTGAAGGAGTTGCAAGAATCTTCACACATGGGGAAAGCTTCTTGGTGAACCACAGGTCTCCTACATTGTCCTTCGGTATGCATATTACGATAGGAATATTGTTGTCGGAACAAACCTTCGCGAATGCCCTGGCCGTATTGCCGGCAGACTGTACGACAAGGATACGCTTGTTATTCTTCGGAAGACGAGCACAGACTGAAAAGGCCTCTGTCTCCTTGAAAGAGCAGGTCTCAAATCTGGCTCCGATACGCGGACAATATCCAGAAAATGTTATATAGAGGTTTTCCATGCCAAGCATCCCGGCCAAGCCCTTGCTCTTATATGTTACAGGAGCATGGCTGTGCCTCAATGTCCTCTTTATAGGAAGCCAGTTGGCATAGCGGTACAATCCTTTTTTACCCTCGATAGGTTCAAAGTTCCGGTTCTCATACACAGCCCGCACCAGTGAAGGTGTCTCTGATTCCGAATAGGCCAATGTCCAGCCAGTGTCCTCGAACACATGGCCGTCAGCTACATTAAGAAGCTTGTACTGTGTTGGTTTAAAAGCCATTGTTATTAAGATTTAGATTTTGGTAACACTTCGTCGTCATTTCTCCATTATCAGCCAGGTCATATAGGCAATCTCCAGCAGCACGAAGAATATTCCGTCTATCCGGTCAATCTTGTTTTTCTTGCCGATATATGCGCTTGTCAGAATTACTATAGAGCTCAGCAACAGGATTCCGAGATCGACAAATCCGATCTGCTCCAATGAAAGCGGATGGATAAGCGCCGAGCCTCCGAGAATCAGCAGGATGTTGAATACGTTGGATCCTATGATATTGCCGAGGGCCAACTGGCCTTTTTTCTTGACGGCCGCAACGATGCAGGTAGCAAGTTCAGGCATTGAAGTACCGCCAGCAAGAATTGTCACTGCAATGAATTTATCGCTGACATTCAGCATCTTGGCTATTGACACAGCGGAATCCACAAAGAGTTTTCCACCTACCACCAATCCGTTGAGACCGAGGACAATAAGCAGTATTGCCCACCCGGTCTTTTTGGTTTCTCCGGGTTCCTCTTCATTATTATTGGGAGTGTCAAAACGGAAAGACATGTACATATACAGGCAGAACAATGCCAGAAGAACAAGTCCGTCAATCCTGCTCAGACGGTTTGCGCCGCAGCCGAAAATGCTGAAATTCATTCCGAGCACAAGCAAGAGGACGGTAATCACAATATTTATAGGAATGTCTTTCTTGAGATTCAGGGAAGTGATGTTCATCGGGAGAATCATCGCCGTCAGGCCGAGAATCAGCAGGGTATTGAATATGTTTGAGCCGATGACGTTGCCGACGGCAATATCCGCGTTTCCGCCTATCGCTCCGATGAAACTCACCACCATCTCCGGTGCGGAGGTTCCCATTCCGACGATTGTCAGGCCTATGACGAATTCACTTATACCGAATTTTCTGGCGATGGATGAAGCTCCGTCAACAAGAGCATCCGCACCCCAGACAACAAGAATCAGTCCGAAAAGAAATAAAAATATCTGCAGTAACATAACACAAATATACGAATTATTTTCTGACTAATGCACAAACATTCTCCACATGCATGGTCTGGGGGAACATGTCCACCGGCTGCACGGCCGTAATGCAGTATTTATCAGCAAGAAGCGCCAGGTCACGTGCCTGGGAGGCAGGATTGCAGCTGACATAAACAATTTTCTCCGGAGCTGCCTCGAGAATCACCTTGACCACGTCCGGATGCATTCCCGCCCTCGGCGGGTCGATTATCATGACGTCCGGGCGTCCGTGTCCGGCAATAAAGTCAGACGTAAGCACATCCTTCATGTCCCCGGCAAAGAATGAACAATTCGTGATTCCGTTGGCTTCGGCATTGACACATGCATCATCAATGGCCTCCTTGACATATTCAATGCCTATGACCTTCGTGGCCTTGGCCGAAACAAACTGCGCAATCGTGCCCGTACCTGTATAAAGGTCATATACCACCTCGTTACCGGTGAGAGCTGCTAGTTCTCTTGCCACCGAATACAGTTTGTAGGCCTGCCTGCTGTTGGTCTGGTAGAAGGATTTCGGGCCGATCTTGAAGCGGAGCCCCTCCATGGTCTCCCAGATGGCGTCCTCACCTTTGTAAAGGATGCATTCCTGATCTCCGATGGAGTCATTGAGCTTGCTGTTAACTACATAATACAGGGATGTGATTTCGCTGAATTCTGCGGAAACTGCGTCGAGAAGGGTGGCAATGGCTTCAGCGTCGTAATATGCGAAGACGACTGTCAGCATGACATTCCCGGCGGAATTGTTCCTGATGAAGATGCTCCGGAGGAATCCCGTATTCTCCCTGATATTGTAGAAATCCATCTTGTGGGCAATCGCGAACTCCTTGATGAACAAGCGGATACGATTGGAAGGCTCCGGCTGGAGCCAGCAATGCCGGATGTCAAGGACCTTGTCGAAGAACCTGCCTACATGGAAGCCGAGGCCGCATCTTTCCCCAGGGGAAAGGCCCTCAGGATCCTCGTCGCTGAAAATCCATCTTCTGGAAGAAAACGTGAACTCCAGCTTGTTCCTGTAATAAGTCACGTCATCAGATGGAATGATAGGGGAGATCTCCGGAATCTGCAGATGACCGATGCGCACGAGCTGGTCCCAGACCTGCTGCTGCTTGGCCGCAAGCTGCATTTCATACGGCAACTGCTGCCATTTGCATCCTCCGCAGACACCGAAATGGCTGCAGAACGGCTCGAGGCGATGTTCCGAAGGTGTCACAATGGAGGCTATGACGCCTTCCATGTAATTCTTTTTCTTCTTGGTGAGCCTGACGTTGACAATGTCACCCGGAACAGCCATTTCCACGAAAAGTACGGCACCGTCAATATGCGCAATGGCTTTCCCTTCGGCCGCAACTGATTCTATATGAACGTTTTCAAGTATTATTTCAGGTTTCCTCTTTCCCATCTTTTCATTTTTTGAGCAAAGCCTGGGAAACATTGATCATGAAGTCTCCCATAGCTTCAAGTTCTGCAATTATATCAAGGAAATAGTTGATGGACTGATAGTTGCCAGTCCTTGACTCAATCTGTCCTATACCTTTCTCACGCAGGATGTTTCGTGTTGCGTTGATTTCATCCTCTGCAAGATATGCTTCAGAAATGTCCTCCAGTTCTCCGGATATGGCGGACTTGAGATTCGTAACCATCACGGAGAAAGCTTTCTCCACCTTGCCTATCATGAGATTGATATTCTCAATCGCCTCACTGTCGAATTTGCGGTTGTGGACTCTTTCACGCTCAAGAATACGGCTCACGTTCTCTCCGCTGTCTCCCAGGCTCTCGAGCTCTCCGATTATACGGTAGAGCACCTTGATTCTCGCGGCTTCTTCCTCGCTCAAAGTCTCGGTAGTCACTCCGTTCAGGAACTCAGCTATCTGATATTCAAGCTTGTCCGAATATTCCTCCATCTGAACGAGCTTCATTCTGTATTCCTCGAACTTGTCCGGATCCTCTTCATTCACAGCTTTGCGGACAAAGCCGAACCAGGACTCGAGCTCTTCTCCGAAACTTGCAATTTCCTTTGCTGCCTGCACTATGGAAATGGAAGGGGAACTGAAATGTCTCGCTGAAATGAACTTGAGCCTGGACTCGTTCTCCTGTACGCCGTCCTGCACTTTCACGAGAATTGTGACGAGCTTCTCAATAGGGCCTGTGAACCAGGCTAGGATACATGTGTTCAGGAGATTGAACAAGGTATGGAACAATGCCACTCCGAATGCTCCAGCAAGAACATAAGCATGTGATTCAGAAGCAGTTGTAAGATACGGATCAGGAAGCCCGGACAAAGCGACTGCAGCCGCTGTCATTTTCAGGAAGGGATGGAAGAGAAGCAAGGCGACGACCGCTCCGAATACATTGAACAACGTATGCACGAGTGCAGCACGTTTCGCCTGGATATTGGCGTCAGAAGCTGCGAGGTTGGCAGTTATCGTCGTTCCGATGTTTTCTCCAAGGACCATTGCCGCAGCCATGTCGAAACCTATCCAGCCCGTGCATACCATGACCATAGTCAATATAACGGCCCCGGCTGACTGGAGTGCGAATGCCAGGACACATCCGATGGCCATGAACAGGATGACTGACAGGAATCCGCTTCCGGCTAGCCCGTCCACCGTCTCCTTGAGGCCCGTCATTACGTCAACGTCAGGGAACTGGGTCATCATATAGTTGAGTCCGAGGAAAATGAATGCGAATCCGAGGACTATCTCGCCGAGGGTCTTGCGTCTCTGTCCTTTCATCATCATGAGCACGAATCCGAGGGCTATGAAAGGGTAGGCGACTGTCATGATTCCGGCTCCGAATCCCAAAATAGCTATGAGCCAGGATATTAGGGTCGCTCCGATATTGGCGCCCATTATCATGAGGATGGCCTGGGAAAGTGTCAGCGCTCCAGCATTGACGAAACTGACAATCATGACTGTTGCCGCACTTGAAGATTCGGCTATAGCTGTGATTCCGGCTCCGGAAACGATGCTTGACACCGGATTCCGTCTCATGGACTGGAGAAATGATTTCAGCTTGTCGCCGGTAAGTTTCAGTATTCCGTTGCTGAGCAGGTTCAGTCCGTAAAGGAACAATCCGACTGCGCCTAATAGGGTGAGGAGCTGTAGAATCATATTAACTTAACATAATATAAATTGTATAACAAAGTATTTGCTTCGCAATTCTGGATTCGCTCACAAATGATTTAACCTTCAAATTTAATAAAATTATCAGGAATTTGAAAATTAACCGATAATCTGGTCTACGAATGATTTCACATCCGGAGCGGCCACATTGAACGCCTGCCTGAAAGGCATTCCTTCGGAAACCACCTCAAGACCTTGGGCTGCAGCAAGTTCATTCATAAGCCTGACACTTCCGCCGGCCCAGGTGAACGATCCGAATGACGCGAACTTGTGAGCCTTGACCATCCTCGAGCCGATACCGTGAAGAATCACGCGCACGGCCGGGAAGATATCATTATTGTAAGTCGGTGAGCCACAGACTATTGTATCATATTCGAACACATCCTTGTAGATGAATGACGCGTCCTCTTTCACCGCGTCGTGCAGGACACATTTGACGCCGCGTGCAACACATTCAGCATAAATGGCTTTCGCAGCCTGCTCGGTGTTGCCGTACATCGATCCGTACACTATGCATACACCATGCTCCGTCTCATAGCGGCTCATTCGGCCGTAGAGTTCGACAACTTTGCTGATATCATTTTTCCATACAGGGCCGTGAGTGCTGCAAATCAATGATATAGGCAATCCGGCAAGTTTCTGCATCGCAGCCTTGACCGTCTGCCCGTATTTGCCCACGATGCATGCATAATAGCGTACCATCTCGTCGCGGAACCCGTCGAATCCGTCGAAACGCGTGCCTTCCACGGCACCGAAACATCCGAACGCGTCACCGGAGAAAAGAGCTCCTTCATCAGGCATCCATGTCATCATGGTCTCCGGCCAGTGAACCATCGGTGTCATCCTGAACACCAGTTCAGTAGTTCCGAGACTCAATGTATCCCCTTCATTGACTGTCAGGATGTTGTCAGTTATCCCATGATATCCGGCAATCATAGGGACGGCCTTTGCATTCGTAACTATCCGGATGTCGGGCCAGTTCTCCCGAACAAGAGAGATAAGGGCGGAATGGTCGGGCTCCATGTGGTTGATGATGAGATAGTCAATCTTCCTCTCCCCGGCCTCGCGCCTGACATTGCTTATGAATTCGTCTGCAAATTCGGCTGCCGCAGTGTCTATCAATGCAGTTTTCTCGTCAATCACAAGATATGAATTGAGGGCCACCCCATGAGGAAGAGGCCATTGATTCTCGAAAAGAATATCCCTGCGGTCATTGACGCCGACATATCTGATTTTCTCTGTAATTTTCATACTTTCAATAATTTACGGAAGGCTCCACACCTCCCAGTCCAACAATTCGTTCAAAACACAAGGGCTGCCGTGATGAACAGTCCCCCGTTGAAATTTTTCAAATGGGCGATTTCATCAAAACTGATAACATGCCCTGAATATTTGTCATATATAATCGGATGCGAATATGAAATCTGAAGCCCAGCATTCAGGTCAAGAGCCAGAAAATCAGCGAGTCTTGCCCTGAAACTGTAGCCGAGCCTGTAGAGTCTGGAGACCGGTACATCCCTGGTTATGGAAATGCCTCCTTCGGCAAATACCGAACTGCCTTTTTCTCCCGGAGAAGCGGATAGATAGGTCGTAAGACGCAATGTGACAGGCACTCCCCTCTCCCCGTCAGCGAGACCTATATAACCAGTATGAACCGAAAGGTTCACCCGCCTGAGGACATCATATCCCGCAAACGCCGTCACCATCCCGTTGACATGAACGCCATAATCAGTGGTCTGATAATTAACAAGATAGCCTTCATATGATATGAAACGACAGTCAAGGCTGTTGACAATTCCGGTCTGGATTCCCCATTCGCATCCGTAATGGAATCTTCCCGAAGCACGTGCCTCCCTTCCGGAAGCCGGGACGACAACCGCAAGAATCAATGCCATTATGAAATACCTGCACTGCATCAGAACCAGTAACTTATCGTAATTTCCGGAATATATGATTGATACACACCATTTTGGTAGAAATCCAACGTTCTGTCGTGAAGACGCGATGAACTCACGTGACAGCCTAGGACAGCAGATATTCCGGCACTCAGCTTGACCGAACGGAATTCCATAGACATGATGAAAGCTCCGGACAAGCCAAGACCAAGCCCACGCTCCTTGCCTTTGTCACGGACATAACCCGCCACAGCTCCCGGTCCGGCTGACAGAATCAATGCGAAATCGTCTGAAAAACTCCTGTCATAGACCTGATACAGAATGTGGTAATCCACCTTGTAGCCAGGAACTTCGCACGTCCCGTCAATCACTTTATATAAGTCCACATAAGTTCTTATCAACGAACGGTTTCCACTTTTCCCGGAAAGGAGAAGGGCAATTCCTGCGGACCTCGGTGACGAGATGATTCCCAATTCCGTCCCCTGTCCGGCCGCACGAAGCGGAGCGAGCAGCAGGCAAAGCAGAATCATCATGTCCAAGGCCCTTCTCATGTCATCAGATATATTTGATCTCCATATAAGTCGCACCTACCTGCTCCCCGAAGACACCGCCGATGAATCCCACAAGATCTCCGTGCCTGATTTTCCCCTCTTTAATGAGGATTTCTATGGACTTGGCAGCGAACTCCTCCTTGTCCCTGACCTTTCCGAAAGGATAGGCATTCACGCCGAATACGAGAGCCAGCTCCCTCATTGTATAGTCATTATAGCACATTGCATAAAGCGGAACTTTAGGTCTGAACGTGGAAAGATATCTTCCGACCCTGCCCGTGTATGTATCGAATACGAGAGCTTTCACCGGCAGTTCACGCGTGGCTGCCACGAGAGACCTGGCAAGTACCACCGCAACCGGCTTGACTGCTTTCCTGAGATCCAGGTCCAGATTCTCTTCAATCGCCTGCTCCGTCTCGAAAGCTATGTCAGTCATTGTCTTCACGGCCTCCACAGGATATTTGCCGTAAGCGCTTTCACCGCTCAACATCACTGCATCAGCACTCTGGAAAATGGCATTGGCAATATCCGTCACCTCCGCACGGGTCGGCCGAGGATTGTCAATCATGCTCTGGAGCATCTGCGTGGCTACTATCACCGGCTTCTTGCGGCTCCTGCACATCTGGACTATATGCTTCTGTACCAATGGTATACGTTCCGCCGGAATCTCCACTCCGAGGTCTCCGCGGGCAACCATGATACCGTAGCTTGCGGTGAGAATGTCATCGAGATTGTCAATACCCTGCTGGTTCTCAATCTTGGAAATGATTTTCAGGTGGCTTCCCTCCGAATCGAGGATATCCTGGATTTCCTTCAGGTCATCGGCACTCCGCACGAAAGAATGTGCGATGAAATCGATGTCTGCATCCACGGCCCACTTGATAAATGTCCTGTCCTTGTCGGTAAGGGCCGGCAGATTTATATGTACGGACGGCACATTGACACTCTTGTGACCTTTGATCACGCCCTCGTTCATGACCTTGCATACGAGTTTCCCTTCGCTCTTTCCAATTACGGAAAGGTCCACTGAGCCGTCATCTATAAGTATATCGGAGCCGACTGGAACATCTTCGGACATCCCGGGATATGTGGTATACAAGGTACCTTTCGTGCATTGTCCCGAAGGGTCATCGATTATCTCCACAATATCTCCGGTATGAGCTACGAAGCCTACGGCATCGGCCATCCCCGTGAGCCGGACTTCCGGTCCTTTTGTATCGATAAGGATACCTATCTTGCTGGAGACTTTCCTTACATTGTCCACTATTTTCCAGGCACCTTCAATGGAGGCATGCGCAGAATTGATGCGCACTACATTCATGCCGTTTTCATACAACTGGCGGATGAACTCCTCCTCGCACCTGTTGTCGGCTATGGTGCATATAATCTTTGTCTTCTTCATCATTACGCGTTTCATAGTTTCCATGTCTAAAGTTTTTATCCGTTTATAATGCAAATTTAATGATTTTGCGCCAAATTCGGATGGGGTTGCTGTGCATCTATGTCCATTTTGAGTTATATTTGTATGATTTTATAGCCACATGCTGGCTTAACAAATTTGTTACTTAACTTAACATTTTTGTTTTATATATTGATTTTCAATAATAAATTTTAAAAATGGCACAAACCGACAATATCGGACTGAGCAAGATGCTCCCTCCCCTTCCGGAACGTATGCGGCCGACTTCATTGGACGAATATGCGGGTCAGAAACACCTTGTGGGACCGGGCTGCATACTACGGAACATGATCCAGAGCGGAAACCTGTCCTCGTTCATCCTCTGGGGCCCTCCGGGAGTCGGCAAGACTACGCTTGCGAGAATTGTAGCAAACACTCTAGACCGCGAATTCTACACGCTTTCCGCCGTATCATCAGGAGTCAAGGACGTGAGAGAGATCATTGACATGGCCAGGGCCGGAAATTCAGGAGTGTTCGCCTCGAAAGGTGCACCGATATTGTTCATCGACGAGATACACCGCTTCAACAAGGCGCAGCAGGATGCCCTTCTCGGCGCAGTGGAGGACGGAACTGTCGTCCTCGTGGGAGCGACCACTGAAAATCCTTCATTTGAAGTCATCAATCCGCTGCTCTCGAGATGTCAGGTGTATGTGCTGAAACCGCTCGATACAGAGGACTTGTCAACATTGCTTGAACGTGCTCTTGTAAAGGATGAGATACTCAAGCATAAAGAGCTGAAAATAAATGAAAAAGAAGCTATGTTCAGATACTCGGGAGGAGATGCCCGCAAGCTTCTGAACATACTTGAAATAGTGTCTGATGCCGCATCGGAGGCTGGAAGAAAGGAGATTGACAACAAGTTCGTGGAAGAATGTCTTCAGGTCAATACCGCAAGGTATGACAAGGGCGGAGAAATGCATTATGACATCATTTCCGCCTTCATCAAGAGTATCCGCGGATCCGATCCGAACGCAGCCATCTATTATCTGGCCAGAATGCTGGACGGCGGCGAAGATCCCGTATTCATCGCCAGAAGGCTTTGCATATCGGCTTCAGAAGACGTGGGGCTTGCAAATCCGAACGCAATGCTCCTTGCTAATGCCTGTTTCCAGACTGTAACAGCTATAGGAATGCCTGAAGCGAGGATTCCTCTCGCTGAAGCTACTATCTACCTGGCGTCATCCCCTAAGAGCAATTCGGCATATCTCGCCATAAACAATGCCCTTAACACTGCCAAGGAGACTCGCGGCGCATCCGTGCCCCTGTATCTGCGGAATGCCCCTACTGCCTTGATGGAGAAGCTGGGATACGGGGACGGATACAAATACGCGCACGACTATCCGGGGCATTTCACCGACCTTGAGTTCATGCCTGAAAATCTTTCTGGCACAGTGTTTTACGAGCCGGCCGAGAATCGCCACGAGGACATTCTCAAGGCCTACCTCCAATCCTGCTGGCCAAAATACTATCCCCCTAAATGATTAACAGATAGCAATAAGAATAGGGATTAGAAAGGATATCCGACACCGAAATGAATGGCGAAGCCGTCCTTGCGGAACCATCTGGAAGGAGGAGCCCAACGATCGCCCAATGGCCTCGACGGGTCCCGGAGAACCATTCCCAAATCCACGCGGATAAGAATGAAATTCACGTCAAGACGCAGCCCCGCACCCCAGTCCACGGCAATACTCTTCGCAAAATCCTTGCAGGAAAACTTCCCGAGCCTGTTCTCGTCATTATCCGCATTGTGCAGCGTCCAGACATTGCCGGCATCGAGAAAAACCGCACCGTCAATCTTCCAGAACATCTTGAAACGATACTCCAGATTACCCTCCAACTTCATGTCTCCGGTCTGGTTGGGAATCACGAACGTCGTATCCTTCGGACTCATTCCTGGTCCCACGCTCCTCGCCTGCCATCCCCTTAGGCTGTTCGCACCTCCGCTGTAGAAATGCTGCTCGAAAGGAAGCGCCGAGGAATTGCCGTAAGCAAAACCGGCACCGGCCAGAAAACGCGTTGCCAGGGCCTGATTCTCGTTCTTGCCGAAAAACCATGTCTTGCCCGCCGTGAATTCACCCCTGAAATACTGCGAATAAGGAGTGTTCCAGATGATTCTGGAACCTTCTTCATTCCTGTTCATCAACGGATTGAAAAGACTCAGCAGATTACCCGCCAGGCTCGTCTGGAACTTGAAATAATGATAGGTACGTCGGGGAATAACATCCGTGTTCGTAGTATAATACAACGTTCCTCCGAGGCCGAGGTCGAAATGGTCCTGATACGCATTCCTCATGAAAGGATTTCCTGCAAGCGACGCATAGAAGTCCGGGTCGATATTGAATAGCCTTACAATATTGAGCTGGATAGGATTGAACTGGAAATAAAGCTTCTTGTGAGAACCTGTATATCCATACGATGTTGAAATTATATTTCGTTTATATTCAGGCCTGTCCTGAAAATTATATGAAGCTTTTATTTCGGTATTGGGCACAGCTTTCCTGAATCTGTCTGCCGGCACCAGAAGAAATCTCGGGAAACGGAGTCCTGCAGAAACTCCGAATTCCGTCGAACGGATATCATCATTGAACTTGAACTGGAAATTGCCCATGAAATTCAGGTTCAGGACTTCCCCGCCGCGGAAAAGATTCTTGTGATAATACGAAAGTCCCGGCGAGACTCCGAGCAGGCCGCTTGAATTCGAGGACCCTTCGAGATTGAACTTGAACCCCTGAAGCTTTGAAGGAGTGAGATTTACGGAAGCATCCACTGTCCCGGGAGCTGACTCCGTGACCTCCACATTGACCCCGCCGATAATACTCAGGGCTGAGAATCTCGAATATGTGTTATTCACTACCGCCTCACTGTAAAGGTCTCCAGGCCTGATTGTGTTCAGGTCACGGATCACCTTTTCCCTGAGACGAAGACCCTGGGGATGCGATATTGAGACATCTCCGAAATTGTACTTGAGAATCGGAACTGCATCCTTCGGCGTCTCGTTCCTCGTATATTCATTGACCCTGTACTCCAAACGGGCCCCGCCTCCGCCGCCCAAAGTATCGGCCTGGAAGAAATAATAATTCTTCGAAAAACCGTAATACCCCTTGTTCCTGAGTTTTGCAGCCGACCTCTGGGTCTCGCTCTCCAGCAATTCTTCTGAAAGCCAGTCTCCCCTGTGTATCAATGACTTCGCTGTATCCGCATAGAAATCCTCCCGGAAATCGGAATTGTCAGGCAATTCATATACTATATCGGTGATTTCGTACCTGTGTCCGAGTTCGACATTGTACCGGACCTTGGCAATCCGGTTTTTCAACGTCACCTCCGGCGTGATGACAGAACCGTAATAACCGAGATACTCAAGATGCCGCGTCATGTTCTCAGCCGAGGATTCGACAAGATCCGGATTGAAAACCACAGGAGGAGTGCCGATTTTCCGGAACAGCCTGCCGAAGAAATTGTCTTTTCCCCCGCCCCAGTTATATACGTTCAGGAAAGGATTCCATCCGAATATGATGGAGGAGCCCGGCTTCTGCTTGATATATGGCTCTATCTTGTTCGTATTGAACTTGGAATCTCCGGTAATCTTTATGTCGTTCGATGCGAGCCTGCACTCCCCTTCTGCCAGCACACGCGTCGTGCTGCACGAAACGGACAGAACCGCGAGCAGCAAAATAAAAGGAAATATGTGCCTGCAACCTTTCATTCAAGTGTCAAATTATACAAAATTATGTTTTTTGAGAGATATTCTCAAATAAAATGGAACTATTTTCAATTCGATAAACTATATTTGCAAACTGTTCCGGAGCGCTGAGTCCGGATGTATATTTTTTGTATAACCAAACACCGTTTTCATTTTCAAGGGATGAAGAACAAGTATATCGATCTGGTCGGACAGACCTTCGATTTTCCTCAGGATGAATTCAGGGTCGAAGACGGAACCCTGTATGTGAATGACATCAACATGATGGACATCGTCAAGGAGTATGGAACTCCGCTGAAGATCACTTATCTGCCAAAAATCAGCAGTCAGATACAGAGGGCCAAGCGCATGTTCCGCAACGCGATGAGCAAAGTGAGCTATGAAGGAGAATACCACTACTGCTACTGCACGAAGAGTTCACAGTTCGAATTCGTCCTCGAAGAGGCGCTCAAGAACAATGTCCATATCGAAACCTCGTCAGCCTATGACCTCGACCTCATCAGATGCCTGAAGGAGAAGGAACTGGTGGACAAGGACCTGATAATCATCTGCAACGGATTCAAAAGGCCTCAGTATATCAAGAACATCGCCTCTTTCCTGAATGCCGGATGGCACAATCTCATCCCGGTCCTCGACAACAAGAACGAGCTCGAAGACCTCGACGACCTCATTGAAGTGCCGACAAACCTCGGTATAAGAATCGCGGCCGAGGAGGAGCCATCATTCGACTTCTATACCTCAAGGCTCGGAATACGCTACAGCGACATCATTCCTTTCTACAAGAACGGGATCAGCAAGAATCCGAAGTTCAAGCTGAAAATGCTGCATTTCTTCATCAACACAGGAATCCGTGACACCTCATATTACTGGAACGAACTTTCCCGCTGCCTTAACCTCTACTGCGACCTGAAGCAGATATGTCCGGACCTCGATTCTCTCAACATCGGGGGCGGCCTCCCTATAAAGACCTCTCTCACATGGGATTACGACTACAAATACATGATCGAGGAGATTGTGTACCAGATCAAGACCATGTGCGAGTCCCACGGAGTTCCCGTACCGGACATTTATTCCGAGTTCGGCAACTTCACCGTCGGCGAATCAGGAGCCACCATCTTCAAGGTGCTTGACGTCAAGCAGCAGAACGACCGGGAGTGCTGGTACATGGTGGACAACTCTTTCATGACCACCCTGCCTGACACCTGGGGACTGAACCAGAGGTTCATCCTCCTGCCACTGAACAAATGGAACGACGAATATCACAGGGTGTTCCTTGGAGGACTTACCTGCGACAGCAAGGATTATTACAATTCAGAGGCTCACGCCAATGCAATCTTCCTCCCTACCGTACGGAACCGCAGGGACCCCCTGTACATCGGGTTCTTCCATACCGGGGCTTACCAGGAGGCGATTTCAGGATACGGCGGAGTAAAGCATTGCCTCCAGCCTTCTCCAAAGCACATCATCATCGACAGGGACAAGGACGGCAAGCTGAACACGAGGATGTTCGCCCCGGAACAGAGTTACGAGTCAATGCTAAAGATTCTCGGATATTGAGATTCCGTATGACAATCCGTCTGCAGAAATATGCTTTCAGCAAATGAAATAAAACTGGTCCGTTCTCTCTCGGAAAAGAAATTCCGGGACAAAACGGGCCTTTTCATTGCTGAAGGCGAAAAGATGACTGACGAAGCCCTGCGCTCCGGATTCACCGTGAAAAAACTCTACCGGAGGGATGAAATCGGGGAAGACACGATGAAACGCATCAGTGCCACTTCATCCGGGACCCCGTCGCTTGCAGTCATACACAAACCGTTGGATATCAATATAGAAGATAGTTCTTCATGCATTGATACTTCATATAGTTCCGGACTGTTTCTCGCCTTGGATTCCATACGTGACCCGGGCAATCTCGGGACAATCCTCAGGATAGCCGACTGGTTCGGAATCGATGCTGTTTTCGCAAGCAAGGACACTGTGGACCTCTTCAACCCGAAGGTGGTGCAGGCCACGATGGGTGCAATATTCAGGGTGAAATTCCACTATACCGACATACCTTCACTGTGCTCTGCCGTCAGGAAATCCGGCGGGCAGGTCTATGGTACATTCCTCGACGGGGATGACATTTATGAATCGGACATAGCAGCTGGCGACAAGGGAATCTCCCTGATAGTCATTGGCAACGAGTCCGAGGGCATTTCAGAAGCAGTGGAATCAGAGGTCACCGGAAGACTTTTCATACCGCGATATCCTGCGGAACGTGAAGGGTCGGAATCACTGAATGCGGCTGTCGCGACTGCCGTGACAGTAGCTGAATTCCGCAGAAGGGCCGCCATGCGGCAAGGCTAATAAACCATACGGACCACATACATGGACACAGATATCACACTCATCCGGTCGGAAGATTTCAAGAGCACGGACTACGATTCTCTTATTAAATTCAGGATCAAGAGAATACTGATGATATGCAGCAATTATGACGCATTCATCATGGAGGAGGACGGACAGATTGAATCGCAGGTTTACAAGGAATATGTCGGACTGAACATGTCCGACCCGCCTACATTCGTCTGGGCCGAGTCCGC